>Ga0105053_10005235_pt1 | contig 18573 bp, 10 predicted proteins | sample BON01_FD_78093 | JGI IMG/M metagenome (GOLD analysis project Ga0105053, IMG submission 78093) | Freshwater microbial communities from Lake Bonney liftoff mats and glacier meltwater in Antarctica - BON-01 | ecosystem: Environmental > Aquatic > Freshwater > Ice > Glacier meltwater | place: Lake...
TACCTCACGGATTGCCATCAGGCTCTTTTCTTTCAACAAGATACTCTTGTTTATTAAGAAATTAGCATTTGATGGCTTTTATCCACTACTAGTAGTTTTAAAAAAATCGATTTTTGTTGTTGTAAAAAAAAAAAAATGTAAATACAAAATCGTGATGTTCGTTGCCAGACGGAGTTCACTTGTTGCCAGTCGATCGTTAAGTACTGTACGCATTACGTTCATCGATGGAGATGGAGACAGAGAGACCGTGGATGCAAAGATTGGCAACAACCTGCTGGAGGTGGCTCATGACAACGACATAGAAGTGGAAGGTGCATGCGGAGGAGAGATGGCGTGTAGCACCTGTCACATGATACTTGATGAAGAGACATTTGGAAAGCTTCCGCATCCTGAAGAAGAAGAGGAGGACATGCTTGATTTGGCGTTAGGCCTTACTCCTACCAGTCGTTTAGGTTGCCAGGTTTTCGTCACCAAAGAGATGGATGGGATTGAAGTAAAACTGCCTTCAGAAACAGCAAGCATGCTCCAAACTGATTAAGGTGAATTCTATATAATGATCTTAATATAAATAAATTCATATGAATGAACTTCGACATAAATAATGAATCCGATATCAATGAATGGGACCCAACTATGAAAAATCTAATACTCTCCCAAGACGAGAATGGTGGTCTGCGAGGGAGTCAAAATCTCGAATTTGCACCACAGTTGGATGTCGTTTCATTTGAGAAAGAAGCGGCTCCAATATAGAATGCTCTGTATTATCTCTGTGATTTTTCGTGTTGTTCAACTCGGATTTAAACTGCAGAAATCTCGTCATTTTATCAGACCGCGACGTTTTCTGTATTGAGCCAGGCCTCTGTTTTTCTTCAGCTTCAATTTCTTTTTTTCGTTTCGCTGGGTCTTCTCCGTTCTTTTTTCCTTTCACTATGTCTACTTTTTTCTTGCCGTTTAACGCTTGGAACAAAATGTGCACATCTGTATCATCTAGTGTCAGTTCTTGTTGCAATTTCCCCAGTTTTTCTGACAGTCGAACTGATGTAGCAATCGTGGTCCCTGCAGATTTCGCGGTGCTGTCAGAGTTAGTTCTATGTCTTGACTTGCAAACCATCTCCGCAATAGCTTCTTTCAAGAAAACCGACAATGCCCCAGCAAGAAAGTTCTGGGCTTCTTCAGTTAGATCATATTTCTCAACACAATCCTGCATTCGGTCATAAACTAGGGGACTTTGCATATCTTGAATACTCGAAGGTTTGTGAGTCAGTTTGAGGAGTGGTTTCGGCTTGATAGCTTCAACAATCGGCAATCTTGGCACCTGTACCTTCATAATTTTCTCAATTGGTGGTCTTCTATAGGCATTCTCTTGAGTAGCAATGCTTGGAGCGCTAGGTACTTCATACTGTTGAGAAGGCACTGCGTCGGCAATCTTAGAAGCCGCTTTCAAAACTTCCTCCCACACTTGGTTTTCAAAATTCTTTTCTCGCTGAATATCCTGGAATCCATCATCCCCACTAACTCGAGAATCTCGGGCGAGCTTGAGCGCAAGTGCGATATTATAAAGTGTCGAACTGGATGCAAATTGTTGGTACTTGCTATTCATCATGACTTTATCAGCGCCCTTGGGATAGTGGGTCTTCAATAAACTTTCAAAAACGAATCTCGCACCTTGGTTTGAATACTTCTGTACCAAATCAGCAACGGTAACTATTCGGTTTCCAACTACCGTGGATAGTCTCAACATTTGAAGAACGTGTTGCTGCGGTACTAGTGGGTTCGACGATTTCCCATGTAGCTGTATATACTTATTCATCGTCCTCGTTGTCTCTTCATTTCTGTTGTCTCCGGCTATTCTTTCAAACCGTCTCAGGGTGTATGTTAAGAAATCTTTTTTGTAATTGGCCACAAAGTGAGAAATAGAAGTTATGATGGCTTCAGACTTGCATATGTCTAGAAATATTTGAGCGAATTTCCTTTCGTACTCGTCACTTCTGCTTCCAACGAGTTCTTTAAAATCGTTGACCAGCCGAACTAGATTCATATGCGATTGTGGTGTAGTCGACTTTTCAAAGTTCTCAAATATTAGAGCCACCGACGTGGATCTCGCTGCTAATGTTTTCTTGATCTTTCTATAAAATGAAATTTCCAAACGGAAAACCAACCGATCGAGTTCCTTGTGTTTGGTTTCATCTTGAAAAGCACCTAAGAGACTTGTAATGAAATAAGGTCCCCCTTTTACCCACGACGCATCATCCAGCGTAAACTTCGCGAATTGAATTCCATAGAAGTAAATTTTGGGGATAAGTTTCTCTGCGTACTTCATAAAGCCTTCCCAAAACCATCGCGGAAGCTCCATTGCCACTTGAACGCTCAACCTGCCCATTCTTATAGATCGATGATCTGGAGGCAACCTTAGCGAGAGCAAAAATCGTTCACTAGTCAGCTTCAATATGGAGCGAACCAATATCTTATCGCGCTGGATGATATCGAACTCGTTGATTCGACTGTCCAGTGACAAAATGGAAGATGAGTTACGGTCGTCTTCTGATTCAGAGCTTAAAGTAAAACGGTCCTTAGAAGACAGTCTGGTGATCCATGGGTTGACACGAATAACTTCATGAAAACAATTCAAATATCTCACTTGCGCTTCTTTTACACGAATGAGGGTTTCCGGAAAAGTTGCCACGCAAAGCAAGAAGAAGAATCTTGGGGAAGCAATGTGCTCATTTCCCAATGACTCAAAACACTTTTTTAATTGATCTGGTTTCTTGCAGCTACTTCTCAAAGAGAACAACAACACCGTCCAGAACTCGCTGCTGTTTTGCACGAGGTTTTCCAACAATATTGAAAGATCTCTTATCTGAGGACCCGACATTTGTTTTTGAATTAAATCTGCGAATGGATTTAGATCAATATCTGTATTGTAGGATCGCAATTCATTCCACAGATTCGGCAGAGCGTCTTTCACAATGCTGGCCCCACTGCGCCCTTTAACTAGAACGAGGTACATAATTGATACCAGCGCAAACACACGCGACAGAAAATTCGTCCTATCTTCTCTGTATTCATCACCTGTGTAATTCGCGTACAAACTTCGGTACATCGACACCCAGCGGGCAAATAAAGCAGGTTGTGTTTTAGGATAGTTCGGCTGATTCGTATCCTGGTTGTACATGTACTGAGGGGGTCGCGGGGGCGGCTGTCCAGGATAATAAGTAGCTTCATTGTTGTACGATCGGTATTCGGCTGGGGGTGCAGGCACATCATCATCAAACCAGCTCATGTTCTCACTCATCCTTCTTTTGATGAATAGAATTCAAGAAAAGCCCCCCTTCCTTGCTCCTAAGAATGGGGGGGGCTACCTCGAACAGATAGAAAATTTGTGACATAACGCTAATGGAAGTTCCACTTGACAGTGAGGAGTATGGATGTGAATTTCACCATGTGCATATTTACGTGGATAGCTTAAAACCTCTACCTTATTACAAAAAGGTGGAGCTGCAACTGAATCAACTAGCTCATGAAGGCAGTTTCGATCCTTTCTCAGGAGGGATGCGATTCCTTGAGAGCTCCAAAGTATTGCCAGCACGAGTAGGGATGGGGAACCAAGTATGGAAAGAATTATGCGAGAAAAATGGAATCGATTTTGTCGATGCAGTGAATTTTTCTTCTGACGGACAGGATTTCGTTGAGCAGTTGATTGTCGGCCTTGGTTGGCGAATTACGGCGCAATTCACAGGGTCCACGACACGATCTTTCCTTGTAACCTCACAAGATGCTCGGGGCGTTAAATTTATCGTGAGTGCCCTTGACGAAAATAGCGAGAAAGAGACACTGTATGACCATTTTGAAGGCAGACATTTGGTTCGTTTCTTTGAGCAGAATCATTCAAGAATGGGGATAGCTGTTCTGGCTTTTCAACTTCCATCAGAGGAAGCGATTGAAGTTTGTTTTCAGAGATACAAGAAACTGCATCCTGAACTTGTTATAGGAATGTACGAATACTGTGACAGTCGAAACATATCATGTCCCACTGGTAGTCAATCTTTTGTACTTGGAAAGATGAAAATCATGGAGGCATTTGCATACTACGAAACAGATGATAAGTCAGCTGTGGATAAAGGCACAGTGTTGCGCTTTGTCTATCGGGAAGGCACGATGGGCACGAAAGAGGGATTCGGAAACCCGCAAGGTGTGCTTCCAGGGTTGGAGGACGTGATCGCCACCTTCGATGGAACTTCTATCCCTGCGTATTCTGATCACTGGGTGAGCAACGTCACCGACAGAAACTCTTTTTTGAAGTGTCTCGAAGATGTCCTGAGGTTCACACCCAAGGTTGATTTCAACGCTGGAGTTGTAGCTGCTGGTCAAGCACGTATTGAAAGCACAGTGACTGGAAATACCGCGAAAATAGATCCAAAAGCTGACGTAGCTGCAATTCTTCGGGATCAATCTCAAGTATTTCTTCCTATCAACAACGCGCTCACCAGTGTAGGTCATGTACATCTCTTCTTGGAGCAGATGGGCCAAGGTGTGCAACATCTGGCTAGTAGAGTCAAAGATTTGGTTTCATTTATTGAAAGAGTTAATAACTATCGGTTAATGACTGGCAGAGGATTTTCGTTTCTCAATATTCCTCTGTCCTATTATGGCAGACTGGATGCAAACCGAGATTTAGGGCCTATTTTGAATCCAGAGCAAGTATCCATGGTGATGGGTTTAATGACTACCAATCAGCTATGCAGCCCTTTGGGTATTGTCAAATTGGATATTACTGATTCAGAAATTGCCGCTGTACTGTCGTCTGTACTTGCCGCTGATACGCTTCTAACGGTTTCTTCCGTTGTCAAGGCTGCACGGTATAACAACTTGTACAGCCTTTTGAAGGATCACTTTTCAGAAGAAACGTATCTTCAAATTGTTAGAAATAAGATCCTTGTGGATATTCAAGCTAATGATGTATTGTTTCAGATATTTACCTGTAACATTCTTCAGAGGAATGCAGGCGAGGAAGCCCCATTTCTTGAATTTATTCAACGAGTTTGTTCCGAAAAGAAAACTTTATGCGGAGAGTGTGCACCTATTAAACCTGGATGTGGAGGATTCGGTATCCGTAACTTTCTCACATTGTTTTTGTCCATCGAGGTCTCTAAAGCAATGCATCAAGCAGAGAGCGCATCTTCGCCTGAACAGGCTCAATCAGCGACACGGAAAGTCGAGCTGTTCACAAAGCAACTAGACGAGTCAAACCCGATTCTAACGGCTATATCAGATGCAATGACAGCTGAGGGTGACGCACTGGAGGAACTTTTGAATATCAAAAAATCAGGAGGTCAACTCGAAAGGATTCTAGAACTCGAGAGTATCGCGAAAGATCAAGCAAGATTAAAGCAGCAAGGAAATGCTCAACTTCAACAACTGTCCAAGAGATACTCCGCGTTGATGTCGGAAATCAAGTAGTAACAAAATTAATTAATATTCATTATTGGAAATCTGCTTGACGTTAGATCGTCTAATCAGCATATTTTGAAGCAAAGCTGCTTGAACTCCAAGGTACCCAGAAAGGTCGGCCATACTCTTCGCAGCCATGCCAGATGTCTCAGGCCCGACCGGTATCGTGTTCGCGAGGAGAGGCAACGCACTAAAAGCAAGTTTCTGATCCAAGAGCCCTGCAGCATCTGCAATAGGCATCAAAGGCAACAATGGAACAATTTTGTGCAAAACAGCCATGGTTCGAGGCAAGTTATCACCCATCACCATGAGGTCCATGTGTTTGACCAGAATACGCATGTAACATGGATCTTCCAAAAGAGCTGGCAAATTGTCAGCGAGGGTCTTGAAGTGGGGAGCCAGTACATCCAAATGAGGGATCATCCCTGGAAGATGCTCGTTAATAGCCCCCCATCCTGGCACTTCTGTGATGAAAAGCATGTTCTCCATGTGAGGGGCTAGTTCTGGCATATATGGCAATAGGTTTTTAATCTCAGGAGCTAAACGAAGCATGACATCAGATGTGAGGAGATGGGATTTTTCAAGAAGAAGTTCCAAGTGAACCATCGTCTCTCCCATAACTGGGATGAAGTATTCCTTGCATCCTGGTTGCATCATGAGAGGTATAAGAGGTCCGACTTGTTCAATATTGTCAATGACCATCTCCGTGTAAGGCAGCATAACCGGCAATGTTTTCACCAAGTCCATAGCGTACGCAGGGTTCGCAAGGTATTTAAATTGAGCTCGTACGGCTCCGACGCGATCAAGGAAATAAGCGAATTGTGCAAAGGGGAAGAACCAAAAAAAGATCGTGGCAAGAGCAACGGCTGTCATTGGATTCGGAGTTGTCACACCATCGAACACGAACTTAAAATCCGGGTGGTTTTTGCAAAGCACCAAGACTACTGCTGAAAATGCTACTTGTTGGAGGAACACAACAGCTGTAACTCCCTTTCCAGTGAGAGCATCGAGTACTTGAGACTTCTTAGAGGTCATTGTTGTTGATTTGAAGTCTTTCAGTCGTTCCTTTGATACAACCATTTAATTCTATTCACGTGTGTGAAATTTTACACGTGGTGAATGAAATCAGATTTCCGAAAGTGGGGACCGTATCGCTGGAAACGTTATGACGGATTTGCTTGCATGTTTGTTATGCTTGATGGTTGCTGGTTGTTTGGGTATTGTGCATGGGGAGATTTGTTCAGATCCTAAAACGAATCTTAACGATTTCGTGACTCCGCATTGCATGATTCCAACTTCTGATGACGCGGATTCTTTGGTAGTGGATTGGACGAATTACACCGTAATGTCGAATGAGGAGCTTGCCCGCGATTTTTGCATATGGGACGCCAGGATTAGAGACTACTGCAATATCAACAGCTCATTTAATGGCAACTCCTCCATCGTGGATCCGACTGCATGGTACATGACCAGCAATGGAGACCCTTTGGAAGACACGTGGCCAGCCGACAGTTTTAGGGAACGAGGTATCAGTGAACGACCTTCTCTCCCTTTGAGCATCGGGCTTGAGTTAACTAAAATTGTGGGTATGGATATCATTGCAGGATATATCACTATTAGCGGAAAAGTGTATATCCACAAACTCAATTTAACTGGCGAAAAGTCAGTGACAACATTCTCGCATGAAGGTGTGCCTGGATATTTTAAAGATTCATTACAAGCTTTAAATGCGGTGAAAAATGACTCTAGTGTATTTTGCTCCGATGCTGCGAGTGCGTTTTTACAACCTTTGACTCCTGATGATTTTGGAAAAGTGGACCTATCTTTCCTAGATGGATCAACGAGTCAGCTCACTCCAATATACTCGACAATGAGAGTGCAAGGAACCAACGATAAGCGTAAGATACTTGAACATGTTATTCTGAAAGAGACCAGAGTGAAAATGAGTCTAGATCGAGGTCAGTGGCCTCTCGGGGTTCAAAATTCGTTTATTTCGATTATGCCACGAGCTCATTCCCTGGAATCATCCGGCTTTAGTGCATTCTGTATAAGCCGTCCGTTTACTAGTATTTCTATTGGCGTGACTGATTACTTCACAGCTGGTGCTTTGGATGGATATAAAATTCGGCTCTCATCATACATTATTCCAGTTGGGACGTTGCCCACGTACAGGGGTGCTGCTGATGGCACACAACTGGCATATGGTAGCATGGAGTTTCCATTTGATTTTTCCCTTCATAGCCACTACGGATCATTTCGATCTCCCGCTGCTTTGTTCCGATTGCAGATAGAATTGTCCGCGTATTACGGATTTAGCGTGTTGGCTCCAGTTTTTCTTTCGGGAATAGCTATACTCGCCCAATTCTTCCTAGGCTACGCTAAAACATCTCTAGTTAGTGCAATACTGCAACTGAATGCCGCACTAAGCGCTAGCATTGTAACCACATCTAAAGTACCAGTGTCGCTATCAAGTGGCAGTACAATTGTTGAGCAGATTGCCTATCTGAATCTAATCAATGTCGTGATACTCATTGGTGTTACTGTTGCCATGAGCTCAATGGGACAGACATCGAGAGCGAAACAATTGTACAGCATGATGCGTCGATGTGCTTTCTCTTCTGTGTTTCTTTATTTTGCAGTTTTGATGCCCTATTGGGGACCCGGTGGTCCTGGGTTCACAGGTGATGCTAAATCAGTGAATAGATTTCTCACTATCACTTCATTAGTCCTCTATTTTCTAGGATTGTTTCTCTCGTTTGGTCATTTCGCTTTGTTTGATTATTATCAAGCCAGAATTCGAAATCATGCTATTACTAAATTATCTCAAGCGATATCCTTGGAGCATTGGAGTCAGAAGGCACTTGTTGTGTATTCAAAATTCAAATGCAAACATAAATACTCCCGAATGGAGAGGTCACAGATCACGCTGATTGTTGATGCAAATGGATTATCGGGAAAATTAATCGCAGATTTTAATTTAGATGGTTCTAAATTAGCGAGCACGAATATAGCTACTAAATTGCTGATGACCGATTGGATGGACCACTTGCGTAAGAACTATTTAATCCCATTTGAGTCTCAACAAAATCACACCGACACGTATGCATCTGTTTGCAACAAGAAATTCGAATTATGTTTTAAAGTTCCATTCAAATTGGTTCTTCTGGAGTTATACTATGATATAACATCTATATTTATCAGAAACAATGAACGTGATTGCGAAGACTCGAGTGATGACGAATCTCATGATGACGAAATCTTTCCTCAAAACAGTCTTCGTTATATATAAACGCATTTATTTTCAAAATCAAATAATAATAATACATTGTATATCTAAATTTACACAATTACGCATGCCCAAGAATAGCTTTCATGTCCATTTGGGAAAACTTCGAAACATCCTTGGCTCTGACTAATTTAGCATTCGCCTTGCGACTGACGGTAAGAGATTTTTTGGCCTTAACAGATTCCTCTCTTGTTTTCTTCTTCTTCTTCTCTTTCTTTGACTTTTTCTTGTCTTCTTCGTATTCCGATCGCTTTCGTTTCTTCGCCGATAGTTTTCTTTCGCCATCACTCTCATCGTCCTGTCCATGAACTTTCTGGAGCAATGCGAGCACGTTATTAAAGCCGTGAATCTGTTTTGAAAACGCCAAGTTTCCTGTTTCATCCACTTCGGACCCAATCCCCAGCTTGTCACTTCTCTTGTCAACCTTAATGTGAGTGGCCATCCCGTCCTCGTTCTTACCAAGGCCTTTACCTTGCGACCAACCCAGCTTCAACATCATCTTGTACCCAAACTTGGAAGTGTCTTTGCTCCATTGTTGATTACATGTGTCCATCCTTCCTCACACCGAAGTTTCACTGGTTCTGAATAAGGAGATAGCCCCCCACTGCAGCACGATTTCAAAAAGCCTCTCTGACTCATCATTTATTCACTCATTTCATGGACTATGGAGTAGTGCGAACTTCTGGAAGAGATCGAGTGAATCGCATCATGAATGTGGACGGCTACTCCATCTTGCGAGAGAACAATTATGTGGTTCGAGGAGGCACCTATTGTTTCGGTGCAGAGCATTCTATATCGATTCCACCCTCCAAGAATAAGCGGGTGGCGGCTAAACGTGAAGCCATTGTGAAGAAGCCACGTATGGTGGCACCAGAAGAAGTCATCAGGAAGCGATTCGTTGCAAAAATAGCTGCCGAGAATGTCCTTCGGCGATCGTCTCAACTTGAATACTTGGCTGGGTTTAAAGATACGTTGGCTCCATTTGTGGAACGTAAAGTGTATGATCGTCTCTCATCACTGGAGCCTCAAAAAGAAACATTCCGGGAAATTTTCTTGCAGCCGGAATTGGTTCAAGGAGGGGAGATGAGGGATTATCAGTTGATAGGCCTGAACTTCTTGGCACGAATGCATAACCATGGGTGCCCAATGATCCTTGGGGATGAAATGGGTCTGGGTAAAACACTGCAGACGATCGCCTTCATCTGCTACCTTAAAGAGTCTCTCAAGTACGACGGGCCATCTTTAATAGTTTGTCCGCTCTCAGTCGTTTCCTCGTGGGTTAAGGAGTTGGAACGATGGGCACCTGCTTTGAAGGTTTTAAGAATGCATTCTTCAGATAGCAACCAAATGGAAGCTCTTCGCCAAGAAGTGACTCAAAATGCGCACTCCTACGACGTTATTCTCACCACCTACGAAATGACCAAGAACCCAAAACTAGCGGGATTGTGGCACCGGCAACATTTTAGGTATTTGGTGTTGGATGAAGGACACATCATCAAAAACCATGAATCTTTAGTGAGTATTGCGCTAAGAAAAATGCATTTCCAAGGTGCTTTACTTCTCACTGGGACACCTCTTCAGAACAACCTTACAGAACTTTGGTCGCTGCTTAATTTCATGTATCATGATGTTTTCACTACTAGAGGACCGTTTGATGATGGGTTTGGGATGAATGGTGTAGACCCCGATGTTCTGCATAAAGCTCATGCTCTTCTCCGTATATTCATGCTCCGACGTCTCAAAGCTCAAGTGGAGAAATTGATGCCAAAGAAGATCGAAACAAAGGTGTTGGTGCCCCTGAGCAACTGTCAAGTGTACGTTTACAAAGCCCTATTGACAAAGAATCTGGGTATGTTGGCGAACTTGGAGAACTCTATGAAATTAAGTCAATCTTCCAAGAAGGCTTTTGAGGATGACGAGGCGAAACCCTCGCATCAAGTCTTGAACAACCTGGTGATGAATTTGCGCAAGTGCTGCAATCATCCATTCCTCTTTCCTGGTGTTGAGATTGATCCTGACACGACGAGCTTGGAGGAGCTGATTGCGTCGAGTGGAAAACTTGCGGTGCTGGATAAACTGCTCCATGCGCTGTATTCCAGAGGTCATCGGGTTGTACTGTTCTCGCAGTTCACCAAGACGCTTGACATCATCGAGGACTACGTCAACCTGCGCGGTTATCAGTACTGTCGCTTCGATGGGTCAGTCAATCGTGTTCAGCGAACGGTGCTGATCAACCGATTCAACGCCCCGAACTCCAAGGACTTCATTTTCTTCATGTCGACTAGGGCTGGTGGCATGGGGATCAACCTTCAAACAGCAGACACTTGTATCCTGTTTGATTCCGATTGGAATCCTCAACCTGACCTGCAGGCGATGGCCCGCGTACACAGAATTGGTCAGACCAAGGTGGTCCACGTTTATAGGTTTGTATCGCGAGGTACGATCGAAGAACGAGTGGTTCAGCGGGCGGAAAAGAAATTATATCTGGACCAGATGGTCAACTCAGGTACTTCAGTGCAGTCTGATGAGTCATTGCGTCTGACAACTGGTGAGTTATTACAAGCTCTCAAGTTCGGTAGTGATGCCGTGTTTGGCTCCAACAAGAACTCGTTGCCTAAAAAGGAGGATATTGAGGTATTAATTGACAGGAACCGCCAAGAAGACACATCTGCTGGTGATGTACGAGGAGGGCTTTCTTCCAATGCAGCAGAATATGATCCGAACAGAGATCTACAAAGCACGAGGATATTGGGTGGAGTCAATTTCTCGCAATTGAAATCCAATGGGACTTTAAATGGTTTAACGGGAAATTTGGGAGAAGGGTGGAAACGCGAGCGCAAGCAGAGAATCGTGATGATTCACGGAAAAGGAAGTGGGTACGGAGCTTCCATGGTCCCTGTGTTGAAAAGCAATAACTACGATCTCGAGAATGGTGAGCGTTCGGTATTTGAACAAGAACTGAAACATTTGAAGAAAGATTTGGTCTCGAAGAACAGTATTCCAACTTTTGAACATCAAGATCATTGCCAATCATGCGGAGTTGGCGGGGAACTTATTCTTTGCCGAAAGTGCCCTATTGCAATGCACGTTGCTTGCGCTGGTTTTGCCAATCTGGATCAGGTGTCTAATGCCTGGTCATGTTCACACCATCGCTGCACTGTGTGCGACAAGAACACTTCGGCTGCAGGGGGGCTTTTATTCAGATGCCAGTCTTGTGTCAATGCTTACTGTGAGGATTGTCATCCCACCAACTCAATGTTGTTGCATTCGCCCCATCGAATGGAGGACATGGGATATGATGCTGGTTCTGTAGCTTGTTATGTAAACTGCTCAGATCAGTGTACTCAGGTGGCGAAAGCAGATTTTGGTTGGGAAGAAGATCATCTTGATTCTGAGCAACTTATTATTAAAGAAATTGACGTGTCTCATGCGTTCGACTAAAACTAAAAATTTTCGGTTGTGGAAAATGTAGACCCTGAGTCCACCAGCAACCAGTCATTGCTTCTTTTTCAAATTCTGATCCCATTGGATGAAGCGTCGTACTCGGGACACGGTAAGTGAGGATGATAGATCTATGATGATCACCATTTCAACAAAGGAATTCCTCGTTTCCGATCCTCCCTTGATAAGGAGAACATGAGACTATTTTGAAATTGGGTCGCAAGCCCGCTCTGAGATCACTCACCATCAAGTATTCAAAAACTAACATAATGTAGGGAAGAAAGTCCAAACGAAGTGAAATAGACTTGAATCTTGAATATGATAGTGACGAGTTGGGGGAAGAGTCTGATGACAGAAGTGCTCCAGAGTCTGTGGTAGATGAGGAGACAGTGGAGGTCAAGCGTGTGAGGATGGCCAAGGATATCCTGAGCAAACTGCAGGTAGACGAAGACGAAGAAAACGACGGTCCTTTAGATGCGGTATCCCGTACGTTGCACAAGAACCTCCTCGAATCAGAAGGAAGATTGCAAGCTTCAATGGCTTCGCGCTTGCATGTAGAGGTAAAACCACTGCGATACCGAGGACATCGACTGTCTACTACATGTGTTGCATTGAGTGAGGCAGAAGATATGTGTTTCACTGGGTCGAAGGATTGCTCTATTGTTAGATGGGATGTAGAAACTGGTGAGCGAATGGCTAGATATACAGGTCACCCTGCCTCAAACAATATACCCGCAAGTAGTATTGATGGGCATTTTGATGAGGTTCTGGCTATAGCGCTAAGTTCCGACGGCCGATACCTGGCTAGTGCAGGTCGAGATAGATTGATCAATATTTGGGACGCCAGAACGGATAAATTTGTAGATTCCTTTTCAGGTCACCAAGATACCGTCTCTGGTTTAACATTCCAGCACGGCAAACATGTATTATACTCATGCTCACACGATAGAAGTGTACGGGCGTGGAACATTGATGAGATGGCTTACGTGGAGTCACTATTTGGTCACACCAGCGAGATCAATGCGATCGATTGTCTGCACCATGAGAGAGCTGTCACTTGCTCGATGGACCGAACTGTTAGATATTGGAAGATACCGGAGGAGTCACAGCTTTTGATGCAAGGGTATCATAGCGGGTCCATTGATTGCATTAAGATGGTTGACGAAACTCATTTTGTGTCTGGATCTCAAGATGGTCGCATTGCATTATGGCACACAGCGAAAAAGAAACCATGTTCTGTGGTTAAGAACGCCCACAGTGGATGTTGGATATCCTCAGTTGCTGCTCTTAAGAATACCGATCTTATAGCCTCTGGAGCTTCCGACGGTTATGTCAAGTTTTGGCAAGTGAATTTCAATAAACGGGAACTAGTAGGTGAAATGGCAGGGTGTATTGAGGTACCCGGCGTTGTTAACGGACTTGCATTTGGCTCCTCAGGTCAGGTTTTAGTAGCAGCCAATGGACAGGAACACCGATTGGGTCGATGGGGGAAGCACAAAGACGGAAAGAATGGAATTGTGATTACTCGTTTGAACTTTGATACGGACAAGGAATCATGCACTGAAATATCCGATTCACCTTAATTCATTATCAAAGATGTTTGTCATATTTATTGATTGTTATTTTTACTCGTGTCGAAAACAGATAGTTGATAATCCAGTCGGTTCATCAATTCCTCTTTTCCCTTGAGGTCTCGATGCAAACAATCAATTGCATTCATCTTCATTCTCAATGAAGCATGCATCTGGTCCCGCTTTTCGCGTAAAATACCAGACTGCTTCTCCAATTTAGACCAGCATTCGTTCCATGAATTCAGGTGCGTTTCATTCTGAAATGATAGCGTTACTTGGTTTTTCAAGCTGTTGTGATGAAATTTTTCACTCTCCAAACTCTGCTGTAGTTGAGGAATTACTTGCTGCATGAGCCGGTTCACAATCCGTCCGAGCTCATTCGATTTTTTCAAAAGAGTACCATAGTCTCCGAACTCCGTTTGTGTCTCAACAGATGTTTTCTCATCAATGATTTCATCAAAATCCGGTTGAATGGGTTCTCTAGTGACAGTTCGTATTTCAAGTAGCTGGTTTTTGGTTCTTTCTTGAAAAAGATCTTGAGATAACTGTGCCATTGCAGATTCTTCGTCCCCATTTTGTAGCAATGTGTAACTCATCACCTTATGTTGCAGGTCTCTCATTTGCTTCCACAAACAAAGCTCTTCCTCCATGGAGAAATTCACCCTCGATGACTTACCACTAAAATATTCTCGAAGTTGACCCAACACTTTGCCTTTCATATTGTGAAAATCGTGGATTTTGAAAATATCTCCCTGTGTACAGGAACCATGAAGCGCTGTTTGTCGACCTATAGTTGTTCCATTCGGTCCATAAATTATTGTGTCAGCTCCTTTGTTTTGGCAGCCTTGAATTTTCAATGTGGTAGGCCGCGAAATATTGTTTTTGGTTGAATCCCGTTGTTTCTGATAATAATACGCCAGTTGATATCCTAATAGCTGCTGAAACGCCATTTTCATGGATTTGTTTCCTTCATCTGCTTGTTTTTTATTACTTAAAAGGGTTTGCAACTCCTTTACTTTGTTTTTTAACTCTGAAACTTGCAAATCTGATTTCTTCAGTGCGGTGTCTTTCTCCAATAGAACTGAATGTAACTGACACACAAGTAATTTGGAGTGGTTATCATTCTCAGTATTAGCTACCTGAATATTTGAACAAGATTTTGCCCCGTGTTTGTTCCGTTGAAGTCTTGGTCTACGTTCATCTTCCGCTCTCTGATCCTTTTCTATTTTCCTTTTAGAAATCTCAAGATAGCTATCCGTTTGAAAACCTATTGTGGAATCAACGGCTTCATCCAGAGTCGTACTCTTCGTAAGCTGCAATAATTTATTCTCTTCTCTTAAAACATCACAAATCTCTCTCATCACTTTGAGCTCATTTCGCAGCATGTTTTCTCGTTCGCCACTTTCCAGCACCAATACATCGCATTCAGTTTTCAACTTCTGCAACTTTCTTGTGGTGATGTCCATTTCAGATTGAACCGATGATTGCATCAATCTTGAAGACATTTTTTGCTCCTGTTGCTGATGAAAGAACTTTTCTTGCTGGTGTTCGTGATACTCCAATAGATTCTCTCCCGACCTGCAAAAGGTGTCGATTGCCAATTTTCTCTTGACACTTTCTATCGAGAGCATACCTTTTCGATTCAAGCGAATATATCTGACAATACTACTATTTAGCCAACTAGGTTGAGTATTATCAGCTGGACTCCAGAACAACAATGGCGATGAGAGTTGGTGATCCGTTTCTTTTTCCTCCTCCATGTGTACTTTCCCCAGAGCATAGAATTGCTTTCTGATTAAATGGATGGTTTCTTCTAAAGGTGCCTCTATAAAAAGCGCTTCTAACTCGTTGTTTCCTATGTTCCTGTATCGAACTCCATGGAACGCCGATCTTTGATCTAGGTTTTTACCCTTAGCATTTTTGACCATTACTAATGCTTCTTGCGCGCTAGTCACAGTCACCCAACATTCACTTGCCAGCAATATATCTACAACAACGTTTTTTTCATATTCATATATACATTGAATCACTCGAGAGATTAAACCAGATTCAGAAGAAAGGTTTTTTGTATTCTCAACTTGTTCGTACAAGGAGGAACTGTCTGACGTGAACTCAGGTAAAAACACGGCCATGTGCTCTTGATCTCTGATTAATCGGCTTTCATGAGACATTTGCTCCATCACAAGTAAATCGGAGTACTCGTTTTCGTGGAGCTTTTCCTCGGAGCATTTTTTGAACACATTTCTGGTACTGCGAGCATCATCAATCACTATTTTCAGCAATGATGCATTCTCTTTTACCATAGAAAAATTGCAATTTTTGTCAACTTTATCGTCGAGCTCCGTCCCGGATGAAGTAGGTTCATGGATGGCATTCATCACACTCATCTTCAACACAAGTAACTTTGTTCGGAATCCTATTTTTGATTTTCCAATCTTACCCTTTTCGGTAGCCAAGACTACTGTTAACGGACAATTTACTGAAACAAAATGGTAGTAAGTAAACTCTTATAATTGTTTTGACTCTTGAATGAAAATACATCGTAGTTTGAAATCAATGGTTAAGGTTGATTACAAGAGTGCCTTGTCGGTGAATGGCCCATTTCTCCTTGTATAAATCCCACAAGTCCCGTAAAGCCTTGAGATACTTTTCGTGATACTTGTCCACCAAAGCAATCCCTTCAGCAGTTGAAGTGAGCTTGGAACCTTTTAAATGTGCAGGAATTCGAGGCAACTTGATTGGCTTTCCGACCACAACAACAATAGGTTTTCTATGTGGTAGAATCCCTAAATTGTAGTTGAAAATACCTCTTCCATAAAAGATTGGAACGGCAAACCCAAGTTTCTTCCTAATTTTCTCCTGAAATCGACGCGCCCATGAGTCCGGAGGCAGATAAAACGTATCAAAAATATCATTTTCTCCAAATCCGATAACGGGTACTAGGTCAGCATCATTATCCAGAGCCACCCGAACGAATCCTTTTCGACCCAATGTCAGCCGATAAGTTCCTGGCGCTGTTTCAAGAGACTCAGCAGCTCCACCCACCACCAACATGATTGCACTGCCAGGACCTTTCCGCAATATTTGATTACAAGCCTTCTTAGAAGCACAGCAAACTCCCATGTGGAGGAGTACTTCCCTAATCCATGGGCACCAAAAGTTCATTTCCAAAGTGAGCAATCGGAGATCAATTCCCGGAAATTTACGGCTAAAACCTGTGGCGTCAGTTGCGAAATTTCCAAATGCACCAATACTGATTACTCCGTGCGGGTGGTAGGCAAACACATACTTCCCAGTTGGATCTAAGTTCTGCGTCTTGATTAAACGTAGAGGAAAGTAATTTGCAAAATGGCGCCAAAGATTCCAGTACCTAATGAACGGCCTTCTGCTCCCATCATAAGCGCTCTTATCCCAGTAGAAAATAAACAAGTAGTACAATACCATTCCAAATGTGGTTAATGGAAATATCAGGAGAATGAGAGACCAAAAGTAAGCAACAGTGACACCAGGTAGCAACAACACGAATGTAAGCACCACGGCAGTTTGTTTGCGTCTCTCGATAGGCACGTCCCAAAATGGAGCATATTTGACTTTATATCCGAAAAACGTACTTCCGATCATTGCGATAGGCCAGAACCACAGCGTGAATATCATATCAAAGGCACGGAGAGTAGCAAGCACCGGCATCCAGAATATGGTGGATGCCCATGATGATGGTCTGTGCATCCACTCATCCTCTTCTCTCCATTCTCTCTCCAGCTTCATGAAAAACTCGCGTTCGCTTTGGGACAGGGCCTTGGAAGACCCGCGTGGTTTGCGAACCGGCTGCCCTTGCGAATTGGTGGTAAGTGTTTCATCAGCCGAGTCCGCAGCGGAAACGGCAGAGGAACTTGTTGGAGTGGTAGTACCTCCATTGATCACTTCATCAGAATCTCCGCTGGAGGTTCTCAATGGCGATGGGTCGACAACAGGCTCTCCACGTGGCTTTCTTACCTCTGGAAATTCTTCCTCCCTTCCGTTCAGCTCATGAGTGGTCTTCTCCATCGAACCAACGGCTTATTATAAACGTTAGCAAAGTGGTATGTGAAATATCTATTCAAAAACACGTGTGAAATGGATATTCAAATATGTCCCTCCTTCTTTCCATTCTTCTATCTATAGTTGAAGTATGCATTGAAACAGTTGTACTCGTTGCATCGCCAAGAATAAATCCAAACTATTTGAGGATAGTATCAATAAACCACGGGACTAAACGAGAAATATCTAATTCAATCGAAGAAATGAACTCTTTCGGCCAGATTCGGGATAGAAAGAAAATAAATAAACGGTTATCGTGAACGTTCATCGAATGGACCATGCATTTTGTTTGTACTTAATAAGTAATTAAAATGAAAGACGAGAAACAAATTCGAAATTAGAGACGCAAGATTGCAATAAAGACAAGGTTGCTCCTTTGTTTAAATTCCTCCAGAAAAGAATGCTAGAAATCGCTATTGAGAGAAATCCTCAAGAAACTCGGCACTCCCTCTTGATACCTCCTTTAAACTGGGCATATATCTAGATAGATTTCGTGGCGGACATTAATTAACACCGACAATAAAATAAGAATTGACTATTTTAATAAATAAACTACAAGTAGTGGAAAGAAACCATCAAACGCTAATTTCTTATTAAAAGTGCTTTTTGTTGTGTTTTAAAAAACTATTCGAATGTGCAATGCCGCATCAGTAATGATGATTTTCAGTTGTACTTCAATCAGACGTTTAGACAACCGATTCCCGGTTTGAAACACATTGAGTTTTGCCCATTTTGTGAAAAAAAAGACAA
>Ga0105053_10005237_pt1 | contig 18545 bp, 15 predicted proteins | sample BON01_FD_78093 | JGI IMG/M metagenome (GOLD analysis project Ga0105053, IMG submission 78093) | Freshwater microbial communities from Lake Bonney liftoff mats and glacier meltwater in Antarctica - BON-01 | ecosystem: Environmental > Aquatic > Freshwater > Ice > Glacier meltwater | place: Lake...
AGCATAGCAATGCTCGTTCCATCGCCGCCGAGACCGAGGCCACTATTGTCGACACTGCCCTTGAAGTCGCTATTTCCCAAACTGTCTATGAAGAACTCGACGCCATAGCGGGTGGCGTCATTGAGCGTGATTTCGGCCACGGTGACCTCGATCAGTACTTCGGCAGCCGGCGAATCGAGCTGCTTGAGTAGCGGGCGGATCTGCCCGTACTGGGAGGGCGTACCGGAAAAGATTATCTGGTTGGACATCTTGTCGACGACAAGGTTGCCGGACGGGCCGGACGCATCATCTTGCGGCGTCCGCACATTGGCACCCGGTGCGCCAATGGCAGGTTCGATGTTCGACGCAGAGCGGGTCCCCCGCGCAAGGACCTCATTGACTGTCGCCGCCAAAAGTTCTGCGTCAACATTCTGAACGGGGTACAGGTAGATCTGAGGCGAGTCGCCCTTTCGCGATGCCCGGTCAAGCTCATTGATCCAGAATCTGGCACGCGCGAGTCCCAGTTCTGACCGGGAAAAGACGAAGATGTCGTTGGAATACTCAACCGGAAGGACCAGAATGGATTTCTGGATCGCTTTGTTGGAGCTGGCTTGCCAGCCCTCAGCCTCAAGCAGGGAAACAAGCTCAGCTGCCAGCTGGCCGGCCGACCAGAATACGGGCGAATAGCGCTCCGCCTTGCTTCCCGCGTAAGCCAATTCGTCTAGCTGGTCGATAACCGACAGGGCGGCATCTACGTCCTCTCGGAACCCTGTCAGGGTCACGACATTGAGACGGGGATTGGGTTCGATCTTCAATCCATCCTTGCCTGGGAAGGCCTGCTTGAGAATTGCGTCCATCTCATTTGCAGCGATCGCATTAAGTTCCACGAACTGGACGATGGGCCGCATATCGGCGGGCACTTCCACCCTGGAACGCGACTTGATGAACCGCGGCACACGCGACTCCAGCGTCGCATCGGTGACGATTTCATAGGCTGCTTCTCCCGGCACGACGCGAAGACCATAGCTTTCAAGCGCGTTACTGACGAGGTCCAGGAATGCCTCCGTGCTCATGTTTCCCGATGATCGCAGCTGGACCAGGTCGGTGCGTTCAGCCACACCCGGTCCTGTCGTGTAGGGCACACCAGCCATCTGACCAAATACGACATCAATAAATTCAGGCACAGGCAGTGCCGGCGTCACGGCATTCACCGTTTTGACGCGCGGGACCGGACGGGCGATGGCGGGGCCTCCGACGCCTTCCAATCTCTCTTCAGTTTCCGAGAGAGGCGGTATCTCTATCTGTGACCGTTGTAACGTCCGGGACGCAACCCCGTCATCCTTGTCGGTCACAGTCTCCCCATCCGAAGTCGGCCGGTCGGGCCTGACCAGGCCGTTGCCTATGCCGGCGGCGCCGATGTCTGCATTAATTGGAGGGGGAGCTTTGGACGAGGCGCACCCCGTCACAACGAGCATTAGCGCAAGGCCTGACGCGCCCCACTTGAAAGCAAAGCGCTCGGAAGCGCGCTGGCCGCTGAACTTTTCCATTTCGAATTTCCCTTCGGAGACGTTCTGTCGGCCGATCTGCCAGAATGGCAGATAGCATCCGCTCGAAACCAAGACTAACCTGTAATACCCGATCCCGATGCGAGCCTGTCAACCTGGCCAATATCTGCGTCCGGACCTTGTCCGCCGGGCGCATCATCGCGTCCGAGAGAATATATGACAGGCTTTGACTCATATCCCTCGATTTCATCGACTGCCTGACCGTAGCGATAAGGCTTACCCCAAGGATCGACCGGCAACGCATCATCGAGATAGGGGCCACGCCAACTGGCCCGCAGGCTTTCCTCGGATGGCCGATCTACGAGCAGCGCCAATCCTTCCTGATCGGTCGGATAGCGCCCCACATCTAGCCGCATCGTGCCGAGCGCCGCCTCCAGCGTGCGTACCTGCGTACGCGCTGCTGTAATCTTGCTATTATCAAATTGCGAAAACAACCTGGGCCCTACCAAGGATGCAATGACGGCCATGATCGCCAAGACGATCAGAATCTCCAGCATGGAATACCCGTGTTCGCCGCGGCGCTCATCCAAGGCGGGCGCGGAAGAAGGAGAATCCAGTTGGGCTGATCGGGCTGGCATGACAATCCTCCTAAAAATCGAACTGATAAAGACTGGTCATAGCCATTACAATTGAAATGACCAATCCTCCAACCACAACTGACAGCAACAGGATGGCTACAGGTTCGGCGATGGAGGTCAATTGCTTGGTCGCAGCGGCCATTTCGTCCTCGTAATTCTGGGCCGCCAGAAGCAGCATCTTGTCCATTGTGCCCGACTTTTTGCCGGTCTGCAGAAGGTCGATCAGAAGCGGATCGGATATGGACACATTCGTTGCGAAGGCATCACCAAGATCCTCGCCGGAGCGCACTCCGCGGCGCACGCCTGCGAGTTCAGCGGAGAAATCAGCACCTTTAGTGGCGCGTTCCGCCAAGTTAAGCGCCGTCATCAGCGAGGCGCCGTTGGCAAGGGCTACACCCATTGTGCGAGCCCATATAGCCAGGTCGGCCCGTCTCAGCACGCCGCCGATCCCGGGAAGGCGCATCGCGATCCGGCGCACAAGCGTCCGGTTGCGCCGAACCATCCAGCGCAGGAGAATGATTGTTGATATGAGGCCGGCAATCACAATCACCCAGTTGGCCTGCATCCAGACACCTGTCTGGATAACTATTCGCGACACAGCGGGGATGTCGGCGCCGGATCGGTCTATCAGAGTGCCAAAACGCGGGATGACGAACAGGAACATAAGGAAAATGATTACAAACCCAATCAGACCGAGAACGGCTGGATAGGCAAGGGCCGAGCGAAGGTCAGAGGCCAGCTTGTCATCGGCTGCCATTCGGTCGGCTGCATCACGCAATGTATCAGCAAGATGGCCCGTCTCGGTGCCGAGATCGACCAGGCTTGAAACATAGTCAGGCAATTCCTTGAAATGTTCACGAAGACCCGATGAAAGAGGCTCCCCGCGGCGCAAGTGCTGGCTGAGCCGGGCGGCGCGTTCGGCAAGCTCGGGGTGGGCGTCGCTTCGGCGCAGGCTTTCGATCGCTTCATGAAGCGGCACTCCGGCCGATATCAATGTTGCTAGCTGGCGCATGGTCTGGGTCAGCAGCTTTCGGGTTATTCCCTTGCTGAACAGGCGGTTTCGCTGGTTTGTCGGCGAGGTAATGGTCAGTGGAAACAGGCCGCGTTCACTTAATTCTTCAAATGCCGCCTCCTTCGAGCCCGATTCATGGCGCCCGGATACTTCTGTCCCATCCTGATTGAGGGCCTTGTAAAGATATCGCGCCATGGTCTAGCCCTTGAGTCCGCCACGTCGCGGTCCTCTTACTGTTCTCGTTCTCTTCGCACCGCGCAGGCCTGTGATCAAGGGGTTGGAAACCGGTCCGTGCGCCAGTATTAAACGAGGGCGCGATCGAACCCGACATGTATTATCGGCGCAGGCGCAGGCAGACAGGCAAACCATTCATGGATCAGGCAAAAATACTGGAAACGCTGGTCGCAGCCGGACTGGTTGCGCCTGATGATGTCAGTTCTGCAGCTTCGCTTCAGGCCGATACGGGCGGCCAACTTTTCGAGACCCTAATCCGAATCGGCGCCATCGACGAGGACGACTTGCTCTCGCATGTATCAGACTTATGGGGCGTGCCCCTGGTCATGCCCGATGACATGCCGGTCGAAGTCGATGCCATCTTACGGGCTATTGCTGACCTGAAACTCGACAGGGATTGGCTCCTTCGCCACCAAGCCCTGGTGTGGTGGCTGGGGCCAGAGGGGGAATCGGAGCGCCGTTTGGCGTTGGTCGGGCGCAATCCGCTGGACCCTCAATTGCGCGAAGCGATTGATCGCGCCGTCCATCATCATGAGCTCGCCTCTCCCGGCCAACTGGTCAATATCACGCCCGGTCTGATCTCACGCAGCCAGTTTGATGTGCTGAAGGCGCTATTTCCGTCTGACGATCAGTCGGAGCGTGACTATGGCGGCGACACCGACCTTGCGCGGTTGCGCGAGCTTGCTGAGGAGGCCCCTATTATTGACCTCGTCAACCAAGTATTTGCGGCAGCCATCAAGGCACGCGCAAGCGACATTCATTTTGAGCCCTATGACAAGAACTTCGACATACGGTTCCGCATAGATGGCGTGATTCAGTCCTGGCAGAAGCAGCCGAGATCTCGCTATGATGCCGTGAGCACGAGGATCAAGCTGATCTCGGGTATGGACATTGCCGAACGCAGGCTGCCGCAAGACGGTCGCCAGTCCATTCGCCTGTCAGGTCAGCAATATGACCTGCGGGTTTCTTCCTTGCCGGGTGCCTGGGGCGAGAGTCTGGTATTGCGCCTGCTTGACAAGAACCGGAACCTGCCATCGCTAGATGATTTGGGACTTGCAGGGCGCGCGCGTCGCCTGTTCAGCGATTTGATCCGTAATCCTGACGGCATCATCCTGGTCACTGGACCTACCGGATCGGGTAAATCCACTACCCTTTACAAGGCGCTTGAGGAGATCAATGACGGACGCAAGAAGATCATAACGATTGAGGACCCGATCGAATATGAGATGAGCCGTGTGTTCCAAACACAGGTAAAAAGCGACATCGGCTACACGTTCGCCAGTGGACTCCGTTCGATCCTGCGACAAGATCCGGATGTCATCATGGTCGGCGAAATCCGGGATCCGGAAACAGCCGCCATTGCGGTCCAGGCTTCGCTGACCGGACACCTTGTCTTGTCCACGCTGCATACAAACTCGGCTTTGCTGGCCGTGTCGAGATTGCGCGACCTTGGTCTTGAGCCGTTTCTTATTGGGTCGGCCATCAAGGCGTTCGCTGCCCAAAGACTAGTTCGAAGGATATGTCCTCATTGCAGTCGTCAGACAGCGCCGCCCGATAATCTGCCGCTCCTGCTTTCGTCCTGTGCCTCAGAGGCTCGAGCCGCGATCGACGCAGAAATGGGCGTCGCAAACTGGAAATCAGGAGAGGGTTGCCCAGCCTGTTCCGGCACGGGATTTCTTGGACGTGTCGGGCTGTTTGAGCTTGTCGCAGTGGATGCAGGGCTTCGCGACCTTATCCTGGGAGGTGCCAATGCGTCCGAGCTGGAATCCTTCGCACGAAAGCAAGGATTTAGGCGTCTTGCGGAAGACGGTTATGAAAAGGCCAGAAGCGGGGTCACGACCGTTTCTGAGATCCTGCGTGTCGCAGCGAGCGAAACGGATCGCCTCCTTGCGGGCAATGTTTAGCACAGGCAGACACATGCAACGCGCTCATTCGTTCCAAAGCGGCTTTGTCCTTCCGAGTGTGCTCGCCTACATTGCCGCGTTCACACTGGTGATTCTCATCGCAGCCGGATCGCTTGAGCGCAGCCGCGCGATTGCGATTAGCCTTGACCAAAGCGCAAGGCTCGCCACGGCGCTGGACAGCGCAGAAGCGCGTGCCATATTTACATTTCTCACCTCCCGTCCCGTGCCTGGTGGAATAGACACCTCGGGCCGGTCGACATCGGCCGAAGATCTGCTTCTGGGAGTTGATACCGACAACGCAGGTGATCCGCTTGAGCCAGCAAATGTCTGGTCTGCATCGGAGGGTATCCGGCTGATGTCTGCAAGTCCTGTCCGGACCTGGGCCATCTATCAGGATGTCTCGGGACTTTTGTCACTCAATACAACCGATGCCGACCTGCTGGCTGGCTTGCTGGAACAGTTTGACGTGCGCAAGGATGACGCCGCAACAATGGCGGCGAGGCTGGCCGACTATCAGGATGATGATAACCTTAGGCGCCCTCTCGGCGCGGAGCGGGCAGACTACCGATTACGGAAGATGGATCCGCCGTCGAACGCACCGCTTCGTACGCCTGCCGAACTGGGCCAGGTGCTTGGCTGGGAGGGCTTTCGGCCTTCGGGTGAACTCGCCTTTCTGAGCATTGTGACGTCCGCACCAACGCAAAATGCTCCGCGCGCCACGTTCGCGCCTGGGGCTGTGCGCGAGCTCGTGGCATCAAGGCTCGCGAGTATTATGAAGAATGAGGATCTCTTGACAGAGGCCATGCAGAGCAGCCTACTCCCCACCGACCGGGCCAGATTCATTTTGGTAGCTCAAGATGACGTCGACGGGCTCTACAGGGTTCGGCTCGTCGAAATCCAACGCCAACCGACCGCGTCCGCGCGGCCCTACACCCGACTGCTCATATCCGAAAATTCCATGTCGCAACTACCAGAGAATTGGCAACCAGGCGCAAATGCTCAGAACATTGATTCCTCTCAACCTGAAGACCGTTGAGGCTGGAGCCCGGCGCAAGGTTGCGCGGGTATCTGTCTTCGGACCGACCGCGCAGGTGGTGCCGAGGTCTGCGTGCAGTTTCGAGCGCATATGGATGCCTCGGACGGACCGCAAGGGCATTGAGGCCGTGCGGATGCGCATGTCACGCGATACTGGCAACGGCGGCCCGGTCGGTATCTTTATTGAGAAAAGGGAACACACTGGAGCCGGCTTCCTGAACGTGTGGATATGGGAAACCCAGCTTCTTCAACTGGATGACAAGCCATCTTCCAATCTGGTAGTTCCTGAAACATTTGCGCGCGCTCCGGGCCCGGATGGCGCCCGGTTAGCGGCTTGCCTCTCCGGGTTTGAAGGTCAAATTTGGGATACCGGTCAGTTGGTTGCGTCGCGATGGTGGCGCTCACATCCTTCCGACCGCGACTGGCGTGAATTCATTTCCGGGAGCGAAGTCATAATTGGGGGGGCGGCACTTGACGCTCAACGCCTGAGCCGTGTGCCCGAGCCGGAAAGCCCGCCTTGGCGGCTGGATCTTAGCCTTTCCGATATCGAGCCGTCCGCGATAGAAGGCATGTTGTCGCCAGCCCGAGTAGCACTGGCAGCCGCAGTCATCATTGCTCTGCCACTCGGCTTTGTGTCGGGAAATGGGCTGAAGCTGAGCGGATACAATGCCGCGACAGCCGCAAAGTTAACTCAGTTGAAAGCAGATGTAGGCGATGTGATGGACGCGCGCCGGATCGCATCCGACAACAAGTTGCAGATCGACCGCATGACCCGGATCGGTGACCCTTTCAAACTTATTGACGTCCTTGTGGAGCTGCGCACGGCCATCGGCCCTGACAATGTCACGCTGCGATACTTGGCATTTGACGCAGGGAACATCGAAGTCAAAATTTCAACAACCAACACGCCGCGTCTTGCAGATCTCGTCAGCCGTCTGGAAGACGGTGAGGTGTGGCAGAAGGTCAGTGCCACAACCGAAGCTGGAAACATAATTGTTCTCAGGGGCGAGCTCGCTACGGGGGCGAACCGATCATGAGCGAACTCGATATCCATCGTGATCCAAAGCCAGACTCTGGCCTGTTTGGGCAGCAGGTTACACCGCGCAGCCTCTATGGGCTCGTGGTGTTCGCGACCTTGCTCGGGATTTATGCCATCGTGCAGGTATCCGGCCTGGTTTCATCGCAGCGCCTCAAAGCTGAAGGTCTCGGTGCTGACCTCGCAGTTATGGAAGACATAGAAGCGCAGACAGTCTGGCGGGACCGTATGGGTCAGACCAACGCCATGCTGGATCAATGGTCAGACCATATCTGGGAGGCCGGATCGCCTGGCATTGCGGCTGCCGAGATTGACGCGGTTCTGAGGGACATCGCCGGGATGGCGTCTGTCGAAAACCTGAGAACCGACGTCAGCGCAGTCACCACGGTGAAGGATGGGCTTCCCTACATCCGGTTTGAAATGTCAGGCGCGGTTACGCCTGAGCAGATCCCGCTTCTCTTTGCGTCGATCGCGGCATCAAGCAAAATGCTTGTTCTCGACGATGTGCGTCTGACAACGCGCCTGGAATCCCAGACAGTCGTGCAGATGAGTGGCGTTGCCCCCTTCAAGCAAACCGCTGCTTCGGACAAATGAGCGTGCGGTTTTTCCCTTTCGCGGTTATCGGTCTGGTTGCTGCCGTCGGCTGCCTTGCGGGCTTTGTGTCAACTTCACCCGTTCAGACAGATCTGGATGTGACCGGAGGATCCGACTGGGATGAGATCGCTGGCCCAGTCGATTATTCCCCGTCACTTGATAGGTTCGTACTGGAGGTAGCTGAGCTTCAGCTTTTCGGGAAGTCAGCTGCGATCATGTCAGGCTCATCTCGGCAACCAAGCGAGCTTGGAGGTCAGGAAGAAGGGCGCGGAATTCCTCGTCTGCTGGGTATTGCGGTGCTGGATGGCGAAAGGGTGGCCTTGCTAACTGATGGCTCTGGAGCGCCAATTCGCGTGGCAAATGGAGGTGAACTCGACAGCGGGTGGCTCGTCAGCGAAATCGACCTGAACTTTGTAACGATTACGCGCAGTGATGGCGAAGTGATTCTGAACTTATACAAGCCGGGCGTGGTCCAGGCGCGTGAGTAGCCGTGCAGGAGATTCAATTCCTTCAGCAAGGGCCGCAGCGAAACCGGAGGCAGGCTATTCACTGCTCGAAATCCTGGTTTCGCTCGCAATTCTGTCACTGGTATCTACAATAACGGTCGTCAATGGCATTCGGATGGTCGAGAATATGACCGAAAGGTCGGCGGTTCAGAAGATCATCGAGACGATTGAAACAGCCCGCTACATTGCGCTGACCCGGGAAAGCTCGCTTGTCCTCGATCCGGCCCAACCCGGCCAGCCGGCATGGCTCGAGCTGCCGGAGGACTGGACCCTCATTCCTGATCAGCCGATCGTGTTTTCCAAAAGCGGTGTTTGCTCCGGCGGCCGCCTTACAATCCGGACCGCCAGAGGCCAAGACCACGTCATCTATGCCGAAGCACCTGACTGCCGTGTCCGTGACCGCTAAGGGTGCGGGATGACGTTGGTTGAGCCTGTCTGTGGACTGTTTGAAGCAGAACGGACGGTGCCCTCAGTATAAAGCGACACGTGCTGCACCAGATCTTAGCGCTTGAAAGGTCGCCAATCCATTTCGAGTTCAGGCGCCTTGCGGTGGTGGGCCATAACAAACAAAGTCTTTCTGGCTCGGCGCGAAAGGCTTGCCGCGAATCTTAAGATATTCTGCAGCATATGTGTTCCAGGGGCTTACCTGCGCATTGGTCGCGATCCCGCCATGAAACTGATGAAACGTGGACTCGCCAAGCAGCATGACAATTCGGGAGGAGGGATAGTCTACCGCGCGCTTCCAGAGATCGAGATTGCATAGCCCGCCGCCTGGTGTCTGAAACCGCTCATCATAGCCGCCGAGTTGATCCCAGGTCGCACGGCGCATGAAGATCGCATTGCATTCGACCGGAAGCTTGTACCATCCATGCGCAGAGGATCCGGCAAGTGCAGAAATCCCAAACAGCTTATAACCATCCCGGCGCCAGTCCACGGTCTCAAGTAGCGCGTCCTCGACACTCTGGTTATAGCCCTCCTTCATGGACTCCGATTGGACTTTCGGACCCAGATGATGGGCAATGGTTCCGGCAATCACATCGGGGCCCATCTGCAGCGCCTCAATCCCGCGACGCAGGAGACCTGGCGATGCCATCCTTGCGCCATCAACCATAGCGCAGACAAATTCGCCGCTCGAGGTGCGTATTCCGGAATTCATTGCGCCAGCCGGTGATGCGGTCGGATGGGCCTGGTCCAGGAATCGGATATTCGGGGCAATGGCCTCACACCGCGCCCGATCAAATGGCTTTGTGGACCCATTGTCGACAACGATGATCTCGTAGTCGGCAACCGAAAGTGCGTGTTGAACCGGCGCCGACAGGCTCTCAAGGGTGCGGGGGATTTCGCGCGCCATATTATAGGTGACGAGGACAACAGAGAGCTTTGAAACAGGGCTCATAGTAGGTTTTCTTTGTGTGTGCCCAATGACATCAAAGGGATCCAGGAAGCCGGACGGTGTTCCACGTCCGCAGGCTGAAACAGGCGCACTTCGCTTTCTCCCTGACGGGGGCGACGAGGCTGCTGGATAATGAGTGCATAGACTTTGTCCCTCTCGGGGTATGTGGGGTGAGCTAGTTCAAACTAGAGTATCCGTCTTGGTCAAGCCAGTCTTGGTGTCCATTCCCGGTCGTCGCGGATGAGGGCGTTTGCCAAGACTATCAGCTTTCGCATGACGGCGGTGATGGCGACTTTGGGCGGTTTACCGGATGCGCTGAGCTCGGTGTATTTGACCTTCAAGTCGGGATTGTGCCTGGTGACGTTTGTACAGCCTACCGAAACGCGACTGGCCTGGTCCGCGTGACGGTTGCTTGGAAATCGATTACCTGCTGAAAAGCAGCTAGTCACAGCCACCACGTGGTTTGGCGTCCGGGGTCACCGCGGGTTTGCTATCTGGCGCGCGTCCTTTCAGCTAGTCTTCGACTGCCCGACGCGAAAGGCGAGCGAGTCCGAGTCTCAGTCTAGCCAGGCATCGCGCAAGGCGCGGAGAATTCAGCGGTGCATTTACCAGCGCAGCCTCCAGAGAAGCAGGAGACAGGCGATACTCGTCGGCGCCGTGCAGGAGGAACCAGGCAAGAAACCCGTGCCGTCCGGATGCCGTGGACAATGAGAACTGTTGACGCAGGTCAGGCCGCTGATCATGGATCGCTATCATCAGCCGAGTAATGGTCGCGCCCTTTGTCTGGTCAACGCGCTCGGTGGGCGCATTCCAGAAGGTATGATTGGCCGCCCGGAAAGGATTGAGCGGATCTGCCGGCGGACCCTGTCGCATCGGACCGGGAAGGGGTTCTCCCGTCTCAAACCAGCCATAAGCGTACGCCGCCGCCGACCATGTTTCATGGCGGTTGCCTGCGACCAGAGCGCGGTAAGTCTCGACCAGTTCTGCCGCATCCCCGATATTGGTCATGCTGAACCGTGACTGATGTTTGGAAAAGACTTGTGGGTCGGCCGGAACCACGCCGCTGAAGTGAAAAAAGACCAGTGGGCTTCCCGCGGCGGTCCAGCCGAACACTTCCTTGCAAACCGGGCGATTGGCGAGGTTCCAATAGGCGACGTTGTAACCCGGATCCCGCAATATGGTCAGGCGCTCGAGAAAGCTCGGCGCAAAGTCAACAAAGCGCTGATCGACAAACAGACCGTTTTCAAGGTCTATCCGGCAGTGTTGGCTGAGCTTGTCCTTCCACCAAGACAGAAACCGGCGTGCCTCGGCGGTGTTTGAGAAGGCCGCAAACCCGAGATTGAACGTACCGCTGCGCATGAGGTCGAGGTCTGATGGGGTGCCTTCATCCAGAAGCGGCGACAGGATGTGAGGCGTGAGGACGCAAGAGGCCCCATTGGAAATGGCGCCGTAAACCTGGTCCAGAGGGCGGAAAACCTGAATGTCCGGATCAAGGAAGATGGCTGCATCAAATCCGGCCCGATCGAACATGTATTCAAAACACAGAGGTTTGATGGCCGTATTGAATTCAACAAGATTGTAGCGGAACGCCATGTCCCGAATATTGGCAGCGCCAAGCTCGGAGAGATTGACAATTTCGAGGTCGGCGGGCGCCGGGTTTTCCAGAGGCTCGTCAGCGAGAAAAATCCTGAAATCAAGGTCTGGGGCGGCCTTTCGCAAGCTGTCGCGCAAGGTGAGCGCGTAGGCCAGATAATTGCGCGAACAGATGGTGAAGCAACCGATTTTCATCGCGCCCGCCTATCACCCCTGCTTGACCCTTTCAAATGGCAAGATGACTCGGCTTGGTTGAATCCAGGCGCGGAAGGTGGGAGGAAGCGTCCGGATAGGCGGGAAGCAGGTGTGCGGACATGACTAAAAATACGCGATCAAGTAGCCCGGCCGCCATAGAGCTTCGTCGCCTTGTGTCGCAAATCATCAGATGGGTCTGGAAACAGATGCCGCTGCCCCTCAATGCGAAGGATCGGCTGATCGGAGCTGTGTTCCGGCGTTTACCCATCCTGGTCAGCTGGAGCGGAACATATCGGAACTGGCGTCTGGAAGAAGACCGGCTCGAAGAGGCCCGACGCCAACGCCAAGTCCGCCAGCCGCTCAAAAGCGGACGTCGCACGCACACCGAACTCTCAGGGTTGCCGCGCCCAGCAGCCCTGACGGCGCGCGCCATCGCTTTCTACCTCCCACAGTTCCATCCCATCCCTGAAAACGATGCGTGGTGGGGAGACGGGTTTACTGAGTGGACGAATGTGAAGCGAGCGAGGCCCCAGTTTGAAGGGCACGACCAGCCGGTTCGGCCAGGTGAGCTTGGCTTCTATGATCTACTTGAACAACCACATGTGCGCCGGCGCCAGGCGCGCCTTGCATACCAGTATGGCCTGGAGGGCTTCTGCTTCTACTTTTACTGGTTCGGGGGAAAGCGACTGCTGGAAGAGCCGATCTACGCGTACGCGAATGATACCGAGATCGACTTTCCGTTCTGTCTTTGCTGGGCAAACGAATCCTGGAGCCGGACCTGGGACGGGCTTGAAAGTGAAGTTCTGATCGCCCAGCAACACTCGCCTGAAGACGACATTGCATTCATCTCACATCTGGCCGCCTATCTTCGCAATCCCAAATACATTCGCGTGTGTGGCCGCCCGCTTATTCTGGTTTACCGGGTCGGATTATTGCCCGACCCCAAAGCCACATCGGAACGTTGGCGTGCCTGGTGCCGGTCAAACGGTCTCGGCGAAATATACCTCGTTTGTGTCCAGTCATTCGATTCAGTCGATCCAACCAAGTATGGCTTTGACGCCGCCACCGAGTTTGCCCCGAACAATATGGGGATGGCCCCGGAAACGGACCTCACCTACCCTCTGGCAGACGATTTCCAGTGCAAGACATATGACTGGTCACATCTGACGGCGCGGTCGGTGTCCTATGGCCAATTCGACTACAAGATCTTTCGGTCAGTTACGCCGCGATGGGACAATACTGCCCGGCGGATGAACCGGGCCTCGATTTTCCTGGGGGCCAATCCTGCAGACTATGCCGAATGGCTCAGCGAAGCTGCAAACGATGTTGAAGAAAGATTCAAGGAGCCTTCCGAACGGATTGTCTTCATCAATGCCTGGAATGAATGGGCTGAAGGAGCCTATCTCGAACCCGACGGAACTTATGGATATGCTTGGCTCGAAGCAACGCGCCTCGGCCTGCAGTCTGAACAGGATGCTGGCCGGGTGGAGCCGGCCGACCTGGTTCACGACCAACTGCCTTCTCCAAAGAGCGAGCGGCCCAGGATCATCCTCGTTGTCCATGATTTGCATCCGCATGGCGCCCAGTTCCTGTCTCTGAACCTTGTTGCTACCCTGCATGGGGTATTTGGATATGACGTTGCGACTATCGCCTGCGGAGACGGCGAGCTTCGTGGACGGTTTAGCGTCTATGGGAAAGTCATAGACGCGCGGCCCGGTTCAGAGGCGGGAGACGCACTCCGGATCGCGCTCGGACAACTTGTAGATGAAGGTTTTGGCAAAGCGATTGTGAATTCTTCCGCATCGGGCTGGTTGGCGCCCCACCTGTCGGATGTCGGCATTGCGTGTGTCGGATTGGTGCATGAGTTGCCGGAACTGATAGCCAATATGAAACTCGAACGCGGCCTGTTCGGTCTCGATGCGCATGCCAACGCGGTGATCTTTGCCTCGCGTCAAGTTGAGGAGCGCACAGCAACAGAGGTGCTGGGGCATCCATGGAAAAACCCCGTCATACAGCCGCAAGGACTCTACAAACGTGATGGCATCCTGTCCCTGGACGAAAAGGAGCCGGCACGCCGGCGCCTCTGCAAGGAGTTGGGTCTACCGGCCGCGTCCCGTTTCGTGATCGGCGTTGGATACGGTGACCGCAGGAAAGGCGTCGACATTTTCTGCCGCTGGGCTCTGGCGGCTGCAGCCCAGGATGCCAATCTCCATTTCGTGTGGGTCGGCGGCGTTTCGGATGAGATGAAACAGGCGAGCATCGACGTCCAGTCTGCGGCCCCTGAATTTGCATCCAACCTCCATTTTCTCGGTTTTAAGCGTGAAACGGGCCCGATTTACGCCGCCGCAAGCGCCTTCGCGTTGACGTCAAGGGAAGACCCATATCCGTCGACAGCGATCGAAGCGCTGGACGCAGGTGTGCCCGTCTTCATGATCGCCGGATCTGGAGGTGTGGCGGATCTTGAAGGCACCGGCGCAGTGACGGTTCTGCCAGATGATGACGCCGAAAAGTTTTCGGCAAGGCTTGTCGGATTGCTGACCAATCCTGATGCGCTGGAGCGCTCGGCGCATGCGGGAATGGAGGTCGCGCGCCAGCACTTCGGATTCACGAGTTTCGTCGGGGACGTGTTACGACTTTTGGAAGCACCGATTCCGAAAGTTTCGGTCGTCATCCCGAATTACAACTATTCGCGTTATTTACCCCAGCGCATTGCCTCAGTCCTCAATCAGTCGGTTCCTGTTTGGGAGATCATTTTTCTCGATGATGCTTCGAGTGACGACAGTGTCGCTGTCGCCCGGCAACTCCTCCACAATTGTTCGATCCGGTACCGGATTGTTGAAAATACCAAGAATTCGGGTTCGGTTTTTTCTCAGTGGCAAAAGGGTGTCGACTTGGCCCAGGGCGATCTGGTCTGGATCGCCGAAGCCGATGACTGGGCCGCGCGCGACTTTGTCAAAATCGCCTCTGCGCCATTTTCCGACCCGGCAATGTCGGTATCCTATACCCAGTCGAATCAAGTGTCAGGAAGTGGTGAAATTCTGTCGGCTAGCTATCTTGACTATACTGCAGATGTTGACGCCTCGCGATGGCGCAAACCCTTTGTGAGCGACGGCGCCTCAGAACTCGCAAATGGACTGTCGGTCAAGAACACGTTGCCCAATGTGAGTGGTGTGATTTTCGATCGCGCCGCGCTGCAGAACGTGCTCGGCCGGCACATGGACGAAATCATTAAATACCGCGTGGCAGGAGACTGGTGCGTTTATGCCTTGCTCGCGATGACGGGCAATTTTGCCTATGATCCCCGCCCGATGAATTATCATCGCCGGCATGGTTCGAGCGTGACGGTCTCGCGGTTCACGCGCGCCGAATGGAATGAAATCCGCGACATGCAGGCATTCGTCGCCAGCATGGTGGACGTACCCGATGACTTCTCCAGGCGCGCAAAAGAGTACCTGGATCATTTGGAGCGTAGACTGGACTGACACAAAGCGCGCTGGGGAAACAGGCAAGCACTATGCCTGGGAGGTTGCAAAAGGATGCGCCTCAGGCGCAATGGCCTTGGCATCTTCTTCGTAGCTTGCCAGTACGTCTTTGGCCGGACCGCGCTCTCGGATCTTTCCACCATCCAGCCAGATGGCTGTCTCGCAATTTTCGAGGATCAGTTGCCGACTGTGCGATGCCAGGATCAAAATGCCTGCCTTGCGCACGAATTGCTGCATTCGCTCCGTTGCCTTCATCTTGAACCCGGTGTCACCGGCGCTCAACCATTCATCGAGCACAAGGATTTCAGGATCAAAGGCCGTGGCGATGGCAAAGGTCAGACGCATTCGCATGCCAGCGGAATAAGACATCATGGGCATGCCAAGGAATTCACCCAGTTCTGAAAATTCTGCGATCGCTCGGCGCTTCTCTTCGATCTCCTTGTGCGAGTAGCCAGAGGCAAGACCTCGTAGCGTGATATTCCGATGGCCAGATGCTTCAGGCTGGATGCCGAGATTTATGTTGATAAGGCTTGTCACCCGGCCTCTGTATGTCAGCCGGCCCTCGCTGGGAGCGAGAATACCGGCCAGCACTTGTAACAGGGTTGTTTTTCCCGAGCCATTGCGCCCGATAATGGCGAGCCGGCTTCCGGTTTCCAGATGCAGGGAAATATCGCGAAGCGCGTGGACACCTCTCAGCTTGCCCTGCCTGCTCCATATCAGGCGCTCGTCGGTGTCAGCAAAACCTTGCTCCCGGATATTGCCACGAACGGGAAACGTTACGCCGAGATTTTCGGCGTCAAGGAAAGTGTCGCGAACCGGCAGAGCTGCAACTTTGTGTAGATCTTCGATTCTGGAGGGGGGGGCACCAATCATTGCGTTACAGCCAGTATGGAAGTCGGCGATGACATGCGCCGCCGACCAAAATGCCGACAACGAAAAGGACGGCAGACAGGCAAAGCATGATGAGCCAGCTTTTAGGATCCCCGTGCTCGCCGAGAATGGGTGAAGAGAAGATGTCGAGTGCGTGTGTCAGCGGATTGAAGTCAGCAATGGTGCTGCGCAGCCCGGGCGCGGTGTGTTCGTCGCGGACCCAGAGGACGGGTGTTGTGAAAAATAGGACACGCGTGATCGAACTCATAAGATGCTCAACATCTGGGTAACGTGCTGAAACATAGCCAAGAATCATCTGGATGAAGATCGCGTCGAACAGGATGAGCGCGAACGCCGGAATTGATTCCAGCGCGACCCAGGTTAGCTTGTGCCCATAAAGAAAGAGAAGCGCAATTGCGATGGCGAAGTTGATCGCGAAGATGAACGTTGAACGCGACACGCTCTTGAAAAGATGAATGGAATGAGGAAGCGGCGCACTCTTGATCCAGGACGATCCTGTTCGGAAAACAGCGCACCCGTCAGTGAGGTTGGCCAACAGAAACATGAATATGGCGAAGTTGACGGCAACATAGAGCGTGAAGCGCTGGTGGTTGAGGTCAGAAAAGTTGCCAAAAAACAGGGAAATCGTGGCGACAAATATCAGATAGGACAGGACGATCCAGCTCAGTCCAAGTTTACTGCGCCGGTAGCGTTGCTGGATCTCATCAGACGCGAAAGCGATCCAGAGTTGGACTCTCGAGGCACCCTTTATGAGATCGTCAATTGCGATCCATGGGCTGAATCGCGCCGCTTCCTGAATTTTGACGTCGTTCTTCATCCCGATTTCCGTTTCTTCCCGCGACTGCGCCCGTCTAATCACACGCTCTCGTGTGGGAACAGACTTGTCATTCAGTAAGTCAGATGCCTATCGCCTGACGCTGACCAGAACCTCGATGAATTCTGCGCGAATACCCCGCTCTATTTCATCGATGGTGATCATATGCGTCGACAGGCCGCTTTCCTCACGGATGAACTCGATGATGTCGTATCCCCAGTCCACCGTAACGAGTGATCCCCGGGAATCTATAGGGTTCCCGTGGAATGAAGGCTCGGCGAGGTGGAGGATCGATCCATCCGGCTGGCGTTCGGCGCGTCTGGAAGTCGGACTGCATTTGTTGACCATGGGGACGGTAAATACATGTGCGCCGCCCGGTTTGAGGACACGGGCAATCTCGCGGAACGCCGCGGCGGAATCCAAAACGTGTTCCATGACATCTTGCGTGATGATCAGATCGAAGGTCGCGTCTGCGAAGGTCAGGGCTTCGAGCGATTCGCATCGCTCGTTTCTCACCGGGTGAGTGCTGCCCATGGGTACATCAAGGAAAAAATGTGAGTAAGAATAAGCCTTGCACTGCTGGCTCAGCTTGATGGAAACACCTCGCCCCGCAGGCGAGCTCTCGTGGATATTCAGGTTTCTGTACTTCGGGTAGTAGAGGTCGATGACGCGCATGAGCGCCCTTTCCCTCGGTACTGAATGACACACGGGGCAGGCAAGATGATCGCGAAACCACGTAAACTCTGAATGGAATACGACCTCTGCTTCGCAGACATCACAATGCCCATTCTGATCAAAGCTGAACTTTTTTGTCATTTGCCTGACGCGATCGTGTTTCGGATAAGCGCAGGCTCGAAGTGCGCAACATTGGAGACAGCCAAATCATATTCAGCTATCGCCGCCCTTGGCGGCAGGTGCGATTTACAGTCAGGGGAAGTGCGTGACAAAAATTGGTATCCTTTCAATAAAGCCGAGTATCGAGGCGCGGTCTCAGCCCTCCTTTGATCGACTCTACCAGATGGTCGGCAAAAATACTGGTAATCTGTTGTTCACGAACGCGGTATGGAATCAGATCGCCGGGCCAAAGGAAAGAACCAATTTCTCTTTTTGTCCCAGTAAGCTGAATGAGGAATATAGCGCGCTGGTGATTCCGGCTGCCAATTGGCTCAGTCCCTCTGTCGATTTTGGGGATCTCGCCAAACTTGTCGAAGCACTCAAAATCCCTGTTGTCTTGATCGGCCTGGGAGCTCAGGACGCCGATTACTCGGGTTCCATCGATGTTCCTCAAGGCACTGTGCGTTTCATAAAAGCCGTTTCAGAGCGATCGGTGTCCATCTCTGTCAGAGGCGCTTACACAAGGGACATTCTGTCCAGTTTGGGAATAGACAATGTAACTGTCACGGGATGCCCTTCGCTATATCAAGATTTCCGGACTTTCTCGCCGCCGCCGCAGAAACTGAATATACGGTTCGATCGGGGACTCATTCATTCAACCCGCTATTCTGCGAGCCATGCGCCATTTGCCCGAACCGAATCGGCTCATCGCAAGCTCTTTCGACTCGCTTATGCTGAGAAACTTGACCTTCTGATCCAATCAGAGCCTGAAGAAATGGCGATGTTGACGGGCTTTTCGGACGGGGGTGATTTTGACGACCGATTGCGCATGCTTATGGGCGAGGTTTACAACACTCCGGATTGGGAGGACTTGAAAGCCTTTATCCTGCGACAGGGGAG
>Ga0105053_10005240_pt1 | contig 18537 bp, 25 predicted proteins | sample BON01_FD_78093 | JGI IMG/M metagenome (GOLD analysis project Ga0105053, IMG submission 78093) | Freshwater microbial communities from Lake Bonney liftoff mats and glacier meltwater in Antarctica - BON-01 | ecosystem: Environmental > Aquatic > Freshwater > Ice > Glacier meltwater | place: Lake...
CACATCAGTATTAACACGTGTCATACAAATGGATCCACACGAGAGTGGAATATCATATACATGACACCGAATACCGCAACCCGATTCCTTCGGTGGCGATTCAGCAGGGATAAGGCATGAGACATGCAGGGGTAAATCAACACCTCTGTCTGCGAGTTAGCGGGGATGCCATCGGAGAGAGTCCGGGGACCGTGACTGTAGGTTTAAGGGATAACTCTTGAATCGTTGTTTAAGGTCCAGTCGTTTATTCTATAAAGGGTATCTTAAGAGAGAATGGATGCCTGAGGGCGAGGAGTCAGGCTTGGATGGATAGGGAGCGTTCGGGGACGCCAGCACTATAGTTCCCGACTTCCGGGTAGCCTCCACTCACGGTGTCATGGGACACAGATTATGTATCAGGCTATAACACACTTGATGGACAAGAAGCCCAAGAAAGTTCACCCCCCTTCTTGACTTTTTACACATTGGCGATGGGTAGTGGGGGTAGTGGATCTCTCAAAGAGACGAGAAAAGGAGAACCACAGACTCGGACAACGGCGACCGAACACTGCTCCATACGATAGGATACATTGCTTTTGTAAGCCACACCTTGTCCCGCAGTTTCAAGGATAGGGGTAGAAATTAATTGATATTGCTTTAAAAAAGGAGACCGGCATGCCATAACGTTTCGGCGTCACAGTAATCGGTAGAAAAAATCACTTCCAGCGGGTAAGTATTACAGTGATGACTGTTTTATAGTCTTTCTATTTTCGCAAGTTGTATTTCGTTGACCATATGATTGATGTTGCTTTTATTGTTCCACAAGATCTAGAAGCTTTGCCGGAAGCTCTATTTGCTTTCCGAATCTTCCTAGATTTGGGGTCTCGGTGTGCTATCAGCTAACCTGCTTGCACTTTTCTCCGATGGCGTGGCAGAGTAAGGCCATCGAGGCTGCAGCGCTGTACCGTGAGCACTCTGAGGATCTTACAGAGTCTAACGAGTGTCCTTGGTGCCGAACCAAGCGCACATCATTCGTTGCTAACATGCGAGTCTCCTTATCAAAAGAAACCCGTGCTATGGGCAGCGGTATCAAAAGAATCTTGTTAGCTGTGTGTAAATCATTACAACCGGTACAGTTTTGACTAAAACTTGTCTTGCTTTGAGTGCGGAAATTGCTGACGTATGGTCGCATGTCATCGAGAAAATAGAGCTTTCAGCAAAGCTACTAGACTATTTCTTATGAAGTAATAATAGCAATATGATTCGATTTGGCAGTGTGGCTCCACTGTAACAGAAATTGGGTGTTTGTGAATAGTGGTTTGTCGATAGTGATTATCTGGGAACAGGTGATATCATTTTAGAATTCTAAATCACTGCTGTAGTAAAATTTGATTTGTTTACTTTTTTCATCTGCCCACCCCCCACATCTTCTTCTTCATCACTTAATATTTCAACCGCAACATCTGATCTCTCCTGGCACCCAATCACTCGATCACTCCTGAGTTTCATCTTTCGTGACAACAAGAGAGATTGATTTCTCGACATGTATCCTGAGAATAACAGACGAGTACTAGGACTGCGCAAGAGCAGGAACCATCAGTGTAGCACCCTCGTGTTGGAGGGGCACTGAACTGCGAGATCTGTTCGAAGAGTCCGAGGGGTGTGCCGATTGAGCTCAGTAATAGGTACGTAGAAACGGTGGAAGGGGTGGATATGATAACCCCAGGTCACGGTGTCGCCATTTGGCATTTCAGCGGCAGTGGTGTTATCAGTTCAAAAAAAGTGTTGAAAATTTGGTCCTCACGTTTCGAACCTGAGATCTCGTTGATTTAATTTTCGAGGGGTTCAGTCCACCCTTAAGGGTGGACCTGAACCCCTCGAAGAAGAAATCAACGAGATTTTAGGTTCGAAACGTGAGGATCGATTTTCGGACCCTTCTTTATATCTGGTACAAAATACGAGCTTGGTTTGTTTGCTGTACCTGCTTCGCCTTTGCAATTTCTGTAAGGCCCCGCGGGACATGCAGACGTTCCCGCAGAAGTGCCAGAAGATAGCCGGGTGTTGAGGGCGTGCCGTTAATGTACACAACTTTCAATCGTCTCAACACCTGATCATCCCCTCCAGAACAACCGGGTCTAGACAATATCACGAGTCAATCATGGTCTGACACAACGTGCCCCTGTACCACCTCGTGAAGTGCTTACTTTCGCTTTGTCAAGCTCTTTTTGTTGAAAAAGACAAGACAAAGTACTAGAAGCGGTGTAACAGGGGCACGTTGCGTAAGAACATGGTTGACTCGTGTCATTGTCGAGACCGGGTCGTTCCGAAGGGGATGAGCCAGATTTCGAGGCAATCGGAGGTTGCGTACATAAACGGCGCGCCCTCAACACCCGGCTATCTTCTGGCACTTCTGCGGGAACTTTCACAGTGTCTGCGGGCCCTTACATAAATTACCGTGTCGAAGCAGGTACGAAAAACGAACCTGACACTTTTTTTGTACCATTTCAAAAAAAGGGTTGGAAAGTCGATCCTTACGTTTCGAACCTAAGATCTCGTGAATTTCTTTTTCAAGGGGTTCAGGTCCACCCTTAAGCTCTCTTGTGAATTTCTGATTCAAGAGGTTCATGTCCAATATAGCAAATTCGCTCGGACAAATAATTTGCTAGCGCTCGGTGTTTGCTTTCCGCAGTCCTGATCGAGCGCTGGCCGCAGGTTTGCCGCGACAAGATCACGTTTACAAAAGTACCGACGAATCGTTTCGTTTCCACAACAAATATTTCGATGAAATGCGTTATAAACTGGATTCCACTAAGAATCCGCGTTCGTTTGAGAAATACCCAAACCCACCTTAAGGTGGGGTTGGGTATTTTTGATTTTTGCGCGATTAGTCGTCGACTAATCTCGAAGACTCAATGTCCTCACCCAAATTCAGTTGCGGTTACGATCTACGGAACACGCTTTGACCTGCGGGACAGTAAATGCCGAGCGCTAGAAAATAAAATTTCCATGCGAATTTGCTATATGTTCCCAATGTCAAAATGTAGAGGCACCTGAGATCTAGGTCTGTGCACAACTTCAAGACTTGCGTTTGGAGAACTGCAGTGCAATGGCAAAATCCGATTTTTCCTGCGTCGCAACACATTTTTTTTCCCGGAAGTCGCCACTGCGCTGCAGTTCTCCAAACGCAAGTCCCGAATTTGGGCACAGACCTAGATCTCAGTCTCCTCTACATTTTGATATTAGAAACATATAGCAAATTCGCACACAAATTTAATTTCCTGTAGCCTCGCGCACGACGTCCGCGCCATCGCGCAGCACTCTTGCGGATCGTTCGAATCTTCCTGTCATGCTTATCACAAGGCTGAGTAAAGCTGACAAAAAGAATCGACGAGAACGATCGCCGTCGATTTGCCGAAGTCAGTGACCTGCGGGAGTCGAAATGAGACACTGAAATATCCTGGGAGATTTCACGAAGATACTGAAAGGTATTTTCGAAATACAGGAACAATTTTCGAAAAGAATCGCTTTCGCAAAATTTGATGAAAAATCAGTCGCTTCTATATATAAGATAAACCCGCATGTGTTGTCAAAGTGGAATCCACTGGTAGGAGAGTGGTATCAACGACTGCAGAGTAATACAAAGATTGTGGGTTCGAGTACCGGGGATGTTCTGGCACCGTGAAAGAAATTAGATTACATTATTGTTGTTTTTTGGACAATACATGACATTCGCATCACCCAAAAACATATATGATCCAGGACAAAGGTGAGAGACATGTACATAGGTCTCCCCTGGTACTCGATCTGACGACCTACAGGCCTGAACTCTGCCATGATTACCGCTGAACTATATCGCATGGTCTCATGTAGATCCAATCTTGACAGTTGATGGTGAACTTGGGTCATTTATATCTACGACATATTATCAATCAAAACGAGATTTTGGCCTTTTGATGCCAACTCGAAGAGATTTAATTTGTGAAAACACTTTCGAAACGTCCCATGTTCTTTTCATTCATGAAAATTTCAGCGTGTTGATTACTACACCGCTTGATCAAATTCAACAAAATTTTCTGAGAAAAGAGACCTGCGTAACCACGGCCAAACCTGCGGACATCGTTTTGGAGACGTGATTTGAAGAATACCCGTGATTTGAAGAAAAGAGACGTGATTTGAAGAATACCCAACCCCACCTTAAGGCAGGGTTGGGTATTTTCGAAACGAACGTGCGTATTCAGTGGAATCCAGTTTACAAGGCATTTCATCGAATTCGTTGTTGTGGAAACGAAACACATTGTTAGTAGCAACAAACGTGATCTTGAGGCAGCAAACCTGCGCCAGCTCTCAGGCATGGCTGCGGGAGGCAAACGCCGAGCGATAGCATTTTATTTTTTTCGTACAAATCTGCTACATGTTTCTGATGTCGAAATGTAGAGGAGAGTCGGATCTAGGTCTGTGCATGACTTCGGTACTTGCAAAGAGAATGCCGCTGCGCAGTGCCGACTTCCGACGAATCTTGCGGCCAAAAACGTTTTAAAATCGGAAGTCGGCACTGCGCAGCGGCATTCTGTTTGCAAGCACCAAAGTCATGAACAGACCTAGATCCGACTCTCCTCTACATTTCGACATTAGGAACACACAGAAAATTTGTACGGAAAGATAAAATGCAAGCGCTCGGCGTTTGCCTCCCGCAGCCATGCCTGAGAGCTGGCCGCAGGTTTGTCGCGTCAAGATCACTTTTGATTTACTACGAACAATTTTTTTCGTTTCCATAACAACGAATTCGATGAAATGCGTTGTAAACTGGATTCCACTGAATACACACTTCGTTTCGAAAATACCAATCCTGCCTTAAAGTTCACTGTCAAAACTCGTCTCTTGAGTTCGTGGGTTCAACGTCAAAAAGGAAAAACAAGATTTGAAACACACCAAGTGGGGGCTCCGACAGTTGTTGCATGAAGTATATGGACGCATATTTGGGTTTGAAATAATCCGACCCGATTGTTAAATTCAGCATATCATTCGTGATTATTTAAATTTGATAAACATCGTTTATGATAGTTTGTGACATCCACTGGCGACTGTTACTCTGTCTCCTTGTCTCTCTCTATTTCCTCTGGTGCTCAAGCGCACGTGCTCTGTCTTCAAATCACAAATAAAGATGTATTTACGCAATTGTCATTCTATCTGTATATACACTATCTATCGACCAATGACTCAATGAACAATAATATAAACATACATGCATGCATACATCAATATGCACACACACACACACACATACACATACACATACACACACATACATGCACACACACACACATATACAAACACACAAATACATAAATACATAAATACGCACACACACACATATACGCACACACACACACAGACACACGTACAAACACACACGTACACACACCACACCCATACACACAGCGCATACAGCACACATGTACAGACATACATGCACATGTGCACGCGCAAATATACAAACACAAAGTCACTTAAAGTTGCACATACATACACATAACTCACACGTCTTTTGGGTTTCATCATTTATAGATAATAAGCGAAAGCAAAAGGTCACTGCAAAGGCGACGTCAGTACCCTCCCACGAAGGCTTTCTTCCCGTCTGCTGCCCTGAATTTACACACTTCTGCAGCCCCTACACCAGCATCGTGTGTGTGTGTATGTGTGTGTGTGTGTGTGTATGCGTGTATGTGTGCGTGTGTGCTTATTTGTGGATAGGTCTGTTTTGAGAGCGGTTTTAGTGAAGATACACGATGAATCCTATCCCCTCCCATCTTCCCACTTTCCCCTCCTTCCTCCCGCTTCATTGTAATGAGACCAGCTGTCAAGCCAAGCTACGGGTTGTTCGTTGAGCGGTCTGCCGATCCAATCGACAACCCCGCACGACCGACACCGGTCGCTCCCTACCGTGCACGCAACACAAGCTCAGAATCAAAACTGAAGACTGGCACGAGCCAGTCTTCTCTTTATTGACAACAAAACGTATCAAAGCGTTCCCCAAGCTAAACTAGTTCCTAAACTCTCTCTGTAGGCGTGTTCTCCGCCTTTGCGTGGTCACATTTGCTCACACTTACAATTCCCGAATATTCAACCCACGTTGTGTGTACACCTTGTGTGCGCCTAAAATTATTCCCTGCTAGCGGCTCTTCTGACTACGCAAGCCTGTGCGCGCATTTCCTACACTACTACGCCCAGTTGAAACTAACACTTGTGGCTGCACCTTGTTCTTGGGTTTGACCATCACTATGGGCCCGCTGACGGCCGCCACCAACGCTGAGGAGGCAACCAGATGCCCCGAGGTTGGCTCCACCAACACAGACCTGGGAACTGGGAACTACAGACGCCCGTTTAGACGCTGACGCTCTAGGTGTGAAGTTGGATGGATTCCGCTCAAAAGCCCACACCAAGGCCGGCACATCCTGCATGAGGGATTCACGAGACACCCAACCGTTTTGCGACTGGTCGTACCCCTGCCATTCCACCCAAAGTTCGCGCACCTTCTTGTGGGTACGAGCATTACACATACGCTTAATTTCATAGTGCATCACGCCGTCATGTCCCAGAAGTGGTTCTGGTGCCGCATCAGCCTCACCCAGTTCGGCATCCCTTGCTTCAAGAATTTCAACCGTGACATATTAATTCGGTTGTGCGTTTTGCCAAATGATGGGGGCAAATCCAAAATAGCCTGAGCTCCTCGCACCTCCAACACTTTGAATGGACCAAACCACCGTGCAGTCAATTTGTAGGGGACATCATTGGGTGTGAGTTTGGAATTTACCCACACTAAGTCGCCCACCTTAATACATGCTAGAGTCACTCGTTTTGCCAACATCTGTCCCAAGTGAACCTGAGCGGCTGCCATGTGATCTGCGGCCGCCTGACGCCTGTGTAGTGCCTTCCAGGCCATGTCCTTAGCATGGTCATAGTCCTGCCTGCATTTGGACGTCTTCATATCCACTGGCAGAGGTCTATCATCAGTGAGCCCTAATGTTAATAGTGTGCGTGCCGTGAACCCGTGCGCGAATTCGAATGGGCTCATGCGTGTTGCTGTACTAATGTGGTTGCTGAGGCCGAATGTAATATGAGGAAGGGCTCGATCCCATTCGGCATATTGAACCACTGTTGTCACAGCTGCTCTCAGCGCCTCTAAAACCTGACGATTGGCTCGTTCGGCGGGGTCTGCCTGGGGATCATAGCTAGATGTAAAGCGTGTTTGGTACCGCAAATATGCCACAAGGATTTCCCACAACGAACTCACAACACGCACGTCATTGTCCATTGTCAAATTTTGTGGTAATCCAAATCGACAACAAATCTCCTTAAAAGTCAATTTATCCAGGTCCTCAGCAGATGTATGTATGTGTGCTGCCGCGGCAGCTACTATTGTTTTGGATGTACGATCCACCCATGTCAGGATCCACTCGTTGCCATCTTTGGATCGTGGCATCGGTCCTATCAAATCCATGGCCCAGCTTGTGAATGGTTGAATAGGGATTGCTGAATAAGTTTCTGTCCCCAGACGTTGATGATTATATCTTTTTGATGCAGCACACGTTTTACGTGTGCGCACGAAATGTGCAACATCAGCGTGCAAACCTGGCCAGTAAAACGCGTGTGACACAGCGGTTGTTGTTCGGTCGATTCCAGGATGGCCGGCTAGTGTGCTGTCCCCATGAGCTGCACGGAGGACTGCCTGTCTGCACACCACGGGTAGACATATCCTAGGACGAACGTCCTCCACCCGTTGGTAACACAGTGTCTCACGCACATCCAGGAAGAAGTCTCGAGACAGATTGTCATCAGAATCCATCACCAACTGCAAGACCCGTGACAAGTATGAATCCGTGGTCACTGCCTTTTGAATTTTATGTGATCAGATTGGATGCACCAGTCGACTGTTGGATGACCCCTAAATGATGTGGACCTTGCAGGACGGGGCCCGTGTCTGCCGGAAATACTGTACCTCCACTGATCCCCTGCCACACCCCTAAATCTCCCAGAGACTCTGAGTGTGGTACATGCCACCTGTCGCGTGCTGGTAACAAAGACGGCCGGATCCATGAGTAAGGCCATCCGGTCACCTGTTCCCACTGATGTGATGAATCTTCGTAATCTGCTCTCCAATAGTCCACAACCCCAGAGGAAGCCACACATGTCAAGAGTGGCTGATGACCCGAGACACAACTCACTGCTCGAATGGCCCAACGTGCTGTCTCGGCAGATGTTTCAGTAGGGGCGAGTCCCAACGACCACAAAACTGACGCCCCGTCCTTGTCCCGCACGGCCAGTTGGTGTTGCCAAGTGGGCATCACAATCACACACGGTTGAACAAGACGAGTCTTAGTTGGTCGGCTTGATTTTCGTTTGGGACAGCGTTTCACCAACATGTGGAGAGATACGGGCTCATTTGCTTTGGCCTCCCAAGGACGGACAAAAAATCTGGAACCACATTCTGCGGACCCAGAACGTATTTAACTTCCTCAAAGTTGTAATCAGCGAGGAACTCGCACAGGCAGAGAATACGTTGCGAGGGGAATCTTTGCGTAAACAAATATTGCAGACTGTCATGGTCAAAGAAACTTTCAAATTTCACGCCCAAAAGCAATGTATGCCATGTGGTTCAGTGCCATTTGTTCAGCGAGTGCCTTCACATTGCGAGCATCATATCTGTACTGTGCTCCAGACAGTTTTCGAGACATGAATGCCACCGGGCGGGGATTGTCTTCATTTTCCTGCCAATGTAACAGGACAGACCCCACCGCGTTCTGACTACCATCGATGTGAACCACAATACGCAAGGAGGGAGCAAAGTGATGCAAAACTGGCGTTGGGGTCAAGTCCTCCTTGATCTTGGCAAATGCCAATTAACATTCCAATGTCCACTTTAGTTGGTGGTGCCGATGTTTTGTATTCTTCAACAAGTCAGCAAGAGGCCAGGACGTCTCTGAGTAGAGGGGAAAAAACGTGTAATGTATCCAGATCCACAGTTAGCTTTGCCATGTGCTCGGCCGGATCATCTGTTTCTGTGTATATTAGCACATTGTCACAATACACCACGCAGTAATTAGCTGCAATGTGATCAAACAACACGTGATTCATGAGGCGAAGAAAACAACTTGGCGTGTTGGTCAGGCCGAAGAAAATAACTTGGCGTGTTGGTCAGGCCGAAATGGGCTATCACCCATTCGTACTGTGCCCCAGCTGCACCTGGAGTAGTGAAAGCTGTCTTGTACTGGTCACTTTCTCGTATCCGCAGCTGATGAAATCCTGACTGAAGGTCTAATTTGGAAAACATATGCGCACCCCACGTCCGTGCAATCAAATCCGAGGCCACAGGCGTTGGGAAACAGTCCCGTCAATTCTGTCTATTGAGGCGGTGATAGTCTATACACAAACGGAGTTTACCATCTTTCTTCGGAGCGAACAAGACTGGAGATGCATACAAACTCACGCTTCGCCGAATGATACCAGCCTTCAGAAGCGCAGTGATATGTCTTTCCAACTCGGGCAGATGTTGTGGTGATACTGGGTAAGGGCGTCCTGAGATAGGACGCGCCCCGGGAGTCTCCGTGATATCCATCTCCAGTTCGCACCGTGGGGGCATCCGAGGCATTGTACGTGTCTCGAATACTATGTCTTCGTAATCCCGTAACAAAGTCAAGATATCCTCCTGTTTTGGAAAGGAAAGGTGACCCAATTGCGCACGCACTTCGGATGTCACAAAATCAAAGGATGATCAATCAGGTGGCGTTGAGAGACCTGGGATCTCAGGATTAAGAAAATCCACCAGGTGGGTGTCTTCAGATATCTCCTTACCAAAATCCCCCAACATGAAAGGTCCTGGTGTACCTGATACCGTGGGCTGGAAGTGACGTGCCTCCAATCTTCGCCCTCGTGAATCCATAGGTCTGTTAGCTGTACTGTCAATGGTGGACACGGGTGTACTTGTGAGTACAGCCGTTGTGATTACGGGTTGTAGTCTGTGAAACTGATTGGTGGGTAATAAAAACCACACGGGCAGCGAAGCTTGTTTCACACACTCGCGTATGGCCCCACACACTATGGTGTGTAGCGGATCCAAGGTATCAGGATCCTGTGTTGGCAAATCTGATGTTTCCCTTGTTTGGTCAGGTCGTGTATGAGGCAGGGCGTCGAAGGACATTCTCTGCATGCCCGTGGCAGTCCACTGCCACAACCGGCCATGTGGATAATCCATAATCCCCGAATTGGCCTTGAGCCAACCAGTATGATATCATAATGAGATAATGGAGCCGACAGATAATTCTCCGTGACAGCCTTACCATTCAACCCCAGGTGAAGTTGGCCCACTTTGGCCTGAGTGGCTCCACCTGCTAGTGGCCCGTGCAGTCCCATCCGATCCGCCAAGGACTGACTAATCATTGAAGGGGTGGATGCTCACTCCCGGAATCTACTAGTAAGCGAGCACGTTCCCATGCTGGCCCAACGGACATGGAAGCAGCATGAAGTATGGGCAGTATTGTGGTATCTGTGCTCCTGGTGTCAAGGCCAGTAGATCAAATACACTTGACATAGCCCATGTGTTGTGCGATAGACCCTGTCTTTCGCTGATGAATCAAGTGTAATTTGTTGTCAGTCACCTTTCAGAATGTATGTGTAAGTGCCGACGATCCTCACTTGCCAGGAAGGCCCTTCTGTTGTCTCTTAAACCCAAACGAGTGTCTTTTTTTATGTCACGCCACTCCTGTGGAGTCCAAGTGCGCACCATTGGTACTACGTAACAACGTGGGGGATCTATTGACAACCATTTGCGTAGTGGTGTCCGGTGCAATGTCTGCCACACCCCTCTCAAGATTGTCCATGAAGAAGTCTTTTCCCCGCTCATATCCCGGATGGCACAGAGACGATCCATTTTGGCAGGATCCCAGTGACCCTGCGAATTGAATGCAAATCTACAATGAGGACATTTGCATCCTGGTTGTTTTAGACAGGGGGCTGTCTTCCAGGATGTGGGCCCTGCCCTAAATTGATCACAAACGGAGCAGGGACAGTGGATAAATTTACAGGTGGGTCTATCTCAACTGACAAATTGACCCAGCTCGCACCCCCTTTCGTCTTTGATTGACAAGAGACAAACCCAAAGATGTGAAGAAACAGACCATGGGATTAGCCTCAGTACCAGGAGCAATCGTAACGGGCTGTACAATACTATACATACCGGAGGACTGAGGGCAAGCTGACAGGAGCGAATGAACACGAGATGCCACACACATAGACACAGGTAACCACAAACAAGGAAATGACTTTTTAATCCCGATGGATTGAGTATTCAGACCCCCACCCCCCTGCGTCGTGACCCCCTGGTTGGCTGGTCACATAGGAGCCCAGGCTTCACGTTCGACACTCTCAGCCACAAAGACCGCCATTTCAGGGTCACTGGCTTGGTCTGCGACAGATCGCGCGACCCAGTCAACCTGCGTGACAGGGCGTCCAGGCGTAGGGGATGAATCACCCTCATGCGCAGGCGAGAGAGGAGGAGACAAAAATGCACCTTGACAGGAGTCACCCCCCTGCCCAACGCCTGGTGTAGGTGGTGATGATGGGCCGTCTGGCGACCCCGGGGAGACCTCTACAGGATCCTCTACCACTGGTGTTCCTGGCGTGTGAGGCGTGGCAGGGCGCTCCTCGGGAATTGTGTCTCTTGGCGTGGGAGACGTACCAAGTCCCCCTACGGATGTTCCAAGCGTAACAGGCGTGGCAGGGCGCTCATCTGACCCGGAGCCTCCGGGCGTTGGGGGCGTGTCCGGTCTGACCACCACAATTTCATTACGGTTGCCCTGTTCACGTTCCAGAAATTCACCCATGTACTTTCCACGTGCAGACGCCTTGTTTCGTTCATACAGTTTTTCGACATGCGTGCCCAAACAATTGCGCCCACTTTTTCCCACTGAGTGAGAATCTCCACTGCCAGCTGTCGTACCCCGTGGAATGGCCCTTTCCCTTACTGGTGGGCTTTCCTGGGAGGAGAGCATACCAGCCTAGGATTAATACACCGTGACGCTGGCGGTTTCGGTGACCGCGGCCTCTTACAGCCATCTGTCACAGGAGCCGGATGAATTGCCGCACCCGCCCATTGATCCTCACGAGCCACCACCCGACCCAAATGTGTCCCTACTAAATGGATTCCCAGTAGGGTTAGAGGGGTTGCGTGCATCCAGGATGTAGGTTGCGCGCATCCGGGATTTGCCCCATACCTTGCGCGCATCCATTACCCAAAAGTCCGTTGCGTGCATCCGTCAAAGTGGCCTTTCTGGTTGCGCGCATCGGTGCCTAAAACGACCCTTGCGTGCATTTGTTTCACGAATGACCCTTGCGTGCATCCGTTTTCAAGTCACTAAAAACCAACATTTGGATCCGAACATTTGAAACTTTGGTGTTTACTACCGGGGTTTTACAACACCCACAGGGTTCAATTATCCAACACTTGTCTATGAGGGGGTATACAATCGACTGGAACCATTCGTCATGCAACCTGAACCTTAACGGTGTCGGCGGTCAGGGCCATCATCTGTTGAAAAAATCTGTTAGTACAAACCAAAGTTCGGATCCAGATGTTGATTTTTAGTGACTTGAAAACAGATGCACGCAAGGGTCATTTCTGAAACGGATGCACGCAAGGGTCTTTCTGTGCACTGATGCACGCAACCAGAAAGGTCATATTGACGGATGTACGCAACGAACTTTTGGACACCAGATGCGTGCAAGGTATGGGGCAAATCCCGGATGCGCGCAACCGACATCCCGGATGCACGCAACCCCTTTAATCTTCTAGTAGTACATGACCGAAAGGGAAGAACACTCGCGTTGAATCGAACCGGAATGGAAGTACCCACCCACACCCTGAACGACAGGACCCGCGTCCGAACCCCAGTCTTGAAAAATGGACTGACGCTCCTTAGTGGTAAGAAATCAATCACGGGTGAAGAACAAGGCGGGAGACGTAGGATTAAAAACAGTGGGAAATGAGGAAGAAGCTCGGGCGCGCGAAGAGGAAGTATGCGCACGCAAAGTCGATTGGGAACAATCTTTATCCATGACAAGAACAGATTTTCCCAAGGGGGGAAGGCTCGACTAGTACCTTCCCCCTACCCCGTTTCCCAACCCTGGCACTTGAGAGGCAGCAGTCAGATGAAACCACAACGGCGTGCGTCCATCCACATATGTGCCCCCACAAATATAGTCATTGGGTGCCCACGCCAACAAAACCATGGGACGCGTGTCCACCCCGCCCGCTGCGCCAGTACCCCCAGAAGCTCGCCCAAGCTGCTCAAGAAGTGTTGTCAGAGTCTCCCAATCCGAAGGTGAGCACAAATGCTCGGTCTCGTTGTTGCTCGGTCTCGAGCGTCACCCCCCCCCTCACATATCCCACCAGCACCTCGTCGAGAATCTGTGTCATCTTCGCCGCGCTGACCGAGGGCTTAGGCACGGACATGGTGAGGAGCTGCTGAGGTCGGAAAGTGTGCAACATGTCATCCATCTGAAGTTGCATTGCTGACATGGCTTTGGTCTGAGGGCGCATCAAAGAAGCGAGATCAGAAATTGTTGTCAGCGACTCCCGCGACGTGTCTGGCACTGAAATGGCGTGCAACCCCAGCCCGAAACTAGAGAATACATGAACTGGGTGAGGAACGCCAGGGCGAGTGTAAGGCTGAGAGGAAGCACTCGTGACGTAGGTGATTCCCGGCGCCGTTCCCTGCTGGCGAGTAAGTTGCTTGGGCAAGAAAGCGTGTTTCCCAGAGTGGCCTGCACCGCCCCAACGCATATCCCAGGTACTGTGATCCATACCAGCCTGCTCTTGGACGGAGGGAGCATGCTTACAATTGGTGATACCATGACTGTCTTCGCCGTGCATGGGGTGGTTTCAACGGAAGCAGCAGCGCATGACCAACGCGTTCAGAGTGTTCATAGGTACCAGATCGCCGAGTTTCTTTCTACCTATAACAGGCCCACTCGTGGTTGGTCGAGGTCAAACCTTCTGGCCAATGCTACTGCAAGGCCTGCGACAGACTGAGCAGCAGGTGGAGACCATCAATGTCCTGACGCTCCAAAAGCGCCCGCACCACCTCCTTGTCAACCATACCATGAACGTCGGGCTTGCCCGCCCACTTGTTGAAACCTCCATGCAGAGACGGTAGCGCGTGGATGTGGCTGTGGAGACCAGTCTTCATACCCATGTGGCAGCTGGTGTTCTCTGGATGCTGGTGTTTGTACACCTCCCAATTGGTCTCATAGTTGTTGGGCAACTCCAGTGGCGCCTGACTGTGGATGGCCAACACCCATGTAGGCGCAGACGCGCGGACTACCTTGGAATACCCGTTGGCACGAGTGGACACATATTGGTTTGCCGAGTCCAGCTCATGACGCGTTTCTTCCTCAGTGAGTCGTTCGCGCGCGAAGAGGTCCTTGAAGAATTGCCGAGCCAGCGCCACGCTGGAACCTCAGTGAGGCCACGACTTGATATTGTCCATCTCCCGCTGCATGGTAAGCACAGATCTAGAGTCGCAGTAGGTGTCCACCAAATCCTGAATCACCTGAAGGACTGGAAAGCCATCCAACAGCCCTCGAGCCTGACGAGCTTCGAATAAGGTAGAGAAGAGAGAGACCACCTCGGAACACAGAGTGGATTCAATGAAGACGCCCACCGCGAGCAGTTGGTGGGTCTGCAGCCCGAACATCTGATTGGCAATAAGCTGACGCAAGATGGGCTTGAGGTGCTTGACGAGTAGCGCTTGCTGGCCAGAGCCATCTGTGATTAAACCCGTGAAGCGCTCCTTGACTTCATGACGCTGGGTCAGTGTGGGACGTGGGTCTTGACCGCGGGCCACCATGTTGCGGATGACACCTTGAAACTCAAGAGCAGAAATTCCGCCGGCACAAAGTGTTGGTTGACCAAGTGTACTTGCCTGGCATTCGGGCCCCGTCCGGCAGGCCATCCTGGCTCCACGTATTTTGGGTAAGGCAGATCGTGCGCAGGAGCCCGAGGAAATCCACACTCGTGCGCGGGAGCCACGAGCACGAGCGGGAGGAAGTGCATGCTCGTTCTGGCGGAGGTCATGCTCGAGCGGAAGTTCATCTCCGCTGTGCAGGATGTTGGCAATGTCACGGCGGGTGTTGGCAACACAGATGTCATGCTCCCTGGGCCAAGCACAATAGTCGGGCTGCTGGGCCACGTCAAAGATGGGAAGTGGATCCGGCTGCGCGATGAACGGAGGAGGAGGAGCGCCCCGTTGATCGAACTGCCGCTCCCTTGGTTGCAGTGCAGGCCTTATGAAAGACAATGTTGCCACTGCACATAACAGGTCCCGCTAGCCTACCAGAACAAATCAGCCCAGAGCACGGCTGTTCACTGTTGTTGCTGGTGCCGCTCTTGCAGCTTGACACCAGCTCCCCCCTTGTTCATACGCCCCCAACATCGCGGGCCCTCTCTCTACACGGACACTCTACGTGGGCTAGGATCACGGCCTGTGGACGTTGACGCTGGTTGGTGCCCTCCCTCTCTCTACACTGACAATCAACGTGGGCTAGGAGACCAGCGGGCCCCCTCCCTCACGCACGCACGGGCAGGCATACGGCTGGATTGAGTTGAAGAGGATCAATCAGATGATCGATTCCTATTTATTCGAAACCACAGTAGTAAAAAACCCCTCGTAGACATGACTATGCGGTTTTGACCATCTTGGTGTTGTTTCCTCATCCAGAACCGTTGGACCTTCCCGACAGATCTCTTGACGTCATGAGTGCCGTGACTCCATGTCACGTCCCCCAGACTGTCACAAGTGACGTCCCCTCGACTCTCACTTGTTATACTGCAGGTGACGCCGGACAGGTGGCCAGTCCGCTGCCCGAGGCTCGGGCCCTCGAACCCACTCGGCGTTGCCCAAGTGTCGCAGCAGTCTCTTCGTCTCCTGATGACAACCCGTTGCGGGCAGCGGCTTGCGCGTCGTCGAGCAGGGCCGTAAAGCTGAGGGCAGGCATCCCTGCCTCGTTGGCCATCTCGTCGGCCCAGCTTGAGGCCATGTATGTGCGTAGCGAAGATCCTCAGCAGGTGCGCGGGGAGCGTTTCAGGCCTTGTACCAGATAAGACCAGCTGTCTAACCAAGCTACGGGTTGTTCGTTGACCAGTCTGCCAATCCAAGTGACAACCCCGCACGACAGACACCGGTCGCTCCCTACCATGCACGCAACACAAGCTCAGAATCAAAACTGAAGACCAGCACGAGCCAGTCTTCTCTTCATTGACAACAAACCGTACCAAAGCGTTCCCCAAGTTAGAGGGAGAGAGACTGTTCTAATTACATAATCGAACAGACTTACGATGTAGGATTGCACTCTAGGAGACACCCTAGCTAGACTAGTTCCTAAACTAACTCTCTAGACATGTTCCCCACCTTTGCATGGTCACATGTAATGGCAGATACGCATCATCTGTAACAAGATTTTGGCCTTCTGCATGAGGTCGTATCCGCGACTACAGCGGCGAAAGGGCTCGTACTCTTCCACGCAAGTGAGCGTGCTCACCAATTTCGGCAACGTGGATCTGATCCAAAAGGTGCATGTATGAATGTATCTTTTCTCTTGTTTCGTTTTTTTGCATCTTGTAGAAGAGTCTATATTTTTCGGATGGTTCCACAGATATTTCAAGACTAATCTTTCTTGCATGATTCCTGGGTTGGCAAATCATTTCTTCAGCTCCATGTGCGTGACTAGGTGAGTGATATATATATATGTGTTACACAGCGAGGAGAAGAGCACATGCACTGGCATACACACACACGCACACACACACGCACACACGTACAAAAAAGTGCACAAACACAATCACTTACACATACAGCTGCACACTCACACACCGTGACACACACGCACTTATATGGTAAATATGTATACATACATATAAGCATTACATTTGTGTATTGAATCCGAGGTGAATTGAACATCATATGAATATACCACTCATATATGATCGTGCATGACTCAAAAAACACTTTCTTTGGATCTCAAACTTCAGATTGGAAGGAAAAACCAAATGTGAGAGAGATTGGCTTGACCAAATGATAAGAAGATTGACTAGCTAGCTCGACCAAAACCAAATATAACGAAGAGATGGCCTAGGGGGGGAGGGACAGAGAGAGGGGGGGAGTGGGGGGGCGGGGGGAAGAGGAGAGAGTGAGTGTGTGATACATTGTGAGAGATTTTTGGGGCGTACTTGTTAGGATGTATGTCTAGAGTGATAGGCTGTAGTCTGAGGTCCGAGATGAAAGGGGTTGCGTGCATCCAGGATTTGCCCCATACCTTGCGCGTATCCGTTGCCCAAAAGTCCGTTGCGTGCATCTATCGCAATGGCCTTTCTGGTTGCGCGCATCGGTACACAAAACAACCCTTGCGGGCATCCGTTTCAGAAACGACCCTGTCTTTTCGAATGAGCCGTTCGAAATGAGACCTGTGATGACCTTCTAGGATTCCAATTTCATTTTCAATGACCATTTCAAGTCTCATCTTCTTGGCAACGGGATGTACAAATGATTTCCCTCTGCTAATTTTCAAAACGAAGTGGTACAAATTTTTAGTTTGTTTCAATATTACTGTTTATCAGGTCCCTGCAGGACTTCAGGGTTGCTGTATTATGCACCTTGATGATACATATGTATATATCATAGATATATAAATAAACGTCTAAACCTTGCGACATCTCTCACTCTCTGTTTAGTAGAGAGTGAGAGACCTCGCAAATCAGACATCTCGGGCCTACAGGCCTTCTAGTGCTTTTCTCAAAGGCGCTCACAGAATCCTATTGGCCAAAAGGATTTTCACTGTCGGGCATGTATTCGCAAGCTGCAATCTGGGCGTCTTTCAATTTAATTTGGTTTCTCTTCCCTTGATGAGGTTAATCTTGAACAGACACTCTCAGACACTTTGATTGACTGGTGCAGGAGAATCAAAAAGCAAATCCTGTCGGCGAATTCTCCTATAACAAGTGAGAGTCGAGGGGACGTCACTTGTGACAGTCTGGGTCACGTAACATGGAGTCACGGCACTCATGACGTCAAGAGATCTGTCGGGAAGGTCCGACGGATCTGGATGAGGAAACAACACCAAGAAGGTCAAAACCGCATAGTCATGTCTACGAGGGTTTTTTTACCACTGTGGTTTCGAATAAATAGGAATCGATCATCTGATCGATCCTCTTCAACTCAAGCCTGTCGTATGCCTCGTGCGTGCGTGTGGGAGGGGGCCCGATGGTGTCAGCTTGCAGTGACGTAGATTGTCCGTACTGCAGAGGGGCGCCAGCGTCAACGCAGAGGGGCGCCAGCGTCAACGTCCACAGGCCGTTCTCTTCTAGCCCACGTTGAGTGTAGAGAGAGGGAGAGGACCGCCGCTTCCTCATAGCCCACGTCGAGTGTAGAGAGAAGAAGGGAACTAGGCTAGCGGGACCTGTTCTATCTCCTCTCCCCTGGACATACTGCAACGCACTGCAACACTATGCAA
>Ga0105053_10005242_pt1 | contig 18527 bp, 11 predicted proteins | sample BON01_FD_78093 | JGI IMG/M metagenome (GOLD analysis project Ga0105053, IMG submission 78093) | Freshwater microbial communities from Lake Bonney liftoff mats and glacier meltwater in Antarctica - BON-01 | ecosystem: Environmental > Aquatic > Freshwater > Ice > Glacier meltwater | place: Lake...
GATCTTCCAGCAATTTTTCTCAAATTATTTCGCAAAAAAAAGAGGAAAATTGGTAGGCGTTTTGTGTGGAGGAAAACTGGTATAGAATTCGGTAGAAAATCGCTAACGAAAATCAAAAAAAAATTATTTCTCGAATTTGGGCGGTTCTTGAGAAATGCTTCGGCCATGCTCCTGCTTGGTGCGTGGATCTATTCGTTGGGTCTTTTGGCCGTATTCTTGATCTTAGGTTCAACGCACCCACGCCGGCCTTCTGTTCTCGAATGGACTGTCTGAAAGCGATCCCTGAGTGCGATGACGTACACAAGTACACAGACCAAGTTTGCGTGTCTGATTGGATCAAGAATATTCCTGGGATGGTAGTGTTAGTGCTATTGTTAGCTTTTGCCGCCGTGTCGGTCTCGTGTCTTCGACATATTCAATTCGGTGCATTGGTGAGAAAGAACTTTTTGGTACGGCGTCATAAACTGACAAAGTCAATTCTACTGCAACTATTTGAGGCTTCCATGTTAGGACTATTAGTAGTGGTAGTTCTTGTGTTCACTAGCTACTATACCCAATACGAAGATGTTACAACAGCAGGAAGACGTTTGACTGTGGTTTATAGTATTCCAGACAACAATAGGTCATCTCTATTCAAGATCTTAATTCCCTTTGGAGGCTTGATTTTTCTGATTGTTTTCACTTATCCAATAGCGTCGATAGTTATTAGTTTCGTTACTGAAAAAGAAACGCGGATGAAGGAAAGTCTTCGAATCAGCGGTATGCGAGACCTGGATTTTACTTGTTCATGGTATCTCACCATCCTCGTGAAATGTTTACCGATTTGTGTTACGACAGCTTTTTTGGTTTACTTTGGACAGATTTGCCCGAACAACTCGGTTTCCGAATCTGGGATTTTCTTTCTCTGTTTCATTTTTGAAATGATCGGATTCTCTCAATTACTGACAATCTTTTTTGATTCAAGCACTCGATTGGCGGCGTTGGCGAATGTTTTGTTGGCCTACATTTTCTATTTCATTAGTTTTGGAATTGATTCCAGCAGTACATCAGGATTCAAGTTGGGAATGTGTTTTTTGCCTTCTTTGTGTTTGAATTATGGAGCACAAAACATGTTGAGTTCTGCCAATCAGGCTATTGGATTGGATCTGAATGTGGATAACATCCAGTATCCTTCACCCTGGTATTGTTCTTTATTGATGGTCACGTGGGGGATCATTTACTCATTTATTGCTTGGTACCTCGAATATGTTTTGCCTCAGCAGTATGGAGTGCGCAAACATTGGACGTTTCCTATCAAAATGGTCGCATCATGGTGCAGAAAATGCTGCAGTAAAAAATCAGAAGGGGAACAAGTAGAATCGTTGATACCTGGGAAGTTGACAGTGACTGACTTGAGAAAAGTCTTTAAAGTACCAGAACTGGAGTCTGGTGAACGAGTGGCAGTCGACAATCTAAATTTTTCAATGTAAGTAGCAATTTCGCGGCTAGAATTTCCTTGTGACTTCGAATAATAGCGAGGAAGGGAACATACTGATGCTGCTTGGAACGAACGGTGCGGGTAAAACATCAACATTTAACATAATGACGGGAATGAGTGAACCTACATCTGGAGACGTATCTATTTACGGGAAGTCAATCAGAACCGAAATGAAGGAGATTCGGAGTTTGATGGGATATGTACCTCAGGTGAACCTCTTGTATGATCAAATTACAGTGAAGCAGCATTTGGAATTGATGTGTACTCTCAGAGGAAAGAAATTCCAACTCGATGATTACATTGAACTACTTGAGGATTTAGATATGGTAAAACAACTCAAAGTCAGGGCTTTGAATCTCAGTGGGGGGCAAAAAAGAAAACTGGCTTTAGCAATGGCCATGATGGGTGATACCAAAGTCTTGTTTTTGGACGAAGTTACTTCAGGTGTGGATCCAGATTCAAGGAAAAAGTTTTGGTCCATCCTGCGAAAGTACCGCGAAAGTCGAATTATTGTCTGTACGAGTAAGTTAGAACTGCTGCTTTCTTCAAAAGATGTTGAATTGATTGATTATTGTGTAGGTCATTTCCTTGATGAAGCGGAATACCTTGGAGACAAAATCGCTATCATGGCTGATGGCAATTTAAGAGCTTTTGATTCTGCAATGATGCTGAAACACCATCACGCAGATGGCATGAGATTGTCAATTGGTTCCTCTGATCCCATACAATTGCGTAGGATGCGTGAGTTGGTGATTGACAAGGTACTTGTTCGATTGCCCGGGGCTTCATTTCAGAGGACTTATTTATCTTTGAATTTTTTAGTACCTCTATCGAGCTTGGACCAGTGTGTCGAGGTAATCAACGAGTTTCAGCAAGAGTATCTGATTTGTAGATTAGAACGCCCCAGTTTGGAAGGCGTGTTTTTGTCACTCACTGGTGCTGATAGTTCGAGTAACTATTCCAATTTACCGCAATTACCTTCCAATCCTCGCCGTCGCATATTTCGTGCTTTGTTTGTGAAACGAGCTTTAACTTCTTGGAGGGAAAAGGGACTATGGTTTAGCATCATCGTCGTGTCTCTGTTACTATTTCTCATGCCTTTACTATTTGGCCAAATTCAAATTGCGAGTTTCTTTCAAGGCACTGTGGGCTCTGTATCACCAGACAACGCGGTATGTGAAGCTGATCTGCCTTTATCAGAGTTTTCCAATGATTGCTGCCGTGGTCAGTATAGTGGTGGCGATGTATCTGCTGGTTTCAAAGTGTGCATGACTACCACCAATCAACCTCAATGCGAGGCTTCTAGCACGCTCTCGGAATCATGCGAGCAGACCTTTTTGTATTGCAACCAAGTACCATGGATGTGCACGGCAGTAGTATGCTGTGATCTGACAAGTGTTAACGCCCTTATATATGGCTGCAGAACAGATATCTACATTCAAGCATATAGAGACTATCAGAGTAACTTGTGTCCCCAACAAAACACTGCATATTTTCAAGGGTATGTCAATGCACTTTTAAATTCTATTTGGTACCTACTCGGACTGGTAATTTTATTTGTGCCAGTCATAGCATCTGCGGTAAGCGAGAAAGAACCGACACAAGATACCAAGTTGATGCAATACCTCAGCGGTGTCTCACCAAATGCTTACTGGTGGGTGTCATTTGTATGGGACCAAACATTTGCGTTGATTATGGGATTCATAGCGGTTCTTATTGCGACTCTATCAGGACCTGCTCAATACCTTGGTTCGGAAGTTCAACTGGCTGCATTAGTGGAAATTTTGGTGTTCTGTCTTACCATGATTCCCGTTTGCTATTCGCTTTCATTTCACTTTGACAATCATACAAAAGCGTTGGTATTCATTATCACAACTTCATTAGTTCTGGGGGTTGGTTTTGTGATTATTATGTCAATTCTAGCGCAATTGAATTTCGGATTCGGGTATTCAAGTTCGGTGGCTATTGTTACGTACTGTGACTTTTTCCTCAACATATTTCCTCAATATGCATTGGCTTCCGGTCTATTGTATCCGTTTCAAAGTTACTATCGAACGTTCTTGGGGGACTCGGCTTATTATTCCAACAATTACGGTCCTGTTCCTGTTTATTCGTTCATACTGAATCGGCAACCATTGTTGGATTGTGTGTTTCGAATAGCCTATATGATCCTTGTTATGATTATAAGTTGGATTTATTTGTTTTCCATCGAGTCAAAATGTTGTCGTGGTTGCAGTGGAAGAACTAAATGGGGGCACCATCCTAGCACGGTGTGCGATTTCGAAGATACTGCCAAGGAAGAACAACTGGTTGAAGAATGTAAAGATACAGATTATGTGCAATTTGTGAAGTTGACCAAAGGATTTCACGGCCATGATAACTACAGTGTAGATAACCTCACATTCGGTAAGTGCATTTCTCATTGGTGTTTATTTTTACTAACTTTGCAATTAATAAGGGGTTCCAAAAGGGGAAATATTTGGATTCTTGGGTGCCAATGGAGCTGGAAAATCAACTACCCTTGAAAATCTTGCTGGAATTATTTCTCCGACTCAAGGCAAAGTTACAATTATGGGTCACAATGTATCGACGGATGTTTCTGGATCCCGACAGTATTTGGGCTATTGCACCCAAACAGATAATTTATTTCCGAATCTCACAGTTGAAGAGCACTTGCGAATGTTTGCAATGATATATGGTCATGTGGATGTGGAGCTAGCGGTGCAGATTAGTATTCGCAACCTACAGTTGGACAAGTACAGCCACGTGAAGAGTATTCAGCTATCCGGTGGAAACAAGCGGAAGCTTATGACTTGTCTAACTTTGTTGGGGGCTCCTGAGGTAGTTGTGCTTGATGAACCGTCCAGTGGAATGGATCCGGTCGCCCAACGATTTCTGTGGAATACCATTCATAATGTTCGACGTCAAGGAAACTCGGCAGTTATCCTTGTGTCTCCTAGTTTTCCTGAAATTGAGGCACTGTGTGATCGAGTCACTATCATCTGCGAAGGAAGAATGAGATGCATCGGAACCACCCATTATCTCAATGATAAATTCGGCCAGCACATATCAGTGCATGTTGGAGTGACGAAGGATCAAGTTCAAAGTCAAGTAGTGGATCATTTAACGGCTGCTCTTGAAAATCAGTTTGGCAAGAATTTTGTTTGGCTTGAAGAAGTTCGAACAGAAGAGGCTGAAATTCGAATCAACAAAGAAGCTCCTCGTGCTTCTGTTGCCGATGTTCTGAAATCCATCCAGACATTTAGCAGAGTCTCGGAAACTAAATTTACATCTTTGGGTGTTTCTGAGCCAAGTATCGGTGACGTGTTTTCTGATTGGATTGACAAGGTTGAGAGGGAAAGTAAAATACCCTATCTAGACCCAATACTAGACACGAAACGTTTATAAGAATAATGTCCATTTTTAATTGTTTATACCATCGGGCCATCTTCCTGCTTCCTCATGCCATGGCATTCTATAAACCCCGAATTCAGTCTCCAGTTCAAATACTTGGTCCAGTGCCACATAGACCCTGGCACCTTTCGATGGTACGAATACTTTTTTATGCTCTGGAACATCGACGGTGGCCCATTCTACCAGTAAACAAACACGTTTCACGTCTTCCATAGCAACAACACGAGCCGCCATGGTTCGCAAGCAGGGGAGACCCTTTCGGTGTGTAAACAGGAGTAGGTCCCCTTGTGCGATAGTGTTCCGTCTGACAGGAATAGTAAAATCCAATCGAGCACTCTGCGGAGTTATGGAAACATACTCGTCTTTGCTGGGAATAACTACCTGTGCGGGCAAGCTAGGTATGGATTTCCCCTCGGCGATCGCCACTATCCTAGTTCTGTAGACACAGCCAGGAGTCAAGTTGGAAAGTATCGCCATGTTGTTGCGTCCCTTGTATGCGAAATTCCAAGGATTTTTGCCAGTGCAATCTTTTACATCCATTTGAAAAGAGTTACATCCGCCAAGAGGTGTGTACCATTTAAAAACTGTATAGGAAGCAGAGGTGAATACGATGTATGGCTGTGAAGGTGGAGAAGGATGAGTTCTAACTTCCAACGTTGTACTCCATGGGGATTTGAATACATCTCCATTGGCACTAGTGTAAACCACTCGAAGAGTGAACGATGCGGGAGTATTGGGCGGCAGACGGGGAAAGATAATACTGGTATCGCTTGTTTTGAAAAGGGTATCTTTGTTCAACTTGACGATATATTCGATTACAGGCAGTGGATCGTTTTGCCATTTACCGAGTGTCTCCTGCCATTGTGTGGTACTTGCTTTGAATGTGTAGGATTTCCAAGTGAACCCTAATGATGTATCGGTGATCGAAGACGCCTTCGGGGGCGAACAGGGTAGAATTGGGGTACAAATATTAATGGGAACACTCAAAGCACTTGGATTGCCATGTCCGTTTACTGCACGAACACAAAGGGTGTAGACTGTAGCTGGTGCTAATCCGCAAATATCACAAATGCTACTAGTGCCGCGGTATATAATAAGCCCATCATTCTTTTTCTGGTCGTTTTGGTTAGTGTCCACATGAACCAGTTCGTATATGGTGATACCGGACTTATCAGGGGGTTTATACGCCCCAACTTCACTAGAAGGTTGCAGCATTTGTGGAGCTATAGCTACAGGAACATCTGCGTTCGGAAGGATGGACCCCCATCCGATCCGACATCGAGTAGTAGCGCCGTCACACGTCCGTTTCACTACACGTAGATTGTGAGGGACACTTGGCAGCGTCATTGCCTCGTAAAGTGTCGGTGTAGATGGTCCATGTTGATTGAACGCCGTCACTCTGAACCTGCATGACGTATTTGGAGAAATATTTTCAACCAGGAAATTTCCTGCAGATGAAGAAAGAGGAATGGTTTCTTTTGGGGGGTCTTTAAAAAGTAATTCCATAGGATCCAATCTTTCAATGTTGAAAAACAGCACTGGATCATCATTGTCTACAGTGTAATGTAAACGAATGGAGGTAGCAGTAGCTTCGACATGACCTACAGTGGGAGTAGCTGGTGGCTTCATAAGTTTTTTCTCTTGCCCGAGCTGATTGACGAATTTTCTGCGACTGAAGGATGTAGCAGCTAGGAATAGAAGTCCGTTTTGCAACGAATTCCGCTGTTCATCCCAGTTATTCATTGAATTCGTCGGAGCTCCAGCTATATGAAGAGCCATTTCTATCCGTTGATCAGCAGGCATCTTTGAAATATGGATACTGTCGTTCTCAAAGCAGCCTAACAGGACTCCGAATCTGATACACGGTGTTCCTGTTGGACCGATTGAACCTGGAAAGAACTCTTCTAAGCGTTTTTCATCTTGAAGTCGGATTCTCAAACCGATCGTAAAAAGTAAACTTCGCAGGTCTTCTACTGGCAGAGCCCTTTGCAATTTCAAGGCTAATTTATTAAAGGCCACTTTGTCGCCTTTCTTTTTGCCCAGCTTGTGTTGCACCATTTTCACAAAAGGAGGAAACAATGATGATGTTTCGCACTTGACCATAATTTTCGTCAACACGCTTCTTAAATGAACCCATGTCCATGCATTAACTACCGTCTTCAACTTTGGAGGAAATTCATTCCAAGCACTGCAACATTGCGAATGAGAGGCAAAACCTTTAGACCATTCAATAAAAACAATAAAGTTGCCGTTAGGATCAATTCCTTTCAGTGCTCTACCGACATCCTTCCAATAGTTGTTCATCTCAGAGCAAGTTCCTTCGTATAATGAAGGTGGTACCATATGCCCCAGAAACTCTACCGACTGCTCTCGTGCTGCTTTTCTTTCAAACCACAAGTTGAATCTCAGCGTTCTTCGAACGCTATCGCTTTGGATGCCATCTTCATTATCCAACTCTTGCTTGCTGCGTAGATATTCATCGCTGTCAAAATCGCCGTCGATTTTTTTGAAATTATGTTTGGATATATATCCGTTTCGTTTCATAACTTCCCTGCATCTGTTGAGATCACCTCGATGAGATGCATGAATAAAATTATGCGTCATCACAGAAAGCATAGATGCTAGCTCCGGATCCAGACACTCGTAAGGTTGGGGCACCGCTACTCTAAGCGCATCCTTTTTTTCCACAAAGTATGAATGAGTCAAATCCTTCTGGCGTTTTCTCTCTTTTTCAGCTTCTTGCTTTTGTTCCACTTCAACGATATCATCTTTATGTTTGATAGATTGCAATTTCTTTCTTCCCAACTCATTCATGAATTCAATGACGTGCTTTCTAGTTTGCTCTTCCGGTTTTCGTGTTTGAAAATGTTGGAACAACTTTAATTTGAATTTCCGTTCAGCCGATTGCCAGGCTTGATTGCACAAGTCTATAAACTCTTTATTGTCGCCCATGAGATTGTACCCTAATGTAACGTAGCTTTCTTGACCTTGGATCATCTTTGTGAGTCCAAATACGTGACCTTTCTTTGACCAATCAACGAAATGCTTCTTCAATGAAGGAATCGTTCCTGCAACAGTGCCAATGTATGCATCAACAGCTACCAGTGCTAGGGCAATATTGTGCCATTCTTCTGGTTCTTGGCAATTTCTCTCATGCAAAGAATTCACAATATCGACTGCCCGGGAAAAAACATCCTTTCTCGTTCGCCATTGTTTAAACGAATGCTTATGGTTCGAATGATCTTTGGTATTCCAAATATACTGCCAAACAATACTACCACTCGATGGGTCTGTCGATTCATTTGTCTGAATATCGAATGAAGCAAAGTATCTATTGATAGCTCGATAATCCACAACATATTCAAAACAAGAAAGTAATTTGAATCGTCTGCACAGTTTCTCAATACCGGATTCCGTAAAGCGCTGGATAGAATTCAGAATGTTCACAAAGGAACTTTTTGAAATATAACCTCGGAAGGAAGCATCTTCTTTAAGGAATGCATCATTGGCCTGAGTGTATTGTTGGGTATCTTTATCACTGAATACTCGATGTAACGCTAAATGGTCTTTTCTGCTTAAATTCAACTGAAGGGAGTCGAGAAACCCAACTTTGTCAACTGTTTCAAATTGTGTGCTTTCAAAAACTCTAGCCCAATTTCCTGCCAGCATTTTTGCTTCCTCTTCCTCTTGCTTCATCTTGTCCACCAAAAACAAGGACACAGGATATTTGAATTCATTGCGTGTGGGGAAATCTGGTATTTTGCTAAGACCTTCCAATAGATGTTTGAGATCCGAACTATCTCGAACCTTTTCCATCCACCATTCGGCTTCGAGGGAAACAACTCTAAACGCATCGCACAGGATTTTCAATAGTTTTCTATATCGAACTCGTTGGGTACCGCAGGCTAACTGATTTTGGAGTTTGTCATAAACGCAGCTGTAATCCAGAGCAGGTATAATGATATCTGTTTTAATTTGGTATTTGTCATGGAGATAATATACAAGCGCATTCGTGCATTCTTGATTCATCGGAAATACGGAATTGTATTTTTTAGCTTTCTTTTCAGATTCTTTGCCGTCAAGGATTTCAACAATAAACTTGAATCTAGCTTGATGCGTTTCTTCGGTAATACTCGATGCTTCACTGTATGAAAGAACGTCAAGTCGCTTCAACAGTCGATGAGCTTCGCTTTCACTAATCTCCAGTTTTAACAATGAAGCAAATAGTATACGTACATCAACTTCGTCTACTAGATTGGTTTCATCGGTATCATGCATTTCAAATTCCTTAAAGAGTTCTGTTATATTCGAAGAATCGTTCTTGATATAGTCTGCTATTATTTCCTTCAAGCTTTGTTTTATTAAAGCATTGCCAGTTAAACATTCTTCGCCACCACCAAGAAGCCTGATTTCAAATTCAGATTCTTCTTTTTGGCCAGCAGGAAGACCAAGAATCTCCTCGAAAAGCTGGAAACTCATTTCAAAACGACGATTTTTTGAAAATTTGATAAAATGACGGCTCATGGTAGGAACGTTAGATGGTTTTAAAGATGTGTTGGAGTTCGGACTGCGAAATAGATAAGGGAAATTCATAGTTCTCCTTATTTCATATGGAGTAGTTGAGATTCCTAGCAAGGAAACTGCGTCTAGTAAATCATCAACAGTGACTGAACCATCACCATTTCCGCACAAATCATTGAAACACATTTCTGGTGTTTCTTCTCTAGATATCGCTTCGTGTATGAATTTCCTTAAAGCCCGTATTATTTCAAATCTGTCGCCTAGTTTTACATTTGAAAGGTCCAATGGATCATCCTTTTCTGATACATGCGACGAAACGAGATTCAGGAAAGGCTGATAAAGCATCATCACTTTTCCGTCTTCATCCATGGTTTCAAATTGGCAAATAACTTGTGATAGCTTGACCAAAGGCAAATGAATACCCATTGATTCAAGAACTCGATGAAACTGTGCATGACTTAGCATCCCAGTGCGTTCCGTGTCCAATGCATGAAAACACTGCTCGTAGTTCACATTACTAGCACTAAGACTTGCTACTTGGTCTTTGATTCTAGCTATGAGATCTTCCATCTCCAAAGCTCTTTTTTGTAAGCTAGCATTGCTCTTAAATTCTTGCTGCTTGTTGTATTCGCCCAGCATCAGGAACACAGTTCTGTAATCTACTTTTTCTGTTTCACCGATAGTAAGGTAGTTTGCCAGACGATTGGCTAGCAATTCTCCACGATCAGTGGTGTCTTGAAACTCACACCAATTCAAAGCAGTTAAAAAATCTTCTCTTGAAATTCTACCGCAGCAATCAAAATCGAATTGTTCGAATACATCTTTCATATCGAGAAAGTTGAATATTTTCTTTCCAAGTGCACTTAATGATTGGCATATATGTTTTAACTCATCAGGTGATAGACGTTCAAGAGCATTCATATGATAAGGGTTCTCTTCTCCTGTTGTTTCAGATCCCATGATGGATCCTAAGAGTTCTCGGTACTTGACTTGTGTGAGGCTCAAGGAAGCTCTGTATCGTGACACTAAACGCCGACCTTCAATCGTTGTAAGTTTAAAACCCAATGTTTTTAAACCTGATACTAAATCTTCTTGCGAAATAACGCCGTCTAGTTGAGTATCGTACTTTTCCAAGGTGACCCAAATATCGTGGTTCGTAACATCGCAGTTCTCCAAATATTGTTTAAGCCGTTCTTCAATATCGCTTCCATGCGCTTCTCCTATAGTCTTACCGTCAAATACAGGTTGACTTGCAATGACCTCATCAAGAAGAGCTCGGTATTGGATCTCTTTCGAATCTGGACATTGATATTGTGAATGCAAATGATTCAATTCAGGTTGAGTCATTTCAAGTCCTAGTTCCCCAAGGGCTTTTTTAAAATCGGAAATTGAGAGAACCCCTTTTTCTTCTGTATCAAATTGAGTGAAGCAACTTCGATACTCAAGTCCAAACTCAGCCGCCTGATTAACTAATTGTACCAATCGAACAATTGAAACTTGCTGTTCCTTGGGTACAAAGATGATTTCCTGCACTGCATTAATAAAGCTCTCATACCTCACAAACCCATCGTTGGCGAATAGCGATTCAATTACTTGCAAATCCTCATTAGATACATTCACCCAATTACCAAGTGCTTTTCCAACCACCGATTTCCTGACCAGACCACGTCGTTCCGGATCTTTTTCAAGCAATGACCCGTGAATGCGTTTTACAATGTCTCCAACATCAAGACCCCTTTCATGACATTGCAGCACCAACCGATCCGCGACATCTGTGAATGACATCCGATTTGACCGTTACGTATAGTAGACCATATGCGTTATTTCTGAAGTGACATGAATAAGGTGCATTCAAGTGAGCACATAGAGCCTGCAGTCACTAAGAAGGATCTGCGTCCATTATGGTTGCAATTTGTTGATACTCGTCCCAAGGCATTTGTGCATCGACAGTTTTTAGGTGGTAATGATTTTGCATCGAGTATCTTTAGTTTCGCGAGAGATGTTTTTCATTTCAAAGGGACGGTACTGTTTCGATGTTTTTTCCCGGCGATATTGAGTGGACTTATTGGTATGCTTGTTGCATATAGTGATCACCATGTGTTGATACCTGACACTTTTATACAAGTATATACAATAGTTCTGGTATTGGTGTTGGGACTGCGACTCGTCGGTTCTTGGGAAAGCTACCGACGAGGCCATGAACATGTGTTACAGATGGGGACTAGTTGCTCTGATGCTCTATTGGCATGTGCCACTTGCATTCATGTGAGGAATAGTGGTCTGGATATGCTGGAGATGGTTCGCCGACTGAACTTGCTTTTGGCTCTCATTCGCCAAGATCTACGAGAATCCAGGCAGCATCTGGCAGACTATTCATCCTTTAAATCAGGAAATAAGAAGAGTAGACTTGCTAGAGAGTCATTTGCGGAAGGTGACTATTTTCTTGACGATATTTATGGTTCTCCGCCACTTGGGGCTCTTTTAACAGAGGGAGAGATTGCTGTGTATAGAAATCATTCAACAAGTGAACGAACTGTTATCGCTGTAGTATCTATTCGAACATACTTTGCAAGATTTGTGCATTTTGGCCAGCAGAAAATGAGCACCCCAGACAGTAAAATGTTCCAGAATCATATTGAAAGAATTATAAGCAGTTGGAATAAATGTCGACAGATTATAGTAACGCCTGCGCCATTTGTGCTGCAGCATTTCGCTCTTGGCTTGATGCTGGTGTTTACGATGGTTTTTCTACCGCTATATTTATCTCAAGATATTGCCACCAGCTTTTTCCTTTGCTCTACGCTGACGTTTGTTACATATGGAATAGAAGAGGCAGCATGTGAAATGGAAGTGCCATTTGGGTGGAGGAATACAGATGCGAATTTAACAAAAATGTGCAGAAAGTTCCTTAAAGATAGTGGAACGATATGCAAAGTATGTAAAGTATCCTTCAATAATGAAGTTTCATCTTAATAAACAGCTAGAATAATCTAATGCTTGCGTGCTATTTTCAAATTTCAAATTCATTTGTAAATCATGCAATTGCATATCCACAACCTTTGAATCGACGGCAGCATTGGGTTCTGAAATCCACAAGGCTCCAAGAGGCGTATCCTTCTTTTCATTCTTGAACCACATCATAACCTTTTTGAAAAGTTGAACAAAAACTTTCTTTCCGTTCAATTGCACCATTCCCTTCCATGACACTCGTTTTTCACCTACTTGAATAAATTTAAATGATCCGCCTTTGCTAGGAAATCGAAATGTCACTTTCGAAAACGAATCTTGAATTAAATCCCGAGAATAAACGATCAAGTTGGTAGAATTGGGTGCCGACATCCAGGAGCAAGAATCATTCAGTTCAAAATGATTCAAAAGTGTCTCGGCATCATAATACAAAACCTTATGCTTGGAAGTACGCACTATCTTCCCCCTCTTCAATAATTTTCGTTTGACCACTAGTTTAACATCGGGTATGACCAACAGAATGATTTCATTAGCATCTAGAATATCTTGATAGGGATTTCTTTCACTTTGAATCTTTTCATAGCGCCTCATTGTTAAAAAGCGCCGACAATGAGCTTGTAAGACTTTTATCGAATGGTCTAAAGAAACTTGCTTTCGTGTATTTTTACCTCGAAAGAGTGCTTGAACTTTAGTAGCCAGGGTTTTCTTTTCAGCAGTCATAGCTGCCAGTTTTTTTCTACGGGCATGTGATTGAACTGCGGTTATTGCATTTTTGGTAGACGCATAAGACTTTTGTTCAGCGTGCCTACGATAAAGTGCCGCAAATCTAGTGACAGCACTATTCTCCTCCTTTTCTTTTTGCCTTGCTTGCCTTCGGCGCTCCAACAACTCGGCAGCACTCGCATTCGCTTCCCGTTTTTTACGTTCTTCCAGATCGAGTTCCTTTTGAGTTGACTCTAACAGGAAACACTTCTCCTCGCCCAATTGCCATTCTCGACCTTTGACCTTCGAACCTAAGAACTTGTTTAGGAATGCCGCGCATAACAATCGAGAGTTCGCCTCGTCCGGAATGCACTTAACCATCTCAGGATATCTTTCCAAAAATGAAACAAAATCAGTTCTTATTGGAAAGCCTTCTTGCCGAATGCGGACCATCTCTAATACACCCAGCATTTTTAATTGCGAAACAACCATGTGACTATCCCACTCTCGCGGCTTCTTGTCATCGTTTGGTTTAACACATCGGATGAAATGAATATTGGTTGACTGCAGTAAATCACTCAAACGGGTCATCTGATCTCTGAACTTGGCTGACACGCTCTCCAGCTTGGCCATTTTTTTTTGAGGCGCCTCAATCTGCTGCTTGAATGATTTTAAAGTTCCCCGTCTTCCTACACGTCGTTGTGGAACCTCTTCAGAGTCTCCATCTTTCAATAGTATCCTAACAAGAGAACAAGCGTTAGGATGATCTGAAATGACTCTAGCAAGATCAGGCTGTAAATGATCAGAGTTCTTAGATACCATGCCATCAACAGCGTAGCTAACGGGACCTGCAAAGTGCAAAATTTCAAAATAATGTGGTTGTCTGCGGTTGTATTGAAATCTGTTGTTTTTTCCATCATGGGTACTCACAAGACCCTTCAGGAATAGCTCATCACTGCCTCTGCTGCCTAATGCCCCTTGTTCATCTAACATGCGAAGAATCCCATCTGGCTTACCGTCTATCAAACCAAGTAATTGAATATTGTCTCTAAAAGAGAGTTCTGGGCAAGTAACTCCTTGATCTTCCAATGCGTCCATCTCCAAATGAAAAACATATTCGTCAAACATGCCTTGAAGTTTCTCATTAGCGTAGTTGATGCATAACTGCTCGAATGAGTTACATTCAAGAATTTCAAATCCAAATATATCTAAAATGCCGATAAAAAGTTCTTTCTTCACCTTCTTCTTTCCTGTAGAACCACTAGAAGTTATGAGGACTGCCTGACCCGTAGCAATATTGATTCGCTGCACTAACCAATCAAATAGATATCCATACAAGGATTTTGCCAATCCATTTCTACTGCTGGTTGCCTCATCAACTGAGAGAGGAACCAATGACACGGAAGCTCTCCTACCAGCTCTAACAGTCCGTCTACAAAATGAATTGAAAAGTTCATCGACATCAACTCCGAATAACTCAGCTGTGACTTGTAGATTGCCGTCATCAACCACCCTGCACATCAGATTCTCCGCCTTGTTTTCAAATTTTTCAAATTCTATGTTTCCAAGACTCAGAATGGCCCCAATTACGCGCCATATCTCCATTCTTTCCTCAATACCCACTCCAAGTATTTCGAGGGCTTCAATCACCGCGTTAAGTTTATTTTTGTCCGTGTCTACTGGTTCTGATACCGCATATTCAAATCGGTCCACGTTCTTCAATAGATCTCCTACAAATTGCAATTCAGGGATCTCTTGATTTGCTATTGCATCTAGCAAGTAATAGAATATATGATAGCTGCGTTCTCCTTTTGCATGTATTACTACTCGAGATTTTTCAAGTAGGAAATGTTGAATCTGAGCACTCGATATAACTCCTTGCTGGGAGCACACCAGTTGAATAAATTTACCAAATCGGCTTGAGTTATCATTGCGTATTGTGACTGAATTTCCGAACGCCTCTAAAACTGTGCTCGTTTGTAGAATACAAGATTCAATAGCAGACACCGACCTATCATCATCTTGTTTCTTAACGGTTCCAAGGAACAAACTCGGCATTCTCACACTGTTGCGCATTTGGCTCATTCCCATTCGAATAAATCGCATCGATTTCGAAATCTCTTTCCTCTTTTGTTGGCTTTTATCACAGAGAAAACCAAGAATTCGTCGACTGGCTTCTGTTTTACCGGCACCGCTCTCGCCATTGATTAACAGCGATTGACTCTGACCTTTTAAACCAGAATTTAACATTTCATCGTATGCTTTAGACGCAACTCGAAAAACATGAGGTACTTTCGTAAATTCCTCGTTTTTTAGATCGTAAAGACCTGGAATCGTCTCATAAGGGTTTACGCTGATTAGGATTCCACCAATTTCAGTGTACATAACATTAGCTGTGCTTCTACGACATAGCAAATGGAGAAGACCAGCTTCGTTTAAATCATTCATTTGGAAAACATCATCCATGTCGCGTTCATGGTCTCCGTTGTATCCGAGAGTCATCGACACTGGGAGTGTCGTTTGCTCCTCGTTATGCGTTTCAACAGTGATTGTTTTGCCATCAGGAGACACTGAAACCACATCAGCCACACGCCATGACTCCTTGAAATCCGGTATCCACACGCTGTCCATGGCACAACAACTAGAAAAAGTGTGTAATGATATGATAATGATGATTAATAAGCTTTACACTACAATACAAGTAGGTACACACCCATTCTACTAAACTAGAGTCTACCGCGTCGTGGGGGGCTTTCACGCTTTGCTTAGTCACGTAGAAGTATGGGAACATTTTTACTCTTGGTTTTCGGTAGTCGCAAGAAGAAATAGTCCCACCGTTATTATGGCACAGGAGATAACTTTCATTTTCATACCATCGACTGCAGACTGACGACCATATCCAAAACACTTGAATGCGACAACGGCAAATAACAAATTGAAGGCTTGTGACATAGAAGCTTCGGTTGCGGTGACAATGCCGGCCTGATAGTACCACGTGAATGCAAATTGTGCAAAGTAATATCCCAAAAGAGTAAGAGCTTGGCCAAATGCAGATATATACACAATGTTTTTTGGTATATACTTCAAGTTTATAAGTTGCTGTCTATACGAAGCGACGAAACCATATTGTAAACAAAATGAAAGCACAAATCCAATCCATGATATCAAGAAAAATTCAATTTCAATTTCCTCCGTCGTTGCCTGCTGGAATTTCTCTTTAAGTCCCACGTGTCGCAACACATACGTCATGAGTAAGTCATAACCCATTACGGTCAGTTCCGAAAATACCGTCATCTTGACAAATGACTGATTCCAGAACGCCTTTGATAACATAATTTTGAAATTCCCCTACAATTTTTCAGTTATATATTTTCAATAATGCAACCAAATAACTCACGTCTAACGAAGGAAGCAACCCGCCAATGGAGATAATAATATAACACATAAAATCAAACGGAGTGATAAATTTTTCTCCCGAGAACCAAGCAACGATCCCAGTTCCAAAAATCATCCATGTGGACGATACCTGTAACAGTGGATTAATGACGGTACTAGGAGCAGTATCATAGGCTTTCAACAGGAACAGGTAATGATAAAACATCATGGGTCCAGAAATACAAGCCACCCACCACTCCATGTCTTCAAACGGTGACCAGACCATGGAGAAACGACCACTGAATGAAATATCAGAGTCAAATACTTTCTGATCTGCGACATACTATGTCATTTCTTAATATGCATTCGAATCAAAACAATCTACTCACTAAATCGTATAACCGCTTCAAAGCGACTACATACATAATGATCCCAGTAGAGAACCCGGCAATGGCACAGTCCTGCGTTCCTGTAAGTGAAGATTCATCTTCCCCAGAAACTGAAGAGGATATCGATATTTTATCATCAAGATGAAGTTCAGGAGATATTGTAATGCCCCCACGATTAGACACGTTATCAGAAATAGATACCTGTCCAGAACTAACTCGAAGGTTCTCTTCGTCATCATCATGGTCCTCCAGCTGCATATCCTCATCACAATTTGAATCCTTATCGCTTCGCGGAACATTTTTGTATCCGCCGTTCATTGCAGTTAACTCAAGTCCTTCTTCTTCCTCTTCCTCTCCGATGCAAGCGTCACATAATATATCAGCAATACCCCATAAAACACTTGCAGCTATAGACGCTACTAACCATCTGCAGTCCTCCCATGCTACCATATGAACGGTCAAGCGCGAGCTCGTGGATAATTAGAAGGGTTCAATCAAGTATAAATTCGACTTTGATGACGAAGAGGGGACCGTACCCCAGCTGCTCTTAATGAAAATGAGGAGTGGCTGAATGAAGCATTTTTTATTTAAAATCACAACATTTACAAAATAGGGGTCGTTTTCAACAATCAAACATTCCAATACGAAAAAATTTTTACTCATAAATTTTGCATCTTTTGGTCGTTTGTTGGTAAGAAAAACTCACTAACAACGAAATGCTAATTCAAATTTGTGTAAATTATCAAAGAACGTTCCTGTAATTTTCCATAGTAAAAGCAAATCGCTAATGTTAAAGCGAGGTTTGGAGTTAGAGGATAAACCTTCGGAGGAGGATGCGAAGCCGTCAGAGGAAGATGACGGGGATTCAGAAGATGATGAGGAGCCACGTGTAGAGATGGACGACCCGGAATACATCCCACTGCCGGAGAGACCACGATACAGTGTCATCGTTTCTGCGTTGTCTGGAAAATTACGATATAACAACATGAAGCATTGTAACCAACCGGATCTTAAAAAGGTCTTATTATTGATACAATAGCGAGAGCAGCTGATGGTTACTCGAGGATTGTTTACAGGATGATTCTTTTTGTGTTGTATCATCACCTGGATTGTTGTAAAAACAACCTACCATTTCCAACTATGGATCGTGAATATCTAATCACTTGTGTTAACTTATTCAAAAAGATATCACAAGCGAAGGAAAGAATTCCAACTCAACGAATGATAAACCTTGCACAACAAATGGGAGGTGGTGTGATTGATACAACTGGCAAAAACCAGATTATTGAAAACATGCTCTCGTTTTTTGTTTTGGCAATGTACAACAAGTTTAACAGTTTCGAAACTATCAAGACTCATATCAACACCTACATGAGAGCCAAGTATGAACTTAGTTCATTTGATGCTCCCCTTCTTGTCGGTTCTATACACCGAGTCTGGTAGATACCTTCTACACCGTGTCTGGTATATACATATGAACAAGAAGTAAGGGGTGGGCACTTTCCTGGATTGCGTAATTTAAAGGAAAGTAATGACGTCGTCTTTATTCTTATTAACAGTATGAAAAGCATATTTAGAATTAGATACATTTAGATCTTGAGAGTGAATCTGCTCAAGACAAGTTAACAGGTTATTGGCCCTACTCTACGTCCACTGTGTATCCGCGATGCCTTCGTATTGGC
>Ga0105053_10005251_pt1 | contig 18510 bp, 21 predicted proteins | sample BON01_FD_78093 | JGI IMG/M metagenome (GOLD analysis project Ga0105053, IMG submission 78093) | Freshwater microbial communities from Lake Bonney liftoff mats and glacier meltwater in Antarctica - BON-01 | ecosystem: Environmental > Aquatic > Freshwater > Ice > Glacier meltwater | place: Lake...
AGGACCGAACTGTCTCGCGACGTTCTGAACCCAGCTCGCGTGCCGCTTTAACCGGCGAACAGCCGGACCCTTGGGACCTTCTCCAGCCCCAGGATGCGACGAGCCGACATCGAGGTGCCAAACCACGCCGTCGATATGAACTCTTGGGCGTGATAAGCCTGTTATCCCTAAGGTACCTTTTATCCGTTGAGCGACGGCAATTCCACATTCTACCGCCGGATCACTAAGGCCTACTTTCGTATCTGCTCGACTTGTAGGTCTCACAGTTAGGCGGGCTTGTGCCTTTACACTCAACACACAGTTGCCAACTGTGCTGAGCCCACCTTCGCGCTCCTCCGTTACTCTTTAGGAGGATACCGCCCCAGTAAAACTGACCGGCTGCCATTGTCCCCCGGCCGGATGACGGCTCGGGGTTAGATTATCCAATATCAAAGGGTGGTATCTCACTGATGACTCCAGGTGCGCCTAAACACACCCTTCAATGTCTCCCACTTATGCTGAGCATTAAGATCGAACAACCAATAACAGCTTACAGTTAAGGTCTATAGGGTCTTTCCGTCCTTCTGCGGGTGTCCGGCATCTTCACCGGAATTACAATTTCACTGAGCACCTGGTCGAGACAGCGCCCAACTCGTTGCACGATTCGTGCAGGTCGGAACTTACCCGACAAGGAATTTCGCTACCTTAGGACCGTTATAGTTACGGCCGACATTCACCAGGACTTGGGCTCGAAGCTTCGCACTAAAGTGCTAACATCTTACCGTAATCTTTTGGCATTGGTCACGTGTCACATCGTATACGTCGACTTACGTCTTAGCACAATGCTGTGTTTTTGCTAAACAGTCGGTTGGGCCATTTCACTGCGGCCCCCTCTATTGCTAGGTGGGGCACCCCTTCTTCCGAAGTTACGGGGCTATTTTGCCGAGTTCCTTGACCAGGTTTCACTCTTGCGCCTTGGTATATTCTACCCATCCACCTGTGTCGGTTTACGGTACGGGCCATTATTGTAAGGGCTTTTCTTGGCACTCTGTCTAGCTATGCAAATTGGCCGTAGCCGCATCTCGGAATTCAATTACCTAGTAGCTTTTCATTATGCGTCCTCCTTACTGGGTGCAGGAATATTAACCTGCTTGCCATCCCCTACGCCCATCGGCCTCGGGTTAGGTCCCGACTAACCCCGGGACGAAAAACGTTGCCCGGGAAACCTTGGATTTACGGCGGGCCGGGATTTCACCGGCCTTATCGTTACTCATGTCTGCATTCTCACTTCTCTACACTCCAGGGTCAGTCACCATCACCCTTCACTGTCCAGAGAATGCTCCTCTACCGCGCCCTAATAAATTAGGACACCCAGAGCTTCGGTATCGTGCTTATCGCCAAGTATTTTCGGCGCAAGGTCTCTCGATGAGTAAGCTATTACGCATTTTTTAAATGGTGGCTGCTTCTAAGCCAACATCCTCACTGTCTATGAAACCTCACCTCCTTTCCACTGAGCACGATTTAGGCACCTTAGCTGCTGGTCTGGGCTGTTTCCCTCTCGACGACGAAGCTTATCCCCCGCCGTCTCACTGCTGCGTTCTATTGAATGGTATTCGGAGTTTGATAGGGGTTGGTAGGCGGGTATGCCCCCTAGCCCTGTCAGTGCTCTACCCCCACTCATCAACACGCAACGCTGCACCTAAATGCATTTCGAGGAGAACCAGCTATCACGGGGTTTGATTAGCCTTTCACTCCGACCCACAGCTCATCCGAGCGTTTTTCAACACACATCGGTTCGGTCCTCCACTTAGTATCACCTAAGCTTCAACCTGGCCATGGGTAGGTCACCTCCGTTTCGGGTCTACCGCCTGCAACTCATTGTCGCCCTATTCGGACTTGCTTTCGCTACGCCTACGATCCAGAAGATCTTAAGCTTGCCACAGACGGTAACTCGCAGACTCATTAAGCAAAAGGCACGCAATCACCCTCGAAAGGGCTCTTACACCTTGTAGGCATAGGGTTTCAGGTTCTATTTCACTCCCCTCACAGGGGTACTTTTCACCTTTCCCTCACGGTACTGGTTCACTATCGGTCGCTAGTTAGTATTTAGCCTTACGCAGTGGTCTGCGCAGATTCACACGGGGTTTCACGTGTCCCGTGCTACTCAGGAACTCCCTAGGGCCTCGTCAGATTTCGGTTACGGGGATGTCACCCTCTTTGTCGCCAGTTTCCATTGGCTTCACCTATCTTCAAAGGTCCCACAGCGGGGTCCTACAACCCCGGTAACAAAGTTACCGGTTTGGGCTGGTCCGTTTTCGCTCGCCGCTACTTACGGAATCGAATTCTCTTTCTTTTCCTCTGCTTACTAAGATGTTTCAATTCAGCAGGTCTCGCGTATCCTTCCTTATTTTATTCAGGAAGGAACAATACCGTTTCACGGTATTAGGTTACCCCATTCAGAAATCTCCGGGTCAAAGGTTGTTTGCACCTAACCGAAGCTTATCGCAGCTTATCACGTCTTTCATCGCCTTCTAGCACCAAGGCATCCACTCTATGCCCTTAATAACTTAATTCCTATTTCTCTTGAAATGGTTTTCGTTACATAAGTCGGTGGCTCTTACACCACCTCTTTTTTGTCTTCAAGTCGAAGCGCGCAGTTGCCCGCTCACTTCAACCGTAAATTTGGTTTTGTTAGTCTTTATCCAAGGACTGCAAGATAGTTGAGATCTTATCCTAAAGCGCCGAACTTTCATCCAACGCAGGCTAAGACCCTCAGTCTAAATTTCATTGTATTATAATGAGAACGTCACATTGAAGTGATGACGCTCACAGTCTTTAAAAACTTCACACGGATGTCAAAGAACGGCGTTAACCTATAAAAATATGGGTTCGATCACAGAAAAGATGGTGTTTTTGCTCTCTACTCGGGGGTCTCTTTGTTTCGAAATGGTTTCGAAATGGTTTCGAAAGAGATGGTGGGCCAGGGCAGACTCGAACTGCCGACCTCACGATTATCAGTCGTGCGCTCTAACCAACTGAGCTACAAGCCCGGAATACCTAGATTCGCTTTGCTCTAAATGCTAAACCTTAAAACTCTCAACAAGTCAGTTTAGAACTTCCTTATTTAGAATTTAAAATTTTCTAAATTAGGATTTCTTTTGCGAACAAAAGTGGTGGAGGTTAACGGATTCGAACCGTTGACATTCTGCTTGCAAAGCAGACGCTCTACCAACTGAGCTAAACCCCCTTTTAAGGAAATTCTAAATCCTAAATTCAGAAACTCTAAACGCAGATGGTAAAATCTCCCTTACGGTGAGTAGGACAAAAAATCAGATTGTATGCTGCAGTCTCAAACTTAAGCAGTTCGAGGTGCGTTATTGGTCACTCAAATATTTGTGAAGGCCGTTTCCGGCACTTCCACCATTACCTTCTGTTCACCGAAGTGAGCCAGGGAGGTATCTCATGGCCTTTCCTTCATCTTAAAAGAAAAAGGAAAGACCTGAAGTCAGGTGTCGACCGAAAGCAGAGGTCCATATGTTAGCGAACTAACGGACTTGCTTTCTTACTCCGTAGAAAGGAGGTGATCCAGCCGCAGGTTCCCCTACGGCTACCTTGTTACGACTTCATCCCAGTTACCAGCCTCACCTTAGGATCCTGCTTCAATAAAGTTAGCGCAGATACTTCGGGTGCGACCGACTTCCATGATGTGACGGGCGGTGTGTACAAGACCCGGGAACGTATTCACGCCGTCGTAGCTGATACGGCATTACTAGCGATTCCAACTTCATGGAGGCGAGTTGCAGCCTCCAATCCGAACTGGGCCCAGTTTTGTAGATTGCCTCCACCTCGCGGTATTGGTTCTCATTGTGCTGGGCATTGTAGTACGTGTGCAGCCCTAGGCGTAAGGGCCATACTGACCTGACGTCGTCCCCACCTTCCTCCCAGTTGATCTGGGCAGTCTGAATAGAGTCCCCAACATTACTTGCTGGCAACTATTCACAGGGGTTGCGCTCGTTGCTGGACTTAACCAAACATCTCACGACACGAGCTGACGACGGCCATGCAGCACCTGTGCATTGTCCACCCGAAGTGACCCTTCCTTTTCGGGAAGGTACGACAAGCATGTCAAGCCTAGGTAAGGTTCTTCGCGTTGCATCGAATTAAGCCACATACTCCACCGCTTGTGCGGGTCCCCGTCAATTTCTTTGAGTTTTAGTCTTGCGACCGTACTTCCCAGGCGGCTCGCTTAACGCGTTAGCTCCGGCACAGAAGGGGTCGAATCCTCCCACACCAAGCGAGCACCGTTTACTGCTAGGACTACAGGGGTATCTAATCCCTTTCGCTCCCCTAGCCTTCGTGTCTGAGCGTCAGTAAATGTCCAGTAAGTTGCCTTCGCCATTGATGTTCCTCTCGATATCTACGCATTTCACTGCTACACCGAGAATTCCACTTACCTCTCCATTACTCTAGCACGGGAGTATCGAATGCAGTTCCAGGGTTAAGCCCTGGGCTTTCACATTTGACTTTCCGCGCAGCCTACACACGCTTTACGCCCAGTTATTCCGAACAACGCTTGGGACCTTCGTATTACCGCGGCTGCTGGCACGAAGTTAGCCGTCCCTTCCTCTTTGGGTACTATCAAACTTGGAGGCTATTAACAACCAAGTCTTACTCCCCAATGACAGGAGTTTACAACCCTAGGGCCGTCATCCTCCACGCGGCGTTGCACCATCAGACTTGCGTCCATTGTGAATGATTCTCGACTGCTGCCACCCGTAGGTGTCTGGACCGTGTCTCAGTTCCAGTGTTGCTGATCGTCCTCTCAGACCAGCTACCCGTCGTCGCCTTGGTGAGCTTTTACCTCACCAACTAGCTGATAGGCCGCGAGCCAATCCCTTAGCGACACCCGAAGGCATCCTTTACTCCGTAGAGACTATCAGGCATTAATCCACGTTTCCATGGGCTATTCCTGTCTAAAGGGTATGTATCTCACGTGTTACTAACCCGTCCGCCACTAAAATACCGATTAGCAAGCTATTCAATATTTCCGTTCGACTTGCATGTCTTATCCACGCCGCCAGCGTTCGTTCTGAGCCAGAATCAAACTCTCCGTAGAAATGTTTTGAATCTGACACTAAACATTATGGTCGCGACCGGACTCTCAAGGTAAAAACCCTGAAAATTGGCACGCGACGCGCTTAGCTATCAAATTGACTTTGGTTTGGAAATCTTGCGATTTCCGGGAAGAACCTAAACAGGCTTACTCCCATGACCCGCACCTCAATCTTTTTTATGAGAGCTTCGTTAGAAACTCCGCAATCGATCAAGACGCAGCACACAATATGATTTTTTGTCATCTTTCCGACAGATCTTCTTTCGTCCGCCCTCTTAACCCAGGAAAAACCTGAACCCAAGGAGCTTTCCAAAAGTGGAAGGATCTGTGGAACCCATACTTTCAAAGAACGTGGGAACCGGAGACTTTGAAAGCTCGCTGATGAAGATTCAGTCAGGCGAGCTTCTGGAGTTTCTCGGTGGCGGCCGGTAGCGGCTGCTGGAGCAACTCTAATGATTTCCGCTTCCACGTCAATGATTTTGGACACGGAATTTTCAAAAAAATTCACCCCACCCTCCCAATCCCTGCAACCACGGGGAAAATCAGCCCAACACCATTACAAAAAAAATCCCCAGGCGGGGATTTTTTGTTAACGAACCTTAAGCATATAGGCCAATGGGGCCCGCCAGTTCCTGTTCGACGATGCTATTTGGCCCCTTGCTCAACCCTGACCCCACTTGGCTTCGGGTCCTTATACATTGTCACCAGGCATCCCCCCAAGGCAGCGAGGGCAATACCCAGGAAGAATTGCCAACGCAAGGCCCCTACTCCGCCTGCCGGTGGATGTAGCGCCAAGGCCACAACAGCGTTCACAATGGGAGCGCCAGCGAAGATGATCGACATCACGGCCGACGGCTTTCCTCCTGCCCCAAAAGCCAACAACACCCCCAGCGCCCCAACTGCGCCGACGACGCCTGCAATGAGAGCCCACCAAAATCCTTTCGCCGGCATACTCAGACTCGCGCCAGAGGCCTTCAAGAGAATCAAGGGCGCCAGCACCGCAACGAGAAAATAGGCGATCCCGACCACCAGGAAGGCTTTATAGCGACCAAATTTGGGATCCTGCATTCCCATGGCGCCATTGTGGAGAAAGATTCCGTAAAGGCCCCAAAAGGCCACCGTCAAGAGGGCAAACATTAACCAGTTCATGGATTTTTTCTGAGTCATCGATCTAAGAGGGCGATAGCATGAAGCAGGGGGGATCGGATGACGATCTCTATTGTGCCCCTTCGCACCCTGAGTTGCGATTATTCCAGACCTCCGCCGAGGACCCTTCCCCCGTCTCCTGCTCGAAGTCGGTGACATCCGATGAGCGATCGCCTAATTCCTCCGTGTTCTTGAAGACACTACTCACCCTCCAAGCGACGAAAGGCAGGCCCAGCCGGGAAATTAACGCAAAGACAGTGACAGCCAAATCATGTTTGGAAGGCAACGTGATTGGAGGAATTGCCCCGATAAACGCATCAGCCCACAAATCCCTGAGAACAAAATCCCCCTCTTCCTCAGACATCCTGACGGTTGAGTTGCATCCGGATTCCCGCTGGAATCTCGATGGCTTTCATCGTAGCGAGATTGACACAAACGGAGATCATCTCCCCGGTGGCATGAATCTCATCACTCTCATTGACCAGAAATTCAAAGGAATAGCGGACCGACCGGGTTCGCACCTCCGCGACCGAGACCCTGACCCTGACGCAATCTCCAAACCTAACGGGCTTCTTAAAGTCAGCCCGGGCGTTCACCCGGGGCCAGCCAATTTCCCCCTCGTGCAAGGCAATGCCACGCTCACGAAGAAAAGCATGTTCGGCAGATTCCATCCAACGATAGAAGTTCGAAAAATGGGCAATTCCGGCGAGGTCCGTCTCGTAAAATTCCACCAACCTCGACCACTCAAAAAAATCACTCATTTCGATACCGCCTTTCTGAAAATATCCTCAAACCGCGCTGCCATGGCGCCGACATGGTAGCGATCCTCGACCGCGATCCGACCTTTTTTTCCCATTGCTCTGCGGTCCGGGTGTTCGAGAACCTCTCGAAGTCCCTCTGCAAGGGCCTTGTGGCACCCCGGCTTCACCAGGACCCCGCAGCCCGCCGCCGAGACCAGCTCAGGAAAGGCCGAAGCGTCCGGCATCACAACCGGAACTCCACAGGCCATCGCCTCAATCAGGTAAAGCCCAAACGCCTCGGGATAATTCACCGGCACGGAAAAGACCGCCAAGTCCGCAAGGAAGGTGGCCTTCGCACCGCGATCAAGATTGGGAAACCACTCCACGCGATCCGAGAGACCGGCTTTCTCAAGCTTCTTCTTCAAATCAGAAACATACTTGTCATCTCCTCCGCCCATCGTCCCCGCTATCGCAAGTCGGGCCTTGTCATGCTTCATGAGAATGAAGGCCTCAACCAATTGCCCCAGCCCCTTCGAGTGACACATCCGGGCCAGGTAACCAATTTTAAGCTCTCCATTCCCCGCTTTGTAGCCCGTCAAATCGATTCCATTGGGAATGACTTCGGAGTTCACCCCGATCCGCTCCTTCATCATTTCCGCGTAAAAACGACTCGGTGACACCACAACATCCGCATTTTGGAGCCTCTTTCCCATCTCTTCCCAGGATTTCGATTTCCAGGGCTCGGGAAGCCCATCCAAAAACGAATCTTCGCCCTGAAAAGTACACACCACCGGGCACCCAAAACGCGATTTCAGCTCATTGATCAATCCGGCGAGCAGGGCATTGGAAAGCAAGATCACGTCCGGTTTTCCGTCCCGCTCCAGCCACTCCGCCAGCTTATCGACTTCCTTGCCCAGATGGCTTTCCTCCAACCGTAACATCTGGTAAGTCATCTCTCCCTGCTCACGCGCGGATGTCAAATGACTCCGCTTCGCCACGGCCCGGAGAAAGCCCGTTCCATTAAAGATCCCGTCAACCCAGCGTGGCAGCTTCCGAAAAAGGCGATACTTCTGCTGGAGATACACATTGATCCCTCCGAAAAAAACAGGCGTCAAAGGATCGCTCCGCTCCTCATCCAGTTGAAGCGGCAAGTACATGGGCACAAGGTGCGCATCATGTCCCAACAAACGAAGAGCCTTCACCAAGGCATTATCGCGCATGCAAGCCCCGCAATAATAACTCCCGGTCCCTGCGGTCAGAATCGTGATCTTCATGATGCGGCCCGCTACGCCATCGCTCCGCTCGCGACAGTCTTCCCGTGTGGAAGTTCGGCGGGCAAATCAGCAAACTCCCCCACCTTTTCGAAAAGTTCCGAGTAATCGCGGTCCATCAAATCACCAATTAGGCAATCCGTGAGATCGCTGCGCACTTCAGCATACTTCATCACAACATCCTTGAAACTAAAATCATCGTCGTAAAACGCATAAACCAGCTTTCGCATCCACTCGATCCCGTTGCAAACCCGTTCGCCGTATTCCTGAAATTGCAGCGCACTGTTGTCTCCTTCATCGAGCGCCCTGGCGACGGCATCGGCACCGAGCGAACCAGTGGTCAGGGCAAGGTAGACCCCAGATGAAAAAACAGGATCAAGAAAGGCAAAAGCATCTCCAATCAGGACAAGTCCGTCGGTCGCACAATTTTCCGCACGATAGGAATACTCGCCCGTTACCCAATATTCGCCAAACTGCTCTCCTTCGGAAAGGTGCTCTTCCACCCACTTATTCTCCTTGATTTCGCGTTCATAGATCTCCTTGAGATCACGTCCGTCGCGGTAGAGGTAATCCCTCTCAGCGACAATTCCGGTCGAGACGATATCGTCCTTGAGGGGAATGTTCCAAAACCAACCCTTTTCTTTGACATAAGCGATTGTTGTTGCCCCTTCATCCACTCCAGGGTCACGTTTGGCACCTTTGTAGAGGGTCCAGATGGCGATCTTGTTGAGCTTGGGATCACGCTTGCGCCATTTCTTCTTTCGCTGAAAAAGGGCATCGCGCCCCGAGGCATCCATCGTGATGGGAGCCCTTAGTTCAAAAACCTTGCCCTCTTCATCCTCGGCACGAACCCCAACAATGGAGCCGTCTTCCTCAAGAAAGTCCAAAACCTTAATTCCCTCGCGAACTTCCGCACCCGCCTCACGGGCGCGCTCCATCATCATGACGTCGAAGGTCTTACGGTCCACTTGCCAAGTCCGGGCCCTGGGATGATCAGTGTGCTCGGAGAAATAAAATGGTGCCGACATCTCGCCGTCGGGATTCACGAACTGCACGCTTTGTTTACTCTGAAACCCCTTTGCATCGAGTCGCGAGGTCATCCCAATCCGGTCCAGGGTATCCCAGCAATGAGGGATCAAGGATTCGCCGACATGGTAGCGCGGAAAGTGTTCTTTTTCGAGCACAATGACCTTCCGCCCCTTCTCTTCCGCAAGGATCGTCGCAGCTGTGGTTCCGGCAGGGCCGGCACCGATGATAAGAACGTCACAATCGAAGGTTGAATGGTAGCTCATTGATGTTCGCAGGGTAGGATTTCTAAGATTCTGGCCAGGAACCTCCCGTCAGAATCCAACAGGGCATTGTAGCGCCCAAAGAGAGATCCGCCACCCGCAGATGAAAAAATATCGGCGGTAAAGTCTGAATCAGGAAATTCCAGATTCCCCTGCGGGCTGCTCTTGTAGGGAAACCCGCTCGTATTCAAAATACTCCCCAGGGGTTCGCTTTCACTGAGAATCCTCCCCCGGAGTTCAGGCGGAAAATGGTCCAGATACATCAAGATCACACCATACTCCGCCGGCTTGTCACCCACCGAAAGCAGCACCTCGCGCAGATACTGGCTCCCGCTCCTCTTAGATTGAAAGACCCGCAAGGTCACCTCGCCACCATGAAAAGCCGAAAGGGTCGAGGTCATATCCTTGTCGTGACAGAGGAGCTGCCGATAAGGCCGGGGGATCCCGTTTTCCTCGACCCACTGCCAGGGAACCCCCCGGAGACGCTCACAAATCAGGAGGTCCTCAAACTGACACTTCCCTTCCAACATCAGACGATGCGATCGGTACGGTGCTCGGCAAGGAAAAAATCGTGAAGGATATTATCCACACAAAGCAACCCGTCACGCTCCAAAACAATTTCCTCACCGACGACTTTCAGAAGCCCCTCTTCCGTCAGCTCGGATAACTCGTTTTCCCAGCGATTCAGGACATCGACACCATATTTCTCCGTAAAAATTCCGGTGTCGACCTTGCCCAACTTCATCCGGAGAATGAACTCCCGAATCATCCGCTGCTCTTCCGTGGTGCGGAAACTGCGCTTCGTGGGCATCTTTCCAGACTCGATGGCGGACACGTATTCGTCAATCTCGGTGAAATTCTGATAGTGAACACCGGCAGCGTGCGAGAATGACGCCACCCCGAGGCCCAGCAAATCGGCACCACCCCAGAGGGAATCGCGGTAGATAAACTTGGCCTTCTTCGGGTCCTTCACCGCCGTATATCCTGACCCCACAGTGTAACCCGCGCTCTCAAGAGCCGCAAAGGCCTCTTTCACCCAGCGGCGTTTGGTCTGCCAATCGGCCACCGGAGCGATTAGTTTTCCGGTATCCTTCATCTCCCTGTAAATCGTGGTATTATACGGGATCTCCATCTGGTAAACGGTCACGCTGTCAGGAGCCAACTCGATCGTCTTCTCGATATTGCGCTGCCAGTTTTCCTCCGTCTCCTCAATCATGCCCGCGATGAGGTCGATGTTGATCTGCTCAAAATTTTCGGCCAGGGCCCGCTCGTAGGCGCGCCCAACCTCCTTCGACCGGTGGGCCCGGCCGTTGATCTCCAAAATGTGATCATCGAAGTTCTCGATCCCCAGGCTCAATCGGGTCACCCCGATGTCCTTGATCGCGGAAAGCTTCCCGGCATTCAACGTGCCCGGCTCACATTCAAACGCCACCTCCTCCGCTTCGTCCCAAGGTAGAATGGCCTTCATCCGGTCCGTGAGATCGGCCAACTGCTTCGCGGAAAGATACGAAGGGGTTCCACCTCCAAAATAAACGAAGTGAGGCTTCCGCCCTTCAATGAGCGGCTTCCGGGCCATCATCTCCAACTCAGTGACGGTCGAGTCGAGGTAGTGCTTGATATCGTCCGCACTCTTGTCGGTGTAGACCCGGAAATAGCAAAAGTGGCAACGTTTCCGGCAGAAAGGAATGTGGTGGTAAAGCCCGAGCGGCACCCCTTCTTTCGAGGCCTGGCCATAAACCTCCTCGACCATTTCATTCTGCTCTTCCGACCAAAAGGAAAACGGAGGATAATTTGAAATGAAATAATTCCCGGCCCGGGTGTCTTTTTTCTGATTAGCAGCTGAACTCATTGATTTCCTGACTGTGGAGGTTTCCCCAGAAAATACACGGCTAAAACTCCCAACCTTACAAGGAGCCTCGACGACCCGTGACAGAAACGTCACTCTCGCACCATCGATATGGAAAGCGGACCGATCATTCACTTGGACCCAATGTTACAGAAGATTCTGATCGTCGAAGACGAAGTGGACATCGCCACCCTGATTTCCTTCAACCTCGAACGCGCCGGTTACCGCGTCGAAATGGTTCATGACGGCCGGGAAGGTTTGCATATGATCCTCCACAGCCAGCCCGACCTTGTCATTCTCGACCTCATGCTTCCCGGTCTGGACGGACATTCCATCCTCAAGGAAATGCAACGGGATGCCCGCTCCCATGCCATCCCGGTGCTCATGCTGACCGCTAAAAGCCAGACCGACGACCGCATCCGCGGACTAGAAGCCGGTGCCGACGATTATCTCACCAAACCCTTCAGCCCCAAGGAACTTCTCTTAAGGGTCCAAGCGATCATTAAGCGCAATCGCTCCACCCCTGGCTCGGTCATCTTCTCCTTCGGCCCCTTCCGCTTCGACAAAAACAACCTCACTTTCTACCTCAACGAGGAACCGCTTTCCCTCACCGCCACCGAATTCAAGCTCCTCCTCTTCCTCTGCCAGCGCGCAGGGCAAGCCCAGGATCGCAACGACCTCCTCAAAGTTGTCTGGGGCTACAACGACGACGTTCACAGCCGCACCCTGGACACCCACATGAAGCGACTTCGCCAAAAACTGGGAGCCGAGGGATCGCTCATTGAAACCATTCGTGGCGTGGGCTATCAAGTACGGGAGATCGAATGACTTACCTCGCTTTTGGCATCGCCCTGATCCTCGCGATTGCGCTTTTCAGAGCGCGCTCCATGCATCGGGAAGACGCTCAAAGCTGGCAGAACAAGGAGAAGGGCCTTCTTGATCAGGCCACTAAGGTCTCAAAAAACCACCGCCGGGAAATCCGCAGACTTCTCGATGCGCTGCCCGATCCTTTCTTCTCAATCAGTCACAATCGCAGGATCATTCGACACAACACTCCCGCTGCTGAAATCTTCAAAAACCGCGACCTTGAAAATCGCAGCATCCAGCAAGTTTTCCTCGATTCCGCCCTCATCACTCTCATTGACGAAGCCATCAATTCCGGGACGGCCCTCTCGCGAACCCTTCAACTTTCTTCCAACTCCCCCTTCTCCTCCCTGGGAAAGGCTTCCCACTGGGTCGTCGAGATCAACTCGATCTCCCTGCAAACCGACCAGATCGAGATCCAGCTCCTCATGCGGGACATCACGGCCTCGGTCGTCGCCGACCAAGTCCGCCAAGACTTCGTCGCCAATGCTTCCCACGAGTTGCGCACCCCCCTCTCCATCATCTCCGGCTACCTTGAAAATCTCACCGAAGAACACGGCCTCGACCACAAACCCCTCGCCGAAAAAATGCTCGGCACGATGGCGCGCCACGTCGATCGCATCAACCGGATCGTCGAGGACATGCTCGTGATTTCGAAACTCGAATCCGATGACTCAGCTCCACTCAAAATCGAAAAATTCGACCTCTCCGATTGCGTCCACGACATCATCGAGCGCCTCGACCTCGTCATCAAAAATCAGAACGCCACTGTCGAAACCGACATTGAAGACGTCACGCTCTCCGGAGACGTCTTCTACTGGACCCAGCTCCTCTTTAATCTGGTCGAGAATGCCCTCAAACAAAACGCCAACACTCCCGTGAAAATCACAGTGAGCGCCCACCAAAATCAAGACGGCGCTGCCACCATTACGGTCGTCGACAACGGGATCGGAATTCCCCGCAACGATCTTCCCTTCATTTTCAAACGCTTCTACCGCGTCGAAAAGCACCACTCCCAGAACCAGGTCAAAGGGACCGGCCTTGGACTCTCCATCGTCAAACGCGCCGTCGAAGCCCACGGCGGAACGATCACCGCAACCTCCACCCCGGGCGTCGAAACCAGCTTCAAAATTGAACTTCCGCCTCATGAGTGAACTCGTTGGAGTCAATCCCATTGGCCGGACTCCGAAAGCCGGGTCAGGGACATCTCCTCCCAAGCGGACCCGGGAACAGAGGAATCACGAAGGAAAAGACGGGGTTCGCTGACACGACGTGAAACCGTCACGCCCAAGCGCACCGGACGCCTCTCATCAAAATCACCGGGGAACTGATCCCAGGCAATATCAGTATAGGTCAGATCGGTCGCAGGAGAGAGGATTCTCTTCAATCCAAGTCGCAGATCGGGAGACTTTTCCAAGCCCACCATCAAGGTCCCGACAACCGCCACGAGCAAGACGAGCGCGGCGACAACCCAGCGGGAGGGAACGAGTTTCTTCCAAGAACGGGTCTTCAAATCACGGGCCGTTTCCTGGCTCAACTGACGCCGCAAGGCCGTCGCATCGGGCGTTCCCGCCTCCGCCCGCCCCCTCCAGCCCCACCATCGTTCGAACACGTTGACCAACATCCGGGTGAGCATTTTCGAAAGCCACTGCTGCCGCCCCTGCTGACTGGGCCCGCCCCCGCCGCCAAACCGCGAATCCGGCAACGCAGCTACAAAGAACCCCCACCACGAGAATCCCCCACCGCACCGCCGCAGAAAGCACCAATCTTGAATCAAGATCAAGGAAAGCCGCCAGGAATCCCAACGCCCCCTTTATCTCATCCTCGATGGCAGTGCCTCAATGAAAGTGAGCCACGGCCAACACTCCAAAGCAGCTTATACCGCCCGCCTCGCCGCCGGAGCCGCCTTCGTCTCCGTTCGCCAAGGCGACGCCCCCTCGCTCACCCTGCTCGAAAAAGGAACCATCGGCCAGGCCCTCCCGCCCCGCACCGGAGGTGGACACCTTTCCGCCATCTGCACCACCCTCGCCCGATGGCATTGCCACGATGGCCCGGGCGACACCCTGAAGGGACTCGCCAAAGCCCGCGACCTCTGCCGCAGCCGCGGATTCGTCCTCTACCTCTCCGACTTTCTCGAAGATGAAGACGAACAATTGAAAATTCTCAACGAAGTCCGCTCGCAAGGACACGACGTCCTCGCAATCCAAATCCTCGATCCCTTCGAGGTCGAACTGCCCGAAACGGGAGATTTCGAATTCATCGATTCCGAATCCGGCCAACGAGTCAAAACCAGCGTCGAATCCGAGCGCGTCGACTACAAAAAACGCGTCGATGATTGGCGCCAAAGCCTCACCAAAACCTGCGCTCAATCGGGAATCCGTTGGGAAAGCATCACCACCGCCGAAGCGATGGTTCCAGTGTTGCGCAGAATCCTCTCCCGCTCAACATAGGGCCATGCCCATTGTCCGCGATCCACTCCAGAAGCCCACCACCTATTGGGAACGCTTGACCCAATACGCCTGGATCATTGCCGGACTCTGGATCATCGAAATCTCCGACCGCCTGCTCTTTGGAGGACACCTGGAGCAACACGGGATTCACCCCCGCGAATTCTCCCATATCGAGGGACTCTTCTTCGCCCCCTTTCTCCATGGAAGCTGGAGTCACCTCATCGGCAACTCGATCTCCCTCCTCATTCTCGGAGCCGCCATCCTCATCAAAGGCTGGCGCGATCTCCTCCTCGTCTCCGCCGCATCCGCCCTCGTCGCCGGAATTGTCGTCTTTCTCATCGGCTCGTCCGCAACCAACCACGTAGGCGCCAGCTCCATCATCTTTGGCTACTTCGGCTTCCTCGTCGGCATGGGCCTCTACCAACGAAATGGACTCAGCATCCTCCTCGCCGTCCTTGTCGTCTTCTTCTACGGCGGCACCCTCTTCACGATGTTCCCAACCGAAGCCACCCGGGCCGCCAGCACCAGCTGGGAAGGACACCTCGGCGGGGCCATCGGAGGTTTCCTGATCGCGAAGTCCCGCAGATTGAAGAAAGCAGCACCCTCTCGACCCAACCCGTTTTCCTGAAATCCAAGAAGGAACGGCCCCTAAAACTAATGGATTCCAGCGTGGTAGAATCACCAATTTTTCAATTCAATCACGCCCGGGATGTTCACTTTTCTGGATTCCCTGCTGACAAGCGGCCAACCTGTCCTCGACCCCGCGGAACAGAAACCCGCCCAATGGATTCAGCGGCAACTCAGCACCAGGCCTCCGAAAATCACGACCCGCCTTCAACAGTGCCACCTCGAACACTCCCTCGAGTTCCCGGGGCCAAACGCCACCCTTCGATGAAGAAGCGGCCTGGCTGGACCTCCTTACCCTTTTCATCCTCGTAAATGCCACCGCCTTCCGCGAAATCGAGATTGCCCAGGTCAAGAGCTGGCTTCAACTCACCAGCACTCCACTCACTCCCCCCTTCCCCTCGAATCTCTGCCCGATCTCACCATCATCAATTCCCACCCCGGCCTCGCTCAATTCCATGCCGAAAAAGTCATAAAACACCCCCGCATGGCCTCCACAGTCCCGAAGGGACCCACACGCATGGGTTCCACACTCCCGGAGGGGGACCCACACGCATGGGGTCCACACTCCCGGAGGGGACCCACACGCATGGGTCCCACAGTCCCGAAGGGACCCACACGCATGCGGGTCCCACAGTCCCGAAGGGACGCAGGCATGTAGCCGCCAGCCTGGGCTGGCGGTCCCAAGCACCATCGATTCAGGAAGCTCCGAAGGTGCGCAGGCAGACCACGCATCATCCACCGCCCCCTCATCGAAAACGATCCCGCCCCTCACCCTACCGGTCAGACAATCCGCCTTCTCAAGATCCAACCGCTCCACTTTCCCCTGATTCTTCAAAGCGCCTGAGCGCTTCTCCCCCAACGTTCGGGATGTCATAAACTCTGTTGCCTGACACTTTAGTCGCAACGAGGGAAGACGGCCAGTACCCAGGGTGGAAAGGGTCCCCTTCGCGGAAGGCCGCCACCCGACCAGTCACGGCGACGGCGGATGTTGTGAAGCGAAGCGAAGCTCTGACCATTTGACCGACCATCAGGACCGGTGTTCTCAATTTAAAAATGAGATCCAAGGCGCGGTGGAATCACCCCCGCGAAAAGAATGCCTAAATTCCGCTCCTTCCGCTTTCTCTATGGTCCAATTCAGAATCCCCACCCACGAAAATCTCTCCCGATTCACACCTCCAAATAAGCGGCGCCCAAAAAATCCCCTTCCTCCTCAACGCCCAAACTGCTATTGAAACAGGAATGCCAATAATCCTGCTCTTTCTCCTCACCCTCCTGCCCATCACGGCCCAGATCACCTACGAAGGCAAATCCGGCCCCGGCAAAGGAAAACACCTCGTCTTCGTCGCCTCCGACCACGAATACCGCACCGAAGAAACCTGCCCCGCCCTCGCCCGCATCCTGGCCGAACACCACGGCTTTAAAACCACCGTCTGCTTCGGTGTCGATGAAAACGGTTTCATCAAAGCCGGCGCTTCCGACATCAAAGGCCTCGAAGCCCTCAAGGATGCCGACCTCATGTTTATCTTTACCCGCTTCCTCGATCTCCCCGATGACCAGATGAAGCACATCGCCGACTACATCGACCGCGGCGGACCCGTCGTTGGCCTCCGCACCTCTTCCCACGCCTTCAAAATTTCTGCGGGCAAGACATACTCCCACTACGACTTCCAATACAAAGGCAAGGAATTCGAAAAAGGCTTCGGCCACCAGATCATCGGCAACACCTGGGTCGGTCACTACGGACAGAACCACAAGCAAGCCACTCGCATCCAAATCATCCCCGCCCAGAAGGACCACCCCATCCTCACCGGCGTCGCCGACAACGCCCTCACCATCGCCGGAGCCTACGTCGGCATCCCCGACGACACCTTCACCGTCCTCACCGAAAGCCAGCCTCTCAATGGCATGACCATCGAGTCACCCGCCGACGAAAAAAAGAAGCCCAGCCCCTCGACCTGGACCCGCGAATACACCTCCCAGTCCGGCAAAAAAGGCCGCGTCTTCCACTCCACCCAGGGTGCCTCACAAGACATCGTCGATCCCAACTACCGCCGCCTCCTCATCAACGGCGTCTACTGGGCCGTCGGCATGGAAAAGGACATCAAAGCCGACTCCAACATCGACTTCGTCGGAGATTACACCCCCAGCTCCTTTAGCTTCGGCGGTGAAGTCAAAGGCGTAAAGCCTTCCGATCTGGCCGACCTCAACTCGCCCATCATGCCCAAAGGAACTCCCCAGGAGGCTCCCAAAAAAAAGCGGTGAAGTAAACGACGCTAAAAGCCCCAAGGCGTCCAAGCCAGCTCCCGCCCAAGACCCGGAGCTGGCGAAATATTACCTCAATTTCAAGACCTCGGCGCGCCCCCGGCCCGCCAAACCCGTCGTCACCACCCTGCCGCTCAAACTTGAGGCCGGCACCCGTATTGCCTTCATCGGCAATCTCCTTCTCGATGCCGAGCGCCGCTACGGTCATCTCGAGATCCTCCTCAACCAGCATCACCCGGACCACAAACTCGTCATCCGCAACCTCGCTTGGCCCGGCGACGAGGTCGACCTCATGCCCCGTCCCGGCAACTTCGCCGACCTCCACCAACACCTCACCTTCGTCAAAGCCAGCGTCATCACCGCCGCCTACGGCTACAATCAATCATTTGCCGGAGAAGCAGGCCTCCCGCCTTCAAAGAACGCCTCGACAAGTTCCTCACCCACCTCAAATCCCAAGCCTACAACGGCAAAACCGCTCCGAAAGTTGTCCTCCTTCCTCCAGGATCCGGTGAGAATCTGTCTGTTAACCTAGCAGTTGATTGTGATGTTCAAGGACCCCAGCTTAATAATGCCAAACTAAAGTGAGGCACGAGCCACCCGGAACACTCTGCCGACAACCGGAGGCCTCACCTGACCAATCCCACCGAAGGGAGCTGACTTTTGGTATGGCCCGTCGATAGCAGATGGCGCTTCCGAACCCTCGCAAGCGACTGAAAGGCGACCTCTGTTTTGTCGCTGGGCGGGGTCGCGGAAATCGGGCGTGGCTCTGATGGTTAGGAGGCTTTCCTGAGTCGGCGGCCTTTGGCGATGGCTGACGGGGTCAGCTCGGCGGCGCGGCAGGGGCCGTGTTTGACGAGGGCTTCCATGGCCCCGGTCAGGTAGGACCGGAGGTCAAGGCCGTAGCACTTGCAGTTCTCGATGAG
>Ga0105053_10005253_pt1 | contig 18503 bp, 17 predicted proteins | sample BON01_FD_78093 | JGI IMG/M metagenome (GOLD analysis project Ga0105053, IMG submission 78093) | Freshwater microbial communities from Lake Bonney liftoff mats and glacier meltwater in Antarctica - BON-01 | ecosystem: Environmental > Aquatic > Freshwater > Ice > Glacier meltwater | place: Lake...
CATCACAACGTTGAGCCCGGAGTCTTAAGGAGTCCGTCCATTAAAAGAAGAAAAAGCGCTTCTTCTCTTTGGTTTCTCCTCGGGAGGGAGTCCTGTCTTGGGTGGGCTGATGGGCGGCGGCCTTTGCCTCGACTTGGGCGAGGCGCTCTTTGGCGAGGCTGGCGACGGCCGAGTCGGGATAGACGGTGATGGCCTCATTGTAGAAGACGCGAGCCGCCGTGTAGTTGTCTCGTTTGCGGAAGTAGAAATCGGCCATCTTGATTTTACTCTCGGCGAGGACCGTGCGCATGCCGTCGAGGCCGGTTTCTGCCGAGGCGACATTGGGATCGCCGGGGAACAAGATCATGAAGTCTTGAAAATAGGTGATGGCCTCTTCGGTCGAGGCTTGATCATAATAAGGACCGTCGACGAGGGAAGCGTGGGTCTGTGCGAGCTTGAGGTAGGCGTCGGCCGTCAGGAGGCTAGACGGATAATTGTTAATCATGCGGTCGAGCGCATCGATCGCCTGCAAAGTGTTGTGAAGCCGCTGATGGGCGCGAGCGATGTTCATCAACGCGAGCGGAGAGTAGTCGCTGTAGGGCGCTTCGAGCAGGATAATTTCAAATTGCTGAATACCCTTGGGGCGATCGGGCAAACCGGGCAACCATCCCCAAAAATGTCCGCGGGCGCCGTCAACCAGCGAACTGGCGATGCGGTATTGTTCGCCGATGATTTCGTTGAAACGCTTGCTGTTCGGGTAGCGCAAAATGATGCCCTGGAAGGCGTCGAAGGCCTTGGGGTATTGCTTCCGCGCTAGGTAGACATGGGCGCTGCGGTAAAGGGCTTCCGGCGTGTAGATCGACGTGCCATATTTCTTGATGACCTTGTTGTAGTTTCGCAGGGCCTTGCCGTAGTTGCCATGCTCCTCGGCCCGGCGAGCCGTGTTCATCAGATCGAGGGCCTTGCTGCCTTCGCCGCTGACCAGCCCGGAGAGGGCGCCGCCCTCAATTCGCCACCCCGAGTCGGGATTCCAGATGAGATCGGCCGCCAAGCGGGAAGGGAGGAGGGTTGCGAAAGCGGCGGCGATGAGGCCCAGGAAGAGACGGCGAAGAGTGAAGGAAGACATGTGCAAAAGTTGTTACCAGCGAATCAGGGCGGAACCATAGGTCAAGCCTGCCCCAAACGCGACGAGGAGAGTGATATCGCCCGGCTTGATGCGACCGCTGCGCCGGGCTTCGTCCAACGCGATCGGGACCGAGGCTGCGGAAGTGTTGCCGTAGCGGTCGACGTTGACGAAGAAACGGTCCATGGGGATTGCAAGATACTTCGAGATCGCCTCGATGATGCGAAGATTCGCCTGATGAGGGATCACGAGGTTTATCTGATCAGCATGAAGTTGATGTTGTTCCAAGATATCCCGGGCCGCTTCGTCCATCGCGCGCACGGCGAGTTTGAAGACTTCCTTGCCCTTCATCTTCATGAAGTGATCGCCAGCGGCAATCGATGCGGCGGTCGCCGGTGCGTCGCTGCCGCCCTTGGGGATGCAGAGGAGATCCACGCCTTCGCCGTAAGCGCCGAGTTTAGTGCCGAGGAGGCCGATGTTCGGCACGTCTGAAGCGCCGATAACGACTGCTCCCGCGCCATCACCAAAGAGGACGCAGGTGGTGCGCTCACTCCAATCAACGACCGGCGAAAGACGTTCTGAGCCGATCACTAAGGCCCGCCGGTAGCGCCCTGAGGTGATCATGGCGCACGCGGTGTCGAGACCGTAAATAAAGCCAGAACAGGCGGCATTCAGGTCGAAACATGCGGCGTTGGTCGGGATCCCCAGCTTGTGTTGAACGAGGCACGCGGTGGCCGGCAGGGGGAGATCAGGCGTGATCGTGGCGACAACGAGCAGGTCGATGTCCGCCGGGGTCAGCCCAGCATCCTTCAGAGCGGCTTGCGCGGCAAATACGGCCATGTCGGACGTCGATTCACCCTCTCCTGAAATGCGGCGTTCGCGAATGCCGCTGCGGGTGAAAATCCATTCATCGGACGTATCGACCAATTTCGATAGTTCCGCGTTGGTGAGAACTCGTTTGGGGGTGTAGGACCCGGTGCCGAGGATGACGATCGATTGGTTGGCCATGGTGGATGGAAAAGGGAGACGCGCAGATTGGCTAGGAAACACTCGGCTGGGCGAGCAGTTCGTTGACTCGTCGCACGTCAGTCTCGATGCGATAATTGAGGTCGGCTTTGATGATTTCGTTGGCCGCGCGGATCGCGCTGCGAATGGCGTGGCGGTTGCTGGAACCGTGGGCTTTGAGAATGTTTCCGCGCAAACCCAAGAGGGGCGCGCCGCCGTAGCGTTCGGGGTTTACGCGCTCTTTCAGGGCAGTGAAGGCCCCTTTCGATAGGAGCGCGCCGACCTTGCGCAGGGGTGTGGCAGTTAATTCCTCCTTGAGCATGTTGGAGAAAAAATTCACAAGGGACTCCCAACTCTTCAGCATGATGTTGCCCACAAAGCCGTCGCACACGACGACGTCGACGTGTTCGGCAAAAACCTGAAACCCTTCGATCGGGCCGGCGTAATTGATGATCCCGTGGGCCCGTTTGAGCAGCTCGTGAGTCTCGACGGTGAGGGTGTTTCCCTTGCCTTCCTCGGTGCCGATGGTCATCAAACCGACGCGAGGGTTCTGGATTCCCAGCATGACGCTGCAGTAATGACTGCCGAGAACGGCGTTGTGGAGGAGATGCTCGGGCTTGGCCTCGGGGTTGGCTCCGGCGTCGATCAAGATAAAGTGACCATTCTCTCGGGGCACGACCGCGGCGAGCGCGGGCCGGGCGACTCCTTCCATCGTGCGAAGTCGGATCGTGCCGGCAGCCATGAGCGCACCGGTATTGCCGCAACTGACAACGACGCTGGCGTGCCCGTCTTTGACGAGCTCGATCGCCCGAATCATCGAGGAATCCTTCTTTCGCTTGAGCGACGGGAGAGGTTTGTCGTCCATGGTGACGACTTGGGAAGCGTGGTGGATCGCCACGTTAGCCGAATCGTGTAACCCGGCTTGTTGGAGCAGCGGGCGCAGGATTATCTCGTCACCCACGAGGGTGATCGGATTGAGTCTCTGATCTTCGGCGAGGGCCAACTTGACAGCTTCGACTACTTCCGAGGGGCCAAGATCGCCCCCCATGGCATCGACTGCTATCCGCCCGAATTTGCCGGTTGTTGTGACCATCGCGTGGATGGCAGAACGGAGATCTCGGCGATCAGACCTCGACGTCGAGGACCTGACGACCGCGATACATACCGTTCTTTGGATTCACGCAATGTGGCCGAAAGAGGCTGCCATCGGTCGGATCGGTGGCGAATTCTGGTGCCTTGAAGGCGTTGGCCGCACGACGGTTAGCGCTGCGGCGTTTGGACTGCTTACGTTTCGGTTGAGCCATGGGAAGTGATGTTGAGTGGGTCGTGCCGGGATGAAACGGCGTCGGGTGCTGTGAAAAGGTTCGGAGTAAAGGGTCGGTTGGAGGCGCGTCAAGCGATATAACGGCCCGCGACTTACAGATAAAAGTAAGCGGCGATGACCGAGGCGAGGAGGATCCGGTAGACAGCGAAGGCCACCAAGCCATGTCGCGTGAGGAAACCAACCAGAAATTTGACCGCGATTGCGGCTGAAATAGCCGCCACGGCGATGCCGAGAAGCACGTTGGACCAGCCGAAAATCTCGATCATGGCGCCCCCGGACCGCCATCCTTTGAGTAGGGCCGCCCCGCCGAGCACCGGCAATCCGACCAAAAAGCTGAATTCGGCCGCTCTGGCCGGGTTCAATCCGGCCAGATAACCGCCCAAAATCGTCACCATCGAGCGGCTGGTGCCGGGCCAGAGGGCTAGGCATTGGATGAATCCGATCTTGATCGCCTCCGTGGCATAGAGGTCGGCCGGTTCTTTCCGCCCGTCGCTGACGCCCGCGCGACGCCAGCGCCAGCGTTCGACCCAAATCATGAGGATCGACCCTCCAACCAACCCGATAATCACAGTTCCGATCGAAAAAAGGTGTTTTTCGATCATCTTGCTAAAGATCAGGCCGACAACGGCCACTGGCACGAAGGCGCAGACGACATTGCGGAGCAACCGCGCCCCATTGCTGTCGCGCCCCATCAGCCCCCAGAGCATGCTAACAAGGGCTTGACGGTAAAGAAGCACGATGGCGAGAATCGCGCCGATCTGGATCACCACGGTGTAGGTGTCGGCGGCGAGCTTCAGGGTGAGGGGCACGCCTTGGGGATTTTGGGCGGTGGGCGCCTTGTGCCAGAGCGGGTTGCCCGCTTGGTCGGTGAGGGGCACCTCCGATTCGAGACCGAGGACCTGATTGGCGATGATCAGGTGACCAGTCGACGAGATGGGCAAAAATTCGGTGATGCCTTCGACTAAGCCCAAAATGATCGCATCGACCCGGTCCAACTCGGCCACCGGTTGACTTGCGACCGGGATTGGTCCGCTCTCAGCGTAACTAGGGGCGGCGAGGGCGACTGCGGCGAGGAAGAGCAGGAGAATACGCACGGCGCTTTTGCTGAAAGCATTCGCCCAGCGAAGCAAATGTATTTGCTGCTCAACCTTGCGACTGCCTCCTTGGTATCCGTCATGGAGCTTTTATCCGATCTCACCGCGATTCTGCGGCAACGAAACAACTTGGCTTCCGGCCAAGTCGAGACCGCCGCCGAGGCCCTGACTTCGCCGGAAGTGAGTGAAGCTGATAAAATGATGTTCCTGAGCGCGTTGGCCGACAAGGGTGAAACCGAGGGCGAAGTGGCTGCTTTTGCGCAGGCCTTTCGCGCTCGGGCCACCGATCCTGGCGTGCAGGCGTGGGCCGACGAGGCCATCGACGTCGTGGGGACGGGGGGAGACCACTCCGGTGGCTTTAACATTTCTAGCATGGTTGTGCTGACGCTCGCTTGTGCGGGCGTCCCGGCGATGAAGCACGGGAATCGCGGGATCACGTCCAAATGCGGGAGCGCCGACCTGCTCGCGGCCTTGGGAGTCGATTTAGCGGCACCCCCAGAGAAGCTGTCGCAGGCATTGGGCGAGCTCGGTTTCGTGTTTTTCTTTGCGCCTAATTATCACCCTGCCTTCAAACACATCGTGCCCGTGCGAAAAGCGCTCGCGGCGCAGGGCAAGCGCACGGTGTTCAATATTCTAGGGCCGCTGATCAATCCCGGCCGACCCGCGCATGTCTTGCTGGGCTCGTTTTCCGAAGCATGGGTGCCGCGCCTCGCAGGAGCGTTGGCGGTGTTGGGAGCGAAAGCCGGTCTCGCGGTCCACGGCGTGATTGAACCGGGCAAAGGAATCGACGAACTCACGTCCGCGACGACCAATCGCGTGCGCGGATTTGGGCGTCTGGACGACCTCGATACGCAGTGGTCGCCCGAGGATTTAGGCGTGGAGCGGGCGCCTTTCGTCGATCTACTCGGTGGAGACCTTGAGGCGAATTTGGCGATTGTGGAGGCGATCCTCGACGGCAACGGACCGCGCGGCTTGGTCGACACGATTGTGTTGAACGCGGCGGTGGGACTGTGGATTGTGGGCAAAACCGCCTCGATTCAGGAAGGTTTGGGCGACGCTCGCAATCTTCTGATCGGCGGGGCGGTTCGGCGAAAAATCGAACAGACCCGCGAATTCTACTGTTCATGAAGCGGCACTATTTTGGCACTGACGGCGTTCGCGGACCCTACGGTGGTCCGGTCATTAATGAAGAGTTTGCCACCCGACTAGGAGTCGCGGCGGTGGCGTGGCTTCGAGGAGTAGGCGAGCGGCGGAGTTTTGCCAGAGACGGACGAGAAACCTCGGGCGTGGGCCGGATCCTGATCGGTCGGGATACTCGCGGCTCGGGCGCTTCGTTGGAGGCCGCGATTGCGCGGGGCATTCGCGCGGCGGGAGGCGAACCTATTTCGCTCGGCGTGGTGCCCACTCCCGCGGTGGCGCGAACCGCCAAAGAATCCGGTGCGCGGATGGGCGTGGTGATCACGGCCTCGCACAATCCGGCGTCGGACAACGGAATCAAATTTTTCGGCCCGAATGGGGTGAAGCTCACCGACGAGGACGAGGCGATCATCGAGAGCCACTTGGCGGCCCCGGCGACCTCCGGTGAAGGTCAGCTCGTGTCGCTGGATCAGGCGGCGATCGATTATGTGGCTGCGGTTGGGTTGATCTTGCAGCCCAACGCCCTCGCGGGCTGGAAGATTGTGCTCGATACGGCCAACGGCGCCACCTGGATGACCAGTCCGGCGGCTTTGCGCGGCCTAGGCGCTGAGGTCTTGGTCATCGGCGATGCGCCCGACGGCACGAATATCAATGCAGGGGTCGGGAGCGAACATCCGGAAGTGATGGCGGCGAAAGTGATCGCCTCGGGCGCTCGCCTCGGGATCGCCCATGACGGCGACGGCGACCGCTGCGTTCTCTGCGACGAGTTTGGGCAAGTGCTCGATGGCGATGAGATGCTGACGATTCTCGCTACCCATGCGGTGAAGCGGGGGCGATTGCCGAAAAAGACATTGGTGGTCACGGTGCAGAGCAATCTCGGTGTGGATGCGGCGATGACCGCTCTCGGGGGTCGGGTGCTGCGCACGGACGTGGGCGACCGCTACGTGATCGAGCGTATGCTCAAGGAAGGGGCCACGCTCGGAGGCGAATCGAGTGGCCATATCATTTGTGCGGATGTCTCGCTCACGGGCGACGGATTAGCCGCGGCGCTCCAAGTGCTCAAGGTGATGATCGAAACGGAGCAGCCGTTGTCTGAACTGCGTCAGGTTCTGAAGAAATTCCCGCAGGAAACCGGGGCCCTGAAAGTGAGCGCCAAGAAGGAGCTGGTGAGCTGCTCGGCACTCGCGCAGTGCATCGCGGAACTGGAAGCGGAAATGAAAGAGACCGGACGGGTGTTGGTTCGCTTCTCCGGAACCGAGGCGAAATTGCGACTGTTGGTGGAAGCGGCGAGCGAGGAGATTGCCCGGAATGGCTTGGTGAGGTTGGAGGCTGCTGCTCGGGCCGACCTCGACGTCCTCTAGGATTGCACCAAGTCGGTCGCGTTGCTCGACTGTGTTTATGCCAGACACGCCTGTCTCGTCGTTGGATGCTCGCCAGCAGAAGATGCTCGATCACGCTCGGCGCGCATTCGAGCAGGATAACTTCGCTTATGTCGGAACCGCCTGCGCGCAAATCCTCCAGGCCGTGCCGGGATGCCTCAGCGTGCGCAAACTTCAACGGGCCGCCGCGCTCCGGGTTCGGCAAAAGACCGGCCCGCTGCGGCGAATGTTTGCCCGGTTGAAATCGCTGCCCTTCGCCGTCGGTGGCAGCATGGACTCCCCGCAAGCTGCTTTGGCTAAGGCGGAGAAAACCTTGGCGGAGAATCCCGCGAACATTCCGGCCCTGCAGATGCTCGCCGAGGCGGCCCGGGCGCTTGATTGGCCCGAGACGCGGGCCTTCGCGTTGGAGGCAGTGTGCGCGCTGGAGCCCGACCAGCGCACTCACCAGCTTGCTCTCGGTGTCGCTTGGCTGGCTGCCGGTAAACCGGATACTGCCCTCAAAATAGCCGATCGCGTCTTGCGGAAGTCTCCGGTTGACGGCGACGCGCAAACCCTCATGAGGCAAGCCTCGATCGCTCGCACGATCACTCAAGGGCAGTGGGAGGGTGAGGGGAATTACCGCGAGAAACTCAAGGTCGAGACGAGTTCGTCGGAGACTGCGAAAGTGATGGCTTCGCCAGTCAACCCGCCCCCCGACGAGAAGACGGCCCCGCTCGATTCCATTGAATCAGCTCGCGATTTTGTCGGGCGTTACCCGGGCGACCTCGATGCTCGCTTTCGCCTAGCGGAGTTGGCGCTCGCGGCGGGGGAAGTCGATCTGGCCATCGCGCAGTATCAACAGGCGCAGAAGAATCCGAAACTCGCTCTGCGCGCTTCCTTGGGGCTCGCGCGGTGCTTCCGGCGTCGCGGTTTGGATGATCTCGCGATCACTCAACTGCAGGCGGCCAAGCAGTCGCTCGTCGTGATGGATGAGCTCAAGAAGGACGTGGTCTACGAACTGGCGAGCTGTTACGAGGCGAGTGGGCAAAGCGACCTCGCGATGGCCGAGTTTAAAGAGATCTATGTCGAAGACATCGGATTTCGCGACGTCGCCGCGAAGATTAATTCCCACTACCAACGGCCGAAATCTTCGGAGTGAGCCGAGATCACGGCGGACTGATCGTCGTCGACATCGCCGGTTCGCGTACGAGCGGAAGGCTGGCAATTGAGGAGACCGCGAGGTTGTCCCACGAGCCGGACCAAAGTTTGATGGCGTCGTCGGTCTTGATGAAGACCGGTCGGTCAGCCATCGGATAATCTTTGGGCGCGTGCCATCCGCCTTCGACCCAGTCGGGCAAATCCGGCCCGAAGGTCACGCGATCTTTGCGCCCAACAAGATTGAATACGCCTTGCCAAAGGTAGTCGCCAATCGCCCAGTGGGAGCCGCGTTCGATCCACAGACATTGGTCGCCGAGCAGAATCGAGGTGCGTTGATCAGGGGTGAAGAAGACGTCCCAGAAATCGGCGTCGATGCCGTGGCGATGCACGAGATGCCGGAAGTCATGGCTCTGCCAGCCGGTGCTCGGCGCAATATCCACTTCACTTTGCCAGCCGGTGCCCGCAACAAAGAATCCCCGCGGGTGTTGATACCCCGCATAGGTGCGATCGGTGGCCCGAAGAAAATCTTCCAGTTCCGGGTCCGGCCGCAACCGCACGTAGCGCTGGATCCCTTCGAGCGAGTCGCCCATGCCGCCGATGAGCATGGGGCCACGGTTGTGGTGCCATTTGCCCGCGTGAAAATACCAAGTGCGGTGGCAACGCACAAAGCCTCGTTCGTCGATCCAATGAGAGCGGGCTACGTGTCGGCAAAGTCGCGCCGCCTCCTCGAGGTAACGCTCCTCGCCGTAAATCTCCGCTGCGAGCATCAAGGGGCAGATCATCAGTCCGTAATACTCGGAGGGCTCGAGAAGATCTTTGACCCCTTTGATTCGTAGCGTGCCGGCCGAGTCATCATCCGGCATGCCCCGGATATGAAAATGGTGGATCATGAACTCGATGTCTTCGCGCGTGCTGTCGTGCCACTGGCGATCGTCGAAGGCCTGCATGAAGAGCAATTTTCCCCAAATGCGCGCGTAGTCTTGATTGCACACCGCGGAGTCATCTGGACGCCCCGCTTTGCCGTAGGGCAGGCAACCTTCGTTCATGTTGCGGAGGATGGCGTCCCGGATCTGATCGAGCAGGGGCGTCGGGAGCCATTCGCGGGAGCGCAGAGCGGTGAGTCCGAGCGAAAGGTTGGGCACGGCGTTGTGAATCAGCCCGCGCTGGCAAATTTCCCCAGCGTTGAAACCGATGTGCCGATACTGGCCGTCGTCGGCGAACGAGGTGGTTTGAAACTGCACCAACTGTTCCAGCAACTTCTGGGCGCGCGGATCAGGGCGTTGCGCAATGGCTTCGGCGAGTCCGGCGAGGAAGGGCGAGGCCCAGGTGGTGTGACCGGCGGTGAAATCCCCCCAGCGATAAGGATTCGATCCCCACACGGGGTGGTTGTGGAAACCATGGATGGCGCCGTTGAGTTGCACCCACGAGTGAATCCAATTTCCGAGGGCCGCGAGGTTGGGTGTGTCGGTCATGAGAGTGACGAGTCTAACATGCTTTGATTGAAAAACGGGGCGGCGGTTGAGGCAGCGTTGAGTGAACTCAGGGGTGGGAGGTTGCCACCTTCGGGCCCCACCAGTTTTCCGCCAATCCCACGGCCACGGTCATGATGACGCCGCTCCAAAGGAGCCGAGGGATGTCGGTCTGCTCGCCGAAGAAGAGCAACGACACGGCAACACCTACGGGGATTTTCGCGTTGTTCATCACCGCGAGCGTGCCGGTGTTTACGCGGGTGGCGCCGAGATTCCACATGAAGAAACCGATGCCCGACGCGACCACCCCGAGGTAAAGAATCACGCCGAGTTGCGTCATGGAAATATCTAGCGATGTCCAACTCGTGGTGAAGAACGACGCGGCCAAGGTGGTGACGGCAGCTCCAACGTAAAGCAGCGCGAAGACATCGGATTCCTTGGCGTCGGGCACGCGACTGCGCTCCCGCTTCCAGGCCAACTGGCCGGCGGCGAAACAGAGATTGGAGAATTGCATCAGGACGAAACCGATCGCGATGTCACTGCTGGGCGCAGCCCGCCAGAGAATGATCGCTCCGCCCACCAGCGCGAGGGAAGCGGCGAGAAGGTGGCGCCACTCCCAACGTCTCTCGATCGCCGCCGCGAGCAAGGCCACATAGAGCGGCGTGAAAATGGTGAACAGCACGACTTCAAACGCCTGTAGGTAGACGAAGGCGTGCAGGTAGAGCAGATACATCAGCCCAAACTGAATCGCCCCGATCGCGGCAAACCGCCACGCGTGACGACGCGGGACTTTCTTCCATCGCCACAGCGGGAGGAAGACCAGTGCTGCGCACACTAAGCGCAGGGTGGCGACCGCCGAAGGATCAATGCCCGTAAGCTGACCTTTGATGAGCCCGTAAGAAAAGGCCCAGACCAGCGATGTTAGCATGAGCCATCTCATAATTGTAGAATCAGACGCGGAAGATCACGCCGAGTTTCTTGCCGAGCAACAGGCTCATGCCGATGATGGTGACGCCGAGGAAGACCATCGCCCACACGCCGAGAGCGCTCGCGATATACTGACCGTCGCCGAGCAGTTGGAACAGTTCCATGATCGCCTTGGTGATGGGATAGTAAGCCTGTTTCTGCGCGAGAATCAGCGAGTCGGACACTTCGAGCATCGCAAACGCGAAGGCGAGCAAGCCGCCGGCGATCAGGTTGGCGGTGATTAACGGCAGAGTGATTTTAAAGGTAGCTTTGAGGGGCGGACAACCGAGGTTCTGTGCGGCTTCCTCGAGGGTCTCGCTGGTTTGCTGGAACCCGGCGACCGCCGAGCGCACGACGTAGGGCAAGCGCCGGACCGAGTAAGCGATGATCAGCAGCACCGTCGGATCATCGATCGGATTGATGAAGTCGAAAAACTTTCCCTCTTGGGACATGGCGAGGTAGCCGAAGGCCAGCACCAGACCGGGCACGGCGAGCGGGAGCATGGCGAGAAAATCGAGGACCTGCCGCCCGGCGATTTTCGTGCGCACCACGACGTAGGCGATGGCGATGCCGAGGATGACATCAATCACGGTCGAAATACTCGCAAACTTGAGGCTGTTGGCGATGGCGGGAACCGTCAGGTCGTGGCCGAGCGCGATGCTGAAGTTCTCCAAAGTCAGGCTCTGCGGAAGAACGGTGCCATACCAATCTTTCGAGAGCGACACGAGCACGACACCCATGTGGGGCAGGATCGCGATGAAAGTTACTCCGGCAAACATCAGCGTGCACAAGGTCCGCGCGAAGGGCGGAAGCTTGCGCGGCCCACCGGTGCTGGTGGCTTTGGCCATCATGGCGTAACTCGTGCGCCCGAAGAGCCCTTTCCCGATCGCATAGAGCGCGAACGAACTGAACAACATTACTGCGACGAGGGCGTAGGGGAACGGGTTGCCGCCGATGTCTTTTAATCCGTAAAAAATCTGCACCGAGGTGACGCGGGCGTAGTCAAAGACAAGGGGGGTGCCGAGTTCGGTGAACGACCAGATAAAGACAATCGTGCCGCCAGCAAAGAGGCCCGGCATCATTAATGGCAGAGTGATCTTGGCAAACCGGCGAAACCCGGAGCAGCCGAGATTCTCCGCGGCCTCTTCCATCGCCGGGTCGATGTTGGCCAACGCGGCGACCGCATTGAGGTAGATGATGGGATAGAGTGAGAGGGCCTGAATGATCGCGACGCCCCAAAACTGGTTGGCCGCGAACCAATCAAACGTCCACCCCTCGGGCCGAGCGCCGATTGCGATGAGCAGGCTGTTGACCGCGCCGTATTGTCCGAAAATTTGCTTAATGCCGATGGCCCCGACGAAAGGAGGCAGAATCATCGGCACGAGAATCAGGGAGCCGAGAAAGCCCTTGCCGGGAAAAATGAATCGATCGCTAATAAACGCCAAGGGGAGGGCGATGATCAACGTCAAGGAGGTCGTCGCGCAGGCGAGGAGGAACGAGTTTTTCAAGCCGCCGAGGTAAAGCGGATCGCTTAACACTGCGGTGAGGTAGGCGATCGTGAAATGTCCATCGGCATCGATGAAACCTCCCTTGAGAATCTGGATGATCGGCCAGACGAAGAACGCGGCAAAGAAAAGAGCCGTCAGGGCAAAGACGATGCGCGCAAAGGATTTCGACACGGCGGGCAGTGTGGGCGGTTTGACGAAATCCCGGCAAGGCGGAAATGTGGTGGCGGTGAGGGCCGCCGAGCTTTTCAGGTCTTGGGCAGGGACCGTTCGAATGCCGCCAGAGTTTCCGGACTGACATGGTGTTCAATGCCCTCGGCGTCGAGTTCCGCCGTTTTTTCGGAGATGCCGAGGGAGCGGAGGAACGCGACAACCGTGAGGTGCCGCCGCTGGCAAGCGGCGGCCAGCTTGTGACCGGTCTCCGTGAGAAAAATTGCCCGATAGGGGCGGGCAATGACATAGCCTTCACGTTGCAGGCGGGCCACGGTGCGGTTTACGGTTACGTGAGTGACGCCGAGGCGGCGGGAGAGATCCACCACTCGGGCCTCGCCCTGTGAGGCGGTCATGTCGGCAATGGCCTCGACATAATCCTCGGTGATTTCAGTGGCATGTTCGCGGCGCGTAAGCTTGAGGCTCTCGGCTTGGAGCGCCGAGGAGCGCACGGATCTTTTGGGGCTTCGGACGATTTTCTTCACGGGCGAAGCCACTAGAATAAGGAACCACTTGACAAGTCGAGCGAACAATATGTAGCTCGTGCTACATTATGTATAAGCGCATACGAATCCGATTTTGGACATTACTGCTCGCCCCATGCTTTGGGGTCGGGGGTTTATCACTGGAAGGAGCCGAAGGGAGGGACCAGAGCGGCTATACTTGGGCGAATCCGGTTCCTTCTGAAATGCTGCGGGAAATGACGACCGACCGGCCGGACGCGACCGAAAGCCCGTTCACGGTCGATCCCGGTCACGTTCAGTTGGAAATGGATTTTGGCAATTTTTCCCGTGACCGAGAAGCGGGCGTAAAAGTGACCGAATGGGAAACGTTACCTTTCAATCTGCGGTTTGGCATGAGCGAAAACTTTGAGGCGGGAATATTTGTTGCGCCCTATCACCGCACCGTGGAGACGGCGGCGGGAGTGCGCACGACGGCGGCGGGATTTGGAGACATCGGCCTGCGCGCTAAATGGAACGTCACCGGCAATGAGGGAGCGGACTTTGCATGGGGACTGATGGCCGACTTGAAGCTGCCGACGGCGGCGACAGGTCTGGGTAACGGACACTGGGAGGGCGCGCTCACGTTGCCGACTGCATTCGAACTTGGCGGCGGGTGGGGCGGCGGAGCGATGACGTCACTTGGATTGGTTTTTGATGATGCCGACCGCCGCCGTGCGGTCTGGGTCAACACCTTCACCGTCGGGCACGATCTGACGGACAATGTGGGAGGCTTTCTTGAAGTGACATCGGAAGTCGGCGTCGGATCGCACGTCGCGACTTTTAACGTGGGGCTCACTTTCAGCCTGGACGCCAACACGCAGTTTGACTGTGGCGTTAACCTCGGAATCAGCCGGTCAGCACCGGATGTCGTCGGTTTCGCCGGAATCTCGCGCCGATATTAATTTTAAAAATGAAATCACTCAAAACCATCCTCGTTTGGACACTGCTTATCGCAGCGCTCGCCCCAGCCGACAGTTTCGGGGCCAAAAAGCGAATTGTGACGACCTTTACGATCATTCAGGATATGGCGCAAAACGTCGCGGGCGACGCGGCCATCGTCGAATCCATCACGAAGCCCGGGGCGGAAATTCACGGTTACGAACCAACGCCGCAGGACATCGTGAAGGCGCAGAAAGCGGATTTGGTGCTGTGGAATGGCCTGAACCTCGAACGTTGGTTCGAGCGCTTCTTCGGCAATCTTCGCGATGTGCCCCGCGCGGTGCTGACCGAGGGCATCGAGCCGATTGGAATTGAGGAAGGGCCTTACGTGGGGAAGCCCAACCCACACAGCTGGATGTCACCGAGGAATGCTTTGATCTATGTTGAAAACATCCGCCGCGCACTGGTCGAACTCGATCCGGCCAATGCCGCGACCTACAACGCCAACGCCAGCGCCTACGCCGCCAAGTTCAGCGCGATTGAGGAATCTGTTCGCACCGAACTGGAAAAGATCCCCGCGGATCAGCGCTGGCTGGTGACGAGCGAAGGGGCGTTTCCCTATCTCGCGAGGAACTTTGGTATGAAGGAGCTGTTTCTCTGGGCGGTTAACGCCGACCAGCAGGGCACGCCGCAGCAGGTGCGGAAGGTGATCGACGGCGTGCGAGAGAACAACATCCCGGTTATTTTCAGCGAGAGCACCGTGAGTGACAAACCGGCCCGGCAGGTCGCCAAGGAGACCGGCATTCGCTATGGAGGTGTGCTTTACGTGGACTCATTGACGGACGAGAACGGTCCGGCGCCCACTTTCCTGCGCTTGATGGAATACAACGCCCAGACTATTGTGCGCGGTTTTATGAAACCATGAACACCATCGCCAAGCCCATTGATGTGAGCATCACCGACGTGACGGTCAGTTATCCCAACGGGAATGTGGCCCTGCGTGACATGACATTTCGCCTAGAGGGCGGTTCGATCTGCGCGCTCGTGGGGGTCAACGGCAGCGGCAAGTCCACGCTGTTCAAGGCAATCATGGGTTTTGTGAAACCGACCCGGGGCGGAGTGCTGATCGGTGGACTCCCGGTGCAGGCCGCGTTGAAAAAAAATCTCGTCGCTTACGTCCCACAGTCTGAGGAGGTGGACTGGACTTTTCCGGTGAGTGTGTGGGATGTCGTGCTGATGGGCCGCTACGGTTACATGGGCCTGCTGCGGATTCCACGGGCGGAGGATCGCCGGGTCGCGGAGGAGAGCCTGACCCGCGTGGACATGCTGGAATTTCGCGACCGCCAGATCGGCGAACTGTCGGGCGGCCAGAAGAAACGGGTTTTTCTGGCCCGCGCCCTAGCGCAGCAGAGTCGCGTGATTCTGCTCGACGAGCCGTTCACCGGGGTCGATGTGAAGACGGAGCTGACGATCATCGAGCTGCTGCGCTCGCTCCGTGAGGAGGGCCACCTGATGCTCGTCTCCACGCACAATCTGGGGTCGGTGCCGGAGTTTTGCGACCAGGTGGTGCTTATCAATCGCACGGTGCTCGCGGTGGGGCCCACCGAAGAGGTGTTTACGCAGGAGAATCTTGTGCAGGCCTTCGGCGGGGTGCTGCGCCATTTTCATTTCGACGAATCCACCGTGCAGAAACACGACGGCAAGGCGGTCACCCTGCTCACGGACGACGAACGGCCGCTGGTCTTCGGCAAAGGCGGCCATTTGGAATACAGCCGACGCGAGGGCAAGGAGTCCGTGGTCGAGCGGCGTGCCGAGGAGGACGACGACCAGTGATCGAGACTCTCCTGACACCGCTGCACTACGACTACATGCTGAAGGCCATTTTCGTGAGCGGCCTGATCGGCGGGGTGTGCGCGTTTCTCTCGTGCTTCATCACGCTCAAAGGCTGGTCGTTGATGGGCGACGCGCTTTCGCACTCCGTGGTGCCGGGCGTCGCCATCGCCTATGCGCTGGGCTGGCCGTTTGCGGCCGGCGCCTTTGGCACGGGATTGCTTGCAGCCGTGGGCATGGCTTTCGTCAAGGCCAAGACCCGGTTGCGCGAGGACGCGGTGATCGGCATCGTGTTCACGGCGTTTTTCGCGCTCGGGCTCTTTATGATTTCGCTGAATCCGAGCAGCGTGAACCTACGCACCATTGTATTCGGAAATATGCTGGGCATTTCCACCCCTGATGTCTGGCAGATGGTGATCATCTCGGCCGTCACGCTGGGAGTTCTTGCCGTGAAGTGGCGGGATCTGCTCCTGTTTTGCTTTGATGCTAATCAGGCGAGGGCGATGGGTCTCAACGTGACGGGGCTGCACTACACGCTGCTCACGCTGCTTTCCGCGACGGCGGTGGCCGCGCTGCAAACGGTCGGGGCCTGCCTAGTGGTGGCGATGCTAGTGACTCCCGGCGCGACCGCTTACCTGCTGACGGATCGTTTTGGAAAGATGATCGTGATCGCCTCGTCGCTGGGCGTCGGCACATCGCTGGTTGGGGCGTATGCGAGCTACTTTTTTGACGGCTCGACTGGCGGGTGCATCGTCACGCTTCAGACACTGCTTTTCCTGCTGGCCTTCATATTTGCACCCAAGCACGGCATCCGGGCCAGACGCCGTGCGGCGGCGGCGGCAATCTGACCATGGAACACCTGCTCGAACCTTTTCGCTACGACTTCATGGTGGATGCCATGATTGTCGGCTCGGCCGTCGGCGCGGTCTGTGCTGTGCTCTCGTGTTATCTGGTGCTCAAGGGCTGGTCGCTGATGGGGGACGCCATTTCGCATGCGGTGCTGCCGGGTATCGTGATTGCCTACGCCATCGGCCTGCCGCTGGCGGTGGGGGCTTTCCTGTCGGGACTGCTGTGCGCGGTCAGCACGGGTTACATCAAGGCGAATAGCCGGGTGAAGGAGGACACTGTGATGGGAGTTGTTTTCACCGGGCTCTTTGCCTTTGGACTGGTGCTATTCACGAAGGTCAAAAGCGACCTGCATCTCGATCACATCCTCTTTGGCAACATTCTTGGACTGGAGCCGGGCGATTTGCGAAACACTCTGATTGTCAGTGGAATCGTGATCGTGACGATCCTCGTGCTGCGCCGGGATCTCCTGCTGTTCTGTTTCGATCCCGCGCAGGCGCGGGCCATCGGGCTGCGCACGAAGCTGCTCTACTACTTGCTGCTTTCGTTGCTGGCCCTGACAATCGTCATTTCGCTGAAGGCCGTGGGCATTATTTTGGTGATCGCGATGTTGGTGACACCGGGTTGTGTCGCCTATCTGCTGACGGATCGCTTTGGCCGGATGCTGTGGATCGCAACTTCGACGGCGGTTTTTTCCAGTTTGTCCGGCGTTTATTTCAGCTTTTTTCTCAACGCTTCAACCGGGGCGTGTATCGTCCTGATGCAGGCGCTGATCTTTCTGCTTACATTGGCCTTTGCCCCCAAGCACGGGCTGATCCTCCCCAGATTGCGGTCCGCCTCAAAGTGAACTATCCCGCGACCGGCACGCCGACGGCCGCGAGAATCGCGGGATTGACGACCAGAATGTAAGCCTCGCGGCGAACCTGGCGCAACCAACCTGAACCTCCCTGCCGACCGTCGTGCCGTGTTGAATTGGTTTAAAGAAACGCTGCAGTATTCGTTGGGTTCTCGGCTTGCGGGATACCGCGCGACGGGAAGAATGAGGGCATTCCCATGCCGATCATTGACGCTCATGTGCATCTCTATCCCGACGAGGTGAACCGCGATCCGGCCTCGTGGGCTGCTGCCAACGGTGAAAAGCACTGGGCGACACTGTGCACGCGAACTCGGAAGGGCGGGCAACCCGTGCAGGGGTTTCCTTCAGTGTCGGAACTGCTGCGGTCGATGGATGCGGCAGGGGTCGAACGCTCCGTGCTGCTCGGGTGGTATTGGCAACGTTGGGACTCGTGCCGAATGCAGAATCGATTCTACGCGAAGTGCGTCGCGGCGCATCCGGATCGCTTGTCGGCGTTTGCCGCGATTCATCCGGCGGGAGAAATGGCGGCTGTTCTTGACGAACTCTCCGCGGCTCGGGAGGCCGGCCTCATCGGCGTGGGAGAAATGTCTCCCCATGCTCAAGAGGTGGCGATGGATAGTCCCGTTCTAAAGGCGATCTTAACGCGAGCGGGCGAGTGGGCGATGCCGGTCAACGTTCACGTCACGGATCCGGCGAGCCGCGACTATCCCGGTAAAGTTGAAACCCCGTTGAAGGATTTTGTGACTCTCGTGAAAGCGCACCCGGCGACCACCTTTATTCTAGCGCATTGGGGCGGGTGCTTGCCGCTGGTTTTGTCGGACCCTATTCCCGATAATATTTTCTACGACACCGCCGCTTCGCCTTTGCTCTACCCACAGTCGATCTGGCGGAAGTTCTGCGCCAAAGTTGCGCCGGAGCGCGTGCTCTTCGGCTCGGACTATCCGTTGAATCTTTATCCGGACATCGAGGCAGAGCCAAATCTTGCTCGCCTCGTCGCGGAGATTCATCGGTCGGAGATTCCCGCCGCCGCGTTGAAAGCGATCATCGGTGGCAATGCCAAGGCACTGATGCCATCGCTGCGCAAAGGCGCGGCCTAGTAGTTTCCTTTCGACAAAGCCCTAGTGCGCCTCGCGCCTAATATTACTACGTTAAGTTAAAGCGACAATAATATTGTCAAACTTGCTGCCGCAGCAGAAGCAACAGCCGGTTGATCTCACCAGCGACGGCTGGATCGCGCGCAGAGCCTGTTCCCACGTCACCC
>Ga0105053_10005256_pt1 | contig 18496 bp, 17 predicted proteins | sample BON01_FD_78093 | JGI IMG/M metagenome (GOLD analysis project Ga0105053, IMG submission 78093) | Freshwater microbial communities from Lake Bonney liftoff mats and glacier meltwater in Antarctica - BON-01 | ecosystem: Environmental > Aquatic > Freshwater > Ice > Glacier meltwater | place: Lake...
CCCCACGCGACCGCGCAACTGATGCAACTGCGCCAGACCAAAGCTTTCGGCCCCCTCGATCACCATGATCGACGCATTGGGCACATTCACGCCCACCTCGATCACCGTCGTCGCGACCAGCACCTTGGCACGGCCCGCGACGAAATCCGCCATCGCGGCATCCTTCTCGGCCGGGGGCAGTTGGCCATGCACCAGTGCGACGATCCCCTCGCCCAAAGCGGCGCGCAGATGTTTGAACCGCGCCTCGGCCGCCGTCAGCGCGACCACCTCGCTTTCTTCAACCAGCGGACAGACCCAATAGGCCTGCCGCCCCTCCGCCACCGCACGGCGCAAATGTTCGACCACCTCGACCATCCGCCCCGCCGCAACCAGTGCGGTCTGCACCGGCGTGCGCCCGGCAGGTTTTTCATCCAGCACCGACACATCCATATCGCCATACTGCGCCAGCGCGAGGCTGCGCGGGATCGGCGTCGCGGTCATCACCAGCACATCGACGGCTTGACCCTTGGCACCCAGTTCCATCCGTTGCGCCACGCCAAAACGATGCTGTTCATCGACAATCGCCAGCCGCAGATCGGCGAATTCGACATCCTTCTGAAACACCGCATGCGTGCCCACCAGAATCTGGATATCGCCGCGCGCCAAAGCGGCCAGTTTCGCCGCCCTCTCCGCCCCCTTGTCGCGCCCGGTCAGAATCTCCAGCACCACCCCTGCGTTTTCGGCCAGCGGGCGCAACCCGTCCAGATGCTGCATCGCCAGGATCCCGGTCGGGGCCATCATCACACCCTGGCCCCCGGCTTCGACCGCAATCAGCAGCGCCATCAGCGCCACCAGCGTCTTGCCCGACCCGACATCACCCTGCAGCAACCGGTTCATCCGCAACGGCGCGGCCATATCCCCCGCAATCTCGGCCACGGCCCGCGCCTGTGCGCCCGTCTGCTGATATGGCAATGCGGACAATACCTTGGCCTGCATCCTTCCAGTGCCGGCCGATGCGCGGCCCTTGCCCCGACGCACCGTCGCCCGCGCCAGTGCCAGCGTCATCTGATGCGCAAAAAGCTCGTCATAGGCCAACCGCTGCCGCGCCGGATCTGCAGGCGACAGATCGACCGAAGCCGCCGGTTCATGCGCCTGCGCCAGTGCCACCCGCCATGTTGGCCAGCCCTCACGGGCCTGCAACGCCGGATCGATCCACTCCGCCAGATCGGGGGCAATGTCCAGCGCCGACCGCGTCGCCTTCCACATTACCCGCTGCGTCACGCCGCCGTGCAGCGGATAGACAGGTTCATAAGCCGGGATGCTCTCCGCCTCGGCCAGCGGCAGCACATGATCGGGATGCACCATCTGCGCGATCCCGTCGAACAATTCCACCTTGCCCGACACGATCCGCCGCTGCCCGGTCGGCAACAGCTTGTGCAGGTAATCGGCACGGGCATGAAAGAACACCAGTTGAAACGCAATCTCGGCATCCTGCACCGTGACGCGGTAAGGTTTGCCTTTCGTACGCGGCGGTTGATGCAGGCCCACTTCCACCTCAACCGTCACCGTCGCCGGGGCCACCACTTCGCGGATCGAGGCGCGAAACCGGCGGTCCACCCCCGCATGCGGCAGGGTAAACAGCATATCGCGTGGTTTCTCGATCCCCACCTGTGCCAGCAATTGCGCCGTCTTCGGACCGATCCCCTCCAATTTCGACAGTTCCGCAAACAGCGGCCAAAGCACCTCAGGCCGCCCCGGCCGCGCCCCGCTCATGCGCTGCCGATCAGCGCCAGCCAGCCGTCCTCGTCAATCGTGGCAATCCCCAGCGCCGCCGCCTGTTTCGCCTTTGACCCTGCCCCCGGCCCCGCCACCAGCAAATCGGTCCTGGCACTCACCGACCCCGCCACTTTTGCCCCCAGTGCCTCGGCCCGCGCCTTGGCCTCTGCACGGGTCATCTTTTCCAACGTGCCGGTAAAGACCACGGTCTTGCCCGCCACCGGACTATCCGGCACTGCGCGCTGCACCGCATCCTGCACCTGCAACTGCGCCACCAGCCGGTCGATCAGCGCGCGCTCATTCTCCTGCTGGAACGCACCCACAACCGAGGCCGCCATCACAACACCGACCCCGTCAATGGCGTTCAGCGCCTCCCATTCCGGTCCCGCCCCGATCTCTGCCACCGTCATCGCCGCCTCGAATGCTGCCCATGACCCGTAATGGCTGGCCAGCAGCGCGGCACCCGACTCGCCCAGATGACGGATCCCCAAGGCAAATAGCAACCGGCCAAGCGGGATTTTCCGCCTGTCCTCGATGGCTTGAAACAGGTTCTTCGCGCTCCTTTCGCCAAACCCTTCGCGGTTCTGCAACTTGGCCATATTGGCAGCATCGCGTGTATAAAGAGTAAAGATATCCGCAGGCTCGCGGATCGGCAGCACCGGATCGGCATAAAACATCTCGATCTGCTTCGCGCCCAACCCTTCAATGTCAAATGCACCACGACTGACAAAATGTTTCAACTTTTCAACGGCCTGCGCCGGGCAGATCATCCCCCCGGCGCAACGGCGCACCGCATCACCCGGCTCACGCACGGCATCCGATCCACATTGCGGACAGCGCTGCGGAAACATAAAGGCCAGCGCCTCCGCCGGTCTGCGCGCCAGATCCACATCGCGGATCTTCGGGATCACATCGCCCGCGCGGTACACCTCGACCCAGTCACCAACACGGATATCGCGCCCCTCGCGGACCGGGGCACCCGTCGAATCGCGCCCCGCGATGTAATCCTCGTTATGCAGCGTCGCGTTCGACACCACGACCCCACCAACCGTCACAGGCCGCAGCCGCGCCACCGGCGACAGCGCCCCGGTGCGGCCCACCTGAATGTCGATGGCCAGCAGCTCGGTCCATGCCAGTTCCGCCGCGAATTTATGCGCAATCGCCCAGCGGGGCGTGGTCGAACGGAACCCCAGCCGGCGCTGCAACTCCAGATCATCGACCTTGTAGACCACGCCGTCGATGTCATAGCCCAGCGTCGCGCGCTGCACTGCAATCTCGCGGTAAACGCGCAGCATCGCCTCCGCCCCGTCACACAGCACGCTCAGCGGGTTGGTCTGAAACCCCGCTGCCTCCAGCCTTGCGATCGCACCCATCTGTGTTTTGGCCAGCGGCGCCGAAACCGCCCCCCAGGCATAGGCAAAAAACCGCAGCGGCCGCGCGGCGGTGATACTGGCATCAAGCTGTCGCAAGGATCCCGCCGCCGCATTGCGTGGATTGGCAAAGCTTTTGCCCCCCGCTGCCAGTTGCCGCGCATTCAGCGCGGCAAAATCGGCATGGCTCATATAAACCTCGCCGCGCACCTCGAGGATATCGGGCACATCGGCAATCTGCTGCGGGATATCCGCAATCGTGCGGGCATTGGCCGTGACATTCTCGCCCGTCTCACCATCACCCCGCGTCGCCGCCTGCACCAGCCTGCCCTGTTCATAGCGCAGCGACAGCGACAGCCCGTCAATCTTGGGTTCGGCGGTAAAGGGCAGCGGCGCATCCGGGCCAAAGTTCAGGTATTTACGCACCCGCGCGTCAAACTCGGCAACTTCCTCGTCAGAGAACGCATTTTCAAGGCTCAGCATCCGCACCGCATGCGTGACCTTGCCAAACCCCTCGGCCAAGGCGGCCCCGACCTGTTCGCTCGGGCTGTCGTCGCGCTTCAGGCTCGGAAACCGCGCCTCAATCACCGCATTGCGCGCTTTGAGCGCATCGTAATCCGCGTCGCTGATCTCGGGCGCGTCATCTGTGTGATAGGCCCGGTTCGCGCGGGCAATCCGCACTGCAAGTCTGTCGAGTTCGGCGCGCGCCTCTGCCTCGGTCAAATCTGGCACCGCGACCACGTCATTTTCTGGTGTGGCCATGCGCATCCCTCGACACCGTCCGCTGGGGGCACAGACCAGTCTTGCCCCGGCTCAAGTGATAGGGTTGTCCGGCCTACAGGTCCAGATCTCTGACGCAGGAACTGCGCCGCGGATCAGGCTCCGACAGCAAGCCGTTCCGCATCCCGCGCCACAGGCTCCGGATCGCGCAGCACATAGCCCCGGCCCCAGACCGTCTCGATATGGTTGTCGCCCCCGGTGGCAAGGCTCAGTTTCTTGCGCAGTTTGCAGATGAACACGTCGATGATCTTCAGTTCTGGCTCATCCATGCCGCCATAAAGATGGTTGAGAAACATCTCTTTGGTCAGCGTGGTGCCTTTGCGCAGGCTCAGCAGTTCGAGCATCTGATATTCCTTGCCCGTCAGATGCACGGCATTGCCCGCAACCTCGACCGTCTTGGCATCCAGATTGACCGCAATCCGCCCGGTGCGAATCACCGATTGCGCATGACCCTTGGAGCGGCGGATGATCGCATGGATCCGCGCGACGAGTTCTTCGCGGTGGAACGGTTTGGTCAGATAGTCATCGGCGCCAAACCCAAATCCTTTCAGTTTGCTTTCGGTGCCATCATCGCCCGAAAGAATCAGGATCGGCGTATCGATCCGGCTCAGCCGCAATTGCCGCAAAACCTCGTGCCCGTTCATATCCGGCAGGTTCAGGTCGAGCAAAATAAGGTCGTAGTCATAAAGCTTGGCGAGATCGATCCCCTCTTCCCCCATGTCCGTGGCATAGACATTGAGGTTGGCGTGGGTCAGCATCAGTTCAATACTTCGTGACGTCGTTGGATCGTCTTCCACCAGCAAAACGCGCATCCTAGGTCTCCGTTTTATTCCGACCCGTTTACCCTAGACCCGGAATGGTTAACTACACGTTACCTTGTGCGCGACATTTGCACTTCTCCTTATGGTTGTCTATACTTCTGCAATGATGTTGTTTTTAAAGCGGCCTCGCCAAATGTTTCTACCGCATGTTGCCATTCGCTGAATTCGTCCTCCGACAATTCATATGTCTCCAATGCCCAGCCCCGCGTAATCAGCCCGGCAGCAACCGCCCGCACAACGGCCGCCTTGCGTGACGCGACCCAGCGCCGTGTATCGGGCGCGGGCAGATCGGCCCGCGTCATCTTGGTCCCGTCCGGCAATGTCACGGACCGTGGCCCATCTATCTTGCGCAAATACATCATTCACCCCTCTCGGTTTTCCCTCACGGGGCCCAGACTGATCAGCGAGGTTTAAAGAGCGGTGAAACCGGGGGTTGAGACTGTGTCGCATTTTCCTATATTGCCTGACGATCTGTCGTAAACATGAAGCAGTCCACAGGATTTCCCGATGCCGCTCGATCCGCAATTCAACAGCCTTGGCATTGCCAAGCCACCCGCCGACACGCGGGTTGTCGTGGCCATGTCGGGGGGCGTCGACAGTTCGGTCGTGGCCGCACAACTGGCCGAAGAGGGCTATAATGTCGTGGGCGTCACCCTGCAACTCTACGACCACGGTGCCGCGCTGGCCAAGAAAGGCGCCTGCTGCGCCGGGCGCGATATTCATGACGCGCGCCGCGTGGCCGAGGTGATGGATTTCCCGCATTATGTGCTGGATTACGAAAACACCTTCAAGGCGGCGGTGATCGACGAATTCGCCGACAGCTACCTCGCTGGCGCCACTCCGGTGCCCTGCATCCGCTGCAACGAGCGGGTCAAGTTCAAGGATCTGCTCGAAACCGCCCGCGATCTGGACGCCGACTGCATGGCCACCGGACATTATATCCAGCGCGCGATGGGCGCTGCCGGTCCCGAATTGCACCGGGCTGCGGATGCCGCCCGCGATCAATCCTATTTCCTGTTTTCCACCACGCCGGCGCAGCTCGATTATCTGCGTTTTCCGCTGGGACACCTGCAATCCAAGGCCGAAACCCGTGCCTTGGCCACGCGTTACGGGCTGTCCGTGGCTGATAAACCCGACAGTCAGGACATCTGTTTCGTGCCCAATGGCAACTATGCCAGCGTGATCGAGAAACTGCGCCCCGGTGCTGCCGAACCCGGCGAGATCGTCGATCAGCGCGGCAAGGTGCTGGGGCGGCATCCGGGCGTGATCCACTACACCGTAGGCCAACGTCGCGGCCTCGGTATCGGCGGACCCGAAGGGCCGCTCTACGTCCTGCGGCTCGACGTGGATAACCGGCAGGTCATCGTCGGCCCCAAGGAGATGCTCGCGACCCGCCGGGTGCCGCTACGCGAGATCAACTGGCTGGGCGACGGCGATTTCGCCGATCAGGCCGAGCGTGAAATCGCGGTCAAGGTCCGCTCGACCCGGCCACCGCTGCCCGCCATCCTGCGGCCGCTTTCCGCGACCGAGGCAGAGGTCGAATTGCTCCACCCGGAGGAAGGCGTGGCCGTGGGTCAGGCCTGCGTATTCTATGCCCCCGAAGGCAGCAGAGTGCTGGGCGGCGGCTGGATCTGGCGCGGGCGCTGACAGGGCCTGCGCCGGCATTCTGCGTCGCATTTGAGTATTTTTGCCAGAATGGCGCTCTGTAGAAATTCCTTCAGCCATGTACGCTAACGCGATAGGAAGGTCTTTGGATTGAACCGGTTGGTGCGGAGCGGACGGCGCGGCTGAGATAGACGGTGTTCCACAGGATAATGGCGTTGACCACGAGGTTTGGGCCGGAGGCGCGGCAGGCCATGGTTTCGGCGATCCGGTCTCGGAGTTCGCCGAGCTGATGGAGGAATACGGCACGCGCGAGGGCATGGCGGCTTTCACCCTTGTTGCGGATGGCGTGCGAGCGGCGGCGCAATTTGGGATCGGGCAGCCAGTCGCAGATGAAGATCGAGCGTTCGATCCGGCCTGTCTCGCGCGCGCCGCGATCAACAGGCCGTTCTGCCGAGGCGGCGGCTGAGGGCGATAATGCGTTCCCGGTTGTCCTCGCCGATCGGGCTGATCGACAGCCCGCGCGGCCTTCAAGGCGTCGATCACCGCGAGCGCGATCGTCTCTCCCTTTTCCGTGGCGACCGCACCGGCCACGGCAGCGCGAATGCACATCCGGTAATCACTTTCCCGCATCGGCCGCAGGTTCAGTTGCGCCATGATTTCGACGACGTGCACGCGTCGGGTCTCGTCGCGGCGGGCGTAAAGATCGAAAACCACCGGATCGATGCCCGGCTGATCGGGTACCGTCTCGAGAACAGCTGGCGCGACAGCTTCGCCGGAACATAGCGGCCGCCCGAGATCGCGGATCCGGGCAAGCTGCACAGCGAAGCCCGGACGATTATGGGATCGACGCCGATGCCGGGCGAAAGCAATATCCTCGCGCGTGAGAGCGTAACGGGAAAGCGCGTCGTCGTGCGCCTCCGGCGGTTCGAGCAGGAGCGTCAGGGTGGCGGCATCAATAAATGCCATGCTTCGCGGCCTTATCAGGCCGAAGCTTTGGCCAGCGCTCCTGCTCCGGCCCACCCAGTCCGCTTCAGCATGTCGATCAGGGTCGAGCGGGGCACCTTGTCGATGCAGGTTTTGAGCCCGGGACGATCGTCGCGAGCACCCGAAGCGCTGTCCTGATGGAGATGCCGCTCATCGACGCGCCTGGCAGCGCGTCGCGCTGGAGGTCGACCGACTGTCGCCACTCGTCGATACCCGCATGTAACCGACCAGCATGTGCGACAAACCCCAAATGGTGCGTTGTCACGTACCATAGCGATCCGACAGGGTTTGTCGTTGATAAAAATAGCTGGTTCGCGATCCTGCGAGCGAGCCGGAGTCAGCCCGAAGACAATCATCTGTTTCCCGTCATCCCCGAACCAGGCGCTTTGCTCTTGGCGCACATGGCTGAAGGAATTCCCACGGAGCCCCGGAATGAAAGCTAAAGCCGGTCGAGAATCGCCTGTGCGGCGCGCAGCCCCGGCGCGGCTTCTCCCTGCCCCAGCCGCTGCATCGTCACTGCCATCGCCGCCTGCTGTGCCTGCGGGGCCGCCAGCACCTTCAATAATGCGGCGGCAATCGGCGCGGGCTGACAATCCCTGCCGATAAACTCCGGCACCACCCGCGTCTCGCTCACCAGATTGACCAGCGTCACCGTATCGACAAGCAGCATCCGGCTGATGATCTGGCGGCTCAGCCAGCTCATGTCATAGGCAATCACCATCGGCGTGCCTGCGGCGGCGAGTTCAAGCGACACCGTGCCAGAGGCCGCCAGCGCCACATCGGCCGCGCGAAACGCCGCGCGTTTTTGCGCCTTGTCCTGCGGCGCGATCAACAGCGGCGCCCCCGGCCAATCAGCGGTCAACTCCCGTACCAGCGCCGCCACCGGCCCGGCGCAGGGGACCACCACCCGCGCATCGGGTCGCGCCGCCAGAACAATCCGCAACGCCGCACCAAACCGCGCCGCCAGCCGCGTCACCTCACCCCGGCGCGATCCGGGCAGAGCGAGGATCAGCGGGGCGGCGTCTATCCCATGCGCACCCCGAAACGCCCGCACCTCCGCCCGGCTCGCCTGTACTTCAGCCACCACCGGATGCCCGACAAAATCACAGTCCATCCCTGCCGCGTGCATATAGGGCGGCTCGAACGGAAACAGCGCCAGCACCTGATCGACATGGCGTGCCATCTTTGCCGCGCGGCCCGGCCGCCATGCCCAGACCGTCGGCGCCACATAATGCACGATCCGCGTCGGCCCCGCAGCGCGCACCTTGCGGGCCACGCGCAGGCAAAAATCCGGGCTGTCGATGGTCAGCAGCAGATCCGGACGCGCTGCAACCACTGCCCGCGCGGTCTCGGCAATCCGGCGCTTGAGGTGAAAATACTTCGGCAGGATCTCGGCGATGCCCATCAGGCTCAATTCGTCCATCGGGAAGAGGCTGACCAGTCCCTCGGCCTGCATCAACGCACCACCTACCCCCTCAAAGACCACATCCGGGCGCAACTGGCGCAACCCCGCCATCACCGCCTGCCCCAGCCTGTCACCCGAAGGCTCGCCCGCGATCACAAAGACCTTCATGTGACGGGACGCACCCAAAGCACGACACCATGCCGGTCCGCCAACGTCACCACCTGCGGCAGATCAATCACCATCACCCCGCCCGCGGCGATCACCAGCGCACCAAGGCCCGCAGCTACAGCGCCGGTCACCGTCTCAGGCCCGATTACCGGCAGATCGGCGCGCAGATCCTGACCGGGTTTCGGCGCCTTGTAGAACAATCCGCCTTGCCGGACGATCCGGGGTGTCGGGCGCGGCACCTCAGGCCCGCTCAGCCAATCGGCCCAGCCTGCCACCACATCGCTGGCGGAATCGACGGCCCAGATCAGCGGATCGCCGGGCGGCGCAGGCTCTGCCTCCACCAGACCGCGCAGCATCGCATCCGTCCCCGCTGCGGCCTCCACCGCCAGCACCTGCCCTTGATGCACGACGCAAGCCTGCCCGACATCGACCTGCGCCATCGCCGCATGCACCGCCTGCGCCCGGATCACATCCTGCAAATGCAACGCCGTTGGCCGCGCCACGCTCAGCACACCCGTCGCAGGCAACAGGTCCGGTGCAATCTCATGCGCGGCGCGCACCGCAAATCCGGCCGCCTCGAATATGGCAATCACCGCGCGCAACGCGCCGTCGTCGCCCGCGCGCAACGCCGCTATCAGTGGCGGCACCAGCGGCCGGGTCAGATCATCAATTCGCGCGGGGTCAATGACAGGCCGCCGGATCGCCCCGGCAAAGCAGACCTCCGTCACGCCCCGGCTACGCAGCTGCGCCAGCAACGTGCCCAACGTCTCCAATCGGTAGGAGATCCGCTCCAGATCGCCGGTCCCGGTCACCGCAAATCCGGTCATCTCGCAGACCAGCGCCGCCTCAGCCCGCGCGCGCAGCTTGGCCGCCAATACCCCCGGCAGCGCCCCCGTTCCGGCAATCAGCGCCAGCATCCGGCTCAAACCGGCGTCAGAAACTGCCGGTCGCTCGCGCCCAGCACAAATGCCAGCATATCCTTGACATAGGGGCTGTCGCTCTGACCCTGCAAGGCGCGGGCACGGTCCTGAAACGCACCCTGCCCCTCTTTCAACGCCTGAAACGCAGCGCGCAGCGCGGCAATATCACCCCGCTCCACCCCGCGCCGCTTGAGGCCAACAAGGTTGAGGCCATCCAGCACACCGCGCGGCCCCTGCACCAGCCCGTAGGGGATCACATCATGCGTCACCATGGTGACGGCGCCGATGATCGCACCCCGGCCAATGCGGACAAACTGATGAATCCCGCAGAGGCCGCCAATGATGACCTCGTCCTCGATGACACAATGGCCCGCCACGGCAGAACTGTTCACCACGATCACCTGATTGCCGATCTGGCAGTCATGCGCGATGTGGCAACCCGCCATGAACAGGCAATCATCGCCGATGCGGGTCTCGGCGCCGCCACCGCCGGTTCCCAGATTGATGGTGACATGCTCGCGGATGCGGTTACGCGCACCGATGCGCAGACGGGTCGGCTCGCCCGCATATTTCAGGTCCTGTGGGATTCCCCCCACCACGGCAAACGGGAATATCACCGTATCCGGGCCGATATGGGTATCGCCCGACACCACCACATGCGACTGGAACACCACCCCGGCGGCCAGAACCACCTGCGCCCCCACATGGCAGAACGGGCCAATGCGACAGCCCGGTGCCACCTGCGCGCCCGGTTCGATCACGGCGCTGGGATGAATGTCGGATGACATCAGACGCGCAAATCCATCATCGCGGTAAACTCCGCCTCTGCCGCCATATCACCATCGACCATGGCCACACCCTTGAAGCGCCAGACCTTGCCGCCCGGTTTGCCGCGCAGCGTCGTCACATCCATCTTGAGGATATCGCCCGGTATCACTTTGCGGCGGAACTTGCAGCCGTCGATCGCCATGAAATAGATCAACAGATTACCATTGGTCAGACCCATGCTCACCCCCACCATGACAGCGGCGGTCTGCGCCATCGCCTCGATGATGGTGACACCCGGCATGATCGGATTGCCCGGAAAATGGCCCTGAAAATGCGGCTCGTTCATAGTGACATTTTTAACGCCAGAGGCAAAGGACGTCCCATCGATCCGTGTCACCTTGTCAATCAACAGAAATGGATAGCGATGCGGCAAAACCCGCTGGATCAGCGCGATATCGGCCGAGGTCACAGGTGCTGCAGCAGAATTGTCGATCGCATCAGGCGCGCTCACGGGCGGGGCCGTCAGATGGGCGGCATCGTTCATGGTGTCTCCTTCAGGTGGGTGCCAGATCAATGGCTGGGCTTGCGACGGGGCTCACACTGGGCCGATATGCCACCCTGACTAGCAATTCGGCCCTTCTGGAGCAACCCGCAGGCGCAGGCCCGAAGGCAGCCAGCGCGGCTTTTGCGCTCATTGGTCAGCAGGGTCCGGGGTGACGGGCTCTGGATCGGGCTCTTCAGCAGGCGCCGGATCAGGCTCAGGCACCGCTGGCGCAATTGCGCCGTCGCCGATCTGGGCATCGATCGCTGCGATGGCGATGTTGGTCACATCGACCAGATCGACCCCCAGAAACACCGACCGCCGGTCAAGGATCACCGCCGCGCCGCTCTCGGCCATCAGTTGCGCCAGAACCGGAGTCGCCGCCGCAAGAAATGCATCGCGCCCTTGTGTCACCACCAGTTGCAGGGCGCGTTCCTTGCCATCCTGTGCCCGGCGAATTTCCTGCACGCGGGTGTCGAACTCTTCTGCCGCGGCACGAAACGCCGCCACATCCATATCCGGACGCCGCAGGGTCAGACTGCGCTCTTCCTCGGTCAGGGCCGCCTCGATCTGACGATTCTCGGCCGCAAGCTCCTCGGTCTGGCGCTGCAATTCTGTCGAAATGCGTTGTCCAAAGAGCGACTCGGAAAATATCCGTTCAATATCAATGATCAGTACCGGGCTGCGCACCTGCCCCAGCGACAGATCGGCGGGCGCCTGCTGCGCCGACAGGGACAGGACCGGAACCAGCATTGCCAGCATCACCAGCCGGCACAACCGCTGCAGGTGCCGGCAATATGACCGAAACCGCATCAGAAACTTGTCGAGATGGTCAGATCAAAGGACCGGGGCCGGTCAAACTCCTGCGCATCCAGCGCCTCGGTAAAGTTGAACCGCAGCGGACCCAGCGGGGTGGTCCAGAAGATCGACAGGCCAACCACCGTGCGCGGGGTGAAATCGTTGTAGAGCACATCCTGACCATAGGTTTCACCCACATCCCAGAGCGAGCCATAATCGATGAACGCGCCGCCGGTGATGCCATATTCCTCTGGCAGACCCAGTGGAAACTCGGCTTCGAGCCGCGCCACGGCATACATGTCGCCCCCCAGCGCATCATCGGTCACCGCGTCACGCGGACCAATGCCAGCCGGCTCGAACCCGCGCATCAACCGGCTTCCCAGAAAAAAGCGGTCGGTCACCCGGCTCGACGTGCCATCTTCGTAAGCCAGCATCCCGCCTTCCAATGTGGCGCGCAGCGTCACTTCCTCGCCCAGCACCTTTGTCTCGGCCGAGGCGAGCGCCGTGGTCGCGATGAATCGCGCATCCCCCACGCCAAATTCCTGACCAAAGCGCAAAAGAACGCCGGAATTGGGGTCAAGCCCGGTGCGGCGGGTATCATAGCTGTAGCTATAGCCCAGCGACGAGGTCCAAAGCGCACCCAGCGCCGCTTCCGCCTCGATCACGGCACTGGCATCGTCAAACGGGTCATCGGGTGTATCGGCACCGGCAACATCGGTGATATCGGTCAGTTCAACCGCAGCATAGACGGTAAGCCGTCCATCCTCGCTCACCGGAAAGGCAAAGGACGGGCTGAACCGGAACGTCTCGGTATCGTAGAGCGCGTTCAGATTGTCCGTGGTGCGGTAATCGAATGACAGGCCAAACCCCAGATCACGGCCCAGAAACTGCGGTTCTGCAAAGCTGAAACTCAGCACCCGGTTCGACTCGCCGGTCGAGACTTCAAAGGCAAGCGCCTGACCGCGACCGAGGAAATTGCGCTCATTGTAACTCGCCACCAGCGAAAATCCGTTGTCGGTCGAGAAATTCGCGCCAAAACTCAGCGACCCCGTGGGGCCTTCCTCCAGATTGACATCAATCACCACCTGATCGGCAGCAGACCCGGCGCGCGCATTCACATCCGCGGTGGTAAAGAACCCCAGCGCACGGATACGCTCGGCGCTTTCCCGAATGGCACGCGGGTTGAACGGATCCCCCTCGACCACGCGGAACTGGTTGCGCACAACCCGGTCAAGCGTGGTGTTATTGCCTTCGATATCGATCCGCTCCACAAAAATCCTCTCGCCCCGCACCAGCGCGAACTCGACATTCAGGGTCAGGTCACGGTCATTGCGGGTAATACGCGGGTCGATGCGGACAAAGTTGAGACCAAGCCGCAGTGCCAGCCGTTCCAGCCGGGCAATGTCGGATTCAATCAGCGCCGGGGAATAGACCACACCGGGACGCAGGCGCAGCGCCTCGCGGAACACCGCCGCATCGGCTTCGGGGATTTCCGAACTCGCGGTGATCTGGCCAAAGCGGAAACGCTGCCCTTCCTGCACATTATAGGTAATCAGATAGGCATCACGCTCGCGGGTCAGGGCGACATCGACATTCTGCACCCGGAAATCGGCATAGCCGCGCGACTGGTAGAAATCGGTCAGCACCTGTTGGTCAAAGGCCAGCCGATCCGGCGAAAACGTGTCGCGCGTGATCAGCAGGCGCAGCGCACCGGCCTGTTTCGTATCCAACACGCCGCGCAAGCGACGCTCGCTGAAACTGCGGTTGCCGATGAACGAAATCCGCTCCACTTCGGTGACGCCACCCTCAAACACCTCGAATACCAGATCGACGCGGTTATCCGAGCGGCGGATGATCGAAGGCGTCACCGACGCATTGATCCGGCCATCGGCGGCATAGGCTTCTGCAATCGCCGCCGTATCCTGCTCCGCCTGCACCGGACTATAGACCCGGCGCTCCTGCGACCGGACCAGACCCGCAAGATCCTCGTCGCTCAGCCGCGAATTGCCTTCAAAATTGATCCGGTTGATCGTCGGAAATTCAACAACCCGGATGATCAATAACCCACCCTGCGGGATGACATCGACACTCTCGAATTGACCCGAGGCGCGGATACGCTGTGCCGCATCATTGAGCATCGCAGCAGAGATCGCTTCACCCTGCACAATTCCGGCATAAGTCAGGATAGTGCCACTCTCGATTCGCTGATTGCCTTCGATCTGCACCTGCGTGAACACAAACTGTTGTGCCGCAGCAAATCCTGTCCCCAATCCAATGAGACCCAGCACAAAGAACAGCCGGATCAGAACCGAACGACCCTGCGCCGCCGCGCTCTGCACTTTTTCGTTCATCAACCCGCCCGCCCAGTCCTGCCCAGTCCTGTAAATTACAGTCTGACTAGCGGGATTGCTTGCCCTTGTCAAAACGAACAAGCCGCCCAGGCCTGTTAAGCTGGACGGTTTTTGTCGTGTCTGACAGGAAAGCCTCGGTCACGGTCACGGGTTCAGGCCGACTCGCCGTTTAGGGCGTGGTCATCGTGCCCAGCCAGGCACCGCCCGCCAATGCGAAAAGGATCGTCGCCACATAGAGAATCCGGTCCCAATTCAGGTTGACCAGCAATCTGAGCCCGCGTGTATTTTCGACAATGGCGTTCATGATACCCTGACCTTTGGTGATGGTCCGGAAATAATCGCCGAACATGGCGATATCATGGCGCCTTCACCCGGTTACGGGCAAAGGAACAGGTCATTGGCCAGCGCAAACACCATCAAGGTCAGGATCAGCGACAGGCCAACGGCCATCAGCAGTCGCAGCGCCTTGTCACCCGGCAATTTGCCAGTCACCGCCTCATAGGCGAAAAATACCAGATGGCCGCCATCCAGCACCGGAATGGGAAACAGGTTCAGCAGCCCCACCGCCGTTGACAGCACCGCGACAAACCAGATGAAACTCGTGGCGCCCTGCGATGCCATCGCGCCAGAGGCTTGCGCAATTCCCACAGGGCCCGACAGGTTACAGGACGAAATCGCCCCGGTAATCATATACCAAAGCCCCGAGAGCGAGGATGTGATGATGAACCAGACCTGCTGCATCGCCTGCCAGATCGCGGCAAAGGGCGATGGCATCTCGGTCTGCGTCTCGATGATGAACCCACCGGTAATCCCGATCAGCCAGCGAGTCTCGAATCCGCCATCCGCCAGCGGTGTATCCACGCGGCGCGGCTGCAACACAAACTCGAGCGTCTCACCCGCACGCCAGACATCCAGCACCACGGCGCGACCATCCGACTCGCGGATCGCAGTGACGATATCTTCAAACCGGCTGATCGGTGCCTCGTCGATCGCCATCACCACATCGCCCGCGCGCAGGTCGATGTCATAGGCGGCCGATCCCGGCGACAGCCCGGAAATCACCGGCGCATAAGGATTGGGGCCCTGCACCGTCATCACCTGCCCGTCACGACGAATGTCGTAGTCAAGCGTCTGACCCGCAGGAATCCCGTCAAAGCTGAACAGGCCCGGTTCCGGCATCAGCACAGGCACACCTGCAATCGCGATGATCTCGTCACCGGCCTGCAATTCCACCGCATAACTCGGCGGCAGCGGCGGCAGTCCTGCAACGGTCAGCGGTTCCGTCGGTTTGCCCTGCGCCAGAATGACCCCGGCAAAGATCAGCAGACTCAAGATGAAGTTGAACACCGGCCCCGCGACCACAGTCGCCGACCGCGCCCACAGCGGCGCGCCCAGCATGGTGCGGCGTTTGTCGCGCACCTCCACCTCCGTGCTGCCGACCGAGGCGGCATTGGCATCGCCCAGAAACTTCACATAGCCGCCAAAAGGCAGCGCCGCGACCTGCCAGCGGGTACCATGCCGATCCGTGCGCGCAAACAGCACCGGCCCGAACCCGAGCGAGAACACCTCGGCATGAATCCCCGTCCAGCGGCCAACGATGTAATGGCCGTATTCATGGATCGCCACGATGATCGACAAGGCCAGCACAAAGAACGCGATGGTAAAGGCAGCATTGCCGAACTGCGGCAGAATCTGGGTCATATCCAAGGTATTTTAACTTCTCTGTTCGATGATTTCCGACGCACGCACACGCGCCAGCCGGTCGGTTTCAAGTACGTTATCTAGGGTCAAAGTGGCATTTTGCAGCCCGTCAGACGCCAACATCTTGTCGAGCACGCCACTGACCACAGCCGCCATCGCCAGAAACCCGATTTCGCCCGCGATAAACCCATCCAGCGCGCGCTCTTTCGCCGCGTTGAACGCCGCCCCGGCCAGCCCGCCCGATGCCATCACCCGGCGCGCAATCGCCAGCGCCGGATAGCGGGCATCTTCCGGTGCACGAAAGCTCAGCGCCCCGATCCGCGCCAGATCGAGCCGTTCGACCGGCACATGCCGCCGCTCCGGCCAATGCAGCGCATAGCCGATGGCATGGCGCATATCCGCGGGCCCCACATGCGCCATCAGCGCGCCATCGGCAAAACCAACCAGCGCATGGACCAGACTCTCAGGGTGGATAATCACCTCGATCTTGTCGGGGTTGATGCCAAAAAACTCATGAGTCTCAATCAGTTCCAGCGCCTTGTTGAACATGGACGCCGAATCGATGGTGATCCGCTGGCCCATCGCCCAATTCGGATGGCTGCTCGCCTGCGCCAAACTCGCCTGCGCCAATCGCTCAATCGGCCAGTCGCGAAACGCACCACCCGAGGCGGTAATGATCACCCGTTCGACCCCCGCCACATCCTCGCCGGTCAACGCCTGAAAGATCGCCGAATGCTCGCTGTCCACCGGCAATATCCGCGCGCCCTGCGCCTGCGCCGCCGCCATCACCAACGGCCCGGCCGTTACCAGCGTCTCCTTGTTGGCCAGCGCCAGGGTGCCACCGCGCGCCAGCACCGCGAGGCCCGGGACCAGCCCTGCCGCCCCCACAATCGCCGACATCACCCAATCCGCCGGGCGCGCCGCCGCCTCGGCCACCGCCTCCGGCCCCGCCGCCACCGCAATCCCGGTCCCGGCCAGCCGCTCCTTCAACCCGGCATAACAGGCCGGATCAGAGGTCACCGCCAGCTTTGCCCGCAACCGCACGGCATCGCGCGCCAAAAGGTCAAGGTTCTGCGCCCCGGTCAGTGCCTCAACCGCAAATTCCCCCGGCGCGCGCGCGATCAGATCAATCGTATTCTGCCCGATTGACCCCGTCGCCCCCAGAATCGTCACGGTTTTCACAGATGCAGACCCGCAATGCCAACCGTCGCCGCCAGCAGCGCCACAAACAGCACCGCACCAAGCAGCGCATCGAACCGGTCCATCAGCCCGCCATGGCCGGGGATCAGGGTCGAGGCATCCTTGACCCCCACCTTCCGCTTGATCGCACTTTCCGCAATATCACCCATCTGCCCGGCAAAGCTGACCAGCACCGCCAGCGCCACATCGACCCATGCGAACGTGCCCCAGATCACAAACCCGGCCGAAACGATCATTGCCGCGATCCAGCCCGCAACCGTCCCGCTCCAGGTCTTTTTCGGGCTGATCCGGGGCCAGAACTTTGGCCCGCCCAACATCCGCCCGGCAAAATATCCCGCAATATCCGTGACCACGACAATTGCCACGATCCACAGCAGAAACGTCAGCCCGAAATCAGCGCGAAAGGTCAACAGCGCCCAACCGCCCAGTTGCAACGCCAGCGCATAAAGGCAAAACCCGATCTTTGCGCGCGGGGCCTGCAAAAGGCCAATGACCGGAATGACCGCGAACAACGCGAGATAGCGCAGATCATCCGACCCGGCCACGCTTGCAAGGATCGCAGCACCCAATACGGCAAAGAGCATCCCCGGCACCGGCGCATCCGGCGCGATCATCATCCAGAGTTCCCAGATCATCACCGCGATGGCAAACACGACCAGAATCTCGAACCAGACCCCGCCCAGCACGATGTCAACCAATCCGACCACGGCAATGGCCAAACCATAAATGACACGCGTGCCCAGATCACCCCATCGCCCCGGCGCGGTCGGGGGTTGCACCGCCATGCTCAGACCGTAACCGCCCCAAAACGGCGCTCGCGCATGCCATAGCTCGCCAGAACCTTGGCAAACTCGGCTGCGGTGAAATCGGGCCACAGCGTATCGACGAATTCATATTCCGCATAGGCCGACTGCCAGAGCAGAAAATTCGAGATCCGCGCCTCGCCAGAGGTGCGGATCACCAGATCAGGATCCGGCAACACATGAGTATCGAGGAACTTGGCCAGCGTTTCCGCGTCCACATCCTTATGGGTCAACCGGCCCATCTCGATCTCGTAGGCGAGCCGCTTGGCCGCGCGGGTCACTTCATCACGCCCGCCATAATTGATCGCAATCGTCAGATGCACCCGGTCATTGCCGCTGGTGAACATCTCCAGATCGTCCATCAGACTGACCAGCTTGTCATCCAGCCGGACCCGGTCCCCGATAAAGCGGACGCGGACCCCTTCCTCGAACATATCGCGCGCCTCCCGCTCGATATAGCGGCGAAACAGACGCATCAGACCGGCCACCTCGGTCTGGGTCCGCTTCCAGTTTTCCGTCGAAAACG
>Ga0105053_10005261_pt1 | contig 18484 bp, 19 predicted proteins | sample BON01_FD_78093 | JGI IMG/M metagenome (GOLD analysis project Ga0105053, IMG submission 78093) | Freshwater microbial communities from Lake Bonney liftoff mats and glacier meltwater in Antarctica - BON-01 | ecosystem: Environmental > Aquatic > Freshwater > Ice > Glacier meltwater | place: Lake...
GCCTCCCTGTCGAGATCGGAGCCGAAGCCCAGATACGATTGGAGGACGAGTACACGGTGGTGCGGGTGTGCCGGAGCGAGGTGACCGAACGCCCGGACGTGGCTCGCTACGGCGTGGAGTTCGTTTCCCGGGAGTCGGCCCTGCAGTCCTACCTGTTCCGGACCCTCGGCGAGGGCCGCCCCCAACAGGACTACTGGCGCCACTTCAATTCCTGATACCCGGACCGCAGGGGAGCGACCCCCGCCGAGGCCTGCCCCCAAAGATGACGAATGGGACGTCGGGCCGCCTCTGCGCCATCATGCGTCCGGCATGGGGGAACGACTGCGGTGGTGATCGAAGCAGAACCCGTCGCGGGTAGCCCTCCAGCCGTCGCCGGGACGTCGTTGCGCGAACGGCCCTTCGTCATCGTGGTGGTGTTGCAGTTCGCCATGATCATCGCCATGGGCTCGGCCGGCATCGCCCTGCCCGCGGTGCAAGAGGGCCTCGGAGCCAGCGATGGGGCGATCCAATGGTTCGCCGCACTTTTCATGCTCGGCTTCGCCCTGGTCCTGGTGCTCGGTGGTCGCCTCGGCGACATCTACGGCAGCCGCCGGCTGCTCCTTCTCGGCTTCGGCGGCTTCGTCCTGGCCACGCTCCTCGGTGCCCTCGCCCCCACCGTCGGCGTGGTGCTGATCGCCCGCTTGCTGCAAGGAGTGGCCGGCGGCATCGCCTCACCGCAACTCCTGGCCACGATCCAGCGCACCTACCGCGACCACGCTCGCAATCGGGCTCTTGCCGTGTTCATGACCATCGCCGCATTCGCCTTCATGGTCGGTCAGCTCGTCACCGGAGCGCTCATCAGCATCGACGCGCTCGGCCTCGGATGGAGGTGGACCTTCCTCGTCTTCATGCCCCTCGGGCTCGTGGCCTGGCCGGTGGCGGCCCGGCTCCTGCCGTCCCCTCCCCAGCCGATGGGTGGGCGCGTCGACGGCCTGGGGGCAGGGCTCCTGGCCGTGACCAGCCTGTTGATCCTGTTCCCCCTCATCCAGGGGCAGGATGCCGGCTGGCCGGCGTGGATGCTGGCCATGCTCGTGACCTCGGTTCCGATGGCGATGGTGTTCGTCGCCGTCGAGCGACGGCTGGTACGTCGGGGCCAGCAGCCGCTGGTGAACCCCAGCCTCTTCACGATCAAGACCTTTCGCGTTGGCAACATCATCGGCGTGGTCACCGGTCTGCTCTCGTTCGCGGGGGTCGTGTTCGTGACCCTCACCCTCCAGAACGGCTTCGACCGCACCGCCCTGCAGGCGGCACTGCTCACCGCACCGATCCCCTTCGCCAACATGTTCGGCTCCCTCGTGGCCGCGCCACTGCTGCGCTCGGTGGGCCGGTTCAGCATCGCGGTCGGAGCGATCCTGACCGCGGCCGCCGCCGGCATGCTGCTCGCAGTCATCGAGCTCGGCCCCTCGTCGCTCGAACCCATCCACCTCGTGCCCGGGCTGGTCCTCCTGGGCTTCGCGCTCGGAATCTCGATCTCGGCGTCCATCGCCATCACGCTGGGCGAGATCCCCGGGGCCGAGGCTGGCAGCGCGGCGGGGGTGCAGTCCACCGTCTTGCAGTTGGCCAGTGCGGTGGGTATCGCCGTTTTCGGCATGGTGTTCTTCGGGACGATCGGAGGCTCCGACACCGAAGCCGCCTACGTGGACGGCTTGGCCGCCACCCTCTGGCTGAGCCTCGGCCTCTGCGCCCTGCAGTTCGGCCTCTACCTGTTCCTCCCCCGCCACAGCCGAACCGCTCTCCACCCCATACCGGTCGCTGATCCCGAGAACATCGTGATGCCCGACCTCCGCTCCGATCGGCCCAGATCACGTTCGGTCTCAACCGACTGACGGGTGCGACTCGGTCCGAGTCGATCGGGAAGACGACGAGATGCCGAGGAGTAACGTTCCGCCTGCATGAATCCTGGAACCGTCGTCATGGCCGAGATCATGTGGAGCACCGTCGCGGTCTGGGTGCTCCTCGTTCCCCCCGGCGGTGTCGCGGTCACCTGGGTGGCCGGAAGGCTCCTCGGCACGGCGCGGGGCTGGGTCGCCATGGTGCTCTCGGGACTCGTCGGTTTTGCCCTCGCCGTCGTTTTCGCCGGCTTGGTGACCGAGTGGGACTGGCGCACGTGGGCGATGGTCGGGCTCACGCTCGTCTTCGGCACGATCCTGACCATGGTCGTTGCCGTGGGCATCGATCTGCTGCGCCCGCCCGGCACTCTCTCCAGGGGCACCGCCGCCGGACTCATCGGCCTCCGCCGCGGGGCCGGCGTGACCGATGCCCTGTCACCGGTGAGCCGATACCGTGAGTTGCTCGGGCTGGCCCGGGCCAATGGTCTGCTCTCTCGTCGCTGGGACCTCGCCGACCCGCTCTCGGTGACAGAGTTCGGACCCCGCCTCCGCTCCACCCTCGAACAGGCCGGAGGCCTCTTCGTGAAGCTGGGGCAGGTGGCCTCGACCCGATCCGACCTTCTACCGGTCGCGCTGTGCGACGAGCTCGCCCTGCTGCGGTCAGCGGCTTTGCCCGCCGACGAGACGGACGTTCGCCGCCTGGTCGAGGCGGAGTTGGGATGTCCCGTTCACGAGGTCTTCTCGGAGTTCGACTGGGACCCGATCGCCAGCGCCTCGATCGCCCAGGTCTACGCCGTCACCACGGCCGACGGCCGACGGGCGGTGGTCAAGGCCCAGCGACCAGGGCTCGACCGACTCATCGAACGCGACAGCGCCGCCCTGTTGCAACTCGCAGGGCTGGCCGAACGGCGTACCACGATCGGAACGCGCCTGAGCCCCACCGACCTCGCGGAGGAGTTCCTCGACGGCATCCGCGAGGAGCTCGACTTCGGACGCGAGGCAGCCAACGCCGCCCTGCTCGCCGCGGCCACCCCACCCGACTCAGGCGTGAGGATCCCCTGGATCGACCACCAACACACCTCGTCGAAGCTGCTCGTGGAAGAACGCGTCGACGGAGTCCCGATCAGTGACGTCGCGGGAATCGTCGCGTCGGGCCATGACCCGGTCGAGGTGGCACAGCGCCTCCTGAGAGTGACGCTTCAGCATCTCTTCCGGGCCGGGGTGTTCCACGCCGACCCTCACCCGGGGAACATCCTGGTGGAAAAAGACAGCACGATCGTGCTGATCGACCTCGGTGCCGTGGGTCGACTCAGCAAGCAGCAGCGGTCCGTGGTCATGCAGGTGATGGTGGGCGCGACATCCGGTGACGCTTCGTTGCTGCGGCAATCGCTGGAGCCGGCTGGCATCATCACTGATGGCATCGACGCCGCCGCCCTCGATCGCGCCATCGACCAGTTCCTCACTCAGCACACGACGACGGCGGGTGGAATCGACGCCTCGATGTTCGAGGACCTGATCAGCATCCTCGCCGACTTCGGTCTGCGACCCCCACGATGGATGGCGAGCCTCGGTCGGATGCTCGTCACCCTCGAAGGAACCCTCGGGGCCATCGACCCGGACTTCTCCCTGGTCGACGCGGCCATGGCCGAAGCCAAGAACCTCGTGGGCCCGGACCTCACGGACGGGTCGCTCCGGGAGGCGGCTGAGGCCGAGGCGATGCTGCAGCTTCCGCGTCTTCGCCGCATCCCCCAGCGCCTCGACGAGCTCATGGGCCAGGCCACGCAGGGTCGCTTGTCCTTCCGTATGTCGCTGCTCAGCAACCAGGACGACGTCGACACGATCACCACCCTGGTGAACCGGGCCGTGCTGGCCCTTCTGGCTGCGTCCCTCGGCATCGGTTCGGTGCTGTTGTTGCGGTCCGGCGCCGATGGCCGGGAGGTGACCGTCGACGAGGTCCTCGGCTACATCGGACTGGCAGTCTCGGCGGTGTTCACGCTGCGGATCGTGGCTGGCGTGGTCCGCGACGGGCGCAGTTGAATCTCGGCGTCACGGCACCTCAACACCTGCGGCTCGGGCCAACTCGATCACGGCCCGGGCCGAGGGATTCACCACGACCGTTCCATCGACGTCGACCGTGGGCACCGTCTCGTTCCCCCGGGCATGACTCCGCACGAACGCCGCGGCCTGCGGGTCCTCCCAGATGTTGATCTCCACCGTCGGCAGCGCGGCCTTCTGGAGCCGGCGACGCAGCACCGAGCAGGACCCGCACCCGGGACGCCAGTAGACGGTCACGGTGGGTCCGGTGGGCGATGGGGCCTCCAGGTCTGTCATGCCCGAAGTGCAACCGCCACAGTCACGGTTTCGTTCCCCGGGGAGCCGATCTCAGGTCGAGGTGCGGTAGTCGCCGAACTTTTCGTCGCGCTCGCTCAGGGCGGCGGTGAGACCCTTCTCGCGTGAGGCGCCGACGAACTCGGCCATGGCCTTGGTGTGCGTGCCCAATCCGCACAACTCGGTACCGGCGCGAATGCCCGCTCGCATGCCCATGTGGTCCATCTGGCGGTGGACCACCCGCTTGTTGAGCTGCACGACCTCCGGTGGCAGCGCGGCGATGCGCTCCGCCATCTTGAGGGTCTGGGCGTCGAGTTGATCGGCCGGGAACGCCCGGTTGGCCCAACCTTCGGCGACGGCTTCGACGCCGGTCACCGAGTCCCCCGTCACCATCATCTCCATCGCCCGACGCATGCCGAGGAACCAGGCGTGGAAGTGCATGTCCGGCACGCCGAAGCGCACCGCCGGGTAGCCCATCTGGGCATCCTCGGCGATGTACACGAGGTCGCAGCCGGTAGCGAGCTCACTGCCGCCGGCGAGGCAGAAGCCGTGCACCTGGGCGATCACCGGCTTGGCCAGGTCCCAGATGCCCATCCAGCCCTCGGTGACGTGACGGGGCCACTGGCCTTCGCCCCCGGGCGTGTAGAAGGGATACTCATAGCCCTCGTTGCCGTTGGCGAGGTCGTAGCCGGCCGAGAAGGACGGGCCGGCACCCCGGATGATCTGCACGTGGACATCGTCGTCCCGGTCCCCTGCGTACAGGGCTTCGAGGATGGCGCCCCGCAACGGGTGGTTCAGCGCGTTGCGCTTCTCGGGACGGTTCATGGTGATGCGCTTGACGTGCGGCGCGGGCTGGTCGATCAGCACCCAATCGGTCATGTGTTGCTCTCCCCCATCGGGCGCCTCGGACGACGCACTCGTGGTCGCATGATGCCAGTCGCGACCATCCACGTGCGAAAGACCTCCCGGCCCGCGCCGGTCACGACGGCGACCTTGCCGTCGACCAGTCGGATGGGATCGGTGGGGACACGGAAGTAGCCCTTCCCCTCGCGATTCCCCTCGCGATTTTGACACGTGCGTCAGCCCCGTGTCGGCGGGCCAAAGCAGCCGGCCGGCCCGATGAGTTGAACCCCGACACCGCTCTGCAGAGTGAGCGACGTGAGGCGGGAATCGCGGACCCTGAAGGGATGACAGGATCAGGGCCCCGGGCGGCCGTGGGCACGCCAGCTACCCGAGCTACCCCGAGCTACCCCGAGCTACCCAGCTACGCAGCTACGCAGCTACCCCATGACACAGGAGAACCCTCTGATGACCGAACCGCTGGTGCTCGTCGAGACCCGAGGCCCGATCCTCGTGATCACCATCAACCGACCCGAGAAGAAGAACGCCGCCAACGCCGAGGTGCTGTGCCGCCTCTACGACGCCTGGGTGCAACTCGACACCGACGACGACCTACGGGTCGCGGTGCTCACCGGCAAGGGCGACACGTTCTGCGCCGGCATGGACCTCGCCGAGATCGGCCGTCTCCGCTCCGGTGTGGTCGACAACGAGTGGTTGCAACGCTTCAAGGACCAGCCCGAGGTCATCCTCGGCGGTTGGCTCAAGACCTACCGCCCCACCAAGCCAGTGATCCTGGCCGCCGAGGGCTACGCCCGGGCCGGCGGCACCGAGATCCTCCAGGGCACCGACATCCGCGTCGCCGGCGAGTCGGCGGTGTTCGGGGTGACCGAGGTGCAGCGGGGCCTGTTCCCGATGGCCGGTTCGGCGGTGAGGCTGCGTCGCCAGGTCGGTTACGCCATCGCCGCCGAGATGCTGCTCACCGGCGAGGACATCTCCGCACCCAGGGCTCGGGAACTCGGCCTCATCAACCATGTCGTCCCCGACGGTGAGGCGCTGACCAAGGCGCTCGAGATCGCCGACCGCATCGCCCGCAACGGCCCCCTGGCGGTCAAGGGCATCCTGGCCACGCTGCGCAACACCGAGGCCATGCCCGAAGCCGAGGCGTTCTCCATCGAGATGGCCGAGGGCGGCAAGGTGATGGTCTCCTCCGACGCCGCCGAAGGTCCGCGCGCCTTCCTGGAGAAGCGCGACCCCGTCTTCACCGGCACCTGAGGCCGGGTGGCCGTCATCCAGCAAGCGCCTCGTCGATGCGGTCGAGCATGTCGCGGTCAAGGGCATCGAGCACCTCGAGGGCCTTCAGGTTCTCGTGCACCTGCTCGACCCGGCTGGCACCGAGGATGACAGTGGAGACGTTGGGATTGGCGGCGCACCAGGCGATGGCCAGCTGGGCCAGGCTGCAGCCCAGCTCGTCCGCGATCGCCACCAGGCGCCGAACCTTGGCGTTGCGCCCCTCGTCGGTGAGCATGCCCGCGAGCCACTCGTAGCCGGGGAGGGCCGCACGGCTGTCGGCGGGCACGCCGTCGAGGTACTTGCCGGTGAGCAGGCCCGAGGCGAGCGGGCTCCAGGTGGTGAGCCCGAGACCGATGTCGTCGTAGAGACGGGCGTACTCGACCTCGACCCTCCGACGCTCGAGCAGATTGTACTGCGGCTGCTCCATCACCGGCTTGTGCAGGTGATGACGCTCGGCGATCTCCCATGCGGCTCGGATCTCGTCGGCCGACCACTCGGAGGTGCCCCAGTAGAGAGCCTGGCCCCGCTCGATGATGTCGTGCATCGCCCAGACCGTCTCCTCGATGGGGGTGTCGGGATCGGCGCGGTGGCAGAACAGCAGGTCGACGAAATCGAGCTGCAGGCGTTCGAGGCTGCTCTCGACGGCCTGCAGCAGGTACTTGCGGTTGAGGGTGTTGCGCATGTTGGGGCCATCGTGGATGCCCCAGAACACCTTGGTGCTGATCACGTACGACCAGCGGGGCCAGCCCAGCTCGGCGATGGCGGCGCCCATGATCGACTCCGACTCGCCGCCGGCGTAGGACTCGGCGTTGTCGAAGAAGTTGACCCCACCGTCGCGAGCCGCGGTGAGGCACTCCTTGGCCAGGCTGGTGTCGACCTGGGTACCGAAGGTGACCCACGAACCGAACGACAGGGCGCTGACCTGGAGGCCGGAGCGGCCGAGGCGGCGGTAGGGCATGAGCGGCTGATCGTCCATGGCTGGGCAGCCTACGAAACCAACGGGTACTCGGCAGACCGAGACCGGTACGGGGGGGTCAGCGGGTACCGACCTCGAAGACGTCGAGGTCCGGCTCGGAGACCTGGTCGCGGAACATCCACATCGAGTGCGGGTACTGGGTGACCATCCGACCCGACTCGCTCAGGTAGTAGTGGCTGCACCCGGCCTTCCACACCTCGACGGCGGCCAGGTCAGCCTGGAGGGTGTCGTTGTAGGCGTCCATCGAGTCACGGCGCACGTCGACCCAGTCCACGCCGGCTTCGTCCATGACCTCGAGCATCTTCGCCACGTACTGGGCCTGAAACTCGATCATGGGGATGAGTGAGCCTGCGTTCGTGTTCGGTCCGTAGAGCATGAACAGGTTCGGGAACCCCGACGTGGTGATGCCGAGGTAGGCCTGGGCGCCGTCGGCCCAGGCCTCGTCGAGCGAGAGGCCACCCCGCCCGGTGATCGGGATGCGCGACGCGAACTTGTGGACCACGTAACCGGTGGCGAACACGATGACGTCGACCTCGCGCTCGGTGCCATCAGCGGTGACGACACCTGTCGGGGTGATCCGCTCGATGGCGTCGGTCACCAGCTCCACGTCGGGTCGGTTGAACGCCGGGTAGTAGTGGTTCGAGAACAGCGGCCGCATGCACCCCCACGGCGTGTCGGGGGTGAGCTTCTGGCGGACCTCGGGGTCCTCGACCACCTCGATGGCGCAGGCCGCGACCCACTCGGCGGCGCCGTTGATCTCGGGGTTGCCGAACGGAATGCTCGGGCCGATGAACGACATGATCCCGTCGTGGTAGGCCTGCAGCGTCTCGGGGTCACGGTGGAACTCCTCGAGCTGCTCGGGCGTGTGCTCGACGTCCTCCTTGGGTAGCACCCAGTTGGCCGAGCGTTGGAACACGTGGACCTGCCCCGCCACCTTCGCGATCTCGGGGATCGACTGCACCGCGCTGGCTGCGCTGCCGATCACCGCCACCCGTTTGCCGGCCAGCTCGACCGACTCGTCCCACACTCCGGTGTGCATGGCGACACCCTCGAAGGAATCACGACCCTCGATGTCGGGGTACTTCAGCTCGCCGAACATGCCCTGACCGCTGACCAACGCGTCGGCCTCGATCTCCTCACCGGCATCGGTGGTGAGGACCCAGGTGGAGGTGTCATCGTTCCAGCGGGCCGAGGCCACGCCGGTGTTCAGGCGGATGTAGGGCCACAGGTCGAGGTCGGCGACGGTCTGGCGGATGTAGGCCAGGATCTCGGGCTGGGTGGCGTAGGAGCGGGTCCAGCCCGGGTTGAGGCTGAAGGTGAACGCGTAGACATGGCTCCACACGTCGCAGGCCAGACCCGGATAGCGGTTGCGCTGCCAGGTGCCGCCCACGTCGCTCTGGCGCTCGAGCACGGTGATGTTCGTGTGGCCCGCCTCGCGCAAGTAGTACGCCGAGCTGATACCGCCTGGTCCGGCCCCGATGATCACGACCCGTCGGTCCTTCACGTCTTGATTCCCCTCGCTCTCGACGATCCCGAATCGACATTCTGTACTAACGACAGCGCCCGGGCCTCAGCCGGTGGCCGGGATGGCGGGAAGGACCTCTCGGTGGTCACTCAGCTCGTGTCGGGGAACAGCGTCCTGGGTTCTCTTGCCAGCAACCCTGGTGAGGACGTTCGAGCAACCGCCGTGGCCGCCACCTGGTTGTCGGTCGGCGGCGGCACCATCGGTCCGGCGCGCGCTGATGCCGGTATCACACCGCTGGAGTCGGCGGCGTTCCACAGCTCGACCGAAGCAGCGGATGTCCTGGTCGCTCACGGGCTTCACCGGCCGAGCCTGTGGCTCGCCGCCGCGACCGGTCAGACGGCGGAACTCGCATCGTGGATCGATCGCTACGGCGCATTGACCCGACCCGCGGGTCCGTACCGTCCCGACTTCGCCGATGTGGGTCGCCCCGCGGGTCGACCGCCGGGCGACGACGAGGCTGAGATCCTGAGTGAGGCGTTGGTGCTCGCCGCTGCCAACAACCGGATCGAGGCGGTCGACTTCCTGCTCGACGTAGGCGTCGACATCGACTTCCGCCCGTACTGCAACACCACCGGGTTGCACCTAGCCGTCCAGTTCCACCGGCCCGAGATGGTTGAACACCTCCTCGCACGAGGGGCAGACCCGACGATCGAGGACGACAACCACAACAGCACTACGAAAGGCTGGGCGGAAGCTTCCGACGACGGCTCGGACGCTGCGGCGAGGGTTCGGACGCTCCTCTCATCCCGGTGAGCCGTCCCAGAGCGATCAACGTGTCGTCAGCCGCGTCGAGTCCTACATCGACCAACTCTCACCGCTGGCTCGAACGCCGTACCTGTTGCTGGCGATCGGGTTCGACTTCGTGCGACCTGTGCCGCGTCTGGTCGAACTGCTCAACCGCTGGAACGATTCCAGCTTCGTGCGCACCGGCGTCTGGCTCGTCAACGCAGGCCTCGATGACTACCTCGACCTCGTCTCGCACCATCGCAGCACCCTGCCGACGATCTCGCTCGACCCGAATCCGTACTGGTCAGGGTTCTATGCCTCGCGCCCGATCCTCAAGTCGACTTGCCAGGATCTCGGTCGGCGCCTCGTCAGCGACGACAACGAACGGACTCGGGCCGACGTGGTCGACTCGAGCGGCTCTGACACCGCACGCCGTCCGGTGTCAGAGCAGGTCACCACGCGGCGTGGTGGACAGCCGTCCCCTCGAACCACCACGACTTCGTGACCGGACCGGCACCGAACCGCGTCGCCAACGGCGAACAGTCCCCAGCTCCGCGAACCTGCGGTGTGGAGTCGAGCCGGTCAGGCGGTCAGGGCTTGGCCCAGAGGATCCAGATGACGAGGCAGAACAACGGCACCAAGAAGTCCGCGACAAGGATCGGCCCTGCGTTGCTGATCGAGAAGTTCTTGTCCTTGATCACGCCGCGGACGTGACCGATCCCGGCGACCCACAGGAACCCCATGGCGACCAAGATCACCGCTAGCCAGTAGTCCGGCTGGAACGAGCTGGCCCAGACGCCCGCGATGCCGATGCCCAGGCTGGCGCCGCCGACCTCCCACTGGAACGGGCTCGGCTGCCACCCGATGGACTCGGCGATCGGGGGACCGAAGAACATGTGACCGATCCCGGCGCCCAGGGCCTGAGCGCCGATCAGATAGGTCACCGAGTTCATCACCAGAATCTGCTGCCAGTTGTCGCTCCCCTTCGTCGCGAACTGGATCGCTTCGGCGATGAGAAGGAGGATGAGCCCGATGAACGGGAAGACGGCGAAGGCACGGGTCGACGGCCTGTCTGGCATTTGGCGACCTTACATCGTTTTCATCCTACGGTCGGGCCTCACCAGATCCGGTGATTCAGGCGCCACTACCTGCTCACCGGGCTCATGCACTGCGAGCTCGGCAGTCGACGAATGCAGGGCCAGTGGAACCACGGTCGCGCGTTCCACCACTGCAAGTTCCCGGCGAACTACCCCGACCCGGAATCGATCGTACCCTTGCAGCATCTACGTCAAGAAGAAGCAGTCACCCCAGGACTCGACCGCTGGCTCGCTCAACCCTTCGACGATGATCACATCGACCAGACGTGCAACACCCTCGCCGGCATCTCCGAACCCGACCCGGCAGCGATCGAACGGGACAAGCGACTCACCGCGGGGATCACCGAAGCTCAACGCGAATGCGAGGGTCTCGGGGCCCAGCTCGGCGAGAACATCCCCGGCGAGCAACTCAGATCGAGCCAGGTCAAAGCGCTCGTGACCGGCCTCGCGACATCGTCGCTGCCCTCGCAGCCGCCGAGCCGGCGGACGGGACTGCTGCACGGTTTGGTGACATCTGATCTGTGGTGCCGAGAGGTGCTGCTGGAAGGATGTTCACCATGCCCAGGCCCTACCCCAAAGAGTTCCGTGAGGACGTGATCCGAGTCGCCCGGAGTCGCGACTCGGGCGTCCTCCTCAAGGACGTCGCCGCTGATTTCGGGATCTCGGAGTCGTGTCTGAATCCTCGGGCTCAAAGCCGCGGATGTCGAGGACGGTCTCAAGCCCGGCACGACCGCCGCAGTGAACGCCGAGCTGCGTGAGGCGAAGAAACGGATCCGGTTGCTCGAGCAGGAGGACGAAGTCCTGCGCCGAGCGGCTGCGTATCTGTCGCAGGCGAATCTGCCGGGAAAATGATGTACTCGCTCGTCCGAGAGCTCGCTGCTGACGGAATCCCCGTCACGGTGACGTGCCGGGTCCTGAAGATCGCCCGCCAGCCCTACTCCCGGTGGCTCAAGGAGCCGGTCACCGAACGCGGAGCTCAACGCGGCGCATCTGGCGAACGCGGTGTTCGACGCGCATCGTGACGATCCTGAGTTCGGCTACCGGTTCCTCACCGACGAAGTCCGCGACGCCGGCCACGTCGCGTGCGAACGGACCGTGTGGAAGACCTGTCGGGACAACGCCTGGTGGTCGAGCTTCGGCAAGAAGAAGAGCTCGAAGCGTTCCAAGCCAGGGCCACCAGCGCACGATGATCTGGTGCGCCGGGTGTTCACCGCTGAGGAGCCGAACCAGTTGTGGCTGACCGACATCACCGAACACCCCACCGTGGAGTTGACCCGCGATCTTGGACACCTGATTCTGGGATGGAACCCAGAGGAGGGAGGCCCGGATGGGTCGTCCAGGAAAGTACCCGGAGGAGTTCCGACGTGAAGCAGTCGAGTTGTACCGCAGCTCGGATCCGGAACCCCGTGACGTGGTAGGACAACCGCCCGTCGACGTTCAGTCCGTGCCGCGACGATCGAATTCAGCTCGCGCCCGGTCGCAGAACGCTTCGACCTCAGCGACGTCGTGTTCAGCGCTGCGGGCGAACACCATCGGCGCTTGTGCCACACCAACCGGGCCCCGGAGCGGGTCTCGACGTGCACGATCACCGGTCCGGCGGGCTCGTCGACTGCGCCGAGGACGGTCACGTCTCCGAGACCGACGAGGAGTTCACACACGCGCGTAGGGTCAACGATCACAGGGGCTCTCCGGCACCTGATTGGCTTCGACACCGTCAGATTCGCAGGGCCCCTGTGCCATGCCAGAGACCATCAACCCGCGATCAGTTCCCCCTCAGATCCGACGAGCCGCTAACGCGACGGTCGACCGCCCCTTACACCACACCAACATCGTGCTCATCGGCGGCGACCCCAGCCGACTCACCCAAGCCACCACAGGCAAGGGGGTCAAGCCTCTGGCTGACTGAACCCCGGGCAGTTCTGTTGGCCAACACCGGGCAGTTCTACTGTCCGCCGCCGGGCAGGACGCACTGACCGTTGACAGTCCTCGCCCGCATGGCCTGCGGACTCAAGAAACCCGAGAACCTCATCGCTCATGGCGGCGCCCACCGGGCCAGGAACCGACTGAACTCGTGCTGGAGCCGACCGGAGAACGGATGGGTCTGGAAGTCCGCTGGCGTCAGCTGGGTCAAGGCCACGTCGCCGACGTCGCGCAGCTCGTGAATCATGTTGTTGATCACGGTCAGGCGGGCCACGCCTTCTGGGAACGCCGCTGCCAGGGCCGCCACCCCTGACCCAGGCGGACCACCGGTCATCAACGGCGTGTTGAAATCCTTGGTGCCGCAGGTCAACAGAACAGTTCGCTCGCCGGTGCGCCGTGCTGCCAGCGCCACCGGGTCCACCAGGTCCTCGGTCCGGCCCAACTGGTTGCGGAAACGGCCGTAGACCGTGTCGGCGACCAATGCCTGCCACTGGGCCGTCACGCCGCCGGGGTCGGCGAGGGGCGGCGGGCCCAGCTCGAGGAACGGCGGGGTCAGCGTGCGGATCTCCTCCAGGCCGGCTGCGGCCCACTCCGACAGGGTGGCACCGTCATCTGCCGTGACCGTCCCCGCTGACACTGCCATGGCGAGCTGGTCAGTGATTTGGCGGAGCAGGATGTCACCGATCCGGCCGTACGCGGACTCAATGAGCGCCAAACCGCACGGCATCGGCGCGTCGCGAGGGTCGTCTGCGACCGCCAGAGCGACCATCCCGCCCTCGCTGTGTCCCACCAGCAACAGGCGGGCAGGGTCAACACCTGGGGTGGCGGCCAGGTGGGACAAGGCATCACGCGCGCCCTGGACGTACACGGCGTCAAAGTCGAGGCAGGTCAGCTCTGTCGGATCGTCCGCGTAGGGGCCCAGCCCCGTGGCCCCGCTGCCGAGCTTGTCGTAGCGAAGGGACGCGAAGCCCGACTCGCTGAGCCGGTCGGCCAACCAACGGTACGCATCGAGCTTGAGCCCGTCGTAGCCCGGCACGGCCGAGTTGCCGTCACGGTCGGTCGGGCCGCTCCCGGCGATGATCACGGCCCCCGGGACGACACCGGCGGCATCCACCGGTGCCCGCAGGCTGGCCTGCAAGGTGACACCGGCGCTGTCGAAGCTGACCTCGCGGTCGAGGCAGATCGATTCGGATCGACCAACGGGTCTGGTCACGCCGACTGGTTTCGGGTGGGCGAGCCGTCCATGTTCATGGTGTACCTCCACAGGTGTCGGTACACAGGTCGACAACGTCTCAGAACACCCGATCGGTCGCGCCATCTGCCATCGCGATATGTGCCCGTGAGCCGGGGGGGGATGGGACGTCATCATGTTACCTTCGGCATGACAGTTAGCTTCGAACTCACCGACACCGAGCTCAGCGTGCACATGACGGGTGTCAGCGGTGTACTGGCTCTGAAGACCAGGATCCACATACCGCTCGAGCACGTGACCGATGCCAGAGTCGTCGCCACCAAGCAGGCGAAGGCCGAAGGGCGTGGCTTCAAGGTCGGCGGGCACATCCCTGGCCTGGTGAAGGCCGGTTCGTTCGGGATCGGCGAAGCGAAGCAGTTCTGGTACGTACTTCGCGCCGAGCAGGTCCTGGTGGTGGACCTGGCCGACGACCAGTACAAGCGCCTGGTGCTGGAGGTCGACGACCCCGCTGCTGCGGCCGAGCAGATCAAATCGAAGCTTCCGAGCTGAGCGCGAACGACCGTCGGACTCCAGCTCGACTCACCCGCAAGCCTCTACGCTGCAGCGATCGTGCACTGACCACTGGAACTGGCCGTCCCCCGTCAACGCAACAGCCCCGATTCGAGGGTGTCAGGTGAGGCGATAGAGGTTGATGCTATTGCCGTACGAGGTTCGACCCATCGGCTCGAATGTGACCCGGTCGGTGGCAACGATCTGGTCGTGGCAGAAGGTGTTGACGTAGAGGATCGCGACGGTGCGCGGGCGTTCGTCAATAGATTCGAGAACGCGGGCCATGCACTGGGTCATGACGGCGGCTGCGGAACCTGTCAAGGGTTGGTTGCTGATCTGGTCAGGTTTTCGTTTGTAGGGTCGGCTTGTTGATCCACGCTTCGGCCGGCGGGCGAGCGGCGCGGGGTGCCTGGTTGCGGAACCGGTCGGGGTTCGCCTGGAAGGGGCTCGGTCGACATGCAGACGTGGTGGCTCCAGTAATACGTCATCGGACCCACCGGTGAGCTCCTCCTGGCGCTCGCGATCGGCGAGGATCTGCGCGACCTCGAACCATGCCGAACGATCTGCATCGGCGTCGAGGGTGTGTTTCGAGATCTCGTCCAGCAGCAGTTCGAAGCTTGGCCCCGCGGCTCGACCACTGACGGGTTCAGTCCTGACGTCTGCATCAAGACCGCCGAGAACACGATCACGGTGGTCGGGATGTGCTGGCTCGACTTCACCGGCAGGAAGTTCCCGCTACGCGCCGCGATCGAGCTCGACTCGCACCGCACGCACCTGTCGAGATTCACGGCCGAGATCGGCGAGACCGTCGAGCGAACGGGAGCTCCTTCGCTGCACCTCGCCGGATCGATGATCCTGCCCGACCGCGATGACGACGGGAACCTCCTCGACGTCGAGCTACTCGTCGGTCGCAGACCGGAGCCGATCCGCTGGACGACAGCGGTCACCGGTCTGGGTGACGAGCTGACGGGTCATCACCAATGAGCAATCGCCGAACCCATGGAGGGGTGGATTCGGCGTTCGGGTATACTCGAATGCGGAAGGGGATCGAATGGCCCGCAAACGCACCCGCGCTGACGACATGCTCGGCCTCGCCGTCGAGGACCTCGCCACCGCGCTCGCTGACGCCGGCGTCGGCATCGTCCGTGCGGGGAAGCGGTCACTCACCGTCAGGTTCGATAACACCGAGTTCGAGATCGATGTCGTCCCGGCCGCGTACGCGACAGCTCCACGAGTGGACGCGCTGATCGATAGTGCACCCGAAGGTGGTCGGGTTCCTTTGCTCGTCGCGGATCGCATCACCGTCGATGCCCGAGATCGACTCAGCGATTGGGGTTGGAGCTGGTTCGACCGGCGCGGCCACCTCCGCCTCCGCTCCCCCGGCGTCCTCATCGACACCGACGTCACCGCCTCAGCCCGTTCGACCGCAACCCACGACGAACCGATCCGTGGTCGCGCCGGGCTCTCGATCGCATACCGGCTCCTCACCCACCCGACCGAAGCGATCTCCCCGACGCGGTCCGGCCTCGGGTTCGCGCCCTCGACTGTCAGCGAAGCGCTCGACCGGATCCGCACCGCCGGGCTGGTCGACTCCGAGGGCCTGCCCGTCATCCCCGAGCTCTTCTGGGTGCTCGCCGAACGTTGGAACCCGGAGCGAACCTGGCTCGCCTCCGCACCCGATCCGACCGACCCCGCTGCGTCCGAGTGGTGCGTGTCGGGCACCGCCGCCGCTGCCGCGCTTGGCGCACCGGTCGTGTCGACCACGTCAGTGCCGGATCTCTACGTGCCCGGGCCTGTCGCGGTAACGATCGCTGCGCGCCGCTTCGGCGTCGCCAGGGACGCGACCGTCGCTGCCGCATCCATCGCGGTCGCGCCGGTCGCCGAGGTGACCGAGGTGATCGAGGTGACCGAGGTGACCGAGGTGACCGAGGTGATCGAGGTGATCGACGACCGTCGACCAGCGGGTGCAGGTTGGCCGCTGGCGCATCCGGTCGCCGTCGCCCTCGACCTGGCCCAGGACCGCTCACGCGGTCGCGAGATCCTCGACGACTGGAGCCCACCCGAACGTGTCTGGTGAACCGACCGTCATCCTGCCCGGCGAGGCTATGGTCCGCCTCGTCGGCGCCGCAGCGAAGGTCGCCGTCGCGCCGCTCGGCCGCTACGCCATCATCGGCGGCGTCGCCGTCTCGGCCCGACTCCAACAGACCCACCGGGCAACCGCCGACATCGACACCGTCGTCGACGACATGACCCCACCGCCCGCCGTCGAGACCCTGCTCGCTCTTCCCGGCGCCCATCCCGATCCCACCGGAGCGCACCGGGTGCTGGTCGACGGCATCAAGGTCGAGGTCCAAGGCACCGAACCCTTCGCCGACGCCGACCTCGACGGACTGACCGACAAGCAGATCCTCTACGTCGCCGCCCACCGCTACGCGCTCGACTCCGCCACCCCGGTCACGCTCGTCGCCCAGGACGCCGACGTTCGCGCCACCGTTCGCGTGGCCACCCCAGGGGCGCTGTTCGCCATGAAGCTCCACGCCATCGAAGACCGCAGACCCGCCGGCGGAATGGACAAACGCGCCGGCGACGCCTGGGACATCTACCGCATCCTCCTCGACCTCGACCGAACCGGCGCCGTCCGCGACGAGCTCGTCGCTCTGTCGCCCCCACTTCGCCGCGTCGTCGCCGACGCCGCAGGACGGATCCTGGTCACCAAGGCCGCCCGCACCGTCAGCTGGCTCAAGGCCGGCGACGACCGCATGGGCGTGATCACCGCCGACGAGCTGCAGGCCCTCGGCCAACCCGTGACTGAGCTGCTCAACCCGCACTCGTGACCCGCACGACCTCACGATCGAACGGTGGCGTGCTCACCGGCACCTGGGCCCTGACGCTGTCACCTGAGGGTGCCGAATACTCGTACTCCCCGTGCTTTCGGGCCTTTCCCATCCCGCCGGGCCGTCCATAGCCTCCTTCTTCGTGACGCTCCTACCCGTGCTCGCTCGGCTCGTCCTGAGGCGATTCCGATGGCTGTTCGCCGGCGGTGACGCCCGCGACGCCGAAATCCTGGCTCTCCGCCACCAGGTCCTGGTGCTGCAACGCCAGATCAACCGGCCGAAGTTCAACGAGACCGACCGGACAATCCTCGCTCTGCTCGCCTCGGTGATGGACCAGGCGCGGCGTGGCCGGTCGCTGTTGATCGTGCGCCCGGCGACGGTCCTCGCCTGGCACCGACGACTCGTCGCCCGCCACTGGACCCAACCACCAACCGCTCGACCGGGTCGTCCGCCCGTCGATACCGCACTCCGACGCCTGATCGTTCGCTTGGCCCGCGAGAACCCGACGTGGGGCTACCGCCGGGTCCACGGTGAACTCCACCAACTCGGTCACGCCGTCGCCGCGTCCACCGTGTGGAAGATTCTGCGGGCCACCGGGATCGACCCGCGTCGCGACCGCACCGGACCGTCGTGGTCGGAGTTCATCCGCTCCCAGGCCAAGGCGGTCATCGCGACCGACTTCGCGTGTGTCGACACTGCGCTGCTCCGGCGGTTCCACGTCCTGTTCGTCATCGAAGTCGCCACCCGAAGAGTGCACCTGGCCGGGATCACCACGAACCCGACCGGGCCGTGGACCACTCAAGCCGCGCGGAACCTGCTGATGCGCATGCCCCACGATCACGGCTTCCAGTACCTCGTCCGCGACGGAGCAGGGCAGTTCACACGCGCCTTCGACGCCGTGTTCGCCGGTTCAGGGATCACGGCACTTCGGATCCCGCCACGGGCACCGCAAGCAAACGCGTTCGCCGAGCGATGGGTTCGCACCCTGCGCCACGAACTCCTCGACCGAACCATCATCTGGAACGAACAACAACTGCGCCTGCTGCTCGACGAGTACCTCGAGCACTACAACACGCATCGACCCCACCGCAGCCTGCACCAACGCGCACCCGACGACGGTGACGACATCGCAGCGATCGGCCCATGCCACCCGATCCGACGTGACACGACCTGCGGCGGGCTCATCAACGAGTACCGCCACGCCGCCTGAAGCAGCCGACGGGTCGCCGCCGGAATCGTCGTGGCCTCCCGCTTCACCGCGCCCACGCCCGACCCGCCAACGCCCACCCCGGCGCATCAACGGACCCAACTGGCCCGGGATGAGTTCTCGGCACCCTCA
>Ga0105053_10005262_pt1 | contig 18483 bp, 16 predicted proteins | sample BON01_FD_78093 | JGI IMG/M metagenome (GOLD analysis project Ga0105053, IMG submission 78093) | Freshwater microbial communities from Lake Bonney liftoff mats and glacier meltwater in Antarctica - BON-01 | ecosystem: Environmental > Aquatic > Freshwater > Ice > Glacier meltwater | place: Lake...
CCATACCCGCTACGACCGATGCGCACACACCTTCATGTCCGCCATCGCCATCGCCGCAACCGTCATCTTCTGGCTATGACGCAATGAGTCCTGAGCCTAGCAATTTTCGACGCGAGAAACCTCTACGCCCCAGTATCGCGAGATAAGCGTCCGCATCCTCATTTTTGAACGGGATCACAGGCAAGGCTGCGAGCAAGGCGTCGAGCCGGGCTTGCCGGACGCGAACATCCGTATCCCCTCGACCCAGGTCAGCCTCGAGTTCGATACGGGTCACGATCGACAAGCTCAGTGGCCCGACAAGGGAATCGACCAGGTCATCGACGCAATCATCGCCGTCACGAACATGGATGGCTACGTTTGTGTCCAACACATGGGTCAATCAAAGCCCCGGTCGTTTGGGCGCAATAAAGGGGTCCCGCTTTCCGATTGAAGACGGCTTGGGCAAGCTCCGAAGACTTTCCAGCTTCGCCTTTGTGGAGAGGCGTTTGGGCGAGATGGTCACCACATCCCCCTTGCGCTCGATCTCGACCTCTACGCCGGGGCCGAAGGTGATCTCCTTGGGCAGTCGGACGGCATCGCTGTTGCCGCTGCGAAAGGTCCGGCTGGTGACGGGCATGGCGTCCTCCTTGTGTTGACGTGTATACACGATTTTGAACGCCCGCCCAAACGCCTATGAAGCGCCCATGCCCCAAAGATCCCGCCAGGCCCTGCTCTCCGGCTATCATCGCTTCCGCGAGGACCACTGGCCCGAGGCCCGGGCCCAGTATGAGGCCCTGGCCCAGGACGGCCAGAAACCGCATACGCTCGTCGTCGCCTGTTGCGACAGCCGCGCCGACCCGGCCCTGATCTTCGACACCGCCCCGGGCGAGCTGTTCGTGGTCCGCAACGTCGCCAACCTGGTCCCGCCCTATGAGCCTGACGGCCTTCTTCACGGCGTCTCGGCATCGCTGGAGTTCGCGGTCAAGGTGCTGAAAGTCGCGCGGATCATGGTCATGGGCCATGCCCAGTGCGGAGGGGTCGATGCCATGCTGAACGGTGCCCCAGATGACTGCCAGGATTTCGTCGCACCCTGGGTGGCGCAGGCGGCCCCGGTCGTGCGTCGGGCCTGTGAGGCCTGCCTGCCTGAGGAGAAGGAACGGGTCGCCGAAGAGGCGGTGGTCCGCCTGTCGCTGCAAAACCTGCGCACCTTCCCCTGGATCGCAGAACGTGAGGCGGCGGGAACCCTGGTGCTCAGCGGTGTCCATTTCGGCATCGCCGACGGCGTCCTGCGCGCGCTGAACGGCCCCGGCCGGTTCGAGGTGTTGGACTAGGCCGCGCCCTGACGGCTCGCTTCATGCAGCGAAGCGTGGCAGATCGGCGTTGAAGGCAGCGGAGCCCTTTCATGACCCCCACCCATCACGCCAACCCCATCCCCAACATCCTGACCGGCCTCCGGCTTGTCGCGGGGGTCATCATGTTCCTGATCCTGGCCGGAGCGGCACCGCAGGGCGTGCCGTTCCTGTCTGACTATCTGAGCCCGAATGACCAGTTCCTGTTCGGGCGCACCGCCTTTGTCATCTTCGTGGTCGCGGCATCGACCGACTGGGTCGACGGCTATCTGGCCAGGCGTTGGCATTCGACGACCCGCTGGGGGGCCATCCTTGATCCGATCGCCGACAAGGTGCTGGTCACCGGCGCCATCCTCGGCGTCCTGGCCTGGGGCGCCCTGCCGCAGATCGCCATCCCCTGCGGCCTGATCCTGTTCCGCGAGTTCGCCGTCTCGGCCCTGCGCGAGACCGTGGCCGGCAAGGTCAAATTGCCGGTCACCCTGCTGGCCAAGTGGAAGACCGTGCTGCAGATGGTCGCCCTCGGCTGCCTGCAGATTGCCCTGCTATGGGACGGCTTCGGCCTGCCGCTGCAATGGCAGCCGCATTTCCAGATCTTCGCCTATCTGCTGATCTGGCTGGCCGCCGTCGTCACCGTCTGGACCGGCTGGCAGTATTTCTCCAAGGCGCAGCAGAAGATGAGCCAGATCTGACGGTTGGTTGGATGAAAAGTGTCAGTGAGCAAGGGGTGAGCCGACAGCGGATTCGACGCTCACCCCTCGCTCACTGACACTTTTCACCAGCCATCACTCCGCTCCGAGCTCCGCCACCAGCCGTTCCATCCCGTATACATCGCGCAGCGCCGTCGTCACGGCACCCGTGGTCACGATGACCGAGCGGTTGACGTTGACGTCATAGCCATAGGCGTTGCGCTGGGTCAGGACGGTCGAGTCGAAATTGGCCCCGACGATCTGGCCGGCCGCATTGATGACCGGTGAGCCCGACGAGCCGCCGATGGTGTCCGACGACACCGCCATATTCAGCACCGTGTCGCCGTCGATCCGTTCGCGCGCGGCCAGCAGTTTCGGAGCCACGTCGAACGGCGCCGCACCCGTCGCCCGGTCCCACAGGCCGTTGAAAGTGGTGAACGGACCCCAGCGCTGGCCCGGTACGTCCGTGCCCTCGATCTTGCCATAGGTCAGCCGTAGCGTGCCGGTGGCGTCCGGATAGACGGCTTCGCCATAGGCGGCGAAGCGGGCGGCGGCCAGGCGTTCCGAGGCCCGGTTGGTCGGGGCCTGGACCCGCGCCTCCCAGTCCGAGCGGATGGCGCGGCTGTCGTCCTGCAGGGCCAGGGCAAAGCGGATCATCGGATCGTTAGAGGCGCTGATGGCGTCGATGCCGCCGTTCCACAGGGCGCGACGCACGGCCGGATCACCCAACGTCGTGCCGCTGGTCAGCCGGGCCGACAGGGCCTCCGGAGATTCCTGGCCCAGCAGGCTGCGGACGCGCGGGTCATCTACGGTCAGCCATTCGCGGGTCTTGGACAGCCACCATTCCATGCGGACCTGGTCCAGCGCCGGATAGACCGGGCGTTCGGCGAACAGGCCGGACTGAACGGCGGCCAGCCGGCTGTCGGCGAACTCGGGCAGGCGTTCGGCAGACGGCTTCCCGCGCTCCTGCGCACCGCGCACCAGCGTCCGGGCCCAGAGGAACAGCTGCGATCCGCCGCCCGCCGGTGTCGTGCCCACGCCGGTCCCGCCTTCCAGCAGAGCCATGGCCGGATAGAGTTGACGCAGGCTGGGCTGCACCGCGGCCAGTTCGGCCCACGGATCACCGACCCGCGTGGTCAGAGCTGCGTCAGCCCCGGCCCGTTGCCGGAAGTCCGCCTCGTCCTCGGCCCGCCCCGCCATGAAGTCTGAATCGATCAGGGCCGCCATCCGCCCCCGGCCGCGCTTGTAGGTGTTCTCGATGCTGCTGATCGGATCCATGGCGATGAAAGCGTATTCCTCACTCTCGGCCGCGAACCGGATGAGACGCCCGCGCAACTCTGACGCCAGCAGCTGGTCCATCGGCAGGACCACGTCGCGGATGCTCATCAACTGGTCATGGGTCAGCAGCCGCTGTGTCGAACCAGGACTGCCCGAGACGAACACCGGCGTGCCCTCGACCGGTTGCGCCGCGTTCCAGACGAAATGGGTCGGCGTCGCCGCCGGGGCGTCGTTCTCGTACAGGCGGATGAAGGCCGCATCGATGGAGAAGCGGGGGAAGCTGAAATTGTCGAGATCGCCGCCGAAGGTCGCGGCCCGGTCTTCGGGCGCGAAGGCCAGGCGGACGTCGGTGTATCTCTTGTAGGTATAGAGTTTGAACTGGCCGCCGCGGTACAGACTGACCACCTGACAGCGTTTGCCGGCCTCGCCGCCGCAGGCTTCCTGCTCGATCCGTCCCGCCTCGGCGTCGCGCGCCCGGGTGAAGGCCTGGCCGTCCAGTCCCGCGCCGGCGGCGTGCATCCGCTCGGTCACATCGGCGATGTCGGTCAGGATCTCGGCCGTGCCGCCCGGGCATTTCAGCTCTTCCTCACGGGTCCGCGGGGTAAAGCCGGTCTCGACATAATTGACCGCCTGAGTCGAGAGATTGGCCACACAGGTCGAGACGCAATGGTTGTTGGTCATTACCAGCCCCTCGGCTGAGACGATGCCCGCCGAACAGCCGCCAAACTTGGCCGAGCTCAACCGCACCCGGTCCAGCCAGGCCTGGTCGATGTTGGTGCCCAGCGTGGCATTGGCCCGCGCGATGGGGAAATTGTCGAAGGTCCACATCCCTTCCTCGGCTTTTGCGGCGGAGCCGGCAGCGAGGGTCAGCAGGGCGGCGGCGAGGGCAGGGGTGAGGCGCATGATGATCTCCGAGCGGGCGCAGTCGAGCTATCTTACCCTTCTCCCCTCGGGGGAGAAGGTGTCATGCGGAGCATGACGGATGAAGGGCTGTCGGATGAAGGCTTCCCGCCGCGGTGGCGCGGCAGGCATCCCCCCTCATCCGACCGCCCCCGGCGGCCGCCTTCTCACCCGGAGGGGAGAAGGCGGCGTGGCTCACTGAACCCCCAGCTCTTCCAGCAGGTGCGGGCTCGGATAGATGGTGCGCAGGGCCTCGGTGATGGCCGCCGTCGACACTGACACCGACCGGTTCAACGCGCCGTCATAGCCGTAGGAACCACCCAGCGAATGGATATTGCCGTCGAAGGCTGCGCCGATGACTTCACCCGCAGCATTGATGACGGGCGAGCCCGAGTTGCCGCCGACGATGTCGTTGGTCGAGGAGAAATTATAGACCGTCTCCCCGTTTACCCGGCTCTGGTTGTCGAGGAAGGCCTGGGCCGCATTGAACGGCTCGGCCCCGGTGGCCCGCTCATAGAGGCCGCCCATATAGGTGAAGGCCGGAACGGTGACGCCGCGATAGCTCCAGCCCGCAACCTGGCCATACGACAGGCGCGGGCTGAAGGTGGCGTCCGGATACTGGTTGGTGCCGTAAACCGCGAACCGGGCCTGGGCGACCTTTTCGGCTGCGCGGGCGGTCGGGGCGTTGACCTCGGCGGCCCAGCGGGCACCGATCGCGGAGGCGGCGGCGTCATTGGCGATGATGAAGGCCAGCAGGGGATCGGCCTCGGCCAGTTGCTCGGTCGTCATGCTCGCGGCCTGGGCGCGGAAGGCGGGGTCGGTCATCCGGGTATTGGCGATCAGCCGTTCGGCCAGACCTTCCGGGCTTTCGCGGCCCAGCATGGCCTTCACCTGCGGATTGTCGACCGTCAGATATTCGCGGGTCTTGGACAGCCAGTAGCGCAGGCGGATCTCTTCCATATCGGTCGAGATCGGCGTCTCCGCTCCCAGGGCGGCGGCCATCCGCGCGCGCTGCGCCTCGGTCATCGCGGGGTTCCTGGACGCCCGCACGAGGGCGCGGGACATCTGGTACAGGGTTGAGCCGCCGCCTGCGGCCTGTTCCAGCTGGCGGACGGGCAGGAACAGTTCCCGCGCCGTCGCCTGCACCCGTTCAAGGTCGGCCCAGGGATCGCCGATCTGCTGCACCAGCGTCGGATCTGCCGCCACGCGCGCGCGCAGCTCGGTTTCAGCGTCTCGCCGGGCACCGAGGAATGCCGGATCCAGCAGCGCCTGATGCTGGCCGTACTGGGCCTTGAAACTGTTCTCCAGACCGAAGATCGGATCGAACGAGGTCCGCTTGGCCTCGTCGCCGGTCAGGGAATACTCCAGCAGTCGCCCCCGCAGTTCCGAGCTCTGGATCAGGGTCAGCGGCAACTGCTGGTCACGCAGCCGCTCCAGCTGGCTCATGGTCAGCAAACGAGAGGTCGAACCGGGGTTGCCGGCCACGAAGACCGGTTCGCCCTCTGCCGGGGCGTTCGGGTTCCAGCGCAGGAAGCCGGGGCTTTCGACGGGTTGACCGTCCTCATAGGCGCGCAGGAAGGCTCCATCGAGAGCGTAGCGCGGGAAGTTGAAATTGTCGGAATCCCCGCCGAAGAAGGCCGCTTGGTTCTCGGGCGTGAACACCAGCCGGACGTCTTCATATCGGCGGAATTTGTACATCGCGAAGCGGCCGCCTCGGTAGAAGCTGATCACCTGGCAGCTGAATTTGGCATCGCCGGCGCAGGCCTCGGTCTGGATCGCGCTGGTCTCGGCCGTGCGGGCGGCGTTAAAGGCCGCGCCTTCCAGCCCGGCCCCGGCGGCCAGCACCCTGTCGGTCACATCGACGATGTCTACCAGAACCTCGGCGGTCTGACCCGGGCACCGCTTTTCCTCCTCGCGGTTTGCGGTCATGAAGCCGTTCTTCACATAGTCCTGTTCGGGCGAGGACAGTTCCTGGGCACAGCCGACGACACAGTGCCAGTTGGTCAGGATCAGGCCCTGGTCCGACACGAACGAGGCCGAACAGCCCTGGATACGAACGGCAGCGTTGCGGACCCGGTCCAGCCAGGCCTGGTCGATCCGGGTGCCGTATTTGTCATTCACGGTCTGCATCGGAAAATTGTCGAAGGTCCACATACCTTCGTCGGCGCGGGCGGTCGTGGGTGTGGCCATCAGGGCCAGCACACCGGCGACGGCGGCGATCGAGGCGGTCGCCGACACGGCGGCACGGAGCGAACGAAGCGTCATTCTGAAAAATCTCCCAAGCGTTCGGCGGACGTCGCCGACGGTTGGAATCTGCATAGACCCGATATGCGGACCCCGTCCATCGCTTCGCGACGGGCTTGCCGAGGCGTCCCGGCGGCCGCCTTACCCCGATTTAACTTGGCCCGTTGGCTGCGCCCCTTCACACAGCGGTCAACGTCAGGGGTGTTTCCGTTTTCATGTCGCTTGCACTTTCAACCCTCCTCTATGAATGGCGGCGCTATATGGCCGCCGTGATGGCCCAGGCCTTGTCCGGGCTGCTGGTGCTGGCCATGACCGGCGTTTTCATCGGCATCGGCAAGGGTTTCACCGCCACGATCGAACGATCCAGCGCCGACATCATCATCATGCAGCCGGGGGCGACCAGCCTGATAGGCGGCCCGTCGGGTGTGCCGCGCCGCTTCATTCCCATGGCCTATCGCAATCCGCAGGTGGTTGAGGTCCAGCCACTGGACGGCGCGGGCGGCTCGTTCCAATCGGTCAGGAATGTCGATCCGACCATGTCGCAGGCCGACCGGGCGCGTCAGCGCGCGCCGAAACAGGAGTTTGTTCGGGCCAGTATCATCGACACCACCCCCGGTGCCGTGACCATTCCGACCGACTATTCCCAGGAACTGGTCGATGCCCTGCGCCAGCCCTACACGGTGGCCATCGACGAGACGGCCTTGGCCAAGCTGGGCGTCAATCTGGGCGACAAGGCGCTGTTCAACGGACAGACGGTGACCGTGGCCGGGATCACCCAGGGCTATCCCAATATGATGGGATCGACGATTGTCATGTCGCGCGACACCCTGCGGATGCTGGGCCAGGCCAACACCGGTACCCGCGTCGGCCCGTTGATGATCAAGTTGCGCGATCCGGCCCAGGCCGAGCGCGTCGCCGCCGAGCTGAACACTCTCGGCGACGGCCAGTGGAAGGCCTGGACCCGTCAGGAACTGGCCGACGCCAACGCCGGGGCCATGTTTGAAGAGGGCATACTCGTCATCATCATCGGCGGCTGCGTGGTGCTGGGCACCATCATCGGCGTGGCCATCACCTGGCAGACCCTGCGCGGTGCCATCATGGCCAATATCAAGGAGTTCGCCTCTTTGCGAGCGCTGGGAGTCGGCATGGGCTCGCTGAACCGCATCATCATGGAGCTGAGCTTCTGGGTCGGCCTGGTCGGCGTCGCCGCCGCTATCGGCCTGACCTTGCTGGTGCAGATGCTGGCCCTCGCCAATGCCGTGATCATCTCTCTGCCGCCCGTCCTGCTGATTATCGTCGGTGGCGGACTGGTCATTATCGCCATGCTGTCGGGCCTGTTGTCGCTTGGCATTCTCAAGAACAGCCAGCCTGCGGATCTGCTGCGATGAGCCCGACCCGCACGCACGGCAAACACGGTGACTTCGCTATCGAGGCCAAGGGCCTGGTGAAGCGTTTCAAGTCCGGAAAGTCCTTCGTCGAGGTTTTGAAGGGCGTGGATTTCGACGCCCGCCACGGCGACCTGACCATGGTCATGGGACCGTCGGGGTCGGGTAAATCGACCCTGATCGCCGCCCTGTCCGGCCTGCTCAAGCCGGAAGAGGGCCGGGTCGATACGCTCGATATCGACGACCTGTGGAAACTGTCGGCCGGCAAGATTGATCGCTTCCGCCTTGATAACTGCGGCTTCATCTTCCAGGGCTTCAACCTCTTCCCCGCCCTTACCGCCCTGCAACAGGTCGAGGTGGTGCTGAAATTCCAGGGCATGTCCAAGAGCGACGCCCGACGTCAGGCCAATGCGACGCTCGAGGAGGTCGGTCTCGGCCCGCGCCTGCACCAGCGGCCCTCCGCCCTGTCCGGCGGTGAGAAGCAGCGCGTCGCCATCGCCCGCTGCCTGGCCAAGAACCCGCAGATCCTGTTCGCCGACGAGCCGACCTCGGCCCTCGATGGCGAGAACGGTCAGATCGTCATCCGCCTGCTGCGCCGCGCCGCCACCGAACACGGGGCCGCTGTTATCTGCGTCACCCACGATCCCCGGCTCGAGGAATGGGCCGACCGGGTCATCAAGATCGAAGACGGCGTCATCATCAGTGACGAACGCCGCATCCCCAATCCCGACGCCACCCTGGCCTCGCACTGAATCGCCTTAGGACCTCCGCCATGCCCGCCTTGCTCAAGAACAAATGGCTCTGGATCGGCCTCGTGCTGATCGTGGTCATCATCGTCGTCTTCAGCGTCATGCAGAACGCCGGCAAGGCCAAGAAGGCCGAGGAAGAAAAGGCCGCAGCGACGCGGGTCGAAAGCCCCTATGCGGCCATCGCCAACGGCAAGATCGATATCGAGGGCGGCATCATCCAGATCGCGGCTCGCCGCGGCGGCATCGTCCGCGATGTGCTGGTGCAAGAAGGTGACCGTGTCGTCAACGGCCAGATCCTCGCCCGTCAGGAGGACGATGAGCCCCGTCTGGCCCTTTCCAGCGCCAATGCCGACGTCAACCAGGCTGAAAGCCAGCTACGCCTCATCCAGGTCGACATCCGCACCGCCCAGCGCGAGCACGACCGACTGGCCCAGTTGGTCGATTCCAATTTTGTTGCCGCCTCGCGCATGGACCAGGCCCGCGACGCCATCGCCACGGCCCGGGCCCGGCTCCTTGTGCAGCAGGCTGCGGTGCAGACCGCCCGTGCCCGCCGCGACCAGGCCGCCTTCAATGTCGAGCTGACGATCGTCCGCGCTCCTCAGTCGGGCCGTATCGTGCGCCGCTACGCCAACCCGGGTGCCGGTGCCTCGACCCTGAACGTGTCCAATATGTTTGACCTTGAGCCCGACGCCCCGCGCATCGCCCGGGCCGAGATCGTCGAGAGCGACATCCCCAACATCACCCCGGGCCAGGCCGTGGAGATCACGCCGGAGGGCGACCCGTCCAAGGTCTATGTCGGTACCGTCCTGCGTCGCGCCGCCGTCTTCGGGGCTCGCAGACTGGCCTCCGATGACCCGTCCCAGCGCTCGGACGAGCGGGTGGTCGAGGTGGTCGTCACCGTCGGTGACGCGCCCTTGCTGATCGGTCAGCGCGTGCTGGTGAAATTCATGAAGCCCGGCGAAACCGCCGGTGCCTCGCGCACCGTCGCCACCGGCGTCCCCGCCAACCGCTCGATGCGGGACCCGGCACAGGCGGGCTAGAGGTCAGGGACGAGGGATTAGGGATCAGGGATGAGGTTGGGATCAGGGACCGGGCGCGTTCGACACTCTACCGATCCTCCCTCATCCCTCATCCCTCACTTCCCCTCAAACACCGCCGGCCGCTTCTCCAGCACCGCGTTCACCCCCTCGAGATGATCTTCGCTCAGGTGCGCCAGCGCCTGCATGGACGCCGTCATCTCGAGTATCTGGTCGAAGGTGGCGTCGCGGCCCTGACGCAGCAGGGCCTTGGTCATGCGCAGGGCCTGGGGCGCGCGGGACGCGACGTCCTGCGCGATCTCCATGGCCTCGTCCATCAGCCGATCGGGCGCGACCACGCGGCTGACCAGTCCCCACTCCATCGCCGTCTGCGCATCCAGCGTCCGGGCGGTGAACAGCATCTCGGCGGCCCGCGCATAACCCACGTTGCGCGGCATCAGCCAGGCCCCGCCGTCGCCGGGCAGTATGCCCAGTTTCAGGAAGGGCACGCCGAAGCTGGCCTCCTGCGAGGCGATACGGATGTCCGCCAGCCCGGCGATGTCGCAGCCCAGCCCCATGGCCGGCCCGTTGACCGCCGCGATCAGCGGCACCTCCAGCCCGTACAACGACCGCACGATCCGGTGCACCACACGGCGATAGCGTTCGCGGATCTCGGGTCCCGATCCGGCGAACAGGTCGCGCCGGTCCTTCATCGCCTTCAGGTCGCCGCCCGCGGAGAACGCTCGCCCGGCCCCGGTCAGGACCACGCAGCGCACGGTCTGATCGGCATTGACCGCCTCGCAGACTGCGGCAAAGGCCTCACCGTCCTCCAGATCGGGCAGGGCATTCAACCGGTCGGGCCGGTCCAGGGTCCAGAGTTCAATGTGGTCGCGGCGGTCTCGGCGGATCAGGGTCATGCCCCGATGTGCCGCAGGCGAAGACGCGCCGCAATCCGCTTCCGCGAGGCTTGCCGGACAGGGACCACCACCCCTGACTGTGGAACAGCAAAAAGCCCCGGACCTTGCGGGCCGGGGCCGGATCAGCTGTGGGTCAGTCGCGCTTGCGAAGTTTGATGGGCACGAAATTCGACGGGTGGCTGACCACACGGTCGCCGGCCCCAAGGCCGTTCTTCGTATTCACCAGGAGTCCGCCCCAGAGGGCAAAGGACATCATGGCGTGCTGCAGGTTGCGGTCTCGGTCTTTCATCCTGGCGTCTCCTTTCGCGTGAACGATGAAAAGAGACACGTCGTGCTTTTCGGGAATCTCACCGTCATAGTCGTTTCGCGTCATGGTCTAACTACAGCCGCGACGCGGAAATTGCAAGCTGTTTTACTCCGCTATCGGATCATATTTCGCATTCATGTCATCAGCAATCCCAACACCCTCCGGCCCGTCGCCCAGCATCGCCACACCCTGCGTCAAGCTCTGCCTCGTCGATGGGGCCACCAGCCTGTGCCTCGGCTGCTGGCGTAGCCTGTCCGAGATCGGTGGCTGGAGCGGCTACACCGATGCCGAACGGGCGGCGATCATGGCGGCGTTGCCGGGAAGGCAGGGACGAGGGACCAGGGATTAGGGAAGACGGAAGAGGGCCGACTCGTCGGTCTGGCGCCCGCTGAAACGGCCTGCCTGACCCTTCAACCTCCTTATTCCCCAATCCCTGGTCCCTCGTCCCTCGTCCCTCCCTTTAACCCCCCGCAAACCATCCCCCTTCACCGCATCCCAACCGCCATATGCGAAAGGGAAGGGGCCGCAGAAGCGGCGCGACCACGGCGAGCTGTGTATGCGTTTCGACCTCTCCTCCTTCGGTGTCATGGCCTTGGCCGTTGCCTCGGCCCTGAGCGCCGCCTGGTGGCTCAGCCCCGCCGATGTGCGCGGGCAGGCCCAGGCCGCCACGCCGACGGTCGTCCACGCCCCGGCCTCCGACACTCCCACCCAGGTGCTCAAGGCCGCTGACGGCCACTATTGGGCCGAGGCCTTGATCGATGCCGAAAGCGGTCAGCGCGTCATCCGCGTCATGGTCGACACCGGCGCCAGCGTCGTGGTCCTGACTCCTGCCGACGCTGCCCGGCTGGGCCTGCGACTCAAGCCCGGCGACTTCTCCAGCACGGTCATTACCGCCTCGGGTCCCGTCCGCGCCGCCCCGGTCTCGCTGCACACCGTCGCCGTCGCCGGTGCTCGCGTCGAACAGGTCCAGGCCCTGGTCGTCGAGCAGGGCCTGCCCCACTCCCTGCTCGGCATGAGCTATCTCGGCCGCCTCTCGTCCTTCAGCGCGACGCCGGCGGAGATCACGTTGCGGCCGTAGGGGAGGGACCAGGGACCAGGGATCAGGAAGGAGGGCGGTCTCATCGGTCTGGTGCCCGCTGAAACGGCCTGCCTGATGCTTCAACCTCCCTGGTCCCTAATCCATAATCCCCGCTGCCTTGAGAACCACCGCCACCGCCGTCACCAACAGCCACAGCGCAAACGCCCGCCTCAGCACCCGCCGGTCCAGTGCATGCGCCAGCTTCGCGCCCCAGGGGGCCACGGCCGTGGTCAGCACCGCCATCACGACCGCGCCCGGCACATTGACATAGCCCAGCGACAGCGGCGGTCGTCCGCCCGCGTCCCAGCCGAACACCATGAACCCCAGTGTCGCCGCCGCGCCGATGGCCAGGCCAAAGCCCGAGGCCGTCGCCACTGCCTGATGGATCGGTCGCCCGCACAGGGTCATCATCATGCCGCCGAAACTGCCGCCGCCGATGCCCATCATGGCCGACAGCCCGCCGATCACCGTCCCGGTCACCCGCCGCCCCCAACCGGTCGGCAGGTCGGGCCGCAGGATGAACCGCTCGGGCAACAACCCCATCTGCGCCGCCACCACAATCAGGCAGACGCCATAGACGATGGCCAGCCCCTGCATCGAGGTCACTCCCGCCACGCCCGCCCCGATCAGCGCCCCCGCCGCCACCCACGGGGTCCAGGACTTCAGCACCCCCTCATCCACCGCCCCATGCGCCCGATGCGCCCGCAACGACCGCCACGAGGTCGCGACAATGGTCAGCAGCGAGGTCCCGATCGCCGTATGCAGATTGCCCTCACCGCCCACACCCAGCATCTCAAAGGCATAGAAGACCGCCGGCACAATCACCGTACCGCCCCCGACCCCGAACAACCCGGCGACCAAGCCCCCCACCAGCCCCGCGGCGGTCAGTGCCCCGAGCAGGAGGAGCAGGTCGGGCAGGGGGAAGGAGCCGAAAAGCGCGGTCATGGCGAAGTAATAGCGGAGGCTGAACAGGGCGTCTCCTCCCCCTCATGGCGGAGGGGTGAACCCTTCTCCCACGGGAAGAGGCGCAGGGGTGAGAGGTTACGGTGCTCGCACCTTCTGACACCGGAACCTCACCCTTCCACGCGCTGACTGTCGCCGGCCCCGCCCTCTCCCCGCAACCTTCCCCGCCCACTTCCGTTCTCTCCGGCAATCAGGCATCCGCCGGAAAGAACGCCCATGACCGCCTTCTCCCACACCCTCTCGGCCCTGGCCGCCGGGGCCTTGGCCCTTTCGGCTGCCGGTGCCGCCCAGGCGCAGACGCCCTATTCCAGCTACGGCAACTCCAGCCGCGACCTCCCCAGCTCGTGCCGCAACGTGCAGCAGCTGGCCGACGGCTATGTCTCGGCCGAATGCCAGGCCGACGGTGGCTGGCGCTGGAGTGCGTTGCGACCGGTCGATTGCCGCTCGTCGATCTCCAACCAGAACGGCGTGCTCGCCTGTTCCGGCGTGCGCGCCACCGTCGGGGCTCTCTATCCTGACGACGGCGGCTACAGCGGCCAGAACTCCGGCGCATCACAGCAGCCCGGCGGCATCATAGGGGCCCTGTTCGGGGCAGTGTTCGGCAATGCCTTCGGCACCGACCAGCAGATCGAGGACGACTACAACAACGGTCGCCGCCCGCTGGCCGAGCGCCGCGAGGCGCTGGAGGCGCGGATCGAGGCGGGGACGCGCGACGGCTCGATCAGCCGCACCGAGGCGAGCCGGCTGCGCTCCGAGTACAATGCCCTGGTCCAGCTTGAGAACCGCTACGTCGCCGACGGTCGGCTGACGGCCAATGAGCGGGCCGATCTGCGCGATCGCTATCGCGCCCTGTCACAGCGCGTCGGCGATGCTCGCGACGATGGCGGCTATGGCGACGACTACGGCTGGCGGTCGCTGTCGGATCAGCGGGTCCAGTTCAACGCCCGCATCGATACGTCCCTGCGTGATCGTCGCATCAGCCGTACCGAGGCGAGCCGGCTGCGCAATGATTTCGATACCCTGGTCCGGCTTGAAAACGACTATCGCCGCGACGGCCTCAGCGACCGCGAGCGTCAGGACCTAACCATGCGGCTGGCCGATCTCGACCGCCGCATTGGTGACGGGGGCGGGTATGGCAATGGCGGCTACGGCAGCGATCCCCACGCCGCCCAGGTCGAGGCCCGCATCGCCGCCGGCGAGCGCAACGGCACCATTAGCCGCACCGAGGCCGCCCGCTTCCGCGAGGAACTCCGCGACCTCAGCCGCCGCTGGGCTGACCTGGAGACGCGGGTCATGCGGTCGCGGCGCTAGGGCCTGATCGTTCGGGGCAGAGCCGCGTAGCCATTCCGCCTCAGCCGTTCGGGGTCCTGGTCCGTCGGCGGCGCGTCGTCCCCCGCGACAAGCGGCCGTCTTTCCGGCTAGGCTTGGGCCATGACCGACGCCCCCGCTGACACCACCCCGCCTCCCGGTCGCCGCTGGCGGTTGATCGGACCCGGTATCGTGGCCGCCGCGACCGGGGTCGGGGCCGGGGATCTGGTGGCCACCCTCGTGGCAGGCTCGATGTTCGGCTATGCCCTGCTGTGGGCGGCGGTGGCGGGGACCCTGCTGAAAATCTCCCTGGCCGAGGCCGTGGGGCGCTGGGCCCTCGCCTCCGGGCGGACCATCTTCGACGGCTGGTCCAGCCTCGGGCCGGGCTGGTTCGGGGGTCGGCTCAACTGGGCTACCGCCTATTTCGGCGTCTATGTGGTGCTCTGGGGCTTTGTCTACGGGGCCACGGCCATGACTGCTTCGGCCCTGCCGCTGGCGGCATTGCTGGACGGCACAGGCATGGCGCTCGATCTCAAGACCTGGGCCATGATCTGCGGCCTGGTCGGTCTCGTCCTGGTCTGGTTCAACCGCTATCCGGTGTTCGAGAAGTTGATGACCGGACTGGTGGCGGTGATGTTTGTCACCGTGATCGGCCTGGCCGTGATCGTGGCCCCCGACCTGCCGGCCCTGGCGCGCGGCCTGATCCCCACCCTTCCGGAGGGCTCGGCCTTCTATACCCTCGGCCTTATCGGCGGGGTCGGCGGCACCATCACCCTGGCCGCCTATGGCTACTGGATCGGCGAGAAGGGCTGGCGCGGCCCGGCCTGGATCCGGGTGATGCGGCTGGACAACCGCGTCGGCTATGCCGTCACCGGCGTCTTTGTCGTGGCCATGCTGATCGTCGGGGCCGAGCTGCTGCACGCCTCGGGCCTGGCGCTGGCGCGCGGCGACCGCGGACTGCTCGACCTCGATGATGTGCTGCGCGAGCGTTTCGGCGATGTGGTCGGGGTGATGTTCCTGGTCGGCTTCTTCGCCGCCAGCTTCTCGTCCCTGATCGGGGTCTGGCACGGGGTCAGCCTGATGTTCGCCGATTTCTGGACCCACCTGCGCGACCGCGCCGACGACGCAGCGGCCCGGGGTGAGGGCAGCCCCGCCTTCCGCGGCTATCTGCTGTGGTTGACCTTCCCGCCCATGGCCCTGCTGTTCATGGACCGCCCCTTCGGCCTGATCGTCGCCTACGGAGCGCTGGGAGCCCTGTTCATGCCCTTCCTGGCCGTGACCCTGCTGTGGCTGCTCAACTCCACGCGCACCCCGGCCGAGTGGCGCAGCGGCCTGCTGTCCAACGCCATGCTGGTGGCGGGCGGCCTGCTGTTCTGCGTCCTCGCCGGGCGCGAGCTGATCGGCCTGTTCGGTTGATCGCTCTGGTGGCGGAATCGCTGCCCGCCTCCTAGATTGCGTTCATGGCCCGTTCCCCGTCGAAATTCGGCAAGCCCGTCCACATTCCCGGCCAGTCCGCAGAGATCGGCGCCGGCCTGTCCGAAGCCCAGGCCCCGTTCCTATTCGACCCGGCGACGGCGGCCAACCGGATGCCGATGTTCGCGCCCGTCACCGGTCCGCGGCTGACGCCGGAAGAGGCCCCCGGCAAGCCCAGCGACTGGGTCCCCCATCGCCCCGACCGCCCAAATTCTGAAAAAGGGGGCCGCAAACACATCCCCTTCCGGCTGGAGACGAAATACACTCCCGCCGGCGACCAGCCCGCCGCCATCAAGGAGCTGGTGGCCACGGCGAACACTGGCGAGCGCGATCAGGTCCTGCTGGGCGTCACCGGCTCGGGCAAGACCTTCACCATGGCCAAGGTCATCGAGGCGACCCAGCGCCCGGCGCTGATCCTGGCCCCCAACAAGACACTCGCCGCCCAGCTCTATTCCGAGTTCAAGAGCTTCTTCCCCGACAATGCCGTCGAGTATTTCGTCTCGTACTACGACTACTACCAGCCGGAAGCTTATGTACCAAAATCAGATACTTACATCGAAAAAGACTCGTCCATAAACGAACAGATCGACCGTATGCGCCACTCGGCCACGCGGGCGATCCTCGAGCGGGACGACGTCATCGTGGTGGCCAGCGTCAGCTGCATCTACGGCATCGGCTCGGTCGAGACCTATACCGCCATGACCTTCACCCTCAAGGTCGGCGACCAGATCGATGAGTCCAAGCTGCGGGCCGACCTGATCGCCCTGCAATACAAGCGCAACGACCTGAATTTCGAGCGCGGCATGTTCCGCAAGCGCGGCGACACCCTCGAAATCTTCCCGGTCCACCAGGAAGACCGCGCCTGGCGGGTCCAGCTGTTCGGCGACGAGATCGAGTCGATTCAGGAATTCGACCCCCTGACCGGCAAGAAGACCGCCGACCTGACCGACATCACCGTCTATGCCGCCAGCCACTACGTCACCCCGCGCCCGTCGCTCAACCAGGCCGTCACCGGCATCAAGGCCGAGCTGAAGGAGACGCTCGACTGGATGGTCGAGAACGGCAAGCTGCTGGAGGCCCAGCGCCTCGAACAACGGGTGCGCTTCGATCTGGAGATGATGGAGGCCACCGGCTCCTGCGCCGGCATCGAGAACTATTCCCGCTGGCTGACCGGTCGCAGCCCCGGCGAGCCGCCGCCCACCTTCTTCGAATACATCCCCGACAACGCCCTGCTGTTCGTCGACGAGAGCCACGTCACCGTGGGCCAGATCAGCGGCATGTACCGCGGCGACTACCGCCGCAAATCCACCCTGGCCGAATACGGCTTCCGCCTGCCCTCCTGTATCGACAACCGCCCGCTGAAGTTCGACGAATGGGACGCCATGCGGCCCCAGACGATGTTCGTCACCGCCACCCCCGGCCCGTGGGAGATGGAGCGCACCGGCGGCGTCTTCACCGAACAGGTCATCCGCCCCACCGGCCTGATCGACCCCCCAGTCGAGATCCGTCCGGTCAGCGGCACCACCCGCAACCAGGTCGACGACGTCATCGACGAGGTGAAATCCGTCGCCCGCGCCGGCTACCGCTCGCTGGTCACCGTCCTGACCAAGAAGATGGCCGAGGACCTGACCGAATACATGCACGAACAGGGCGTGCGCGTCCGCTACATGCACTCCGACGTCGACACCCTGGAGCGGATCGAGATCCTGCGCGACCTGCGCATGGGCGCGTTCGACGTGCTGATCGGCATCAACCTGCTGCGCGAGGGCCTCGACATCCCCGAATGCGGCCTGGTGGCCATCCTCGACGCCGACAAGGAGGGCTTCCTGCGCTCCGAGACCTCCCTGATCCAGACCATCGGCCGCGCGGCCCGCAACGTCGACGGCCGCGTCATCCTCTATGCCGACCGCATGACCGGCTCGATGGAGCGCGCCATCGCCGAGACCGACCGCCGGCGCGAGAAGCAGGAGGCCTATAACCTCGAACATGGCATCACCCCGGAATCGGTCAAGCGCGACATCCGCGAAATCCTGGCCAGCCCCTATGAAAGCCGCGCCCTCGACAAGCTGACCGCCCCCGGCATGGCCGAGGAGTCCAGACCCTTCGTAGGCACCAATTTCCAGGCCGCGCTGAAGGACCTCGAGGGCCGGATGCGCGACGCCGCCGCCAATCTGGAGTTCGAGGAGGCGGCCCGGATGCGCGACGAGATCAAGCGGATGAAGCTGATGGACCTGGAGTTCGCCAACGACCTGATGACCCCGGCGGGGCAGGCGGTGGATAAGGACGCGCCCAAGCGCGACCGCGCGGCCGCCAAGGCGGCGGCGGACGAGCGGTTCCGGAAGGGAAGGTTGTAGGGGGGATCGATCTCGCACACTGCGGGCTCGTACGGCGCTGTCACCCAAGGGTCCGCGCTGTGGCGGGCATGGATCAGATGGGGCTGTCGGACGCCTTGGTAAAGGCGGTCGAAACGGATGCGCCGGGGCTGGTTTTCCCGGCCCCGGCGCATCCGCTCGCCCCTGTGGCTTATTGGCCGAGGCTACCGAGGCGGGCGTACAGATCGGAGATCCGGTAAAGGGTTGAGTAGCATGCCTTGCTCTTACCCATGGTCTGCGGGTTGTGGCCCGCGATCTCCATATAGGCCTGCTTGGCGGCGCTGATCAGCTCGCCGTCGTTGAACACCTTCGGCGGCTCCAGCTTGAAGCGACCGTCAGCGCCCTTCTTCACGAAGGCCGCTTCGCCAGCGCCCTCAGGCTCTCTTGACTATGCTGTATCGCTCGACGGACCGCCTCAGTCGTTGTGGCGCTCCCGTGAAGAACCTGACCCATAATGCCTCCTTCCATTTCAAGGAAAA
>Ga0105053_10005266_pt1 | contig 18479 bp, 16 predicted proteins | sample BON01_FD_78093 | JGI IMG/M metagenome (GOLD analysis project Ga0105053, IMG submission 78093) | Freshwater microbial communities from Lake Bonney liftoff mats and glacier meltwater in Antarctica - BON-01 | ecosystem: Environmental > Aquatic > Freshwater > Ice > Glacier meltwater | place: Lake...
GTCAACTTCGAGCGTGGATTCACCACGCAGACGCGGAGGTCACGGAGGTGAATCCGCGAAACACACTAAATACACGAAAACTGAAGCAGGCCTGAGGTGCCCCGGGGCACACGGAAACGGAATAAGGCGAAGAGGAATCTGGTCTTGGATTAGTTCCTGATTTCCACATTTAATCTCAGACGTATTGCGCGGGGCCGATCATTACTTGTTTTAGCTTGGGATCGGCGTCTTCGATGACTTTAAGAAGCGCGGGTGTTTTTTCGGCACCTTGGCAGCGGAAGGCTAGGCTGTCGCCGCGACCGTATTGGAGCTGCATGAGGTAGCGTGTTTTCTTGCCGGTATTGGGTGCGCCGCGATGCCAAGTCTGGTGATTGAAGAGATAAATATCACCAGTTTTTGCGAAGATGGGCTCAACGCCTTTGCCTTCGAAGGTGGGATTCTCGTTGGGAGTCAATCGACCGGAGTAGTGGCTGCCCGGGACAATCTCGGTCGGGCCGTCTTCGATAGTTTCGATGTCGGTGAGCGCTACTTGCACGCTCAACCAGATGAGAGGGAGGCGGGCTCCAGCGGGCCACCGGGGAATATCCGGCGGGAGCGGGTGTTCGAGCTTGTTGTTGTCGTCAACATGCCAATTGGAAACGGCTTGGCCGGGTTGATTGCGGATCACGTTTTGTCCGGCGAAACGGCATTCCGGTCCGAGGATCTGTTGGACGAGCGAGAGAATCGGTTCACGGATGAAGAGCCGGGTAAACGCGATATCCTCATCTTGGGGGGCGCGCACGACGAACCAGCCTTTGCTTGCTTCCTGAACGGAGGGTCGCTCTGCGATCTCGTCGGTGAGTAGGCGAAGCGCCGCGCATTCCTCGACGCTTAAAATATTACGAATGACGGCGTAGCCATCGCGATGGAATCGCTCCATGATTTCCTGAACTTCAGTTTCCGGGAGGGGTTGGGTTTTCATAAGAAAGAAGTGGGTTGAGCCACCTAGAAGTGGGATCGCAGATGAAGACAAGCCGCAATGAGCTGTGAAATAATCCGAGGTTTCCCGCGTTGCATCCCGTTTAAGAACAATTTGCTATGAAAGTATGTTTTCCGCTTCCCCGAAACGAGTGCGTTGTGGTGTCGCTGGTGTTGGCTCTCTGGGGCAGCACCATGCGCGAATCTATGATGCGCTGCCAACAGCGGAGCTGGTGGGGATTTTTGAAACCGACGACCAGCGCGCGAAAGAGATCTGTGAGAAATTTTCGTGTCAGCGATTCGCGACTTTGGAGGAACTCGGCGCGGCCTGTGATGCGGTGTCGGTCGTGGTGCCGACGGATTTGCACGAGAAGGTCGCGTTGCCCTTGTTGGCGCAAAAGACGCACCTGCTGATTGAGAAACCAATTTGCGCGACGTTGGATGAGGCCGAGCGGGTTTTAGCCGTGGCCAAGGAGCACAACTGTCTCGTGCAGGTCGGGCACATTGAGCATTTCAATCCGGTGATGGCGTTTCTCGAAAAGGAAGTGAATTCGCCGCAATATATCACGACAGAACGATTGGCGCCGTATCAACCGCGTGGCACGGAAGTGGGCGTGGTGCTCGATCTCATGATCCACGATATCGGGATCGTGCTCGCGCTCGCGAAATCACCGATCAAGCGAATCGATAGTGTCGGCGTGACCGTGCTTTCCAAAGGTGAGGATATTGCGAATGCGCGCATCGAATTTGAAAGCGGTTGCGTGGCCAATCTCAGCGCGAGCCGCATGAGCACGAAGAAACAGCGGGAGATCCGTATTTTTCAATCGAATGCTTATCTGTCGCTCGATTTCATGAATCAGGAGGGGCACTTGGTGAAGAAGAAGGACATCATCGCTTACGGATTAAAGATGAAAGTGGGCTTGGTGAAAGCGGGTGATTTGAAATCGATCCCGGTGAAAGAAATTCCGATCGAGAAGGGAGAGCCGCTCATGCTCGAGTTGGCGCATTTCACCGAGAGCGTGAGTAAGCTACAGCAACCGAAGGTAGGAGGCGTCTTGGGCCGAACCGCGCTCGAAGTCGCGATCACGATTACGGATCAGATTCGGAAGAAACAGGCTTAACCACGAAGAATACGAATCACTGATGGATTTAACCACGAAATACACGAAATACACGAAAAGCAGCGCTGATGGGATGACTTCGGAATGGCGGTGCGATTCGGGAGTGGACTTTGAGTTGGTTGTAGCTGGCCTCGGCGAGGCCGGTTGTGGAGCGGCTCACATGAACGACGGGTTCAGCGGACCTTCCCTACCGGGGGATTTGAATCAATGAGGGTGGAGAATAAACAGATTCCGTTTCGTTTGCCGGCGCCTACTAGTGGGCGCGTGGATTTGCTCGTCGTGGCGGGTGAACATTCCGGGGACGAACATGCGGCGCATGCGGTGCGCGGCTTGCGGGCGGAAAATCCTGATTGTGCGATTTGCGCTTTGGGTGGTCCACAACTCGAAGCGGCTGGTGCGCAGCTGCTCTACGATTTGACGGTGTCTTCGGTGGTGGGATTCGTCGAGGTGCTGAAAAGCTATTCTTTCTTCAAGGCGCTCTTCGAGGAGGTCTTGAACTGGATCGAGAAACATCGGCCGCGAGCAGTTTGTTTCGTGGATTATCCGGGATTGAATCTGCGTTTGGCGAAGGCGCTGCGGGAGCGGGGGATTTCGATTAAGGGCGGGGGCGATGTGAAGCTGTTGTATTATATCTCTCCGCAGATCTGGGCCTGGAAGGCGAAGCGGCGTTTCACGATGGCGCGCGATCTGGATGGGCTGGCGGTGATTTTTCCATTCGAGGTGGCGTGTTATGCGGACACCGATTTGCCGGTGGAATTTGTGGGGCATCCGTTTGTGGCGCCGGAATATGTATCTCCCGTTTCCTACGATCCGGCGGGTCCGCTGTTGTTGTTGCCGGGCAGTCGGAAGCAAGCGGTGGCGCGAATCTTTCCGGTGTTGTTGTCGGGGCTATCGGCCTATGGGACGGAGGACACGGTGGTGCTATATCCGAGCGAGGCGATTCGCGAGTTATTGGAAGAGGCGCGAGCTCCTGCGCATGTGCGCTTAGTAAAAACAGGTGTGCCCATCGCGGCGCGAGCGGTATTGACGAGCTCCGGAACGATGTCGCTGCATTGCGCTTTGGCAGGGATCCCGGGAGCGATTGCCTATCGCACGAATGCGCTGACTTATCTTTTGGCGCGTTGGTGGGTGAAGCTCGATTATATCGGCATTGCTAATCTGCTACTCAAGGAGCCGATGTATCCGGAATATATTCAGGGGCGAGCGAAGGGCGAAGGCTTGGCGGTGGAGTTGCGGGCTTGCACCGAGGATCAGACGCGAATTTCCCAGACCAGTGAGCAGCAGCGCCGATTGAAGGGTTTATTGGATCAACCTACCAATGGCACGGTATCTAAATGGCTCGCCAGACAACTGACATAATATAAGCCATTATGGCTTAAACTGTAATCGAATGGGAACTCGTTCACATCGCCGGAGTAATCTATTGCCTGCTACCGTTTTGGTCGTGGGGGTGGGATTCTCTGTTTTGGCATGGCATCTTGTTAGCAGTGGCATGCAGCGGCTCGATGAAAAACGTTTTGAGCGCCAGGTGCAGAGAATTGAAAGGGCGATTCTGGCGCGCTTTCAGAATGTGACAGACATGCTCTATGGTGCTCGCGCGCTGTCGTTGGCGAGCCACGAAGTGACCCCCATTGAGTGGTCCACGTATTTTAGCGGACTCACGAGCCAGTATAGCAATGGAGTGGTGGGGTTAGGTTATGTGAAAAAGGTGGCTCGATCAGAATTAACGGCTTTTGAAGCACAGATGCGACAGGATGGGCTGCCGAATTTTAGGGTCCAACGTAAGGCCAATCGAGATTGGCTCTATGTCGTGACTAGTATTGAGCCCCGCTCGTTAAATAAGGGTGTGCTGGGGTTAGATGTCGGCTCTGGGGATAATCGACGTAAGACGGCGGATCGAGCGGCTCGTGAGGATACCCTCGCGCTGTCTTACCGGATTAGGTTGTTCCATCAGGGGGAGAAAATACCGGGCTATTTACTGTTTCTACCCACCTATCGGAATGGTCTTGCGCTTGAAACCGAAGAGCTTCGGCTCACAGCGGTGCAAGGCTGGGTCTATGGTTCGATTCGGGTGGATCAGTTGCTGTCAGATATGTCTAGTATCGCTGATGCCCAATTGACCGTAAGGGTGTTTAGGCGGGACGATGGGTTTGGAAACCCTTTGCTCTACAACGGAGATAGCACGGTCTCCCAAGAGGAGGCAGAGGCGGAGGATTTCGAGAGCTATTCGGCTGATACGTTGTCGGCCACGCGCACTTTGGATGTGTTGGGCCGCAATTGGACGATCTGGTATCGGGCAAAGCCGCAGTTTTATCGCGAAGGAAATGAACTGATGCCATGGGTCGTGGGTGGCGGTGGAATCATGGCCAGTATTATGGGGGCAATTCTTACCTTTACCTTGGTGCATTCACGCCGTCGGGCGGTGGAGACATCTGGTCGGATGACGAGGAGTCTACGCGAAGCAGAGGTGGAAACGCGCCGACTCGCTCTCGTGGCCAGCGGAACGACGAGTTCGGTCATACTGCTGGATACAGACTGGAAGCTAGAATGGGTCAACGCGAGCTTCACCCGCTTATTTGGCTACTCTCTTGATGAGGTCAGGGGGAAGCGGCCTAGTGAGTTTCTGCACGGCCCACAGACAGATGCTAAACTCGGCGATACCATTGATGATGCTTGTGAACAAGGAGGGACCTATCGCGGAGAAGTGGTTTGTTATACGAAACAAGAGAAGCCCGGTTGGTTTGAGCTGGAAGTTCAGACTTTGCGGGATGAGCAAGGTGCGGTGACTGGTTACATGGCATTACAGTTGGATATCAGTGATCGCAAGGAATCGGAAATCCAGTTGGCGAAAAAGGAAGAGAAGCTGCGCTTTATCTTAAATCACGTGCCGGTCGGGATTGCTTGGGTGTTCTATGAGGGACCCGGTGACCAACTGCAGCACAATGATGCGTTTTTCAAAATCAGTGGGATCAGACGCGAGGACCTAGTTCATCACGATGTGATCCGAGCCGTTTCCAATCCTGATGATATGAAGAAGCAAGATGCTTTGCGGAAGCAAATGGAGGATGGAGAGATTGATGAATACAGTCTCGAAAAACGTTACACGCATCCAGATGGAAAAGTGGTGTGGGTTATGTTAACCAATCGAGTCTATCGGCACGAGGACGGATCTTTTGCACAGGAGCTGACTACCGCTCACGACATCACGGTGCGGAAGTATGCCGAGCAACAGATTGAGCATAAAGAAGCCCAGCTACGCTTCTTATTTGATTCAATCCCCGTGGGGGTTCACCTTCACCGAGTAGAGTTCATTCCGAATGAACCGGATCGCGAGTCTAGCTTGGTGAACGAGGCTCATCGCAAGATCACCGGATTGGGCGAACGAGAAGTCTATGGGGCCGAAGTTTTCAAGAACATATCGCATGCGGATGAATACGATAAACAGCAGGAGCTCTTTGAGCAGATGGAGCGTGGGGAGATTGACCGCTACTCTTTGGAAAAGCGTTATCGGCGTCGTGATGACACTGAGGTCTGGGTGCAGTTAACTATCCACCGATTGCCCGATCCAGATGGGCGAGGGTATCAGGAAATCGCGACGACGGTTGATATTACGGAAAACCGTAAACAGGCGCAGGAATTGCTCGCGGCAAAGGAAGTGGCGGAAGCAGCAAATCAGGCAAAGAGTCAATTTTTGGCGATGATGAGTCACGAAATTCGCACGCCGATGAATGGGGTGATAGGGATGACCTCACTCTTGTTGGATTCTTCACTAGACCCCACGCAGAAAGAGTATGCGGAAACGATCCGGAACAGCGGGGATTCTCTCTTGACGATCATTAACGATATTCTGGATTTCTCCAAAATAGAGTCCGGGAAATTTGAGCTAGAGAATGAAAACTTCGATCTACGTGAATGTGTCGAGGGTGCTCTTGATTTGATGTCAACCCGGGCCGCAGAGAAGCAGTTGGATTTGCTTTATGATATTTCTGATGGGGTGCCGGGGATGTTATTGGGAGACACGACTCGATTGCGGCAGGTGCTCGTGAATCTGTTGAGCAACGCGTTGAAGTTTACCGAAGCAGGCGAGGTATTGCTTATGGTGCGTTACCGTGAGATGGGTGAGGGAAAGACGGAGCTGGAGTTTGCCATTCGAGATACGGGTATGGGGATTCCACCGGAAAGTGTTGAGCGATTATTTCAGTCTTTCAGTCAAGTGGATTCATCGATCTCGCGTCGCTTCGGTGGCACCGGCCTGGGCTTGGTTATCTCACGACGTTTGGCGGAGTTGATGGGGGGGCGGATGTGGGTTGAGAGCAAGGTGGGCGAGGGCGCGACATTCTCATTTACAATCCAAGCAAAGGTGGTGGGCAGCAAACCACGGACCTATCAGAGCGGTGGAAAGAGTAGAGTCGATGGGAAGCGGATGCTCCTCGTCGATGATAACGCGACCAATCGGCGCATTTTGACTACTTGGGCAGAAAAATGGGACATGCCTACCGTGGCGTTTGATTCGGGAGAAGCTGCCTTGGCGTATTTGGAGTCGGGAGAATCCATTGATGTGGCTATCCTTGATATGCAGATGCCCGGGATGGATGGGGCGACACTGGCGCAGAAAATTAAGGAAATGCCCACGTGTAAGGATTTGCCGCTCATCTTACTTTCTTCGCTCGGACAATGGGAGTCTGTCTCGCGCAAAGAACTGTTTAAAACTTGCCTGACCAAACCGGCGAAACCGGATCGCCTGTTCCAAGTGCTAGCCAGATTGTTTGGTGGTGCTCAGGGCAAAACCAAGGCGTCTCTTCCACTGGTAGCGACTGAGGGTGAGATCGTGGCGCATAAGGAGCATGTGCTCTTGGCCGAGGATAATACCGTAAACCAAAAAGTGGCTCTGATGATGCTTAGCAAGTTGGGATTTCGCGCCGATGTGGCGGCCAATGGTCATGAGGTGCTCGATGCCTTACGCCGTCAGTCCTATGAAATTATTCTGATGGATGTGCAGATGCCTGAGATGGATGGCCTTGAGGCTACTCAGCGAATAGTGGCGGAATATGCTGATGCTGACTCACGGCCCTGGATCATCGCGCTTACGGCCAATGCGATGCAGGGTGATCGCGAGCGTTGTCTCGATGCCGGGATGAATGATTACGTCAGCAAACCCCTAAAGACTGATGCTCTGGCCAAGGCTTTGACCCGGGCGATTGAACGGATCTAGCGGCGAAGCCGAGTTTCAGCTTGCCGCCAAAGTGTCAGAGCGCGTTCCGTAATGATCTGTTGGCATTTTGCGATCTCCGATTCCCGGGCCGAGCGATTTTCTCCCGCGATGGCGGCAAGGTCATCCAGATTGTAGAGATAGGTGTTGGGCAGATCGCCAACTTGAAAATCGATATCTCTCGGCACCGCCAGATCGATGAGGAAGAGCGGACGGGCCGAGCGACTTTTGAGAGCTTCTTTTACGGCGGAGACCGAGATGATTGAACCGGGTGCGGCGGTGCTGCAGACGATGATATCGAAATCTGCCAGATGCCGGTCTCTCAATTCGAAGGGGAGAGCAGTGGCATCCAAGGTCGACGCGAGGTTCATCGCGCGCTCGAGGTGACGGCTGGCCACCGTGATGCTGCCGGCTCCTCGACTTTGAAAGGCGCGAGCTGTTTTTTCGCCAATTTCCCCAGCACCGAGCAGAAGGATGCGGGTGTCTTTGAGATCGCCGAAAATTGAGTTCGCCAAATCCACCGCGACGTTCGCCACACTGACCTGACCACTGGTGATCGCAGTGTTAGTGCGCACATGTTTCGCCGCGTGAAATGCTTTCTGAAAAACCCTGTTCAGAACCGGCCCGGTGCTTTGGCGCCGCTGAGCCTGTGCGTAGGCGTCTTTGATTTGTCCAAATATCTCGGTCTCACCGATCAGTTGAGAATCCAATCCCGAAGCGACCGACAACAGGTGTTGCACGGCGTCGAAGTCGCGAACGCTCAGGCGGATTTTCTCGAATTCATCCTCACCAAACCCCTGCTGTTCGCAAAATAGACGCTGAATCTGGTGAATTGTTTCTTCGGTTTCAGCGACGCCGTAAAATTCGATACGATTACAGGTGTTAAGGATCGAGAATTCTCGGAGGGTGCCGAGGTTTGAGAGCTTGGTGTGGAGTTGCTCGTTGGCAGTCTCGCTCACGGAGAGTTTTTCCCGCACCTCCAGAGGAGCGCTATGATGTGTGGCGCCGAGCACAAAAAGTCCTGCTCGTTGTTCTTCGGATGCACTCATGATCCGATGGCCGGTGGTTCGGGTGGCCGGCTGGAATTGACCGGTCCCAGAGAGGCGAGAGCGATCACAAACAAGATGATGCACGTCCATGCGAATCGGCTTGAAATCAATTTGCCGCGCAGGCGCATACTCAACGCCAGCGCGTAGGCAGCCCAGATCGCAACGGTGAGGATGAGTTTGAATGCGTTTACGCTTTCAGTATCCCGAATCCAATACATCGAACCCACCGCGAGTGAGATGGTCATGATGCTTACTCCCGTGCCGAGTAGTCGCACGCTGATCAGATCAAGATCCATGATTGATGGCAGAAATGAAAACCAACCACCGAGCCGTTTGTGTTTAAGTGAGTAGTTACGCAGGAGCAGCATGGCTGCAGTCAAAGCGAGAAGGGCAAACACACCGTAGCTAAACAGAGCGAAAGCGGCGTGAAATTCGATCCAGGTATTGCCCCCAAAGATGTTTTCCCGACGGGTCGTGTCCCACGCGGGAATCAGCAGAGAAGTAAGGGTGAGCGTAGCGCTTAATGAGGCGGTAAAGAAGCCCAGGATACTGGATCGGAAAGCAACTCCTACGACGAGATACAGTGTGGTCGCAGACCACGCGGTGAATTGAAACAACTCAAAGGTGTTTCCCAACGGACAACCGCCGACGGCCATACCACGAAAATACAATCCCGTGAGCTGGATAAGATATCCCGCGAAGATGATCGCATTCATGATGACGTTCGAAGGTTTGCCTCCCCGCATCAGTGACCAGACGCCTATCAGGAAACCGACGAGATAAAACTCGGCGGCGATCCAGAGCCAGTCGCGGTCTGTGAGTTGAGAGAGCATAAATCGAAAAAGTGACAGTTAGCGAGTCGGTGGCAAGTCTGAGGAGGAATGAGGCATGGCATAGTTTACTTTGTCGTCGCGAGTCCGACTGAGAAGGACTTGGCGATCCACCCAGATATATTGCCGCGTCACCTGCTTCGCGTATTCTTCGCAATGACAAATTATACGGCTACCGAGAAATAGTTTGGGAAAGTCTGGAAAGTTCGAATGTGATCACAACAGAGCCCGTGCGGCTTGTATTCGGGATGAATGCTTTCAACATGACCGGATGTGCGCTGCCCGTGCCAAACGATCTCCTCAACCCGAAACACTGGTGCAACGCATGGGACCGTTTGGCAGGATGCCGCGACTGGATGCCTTTATGCTGCGGCCCGAGCAGATCCACCCGGTGGTGCGGATCGCGCACCGCCAGCAGGGCGGACTCGTGATTTCCGATCGGATCATTTTCGACCACGAATTGGTCTTGATTGTGAAAGGTAAGGGACAGTGGAAAATTCGGGATCGTTCCTATGATTATACGACCAACGATTTACTCTTCGTGCCACCATTTGTGCCGCACTCTTTTCATGATGAGGGTCGTTCGCCGCCGGAACATTTGGCAATTCACTTCGATTTTGCCGCGATGCCCCCCAGCGCGAGCGAAGTGCTCGCTGATCGTGCTCCCTACCGAGTGAGGCTCACCCATGGTCTGCAGATCGCAACGCAACGTGCGCTGTTTACGGGCCATCGTTGGGCGCGGGATTTGGTTCGAGTGGTTGCGGAACAGAACAATGGCGGTGTCGTGGAGGTCGCGCAGTCATCAATGCGGCTGGCTGGCGTGTTGTTGGAAATGCTTTCGGAAAGGAAGGATGAGCGCACCTTGGCTGATCCGATCATCCTGCGGCAACAAGCTCGCGTGAATGTGGTGGTGGATCATATGCGCGAGAATCTGTCTGGCACGATTGACCATCGGGCGCTGGAGCAAGTCTCAAAGCTGAGCACGAGCCGTTTACAGGCCCTCTTTCGCGAAGTGACGGGCTACCCACCGCTGGACTACTTGCGGCGACTGCGCGTCGAAGAGGCGCGACGTTTACTGGCGGATCAACAGCTCTCGGTGAAGGAGATCGCTGCGCTGACGGGGTTTCGTGATACGAGCCATTTGAGTAAAGTCTTCCGACGAATCGACGGCCTGTCGCCGGCGCGCTATCGGGGGGCGCTTTTGGCGGGGCGACAGGAAAAATAGGCAACACCTACGTGTCAGCGCCATCACTCCGAGCATGACACGAACGCGAATGGCCGTCACTTTGTGAGGCTATGTTAACCCCTACCCAAGTTTCTGAATTTCAATCCCAAGGCTACCTGCGTGGTAATACCGTGCTGACCGACGAACAGGTCGAGGTGCTGCGAGCCGAGGTCGAACGCGTGATTGAACAACACAAGCGCACGGACGTTAAGCAACCGGTCATGTGCCACAACTTTTCGAAAGATGCGGGCACAACTGTGTGGCAGATCGTGAATATCTGGGAGGCGAGCGCACCTTATGCTGAGCTGACCAGAAATCCGATTATTGGCGAAGAGATGGGCCAATTGACTGGGGCCAGTGGGTTAAGAATTTGGCACGATCAGATCCAATATAAACCCGCGGATAATGGCGGCGTGAATATGTGGCATCAGGATGCGCCTCTCTGGCCAATCATCGCACCGATGACTGAAGTGACGGCGTGGGTCGCGCTCGACGATGTCGATTTGGACAACGGCTGTATGAGTATGGTGCCCGGCTCGCATCTATGGGGCGATCACATCAATATGTTGAAAGGCTGGACGGACTTTGAGAAGGACGTGCCTGTCGAGTTCGAAGGACATGAAGTCACCGTCAAGAAATGTCCCGTCAAGAAAGGTGAGGTGCATTATCATCACTCGCTCACATGGCATGGTTCGCATGCGAATAAGAGTGGGCGCAATCGTCGTGCGATCGCGTTGCACTACATGACTGAAGAGACTCACTACGTCGCTTCTGGCGATCATCCGATGAAGGAATTCGTGACCGTGGCGGATGGTGAACTGCTCCAAGGAGAGCATTTTCCATTGGTGTGGGAGCGTAAGGGAACGAGCTAAGCACGACGATATTCGATGAGTCTGGCATGCTTCGGAATTAGTGTTGTCATGAGGAGCAGCACCTAACTTGCTGCGTCAACTGACCCCGCTATGATCGCTTATAATGATCAGGATAAAACCCTTTGTTTCACTCCGCTTACCGGACCGGCCGTAACGTGGAAAGTTCGGCTGATGGCAGCCGGGCAGCAGTTTGGTGCTGAGGACGCAGACATTGAGTTGGTGGAGAATTCTCCCTGGCAGCTTCGAATCCGATTTCGGGCCATCAAGTTGACTTGGTCGATGGAGGCTGAGATCGACGAGAGCTCTGGCCTGCTGTCACTGCGCTCAACTTTGGAGAATCATGAGCCCACCGCGATTGTGTTGGGCAAGGTGTGGCCGTTTTGCGCTGCCACCCTACCTCTGACCTCGGAGACGGTGTTTCTTCCCAGTTTGGCGGGACAGCATGAGCGATCTGTCGTGCAGGTAACGCAGGAATCCGCGCCTGTTTGCAGCAAGGTGAAGACACAGTATTTTGATCGCACCGGTCCCACGGCTATTCAGGTGGGGTTCACATCGTTTTTGCGGGCCAACACGGAGGTCGATCATCGATTGGAAGAAGGGGTGCACGATGTTGAGGCGCACGCGGATTTTGCGGGTTGGAAATTGGCCCCCGGAGCGTCCACGCCGGTGGAAACCTTCACATTGCAGATCGCCTCTGATCCGCACTTTCAGCTTGTGCGATGGGCTGAATTGGCGGCGCCTCAAGTCAACCCGCGCCAGTGGTCGTCGCCTCCGATTGGTTGGCTGGGCTGGACGTGGGTTGATAGTTACAACGTGGAAAACTACGAGGAAGTGGCGTTGCGTAATTGTGCGGCGATCAATCGCCGATTACCTGGTTTCGGATTCGATTTTGTCTGGGTAAGTATTGGTAATCTTGCCGGTGGAAAACCGGGAGCGTGGAATAGTTGGAATGAGACGAATTTCCCCCATGGCCCGGAGTATCTCGTAGAGCGTTTACGTAAGCATGGATTGAAGCTGGGGCTGTGGTGTGGTCCTTTCTGGGTGTCTTCCGATTCGCCTGAGCAGATGGCAGAACTGGAAGAGGCGTTGTTGCGGAATCCCGATGGGTCGATGCTCGTGAGTCTCGAACACTGGAATTATGGAGACGCGGCAAAATTGCCGAAAGCGGATCGCCCCTGTCTTTACGCTTTGGATCCCACGCATCCGAAAGCGTTGGAATATATCGAGCGATCCTTTGCGGTGAATCGTGAGCGTGGGGTGCGTTACTACATGATCGATTTTCTGTATGCGGGGGCGGGGAACTTGAATCATCCGGGAGCCCTCCCTGGTGCCGATCATGCTCCTTTGCACAACGCGGATATCGTTCCCGGGCCGGAGGCGTTTCAAACGGCGCTAAAGGTGATTCGCAACGCCGCGGGGCCCGACACTTATCTCTTGGCCAGCACTGGGCCGACTTTGCATACGGCTGGGGTCGTCGACGGAATTCGCACGGGTAACGATTTTGGAGAAGGGCGATCGATTGCGAAGGAGAGTTTCTTTTATCCGGCCACCTATGTGATCAATAGCACCTCGTTCTGGACGGGATGCTTGCCCGCATTGCGCAACCAAGCGGCAGCGTATTACACCCATCGCCGTCTCTACCTTAACGATTCAGGCAACGTGCTGACGGTCGATAAACCGTTGCCGCTCTCCGATGCCCAAGTGCACGCCACGATTCACGCGATGAGTGGTGGGCCATCCATGATGGGTGACGACATCGACCGCATGGCGGAGGAACGATTGGCACTGATTAAGAAAACTCTGCCTCGCGCCCCCGACGTCGCAGTCCCGGTCGATTTGTTTGATGCGCCGTTGCCCGATCATCCTAAAGTGTTTCACCGTCGCGTGACGACGGAATGGGGTAGTTTCGATGTGGTGGCGGTATATAATTTCTCGGCGGAAACTCTGCATCTACCGGTCGTTTTGTCGCGGCTTGGTTTGGAGCTTGAGCATGATTATCTGGTCTGGGAATTCTGGGATGAGCGCTACATCGGGCGAATCCGCGAGAAGCTCGATGCGGAGGTGCCACCGGGTGCGGTGAAGGTTTACCGACTCGTGCGGGATAGCGGCCAACCTGTTGTGCTAGCCACCGATATGCACGTGCTCATGGGTGAGATGGAAGTGGTGTCTTGCGAGTGGGATGTGACGACGCGCACGCTCAGTGGCCAAGCGGTTCGTCCGACTGGTGAAAAGGGGAGTCTGTTCATTCATGCTCCCAGTAATGTGAGTGTGGCTAATCCGCGCGGGCATTGGATTGCCAAGGATGGCCGTGATCAGAGTCTGATCATCCGTTGTGCGCTGGATTTTCGTGAAGGTTCAGCCGACTGGAGCGTGAGTTTCGCGGACTTGTGATCCGACGCTTCGCTTGGGGTGTAGCCGGTCTCGGGGAGGCCGGTTCAGGTTCAGAATGGTGTTTAAAACCGAGGTCATCCTCCTTCGCTAAAGCTACGGAGGACAAGCCGACCCCGGCTACAATTTGGCTCCAGGGATATCTATCCAGCTGTGGCCAACGCCTTGGCTTGCGCCTCCTTGAACAGATTCGCGACCTGATACCACACCTTGTGCGAAAGCACGTCGTCGGCAGCCTTCACGGTGCCGATGATGTGCTCCGGCTTTTTGACTCCGGCAATCGCACTGGTGATCGTGGGGTTGGTGAGCGTCCAACGCATGGCAAGTTGCGCCATGGTCAGATCGTGCTCAGCCGCGATGACCTTGGCCTTGTCAACGGCCTCGACCATGATGCGGAGCGGTTCACCGGAAAATAACGGGTTGTTGGTTCGGTTGCCGTCGATTTTCGAATCGGCCGTGTATTTGCCTCCGAGAAGTCCGCGGTAGAGCGGCGAGAAGTTGATGACACCGATGTTGTGACTTAAGCAGTAGGGCAGCTCGCGCGCCTCGATCCCGCGATCAAGTAAACTATAGGGAGGTTGCAGACAACTCACCTCAAAGTGCGAGCGATAGAGTTCAATTTGCTCGGGGTTGAGGTTACTGACTCCGAAGTAGCGAACCTTGCCGTCTGACTTCAACTTATGAAACGCTCTCGCCACTTCATCCGGGCGGGTAATCGCATCCCAAGCGTGGATTTGGTAGAGATCGATATGATCGGTTTGGAGGCGACGCAGTGAATCTTCGCAGGCGCGCAAAATGTAATCGTAAGTCGTATCGGGATGGCGACCGGAGGGCTCGGTGAATTTCCAGAAGAACTTGGTCGCGATCGTGAACTTATCCCGGAGCCCATCGCGTTTCATGAGGATACCGAGTTGTTCTTCGGCATACCCGTCGCCGTAAGCATCGGCGGTATCAAGGAAGTTGACGCCCTGATCAATCGCGGCGTGGACGGATTTCTGCCAAGGTTCCAGGGCGACTTCGCCCCAAAAGGAAGGACTGAGCTGCCAGCAGCCAAAGCAAATTCGAGAAACGTGAAGATCGGTGTTACCAAGTTGGGTATATTGCATGTCTACCAAACAGTTTAACCTGCCGGTCAAATCTGTCGAGAGGCGCGTGTAGTGAAGACCGTGATGAAAACTACCCGCTATCTTAGCCAGCAGGAGACGACATGGCAAAAGTGGATATACGAATTTACGGGCCACTGAAGTCGGCGTGCGAACAGAGTGTTGGCCAAGCTGAGATCGACGCGCTGATCATCAGATTGGGGATTATGGTGGGGCCATATGATCCCACGGGGCGATTTGACTATTGGGTGCGACGCATGGCGGCAGAGGGGCGATTCCTGGCGCTGGGTGATGGTGGAGGGTTGCTTCAGATCATTGATGTTCGCGATCTGGCGGAGTGGATTATAACGATGGTCGAGGAGCGGACAGCGGGTATTTACAATGCAGTGGAGCCGATAAAGCCGCTGACATTTCGGGAGTTTATCGAAACGGGTGTCCGTGAACTAGGCGCATTAGTTCAACCCACCTAGACGCCGGAAGAGACGCTGAATGCCCATAGGATCGGAAGGCTGGGGTAAACTGCCGTTATGTTTGCCAATTGCAGAGAAAAAACTCGTCGGCCTTTTTACGATTAATGGACAGAAGGCGTGGGATGCAGGATTCGTAAACCGTCCACTGGCCGAGACGATTAAGGACGTGAGTGGCCTCTGTAGCTTCGCTGGAAATAGTGGTATCGATTGGGCTAACACGCGAAGAAGTCGCGCAGATTTTCGAGGACTAGAAATGGTGAGATAGCTTCACGCTTTCGTGGCGACCCAGAAGCGGCATTCGTCGGAGAAATCGCGGACTTTTCGGGATTCACGCGCGATGTTTTGGCGCATGGCATCGTAGGTGTGAGACCAGCCGGTTGCTTTTAAATCACCAAGGATTTCTTCGCGCACGGGAAGATGCATGAAAGTGCGCCCGATTTCCTTATCCTCGTAATACCTATCGCCGAATTCACGGAGAATCGGATCCTGTTTACCCTTGGCCCAACGTCTTTCCTCGAGCCGCCACATAGTCCGTTCGGTCAATGAACCGTCGCGATCGTGGGTAGTAAATATTAGAGGGGCTCCGGGCCGACAGAAATGATGCAGCGCGCGCAAGGCGCGACGTCGATTACGTCGCAAGGGGATTTGCATGAGCCCGTTGAACATGAAGAGGGCGCCATCGAAGAGTGCCTCTTCGAGGATTTCGCATTTCTCGAGTTGCGTGGCATCGGCATGAAAGAAGCCGACATCGGCTTCCTTTTCCATCGCGAGGCTCTGAGCTTGCGCGAGTAATTCTTCGGCAAAGTCAAATGCGTGGATATCGCGGTAGCCCGCTTCCCACAACGCCACCGCGACGCGGCCTGCGCCGCAACCGGCCTCAAGCAGCTGAGCGGATTTTTTGGGGAAGAAACGCTCGATTAAGATGCGTTCCGATTTCCACAGCCCAATCCGATGCGCGGCCTTGGTGTAGTGAACGACCGCCCGCAGATCGTTGAAGTCTTCGCGGACGATCTTTTTCGATACCTTGCTCATTGCGCTAATCTACTTGGTAGGCGTTTTGGTCCACTCGGCGATATACATCCCGTTACCATTGATAACCTCGGGTCGAATGAATAGGCCGTGGCCTTCCGTGGCTTCGGCTCCTTCGATTGTGAGCGGGCTCTTGGTCGGCGTGAGTTCGGGATGGGCAGCGGTGAAGGCTTCGGCGATGGCGGTGGTTTCGCTGCGGGTGAGGGTGCAGACGGCGTAGATGAGGCGTCCGCCAGGTTTGAGTGAACCGGCGACATTGTTGAGCAGTCCGAGCTGGACTTGCGCGAGCTCATGAACGTCGTCCATCGTCGTGGTCCAACGTGCGTGGGGATTGCGTTGCCAAGTGCCAATACCGCTGCAGGGCGCATCGATGAGGATACCGTCGAATTTGGTTTTGTTCGGGAGGCGAGGGGAACCATCCCAAAGCGCGCTACGATGATTGTAGAGTTTAGCGCGAGTGGAGCGTTTCTTGAAACCGTGGAGGCGTTTCTCGGAGCGATCAGTGACCCAGATCAGGCCCTTGTTGTTCATCATATCGGCGAGGTGGAGGGTTTTGCCGCCTTCACCTGCACAAGCATCCCACCAAGTTTGTCCAGCGCTGGGCAGGCATGCGAGGCCGACGAGCTGCGACGCGAGGTCTTGGATTTCGAAATCGCCTTCGTGGAATTGGGGCGTGCGAAAAAGATCCTTTTCACCCTTGTAGCACACGGCATCTGCCGCGAAGTCGCTGAGCTCACACTTGCCGAGGGTCTCGGCGAGTTTGCCGGCTTTCCCTGGACGGGCACGGAGCCAGAGTGCAGGCAGTCGTTGGATTTGGCGCAGATATTCGGGGGTGATCTTCATCTCACTCGCGAGCCACGAGGGGATCGCGCGCACCTCAAGCGCTTCAGCTTTGATCGCCTTAGGGTTGTGCTTGAACCGCGCATCCAGATTTAGGGCGTGTTCGGCTTGGGTTTGCTTTGATGCCTTGGAGTCCACCCAGTTCTTCCATCGAAAATAGACAAAGACGCCTTGGCTGACGGCGCGACGCAATTGAGGCGCCATATACTTGTGCCCGTAAAAATAGCGGCGCAGAGCAGCATCGGCAGGCATTTGGGGCGCGACGTCGGCCAGAACGCGCGCGATGTGGTTGAGAGTGGTGTTATCCGGCATGTGTTGGCACCACCAATGACAAAAAGCGCGCGAAGCACAAACCTGGAAATTTCCAGATAGATCCTGAACCAGAATTAACCACGGAGGCGCGAAGAACTCGAGGGAAAGAAAGGGAATGAGTTGCCGGTAAGAGCATGTATCGAGGCCTCGAACCAATCGAATCAGTCTCCGTTTTCTCCGAGACTCCGTGGTGAAAACTCATACTGGTAGCTCATGCCCGTTTTATTAGTGCATTCAATTGTCGAGCCGACCGAGGTAGAGGCGGGAGATGTATTGGAACGCCACTTCACCGATTTCGGCGTATTCGTCGAATATTTGCTTTAGTTTCTCGAAGAATTGGGAGTGCCTTGGGTTATCTTGATTAGGGACGTAGGATGAGGACAGGGCGCGACCCGCAAGTCCGGCGTAATCGAAACGTTACTCACTCGGGAATGTAATCTCCTCGAAAGCTCCCGGATTGTAAAATCGGCCGATGGCTTCGTGGTCGATTCTCGAGTGATTCACCTGATCATAGTCGATACTGTCGGTTTTGAGGAGCTGATCGTAGGCAATCAGGAATGGGGTAGTGTCAGCAAGGCGTTCGTTCCAAATCAGAGCGACTTGGCCTCCCGGTTTTAGAATGCGCGTGAACTCCGCTCGCGTCTTCGGGATGTTAAACCAGTGGAATGCCTGTCCGGCGGTGATGAGATCTATGCTGGCATGGGGCAATGTAGTCGTTTCGGCGGTGCCATTAATACTTTGAAAACCAGTCTGTTTGGAGAGATCACGCTCTGCCGCGGCTCGCATTTCTGGATTAGGTTCGATGGCGTGCACGCGACCAGTAATGGGGAGGAGCCTCTTGGTGAGGATGCCGGTGCCTGCACCGATATCAGCGATCACGCTTTCGTGATTTAGGTTAGCTCGACGGGCCATGCTTTCGATCAATGCGGTGGGGTAACTTGGGCGATACCTCACGTAGTTTTGGACACGATCGGAGAAACGTTGGGTAGAGTCCGGCATGGCCATCAGTAAGCACATGATGATCAAGTAGGGCAAGTCTTCGAAGCCGGGGGAGGCGCGATCTAAGTCACATTA
>Ga0105053_10005268_pt1 | contig 18476 bp, 17 predicted proteins | sample BON01_FD_78093 | JGI IMG/M metagenome (GOLD analysis project Ga0105053, IMG submission 78093) | Freshwater microbial communities from Lake Bonney liftoff mats and glacier meltwater in Antarctica - BON-01 | ecosystem: Environmental > Aquatic > Freshwater > Ice > Glacier meltwater | place: Lake...
AAAACTGACGGGCTTCTTCGATGTCCCGAACCGGGAAGGCCAAGTGAAAAGGAGGTATAGCGGCTTGAACAGACATTTAAAAACTCCGACATGAATCAAAGGCCAGGCAACCACCCATTGGTTACACGCATTGCTGCGCACTTTTGCGCAAGCACAGAGTTTATATGAGCTCGGGCTCTACCGGCTATGAGTCCAAGACCTATTTCAAACGCTCTTTGGCCATGCCCGCAGCATGGGTCAACACGGGCTTTTTCAGGGCTTCGCCTAGAGTTGACGGCACGGTTAAAGTCATGGCTTGATTGTCCTGCCAAAAGAAAAGAAAAATTACAGCCACTCAGCGTCCAAGCTACAACCGCCATGCATTCACTGACATCTGTACTGCCCTTCATTGCCATCTGCATAGGCGCGTCCCTGGGCGCACTGGCCCGCTGGGGCCTCGGCCTGTGGCTGACACCCGGCGGCGTGATCCCCTGGGGCACGCTGGCAGCCAACCTGATAGGCGGCTACCTGATAGGCATCTGCATCGCCATTTTCCAGGCCATGCCGCACCTCGACCCCTTCTGGCGCCTGCTGCTGATCACCGGCTTTCTGGGCGGACTCACGACGTTCTCCACCTTCTCGGCAGAGGTCGTGATCTACCTGATGGAAGAGCGCTACGGCCTGGCCGTGGTCACCGCAACCGCACACGTGCTCGGCTCACTGCTGATGACGGTGGCAGGGCTGAAGTCGGTAGTGTTTTGGATGGTGCGGTAGTTGCTGGCAATAAACATCAACCAATTTGCTACTATTTTCATAGCTGTTAAAGCCCGTATTTATTGAGCTAGAGCCTGATTTGATGCCTTAAAATCTTCACATGACTACTCTTTATGGCATTCCCAATTGCGATACGGTCAAAAAATCCCGTGCCTGGCTGACTGCGCAGAGGGTTGACTACACGTTTCACGACTTCAAAAAGCAAGGCGTGCCGAAAGACCGGCTGGCGGCTTGGTGCAAGGCTGCGGGCTGGGAGAAGCTGCTTAATCGCCAGGGCACAACCTGGCGCAAGCTGGATGCCGATGTGCAGGCCCGTGCTGCTGACTCGGCCAGCGCGCAAGCTTTGATGCTGGCCCATGCCAGCGTTATCAAGCGGCCAGTGGTGGAATGGGGTGGCAGCAGTGCCCCTGTTAGCGTCGGGTTTGATGCCGTAAGCTGGGCAGAGCTTGCGGCTCAATTTGTAGGCAAGGCCTGCAAGTCTTGATGTCCGGGTGCCTTAAAATCAGGCGTTATCGCCGCTTTTTGGCACACCATTCCCGAACTTTTCCATGACCACCATACTCCAGCACCTCCCCATCGGCGACAAAGTCGGCATCGCTTTTTCAGGCGGGTTAGATACCAGCGCCGCCCTGCACTGGATGAAGCTCAAGGGTGCGATTCCCTACGCCTACACCGCCAACCTGGGCCAGCCTGATGAGCCTGACTACGACGACATCCCGCGCAAGGCGATGCAGTACGGCGCTGAAAAAGCCAGGTTAATCGACTGCCGCAGCCAGTTGGCAAGCGAGGGCCTTGCGGCACTGCAAAGCGGCGCGTTTCACATCACGACTGCAGGCGTGACCTACTTCAACACCACGCCGCTGGGCCGCGCTGTGACGGGCACCATGCTGGTCTCGGCCATGAAAGAAGATAAGGTCAACATCTGGGGCGACGGCAGCACCTTCAAGGGCAATGACATCGAGCGTTTTTACCGCTACGGCCTGCTGACCAACCCCGATTTAAAAATCTACAAGCCGTGGCTTGACCAGCTGTTTATTGACGAGCTGGGTGGCCGCGCCGAGATGTCGGCCTTTATGACGGCGGCCGGTTTTGGCTACAAGATGTCGGCTGAAAAAGCCTATTCAACCGACTCGAACATGCTGGGTGCCACGCACGAAGCCAAAGACCTTGAGCTGCTCAGTAGCGGCATGAAAATCGTCAAGCCCATCATGGGCGTGGCCTTCTGGAAAGACGAGGTCGAGATCAAGCGCGAAGAGGTCACGGTGCGCTTTGAAGAAGGCCAGCCGGTAGCGCTGAACGGCAAGCGCTTTGACAGCTTGGTCGAGCTGATACTGGCCGCCAACAGCATCGGTGGCCGCCACGGTCTGGGCATGAGCGACCAAATTGAAAACCGCATCATCGAAGCCAAAAGCCGCGGCATTTACGAAGCCCCCGGTCTGGCCCTGCTGTTCATCGCTTACGAGCGTTTGATCACCGGCATCCATAACGAAGACACCATCGAGCAGTACCGCGACAACGGCAAACGCCTGGGCCGCCTGCTCTACCAGGGCCGCTGGTTTGACCCGCAGGCCCTCATGCTGCGCGAGACCGCCCAGCGCTGGGTAGCACGCGCCATCACCGGCGAGGTGACACTGGAGCTGCGACGTGGCAACGACTATTCGATTTTGAACACCGTATCCAGCAACCTAACCTACAAGCCCGAGCGCCTGAGCATGGAAAAAGTCGAAGACGCGCCCTTCAGCCCGCTCGACCGCATAGGCCAGCTCACCATGCGCAACCTCGACATCATCGACACGCGCGAGAAGCTGAGCATCTACACCAAGGTGGGTCTGCTGTCCAACGACGCTGACTCTGCGATTGGGCAGTTGAGTGGGCCTAAAAGCGATTAAACCACCACCGGTTCATGCTCCAGCATGATGCCAAAGCGCTCGTACACGCTGGTCTGTATCGCCTTGGCCAGCGTCATCACCTCGCCGCCCGTCACCGGGTCAGTCTTGCCGCCACGGTTGACCAGCACCAGCGCCTGGCGCTCGTACACGCCTGCATTGCCGATGTGCTTGCCCTTCCAGCCGCAGGCATCAATCAGCCAGCCGGCGGCCAGCTTGACAGCGCCGTCATCGAGCTTGTAGTAGACAATTTTGGGTTCGCGCTGGATGATGTCGGCGCACTGCTCGGCGCTGACCGTCGGGTTCTTGAAGAAGCTGCCAGCGTTGCCTATGAGCTGCGGGTCGGGCAGCTTGGCCTTGCGTATGTCACAGATCCATTCATACATTTGCAACGCACTCGGCTGGTTGATACCGGTTTGCAACATCTTTTTGTCAATGTCTGCGTAACCCAGCACGGCGCGCCAAGCTTTCGGCAGCGCAAAGCGCACACGCGTGATGAGTGCTTTGTCGGCTAAACCAAAGCCAGCTTTGCCGTTTGCGGTGTCAACGCTTTTGTGTTTAAACACCGAGTCGCGGTAGCCAAAGGCGCACTGCGCGGCATTCAGGGTAAACGTCTGCCCGGTCGTCAGATCCACCGCATCGAGCGATTCAAACCGGTCTTGCAACTCAACGCCATAAGCGCCGATGTTTTGCACCGGAGAGGCCCCCACAGAACCGGGAATCAGCGCCAGATTTTCAAGACCGGGGTAGCCTTTAGCTAAAGTCCAGGTGACCAGGTCGTGCCAGTTTTCACCCGCACCGGCCTCCACAATCCAGGCTTTGGCGGTTTCGCTGTGCAGCCGCATACCATTGACGCAAACCTTGAGCACCAGCGATTTGACATCCCCTGTCAGCACGATGTTGCTGCCGCCGCCCAGCACAAATTTGGGGGCTGGTTTTAAGACCGGATCGGCCAAAACGGCAGCCATATCAAGCTCGCTCGTGATACGCACCAGCGAAAGTGCTTTGGCAACGATGCCAAAGGTGTTGAAAGACTGGAGTGGAACATTTTTCTCGACTAACATCACAAGATTGTCTCATTGCCTTTGGCCTTCTAATGCGGGCGCAGGAATGGAATACCCCTATCACTCCCCTTCCCTGAAAATCCAAATCATGCCCACCTTCGATACTGTTCTTGAAACCGACCTGGTCAAGGTCAAAAATGCCGTAGAAAACACCGCCAAGGAAATCGGCACCCGCTTTGACTTCAAGGGCACGTCGGCCTCTGCCGAGTTGAAGGAAAAAGACAAGGAGATCATCCTGATTGGCGATGGCGATTTCCAGATCGACCAGATCCACGACATTTTGCGCAACAAGCTCACCAAGGCCGGCGTTCACGTGCGCTTTCTGGACATTGGCAAGGTCGAAAAAATTGGCGGCGACAAGGTCAAGCAGGTCACCAAGGTGCGTGACGGCATAGAGACCGAGCAGGCGAAAAAAATCCAGCAGCTCATCAAAGGCAACAAGCTAAAGGTACAGGCCGCTATTCAGGACGGAAAAGTCCGGGTGACGGGCGCCAAGCGCGACGACCTGCAGGCCGCCATGGCGCTGATTCGCGCCGAGATCAAGGATCTTCCGCTCAGTTTCGACAACTTCCGCGACTGAACAGCCTATTTAACGGCTTTTTTACCTGCCTGCTTTGAAGCCCCGAGTTTTGATTCGGTGCCCTTGATCAGCTTGTTGATGTTCTCGCGGTGGCGATACACCAGCAGTGCGCTGATGGCGATCAAAACCATCACGATGCTTTTGTCCACATACCAAGCGGTGCGGTCACCCAGCAGGTAAAACATGGGCGTAAAAACCGCCGCTGCCAGCGATGCCAGCGAGGAATAGCGCGAAAAAAAGGCCACGATCAGCCAGGTCGCCAGCGTCGCCAAGCCCAGCAGCCAGTCAATGCCCAACAGCACCCCGGCCGCCGTGGCCACGCCCTTGCCGCCTTTGAAGCGGAAAAACACCGGGTACAGGTGGCCTAAAAACGCCGCCAAAGCAACCAGGGCAACGCTGCCATCTTCCAGCCCAAAGTCCCTGCCAAACCACTTGACCAGCAGCACTGGCAGCCAGCCCTTCAGGCCGTCAAGCAACAAGGTGAGGACGGCCGCGACCTTGCTGCCCGAGCGCAGCACATTGGTAGCACCGGAATTTTTGCTGCCGTAGCTGCGCGGATCTTTCAAGCCCATGGCGCGGCTGACGATGACAGCAAACGACAGCGAGCCCAATAAATAGGCCAGCAGCACCGCGAGGCCGAAATACAAATAGTCCAAAACTCTCTCCTTATTCCGTTTCTAATTAAACAGACATTTGCCTACTGCGCTGGGTCGCGCATCTCCCAGCGAATGTTGTCAATCTCGGCCAGAACCTCTGGGCTCAAGCTGGTACCCCACGCGGCCATGTTTTCGTCGAGTTGCGCCACCGATGTGACGCCGATGATGGTGCTGGCGACTTGCCATTTGGTATAGCAAAAGGCTAGCGCCATCTGGGTCGGCGTCATGCGATTGGCGCGGGCTAGAGAGTTGTAGCGCTTGGCCGCTACCAGTGCTTCAGGCCTGCCCCAGCGCTGCTTACGCAGAGTCTCATAAAGGCTCATTCGGCCAAGGTTGGGGGGCTGCGGGTCGGCGATACCGGCGGCGTCGTACTTACCTGTCAGCAGACCAAATGCCAACGGTGAATAAGCCAGTAGAGAGACACCCAGCCGATACGAGGTTTCGTCTAGGCCGTTTTCAAAGCTACGGTTAACCAGGCAATACGGGTTTTGCACCGTAGCGACGCGCGGCAAGCCGTACTGCTCTGCTAAGCGCACAAACTCGTGTACGCCATAAGGCGACTCATTCGACAGGCCAATGGCGCGCACTTTGCCAGCTTTGACCAAGCCACTGAAAGCCTCAAGCTGGGTGTGAATCGACGACAGCGCTTTGTTGTCTTTGGCCGGATCAAAATACACCGCACCAAACGCCGGTACATGGCGCACTGGCCAGTGGAGCTGGTAGAGGTCAATCACGTCGGTCTTCATGCGTTTTAGGCTGTCGTTGCAAGCACCCACCATGTCAGCAGCGGTCAGGTCAGGGCTGCCGCCGCGCACCCAGTCCATGCCGCGTCCTGGACCTGCTACTTTAGATGCCAGCACCACAGCGCTGCGTGCGCCGGGCGTGGTGGCAAACCAGTTGCCAAGAATGGTTTCAGTAGCACCAAAGGTCTCAGCCCGTACAGGGACTGAATACATCTCTGCCGTGTCGATAAAGTTAATGCCGTGCTCGAGGGCGCGGTTAAGAATGGTGTGGGCAAGAGGCTGATCGACCTGCGCCCCAAAGGTCATGGTGCCCAGGCAAATGGGCGTGACGTGAAGATCGCTGCTGCCGAGTTGAACTTTATTCATGGTGTTTGTAATGGGTAATTTGATAAACAAAAGCGGAGCCAGTTAGCTGCAACCGCAATCAGCCAAGTTTACGACCAGGGCGTTCAGCCCAAAGGCGCCTTGAAACGTTTTTCTTCTTGCAGACGTAAGATGCGCCGCTGCACCTTACCCGTCGTCGTCATGGGCAGCTCGTCAATGAACTCGATTTCTTTTGGATATTCATAGGGTGCCAGCATTTTTTTGACGTGCAGCTGCAATTTAGCTGTTATTTCAGCATCGAAAATTGCTGTAGAGCCCTGAATCCGGGCACGAGCAGCTACTAAATCAGGAGCAAGCACGACATAGGCCTTGACCACTGCACCGCGCTCTCGGTCAGGCTTGGGCACCACGGCTGCGTTGGCAACCGTCGGGTGCTTGACCAGGCAGTTCTCTATCTCGCCCGGGCCTATGCGGTAGCCTGCGGCCTTGAACACATCGTCGGCCCGGCCTTCATACCAGAGGTAGCCGTCGGCATCGCGCTTGGCCAGGTCGCCGGTACGGCACCAGTCAGCCGTGAATTTGGCCCTGGTTGCAGCTTCGTTTTTCCAGTAACCGAGAAAGAACACCGGGTCGGGTTGGCCATGCACGTCGAAGCGGTGTACGGCCACATCACCCGACACACCCACCGCGCATTCATGACCGTCATCGTCAATCACCGCCACCCGGTGGCCGGGGTAGCCCTTGCCCATACTACCGGGTTTTGCATTCCAAAATTTTGCACAGTTACCAACCACATAGTTGATCTCGGTCTGGCCAAACATTTCATTGACCGTAACGCCGAGTTGCTCGCGGCAATAGCCAAACACCGCATCGCCCACCGCCTCACCAGCGCTCATGATGCCTTGCAGCTTGAGCCTGAAATGCGCGCGCGGTTTGGGGTAGGCCTTCATCATGGCTTTGAGCGCGGTAGGGAACAAAAAGCTGTGCGTCACAGCGTGTTGCTGCATCAACGTGAAAGCCAGCTCAGGGCTGAAGCGGCCGTTGAAGGCGACGATCGGCCTGCCGAAATACAGCGTGGGCAATAGCGCATCCATCAGGCCACCGGTCCAGGCCCAGTCTGCCGGGCTCCAGAAGATAGCATCGGACTGCAGGTTTGTTTTGCCGTCAAAACCAAACCAGTTCTGGCTACAGACAAAACCGCTCAGATTGCCGATCAGCGCGCGATGCGGAATCAGTGCGCCCTTGGGCGGGCCGGTCGTACCGCTGGTATAGATCAGCACGGCCGGCTCAATAGCCTTGGTTTTGACTGCCGGAAAGGCCGCCTTTTTAGCAGCAACAGCGCTTGCGTAATCAACATCGCCTTGCACTTCACCCTGACCATCGTCCACGGCCACCACAGAGCGCAGCGCCGGGCATTCCCCGCGCACTGCCGTGATGCTGGCACTGCTGCTCTCGTCAACAATCGCCACTACCGCCTCGCTATCGATCAGCCGAAACGCCAGCGCCTCCGGCCCAAACAGCATAGACAACGGCATCGCCACCGCACCCATCTGGAAAACCGCCATGTAGGCCACAGCCGTCTCAAAGCGCTGCGGCATGACGATGGCCACACGGTCGCCGCGCTGCACACCAAGACCTGAAAGCACATGACTGAGTGCATCAGCCACCTTTTGAAGCTCAAAATAGGTATAAAAAGTGGCTGTAAGGCCCTGTTTATGGGCCTGAACAGCTACTTTTTTAGCAGCATCTGGTTTTTTGGCATCATCTTTTGCCCAACGCCTGCAACAGACATCGGCAATGTTGAAGTATTCATCAACCTGCCAGTGAAAGCCGTGGTGCAGCGCGGCGTAATGGTCTACCTGGACCTTGTCACGGTTTTGACTGCGCTTTGAAGACGTACTCTTTATCATCTACGTAATGTACAAAGAAAAAAGACTTTCCCGCAGCGAGTTTATCCCTATACGCGGCCTCAACTACCACATTCGGGTCTGGGAGCAAACTGACACCAGCGCCGAGCCGCCCCAAGCCAGGCCAGCCCCCATACTGCCCCCGCTGGTGCTAATGCACGGCTGGATGGACGTGGCGGCCTCCTACCAGTTTATGGTTGATGCGTTTTCTGATGCTTTCATGCAAGGCCGTACCATCATCGCTGCCGACTGGCGCGGTTTTGGCAAAACGGCCAGCGCACCCGGCAATGGTTTTACCGATAACTTTTGGTACGCCGACTACCTGGCAGACCTGGATTTTTTGTTAGACGCTTTGTACCCCGACCAAAGCGTAGATTTGGTCGGCCACAGCATGGGCGGCAACGTCGTCATGCTGTACGCCGGGGTACGGCCCGCACGCGTTCGCCGCTTGGTCAACCTCGAAGGCTTTGGTATGCCCGCAACCCAGCCACTTGATGCGCCTGCACGCTACGCAAAATGGCTGGATCAACTCAAAAAACTCCACGCTGGCGAGCTGACCATGCGACCCTATGACGACGTAGCGGGTGTCGCCAATCGTTTGATGAAAACCAACCCACGTTTAAGCCAAGACAAAGCCACCTGGCTGGCCCAGCACTGGGCAGCAGCGAAAGTACAGCCAGACGGCACCACCCGCTGGGAAATTCTGGGTGACCCAGCGCACAAAATCATCAACGCCCACCTCTACCAGGTTGAGGAAGTCCTGAGCACCTGGCGGCGCATCACGGCCCCCACGCTGTGTGTGGATGCCTCCAACAACGAGATGTACAAATGGTATAGCGGCAAATACACGCTGGCTGACTATTACGAGCGCCTTAAAGCCGTGCCGAACCTGAAGCAGACGAGCATCCAGGACGCAGGCCACATGCTGCACCATGATCAGCCCGAACAGCTGGCGGCGCTGATTGAGGGCTTTCTGGCCTGAGATCTGGCAGGATCGCCTGACACTCGCATCCCACATCCCGGTTAGTATTCAAGCCCAAAGGGTAACCCTCAAGGAAACAACATGGATTACGAGCTTCTCTTCAAAAATGCCACTGTCTATGACGGTAGCGGAGCCGCCCCATCGCAGATGGATGTCGCCGTGAAGGACAGGAAAATAATTGCGGTGCGCGATAGCCGCGATCCCCTGAACTATCGCCACGCGGCCCAGGTGGTCGATGCGCAAGGTCTCGCGCTCATGCCGGGAATTATCGACAGCCATACCCATTTCGATGCCCAGATTACCTGGGACCAGACACTCGCGCCATCGCCCGCGCTTGGTGTCACCACGGCTGTGATCGGCAACTGTGGATTTGGGATTGCTCCTTGCAAGCCCGAGCACCGCGACCTCACCATGCGAAACCTGACCCAGGTCGAGGGCATGTCGCTCGATGTATTGAGGCGCGGCATCAACTGGGGCTTCGAGTCCTTCGGGGAATACCTCCAACAATTACGCAACCAAGGTTCCGTCCCCAACGTAGCCGCCTATATCGGCCACAGCAGCGTGCGCACCCATGCGATGGGCGAAGCGGCATCGGAGCGTGCGGCCACCGAACTTGAAATTGACCACATGGTGCAGCTGGTGCGGGACGCCATGCAACAAGGCGCCATCGGCCTGGCCAGTTCAACCAGCCCGGCGCACAACGGCGAAAGCGGCAAGCCGATGCCGTCGCGTCTGGCCTCCGACGCGGAACACCTGGCCTTGATCAAGGCCATGGCTGAGCCGGTCAATGGAAAAATCGGCGGTGTCTACATGGTCACCAAAGGGGGTCAGATGCCGGTGTCTTTTCTCGAAGAAATGAGCGCCGCTTCAGGCCGCCCGGTCATGATTGCCGCACTACTGCACAACAGCACCAACCCGCAAGCCGTTTTCAATGACCTCGACGCCATCAGCGCAGCCAACCAGCGTGGCCACGGCTTGCTGGGGCAAGTGTCCTGCTGCCCGCTGTCGATGGACTTTACGCTCGCATCTGCCTACCCCTTCGAGGGACTCAAAAGCTGGCAGCCTGCGCTCGGCTTGCAGGGCTCGGCTCTGAAAAAGGTACTGGCTGATTCCGGTTTTCGTGATGGCTTGCGGACCGAAATCAGCGCCCCGGCGGTGTTTCGGCTGTTCAACGGCGAATGGAACAAAGTACATGTCACCGATGCCGCCTTCACAGCCAATCGTCACTACGAGCAGGTGCCGCTCGATACCTTGGCGCGTCAGCTTAGCCGTGACCCACTCGACATCATGCTGGACCTAGCGCTAGAGGAAGATCTGCAAACCGTGTTCACCGCGATGCTGCTCAATAGCGATGAGCCAGCGGTGCAACAGATGCTGAATCACCCGCACAGCCTGATCAGCCTGAGCGATGCCGGTGCGCATCTGACGTTTTTCAATGATGCAGGCTTCGGTCTGCATTTACTCGGCCACTGGTCACGCACCTTACGCGCCATGAGCATGAGCGAAGCGGTGCGTCAACTGACCAGTGTGCCAGCCAGTACTTTCGGCTTTGAGGGACGCGGGTTGATTCGGGAAGGCTTTGCCGCTGACCTGCTGCTGTTTGATCCGCAGACCGTGGCGCGTGGGCCGCGCTATCGGGTGTTCGATTTGCCAGGCGGCGCGGCACGGCTCACTACCGATGCGGTGGGCGTGCATGGTGTGTGGGTCGCCGGCAAAAAGGTGGCGGATGCAAACGGCATACTTGCCAATGCGCCGCTGGCGGGAGAGCTGATCACGCAGATCGGCGCGGCCTGAGCTCCGCGGCTGCCGACTTCGGCCGGAGCCGCGCCTGTCGGCACGAAAGCTCGTCAGGCAAGTACCAGCGGGCGTCTGGGATGATCATTTCGCTTTCAACGGACAAGCGTGGGGCCATTCAGCGATCATGAGAAAATCACGGGTTAAACCAAACCATTCGGGATCGAACACTCATGGACGCAGAACACATCAACAGCATCAGTAACCAGCTCGCAGACCTGAGCAATCGCGTCAACGAGCTCAGGGGGTATCTTTGACTACCCTGCCAAAGAACGTAAATTAAACGAAGTCAACGCCGCGCTCGAAGACCCGAAGGTCTGGGACAACCCCAAGCGCGCGCAAGAGTTGGGTAAAGAAAAAAAATCACTCGAAGACGTGGTGCGCGTCATTGACCGCCTGAGTACCGAACTGCTTGATAACGCCGAACTGTTCGAGATGTCGAAAGCCGACGACGACGACGCCGGCATGCAGGCGATTGAAGGCGAAGCGGCACTGGTGGCAACTGAAGTTGAAAAGATGGAGTTCCGCCGGATGTTCAACAACCCGGCTGACCCGCTCAACTGCTTTTTAGACATCCAGGCTGGTGCAGGCGGCACCGAGGCCTGCGACTGGGCCAGCATGTTGCTGCGCCAGTACCTCAAGTACGCCGAGCGCAAGGGTTTTAAAACCACGATTGAAGACGAAACCGCTGGCGACACCGCAGGCATCAAGGGTGCCAGCATCAAGATCGAAGGCGAATACGCCTTTGGCCTGCTGCGCACCGAAACCGGCGTACACCGGTTGGTACGCAAGTCGCCGTTTGACTCGTCAGGCGGCAGGCACACCTCGTTTGCATCGATTTTTGTCTACCCCGAGATTGATGACTCGATTGAAATCGACATCAACCCGTCTGACGTTCGGGTAGACACCTTCAGGGCCAGCGGCGCGGGCGGCCAGCACATCAACAAAACCGACTCAGCCGTGCGCCTGACGCACTTGCCCACCGGCATCGTGGTGCAGTGCCAGGACGGCCGCAGCCAGCACGGCAACCGCGACGTGGCGTGGAAGCGGCTGCGCTCACGCCTGTACGACTTTGAATTGCGCAAGCAGCAAGAAGCGCAGCAAAAGCTGGAAGACACCAAGACCGACGTCGGCTGGGGCCACCAGATTCGCAGCTACGTGCTCGACAACAGCCGCATCAAAGACCTGCGAACCAACTACGAAACATCGGCCACGCAGAAGGTGCTGGATGGCGACCTTGACCAGTTCATTGAAGCGTCACTCAAGCAGGGCGTTTAATGTTCGCCACGCCTTTGCCTGCTTAAAACGCAATTTCACACGCAACTTCACACGCCATTTCAAACACAACTTTTTCAGGAACCCCTCATGCTGCAAAAGCTTGATGCCAGCGGAGCCGGACCAGGCCCGTCAGTCACTATCAACCGCTCTGACTACGCACCCCCCGCCTACTGGATAGACACGGTCGAGCTGTGCTTTGACCTAGACCCCAGCAAAACGCGCGTGCTGAACAAAATGAAGCTACGCCGCAATCTGGATCTGCCTGCGCAGCCATTAAAGCTGGACGGTGACGAACTGATACTGGCTCGGGTGCAGGTCAATGGCCAAGGCACGTCTTTCAAGATGGACGGCAACCAACTGGTGCTCAGTGATTTGCCCGATGAATTTGAGCTGGAGATTTTCACCACCACCAACCCTTCAAAAAACACCAAGCTGATGGGCTTGTATGTGAGCAACGATTCGTTTTTCACGCAGTGCGAAGCCGAGGGTTTCAGGCGCATCACCTACTTTTTAGACCGCCCCGATGTGATGGCGATGTTCAGCGTGACGCTGCGTGCCGACAAAGCCCAATACCCGGTGCTGCTGTCCAACGGCAACCTGGTTGAGAGCGGCGAGCTTGAGGGTGGCAGACATTTCGCCAAGTGGGTAGACCCGCATAAAAAGCCCTGCTACCTGTTTGCACTGGTGGCTGGGCAACTCGTCAGCCGTGAACAACGCATCACCTCGCGTGCCGGCAAAGACCACACCTTGCAGGTTTATGTACGCCCTGGCGATCTGGATAAAACCGAGCACGCCATGACCTCGCTGATGCACTCGGTGGCATGGGACGAAGCGCGCTTTGGCTTACCGCTGGATTTAGAGCGCTTCATGATCGTGGCGACCAGCGACTTCAACATGGGCGCGATGGAAAACAAGGGCCTGAACATCTTCAACACCAAGTACGTGCTGGCCAACCAGGCGACGGCAACAGACGCTGATTTTTCAAACATCGAAAGCGTGGTGGGCCACGAGTATTTTCATAACTGGACGGGTAACCGCGTCACCTGCCGCGACTGGTTTCAGCTGTCGCTTAAAGAAGGACTGACGGTTTTTAGAGACCAAGAATTCAGCCAGGACTTGTGTGCTGAACCCTCGGCACGCGCCGTTAAACGCATTGAGGACGTCCGTGTGCTGCGCACCGCACAGTTCCCGGAAGACGCAGGCCCGATGTCGCACCCGGTGCGGCCCGACAGCTATGTCGAGATCAGCAACTTCTACACCGTCACGATTTACGAAAAAGGTGCGGAAGTGGTGCGCATGATGCAGACTTTGGTCGCAAGCTCGAACGACCCCGCAGGTCGAGAAGGCTTCGCCAAAGGCATGAGCCTGTACTTTGAGCGCCACGACGGCCAGGCCGTGACCTGCGACGACTTTGCGCAGGCCATCGCCGATGCCAATCCAGCATCCGAACTGGCGCGCCTGTTGCCGCAGTTCAAGCGCTGGTACAACCAGGCCGGCACGCCGCGTGTCCATGCGCAGGGCGTTTTCGACCCAGCGGCCAGCACCTACACCCTCACCTTGACTCAGAGCTGCGCGCCCACGGCAGGACCATCGGGCCAGAGCGTCAAAGAACCGTTTGTGATTCCGGTGCGGCTTGGTTTGCTGGGTACAGACGGTCAGGATTTGCCATTGCATTTGTCTGGCTCTTCTGAAAATGGGGGCCAAGTTAAAGGGATGAGCAATCACACCGTTGTGCTCACCCAGCCAAGCACCAGCTTTACCTTCACCGGCATCCATGCCGAGCCGGTACCGTCCATACTGCGCGGCTTTAGCGCCCCGGTGGTGCTGGACTTTGACTACAGCGATGCGCAGTTGCTGCACCTGCTCAAGCACGACAGCGATGCCTTCAACCGCTGGGAAGCGGGCCAACGTTTAGCGATGCGCGCCGCTCTTTCTGCCATTAACTCTACGGCCATAAATACACCGCTAAATGAGGCCTATTTAGCCGCCATGCAGGCTGTTTTGCATCATTCAAGCCTTGATGCAGCCTTTAAAGAACTGGTTCTCACCCTGCCATCTGAAACCTACATTGCCGAGCAGCTTGAGGTGGTTGACCCGCAATTGATTCACGCGGTACGTGAGGCCATGCGCACGCAACTCGCGATGTCGCTCAAAGCCGATTGGGAAAGCGTTTACATGGCGAATATGGACACCGGTGCCTACACGCCCGATGCCGCATCATCAGGCCGCCGCGCGCTGGCAGGTATGGCGCTGACCTACCTGTGCATTGCGAGCCAAGAGTCGGGTGATGCGATGTGGCCAAACAAAACGCTGCAACGCTTCAACGGCGCGGGCAACATGACAGACCGCTTCAATGCGCTGGCGGCACTGGTCTTTAGCGGTCATGCGTTAGCAGCTGAGGCGCTGGAAAGCTTTCATGCGATGTTCAAAGACCAAGCGTTGGTCATCGACAAATGGTTCAGCTTGCAATCTGCTAGCCCTGACCGCAATGGCAACATCCTGCCCGCCGTCAAAGCCTTGATGAAGCACAGTGACTTCAGCCTGCGCAACCCGAACCGCGCCCGCAGCGTCATCAGCACCTATTGCGGCAACCCCGCCGCCTTCCACCGGCTTGATGCCGCAGGCTATGTATTCTGGAGCGACCGCGTGATGGCGCTGGATGCCACGAACCCGCAAGTCGCAGCACGCCTGGCGCGGGCACTGGACCGCTGGAGCAAACTAGCCGAGCCCTACCGCAGCGCAGCGCGCGAAGCGATCAGCCGCGTGGCGGCTAAAACCGATTTAAGCAAAGACACGCACGAAGTAGTCACCCGGGCTCTCGCAGGCCAGCCATAAAAAGGTACTTACCCATGTCGCAAAAAATATCCCTCACCCGCTACCTCGTCGAGCAGCAGCGCAAGGAAGGCCACATCCCCGCACAGCTGCGCCTGCTGATCGAAGTGGTTGCGCGCGCCTGCAAAAGCATCAGCCAGGCCGTCAACAAGGGCGCGCTCGGTGGCGAAAACAGCATTTTGGGCACGGCCGGCAGCGAGAACGTGCAGGGCGAGGTGCAAAAAAAGCTCGACATCATCGCCAACGAAGTGCTGATTGATGCCAACGAATGGGGGGGGCACCTTGCGGCCATGGCGTCTGAAGAGATGGACAGCATCTATGTCGTGCCCAACCGCTACCCGCAGGGCGAGTACCTGCTGCTGCTTGACCCGCTCGACGGCTCCAGCAACATCGACATCAACGTCAGCATAGGTACCATCTTCAGCGTGCTGAAAATGCCCGAGGACGACCGTGGCGTGGATGAAGGCGACTTTCTGCAGCCCGGCAACAAGCAGGTGGCGGCCGGCTACTGCATCTACGGCCCGCAGACAACGCTGGTGCTGACGGTGGGCGACGGTGTGGCCATGTTCACGCTGGACCGCGAGCAGGGCTCGTTTGTATTGATCGAAGAAAACGTGCGAATTCCGCCAGATACCCAGGAGTTCGCCATCAACATGAGCAACATGCGGCACTGGGACGCACCGGTCAAACGCTACATCGACGAGGCCCTGGCAGGCAAGGAAGGCCCGCGCGGCAAGGATTTCAACATGCGCTGGGTCGCTGCCATGGTGGCCGACGTGCACCGCATTTTGTGCCGCGGCGGCATCTTCATGTACCCATGGGACAAGCGCGAACCCGAAAAAGCCGGCAAGCTGCGCCTGATGTACGAAGCCAATCCCATGAGCTGGCTGGTAGAACAAGCTGGCGGCGCAGCCACCAACGGCAAGCAGCGCATTCTCGACATCCAGCCCACCAAACTGCACGAGCGCGTCAGCGTGATCCTAGGATCAAAGAATGAAGTCGAGCGGGTCACAGCCTACCATGCCGGGAAAACGGCCGGGCTATAATCGCAGGCTGAATTCCAGAAAAAGCCGGTGTAGCTCAGTCGGTAGAGCAGCTCATTCGTAATGAGAAGGTCGGGTGTTCGATTCATCTCTCCGGCACCAATAGATATAAGGGTTTGTTGCTATTAAGTTAGCAGCAAACCCTTCTTCTTTTGTCTCATGTAGCCACCATGTAGCCATCAGTACATGGTTTTGTACCGTGTGGCGGTCGTGTGTCGTTGTTGGCTTCGGCTGGGAATTATCGGCGGCGCGTCAGCAACTGCGCGCGGCAAAGCCGATCCGCGCGCACTGACCAACGCTACAACGCTGGCAAACGGAAAGCGGTGAGGCTGGGTGGACTGCCACACAGCGCAGCTCAATCAAAAGGCAGGCCGCACTGCATGACAGCGCTGCTGCATGGTCAGTGGGCAAGGGGTTGACGATCCAGATCCTTGCCACGAGGACGAGCTAAAGCGACTTGTGCGTGCCGTCGCAAAGCACGCCATTCTTGCTCTGCTTGCAGCCGCAAAAATAGATTTTCTTGTTTTCCTCGGCGACGAATTTTTTCGGGATGAACTCAGACCCCTTGTGGCTGCCGTCACAAAAAGGCTGCGACTTGCTGAGGCCGCAAGCACACCAGTGGTATTCCTTGCCCTTCTCGACTTCTACGGCGAACGGGGACTTGGCGGTGATGTGGGGTGTGCTCATATGAACCTCTGATCAGAATGGATAGGGACTCCCAAGGGAGTGTTTAGTACGACCACGAACTATATTACTTCTGGCCAAAAAACGTGGCAACAGACCGCGCGCGTGCAACTTACACTACCCCGAAGCTCAGCGCACAGACTGGTGAACCTGCTGACCTAAAAAGCGACGACTGCACCGGGTTAGGGTTGGCAGCCCAGCTTTCCATGTCGTTTGTGCCGGTGGGCGGAAAAACCTTGGGAATTCAGATTCACCACATCAACGAAAGCATGACTTTTGAGGACGTTTTTTCGGTGCCATACTTGGCATCATGCGGTTGGAAGTCCTATCCTTAAAACCAGCATTTCTGTGTGATGCGCGCCAGCGCTAACATGGGCTCCGTTCATCATCACCGATACCCTTCTGGAGTTTTTATGCCCCTATCCATGTACCAAGCCAGCGTGCCACGCTTTATTAACATGCTCACCAACCTGTCAGCCATTCTGGATAAGGCACAGGCGCATGTGGACGCCAAGAAACTGGACGAAACCGCGTTGACCAGCTTTCGCCTCTACCCGGACATGCTGCCCATGAGCAAGCAGGTGCAGATCGCCTGCGACACCGCCAAGGGCCTGGTGGCGCGGCTGGCGGGTGTGGAAATCCCGGCTTATGAGGACAACGAGAAAACCCTGGCCGATCTGAAGACGCGCATCGCCAAGACCATGGCTTTCATCCAGACCTTCACGCCGGCGCAGATTGACGGTACCGAGGGCAAGGACATTGTGGTCAAGCGCGGCGAAAAAGAAACCCACTACAAGGGCATGCAGTTTCTACTGGGTCACGCCCTTCCCAACCTCTACTTTCACGTCACCACCACCTACGCCATGCTGCGCCACAACGGCGTTGAAATCGGCAAGCGCGACTATCTTGGCAATCCTTGAAGGCGGCGTGGTTCAAAAAGTTTTGGGTAACACGGGCAATGTGAATTTTGGATGGTTTACCTATGACTCAACCGATGGCCACCCGAAAAAGTGCTACCCAGTTTTGAACTGCACCGATAGTTGCTTGTATTTTATTCGTTGGGTTTCACGAATGTGACAGGACTTGGCCCGCGCTGCCTTGAGCGGATGACGACGGTGCCGGCAAGCTTGTCATGCCAGCCCTGCTTTCGTTTGTCGAATGCGACCCAAATAAGACCGAGGCCGAGCGGAATTATGGAAACGTAATAGGCCAAATAGCGACCCACACATTGGCCGGTAGAAGGTGGGTTGCCGGTCGTGGCGTCTACGATTCGGAGAGACAGAACCGTTTTTCCTGGTGTTGCTTGCTTGTAAGTCCAGAACACAATGACAGCGATCGCCGGTACAACCCAAGAAAGTATAAAGTCCGCAGGCCCCACGATAAAACCAGTTTTATCCGCGTCGAAGTAGGCCCATCCATAGATGGCAACTAGAAGTGGAATTGTGAGCATCACGATTAGTAGGGTGTCGATGATCGCCGCTCCAACGCGCACCCAGAATCCGGCGTACACGACATCTTGCTCTTGCATAGTTGGTTCTCCCGGTGATGAGCAGAAAGCAAGCCCAACGTGATGTAGATCATCGGATAAAACGGCACCCCAAAGAACTGCGCCGCCGACTCGCAAGCCGCAGTATGACATCGTTCATGCGCAGTCGGATGCTGGGAGCTGACCCCTTGGGTGACCCCGAATAATGTGACTTTTGAATGGCCCGCCTATGACTCAACCGATGGCTACCCGAAAAAGTGTCATTGATTTTGAGCCGCGCCCTATTTTCTGGCAACACGAACCTTGCCACCACTGCTAACTAAAATGACAGCATCGCCCGGAGCAAAGGTTTCTACACCCTTTGCCTGGACAATTGCACGCCGCTCGCCATTGCGGAGTTGCAGCACAATTTCAACAGCATCTTCCCGGGTGCTGAAGCGCTCGATGATATTGCCCGCAGCAGC
>Ga0105053_10005269_pt1 | contig 18476 bp, 16 predicted proteins | sample BON01_FD_78093 | JGI IMG/M metagenome (GOLD analysis project Ga0105053, IMG submission 78093) | Freshwater microbial communities from Lake Bonney liftoff mats and glacier meltwater in Antarctica - BON-01 | ecosystem: Environmental > Aquatic > Freshwater > Ice > Glacier meltwater | place: Lake...
TACCAATTCAAGCGTTTCCTCGTACATGTCCTCGTCGTAAACGTAGATGGTCAATACCGGGCCGAACAATTCTTCGCACATGGTGACATATTTCGGGTCGTTCACGCGGATAATGGTCGGCTCGATGAAGTAACCTTTCGTTTTGTCGTATTTACCACCGGCGACGATTTCGCAGTTTTTATCGTTTTTGGCCGCATCGATATAGCTGGCCAGTTTATCGAACGACTTCTCATCGATGACGGCATTGATGAAATTAGTGAAATCTTCAACACCTCCCATCTTCATATCTGCAAGATCGGCTTGCACGCGTTTTTTTACGGCATCCCACAAGTTTGAAGGCACGTAGGCACGTGAGGCAGCCGAACATTTCTGACCCTGAAATTCGAAGGCACCCCGCGAAATGGCGGTGGCTACGATAGCCGCATCGGCCGATTTGTGGGCGATGATAAAGTCTTTACCGCCGGTTTCACCCACGATTCGCGGGTAACTTTTATAACCACCTATGTTTTCACCTATGGTTTTCCAGATGTTATTGAATACGCCGGTTGATCCTGTGAAGTGGATGCCTGCAAAGTCGCGGTTTTTGAAGATGACATCTCCAGCAACGGGCCCGCTCACGTAGACCAAGTTGATTACACCATCTGGTAAACCAGCTTCTTGGAACAACTTCATGAGGAAATAAGCCGAATAAATTTGAGTATTCGAAGGTTTCCAAACCACGGTATTGCCCATCATGGCTGGTGAAGTAGGCAAATTACCAGCAATAGAGGTGAAATTGAACGGGGTGAGGGCGAATATAAAGCCTTCGAGGGCGCGGTATTCTACGCGGTTCCAAGTGGCAGGCAGACTTTCAGGTTGCTGGTGGTACAGCTGTGTCATATACTGCACATTAAAGCGGAAGAAGTCGATGAGCTCGCAAGCGGCATCAATTTCAGCCTGGAATGGATTTTTGCTTTGGCCCAACATGGTACTCGCATTGATCAGATTGCGGTAGGGGCCAGCGAGTAAATCGGCCATCTTCAAAAAGATAGCAGCGCGTTGTTCCCATGGCAAAGCTTCCCATTTGGCCTTGGCAGCCAGGGCGGCATCGATAGCCATTTGCACGTGGCTGGCATCTCCAGCATGGAAATGACCGAGTATGTGTTTGTGGTCGTGTGGCGGGGTGATGGCTTGGGTTTTGCCGGTCCTGATTTCTTTACCACCTATAAACATGGGGATATCGAGGGTTTGCGAACGAAAAGCTTCGATTTGTTTTTGTAAGGAAACTGATTCGGGGCTGCCAGGTGCGTAGTTACGGACCGGTTCGTTGATCGCGATAGGAGGGGTAAAAATGCCGTATGCCATAGGAGATTGAATTTTACACTGTAAAGTTAGCCGATACCGCCCATTTTTTTGGGGATAAAGGCTAAATTCGAATCGATGAATACAATCCGTGCCGTAACCGCTTTTTTCAGCCGCCATGAGTTGAAATTATTCCTGCTGATGGGCGCCCTTCATCTTATACCAATATGGATTTCCCAGTGGTTTTATACTTTCGACGGACCGGCACATTTGTACAACGCGCGGCAGTTGTGGGAGATACTGGTTTATGGCAACGACTTTCTCACGCGCTTTTATGCAGTAAACAGCTCACCCGATAACTGGCTCATCCACGGCAGTTTGATGTTGCTGCAAGCAGCTTTTGGCATGGCGATAGCCGAAAAATTGCTGCTCACAGCCTATATCGTACTTTTCACTTTTGGTTTTCGCCGGTGGATGCACCTTTTGGGCAGTGTAGCCATGAGTTGGTGGGTATTTTTTCTGCTGTACTTCTATAACTTTTATCTCGGGCAATACAGTTTTGCCTTCAGCCTAGCTCTTTTTCCTTGGTTCATGAGCAGCTGGCAGCGCTGGCTGCAGCACGGAAAGCGTGGCCAGTTGATAAGCAGTGGCATTTGGCTTTTGCTATTGTATCTCACCCATATCGTAAGTTTTGGGGTGGCGGGTGTGGTAGCTGGTATACTCGCTCTTGGTTTAAAAACGGACTGGGTAAAACGTTTGCAGGCATTGGTTGTGCTGGGATTAATTGCCTTGCCGGGACTGTTCTTTGCTGCTTGGTTTATGTACCACAATGTGGCAACCGGCGGTTCGTGGTGGATGCCATTGGGAGAGAAGGTCGACTGGCTATTCAATTTTCGGTCGTTGATTGTCTTTCATTATGAGAAAGAAGGCCGCATTTTCGGAATTATAGCCTGGGCATTTTGGGCAGCGTTGGTATTTCTAATCTGGAAAAGTAAACGCAGAACGACTTTACTAAAAACCTATTTATTCGCGCTGTTAACAGTATTACTGTTGTATCTGCTCGCCCCTGACGTATCGGCTGGCGGAGGTTATATCATCACTAGGCTGAATGTTTTGGTGTTGATGTTGTTATTGGCCACCTTGGCTCAGGGGGCAATTTATTATTATATGCTGCGACCGGCCTGGGTAGTGGTTATTGGTGTGCAGTTGTATCTGCTCAATTACCATACGCAAATTAGTCGCGATTTGGGGAAGGATATGGTTGAATTTCAGTCGGGAATGGCATTTATTGAACCTAACAGTGTGGTCATCCCGCTGAACTACAGTCCAAATTGGATGCATCAACATTTGGGAGAGGCTACAGGTTTCGACAGACCAATGGTCAATTTGGCCAATTATGAAGCCAGCAATGCCTATTTTCCCCTCGTTTGGCAACGCAACGAGGTACAGAACGGCATTTTTGCTTATTGGCAGAACAGCCTCTACTTTCCACCCTGCAGTCCTGATTCAGTTGCACCGCCTGATATGCTGCAGCCAGATTATTTTGTGCGCTGGTGTTATATTCAGCGTATTCCCGAGGCATGCGATAGTCTGTTGAATCAACTCCTAGCAACAGCTTACGACGTGGCTTTCGTGTCCTCCGATGGCCGCCTAGAAATATTTGAAAAGAAGCGGCCATAAGTGGGTACCATGTACTTTAGACTAAGTTTTGACACATGCACATAGAAGCCTTACGTGATTTTTGTCTTTCATTGCCCCAAACTACCGAAGATATGCCTTTTGATGACAGGATATTGGTATTCCGAGTAGGGGGTAAAATTTATTTACTGACCGACGTGGAAGAATCCTGGGAGTTTAATGTAAAATGTGATCCGGAGAGAGCCGTCGATTTGCGTGAACGGCATCCGGATGCCATAAGGCCAGGCTATCACATGAATAAAAAACACTGGAATACGGTGCGCACGGATCATGGATTGGATGAAAAGTTACTTCGGGAGCTCATCCAACATTCCTATGAGCTCATTTTTGCCGGTCTGCCTAAAAAAGTGAAGGAGACGCTGTAAGTGGGCATCTCAGCAGCAGTCTTCCGGTTTAAAACAGGGAAATGTTTGTAGCTCAGGTATTGGAAAGGCTAGAAGTATAGGTTTTAACCGTCAATACCTTAAAACAAATTCAACTGCTGGGGCGGCGGATCACCCCCTTTTTGCTCCCGTTCTTTTTTAATGTCGAATTCGATGGTGGAACCGATTTCGATGTTTTCGTCGGCTGCGGTTAGTTCTGGGGCAGTAGCGCTGTTGGTTTCTGCATTTGTGGCAAGCGCTACTTCGTCCTTCGGCGATAAATCAACTTCTTCTGCAGTATTGTCTATTTCTGAAGCAGCAGCAGCAGCTTTTATCGTGGTGGCTTTGGCACTGGCTTTCTCCATACGTTCTTCGCGTTGCCCGCCACTTACTTCTTCCTCTTCTTCTGAAATGAGTTTTACGCTCAATAAATTATCCGTGGTGAGGCGGTTGCCGAGGGCTTTCCAGCCTTTTACATCTATGAATTCGCGGAGGTTGATTTCCTGTTTTTCTTTGGTTTTTTTATTGCCGGTTTCTACTTCCACAATAGGTTCGGCGAGCTGACTGGCAAAAGCCATTTTGGCGCCTTTTTCTTCGCTGATGAAGGGGAAACGTTTGTTGAGCGTGGTGGTTTCGATGAGGAAACGTTTGACATACCAAGCTTTGTTGGCGGGTACAAAGTGAATCACCGAAAGGGCTTTGGTGCTCATAAACTTGCCAAGGGCTACAAGCTGGTCGGGTTCGTAGCGATTGGTGAGTTCAAAATTGGTGAGCTCGTAGCTGCCGTCTTTGAATAGGGCCAAAATTGCATCGTCGCCATCAAAACTACCGAGATAACGGCCACGCTCGTCTACGTTTAAGCGACCCACTACATCGTCGTACCAGATTTTTCGCCCACCGATGGTTGACTTGCCTTTTTCTTTAAACAGTACCCGTTTAATGGTGTATTTGGTTACCGTATTGCCTTGTGAACCACGCCCTTTTATCGCCAATTCGCCCAGGTCGTAGTCGAAGACCTTCTTCCGAGCTGGCGCATTTTGGCTGAGGTAAACGGTTATCACTTCCGATTCGGAGTTTGGATTGGACGAGAAGTACACCACTTTGCTATTTTTTTCACCCTTGGTGAGATCGTATTCTTTGTCGCGGGTGACGGAGGTGATGTTAAACCTTTTGGCATAGCTAATGGCACTTTTACCGTCGACATACAGCATATGGTAGGTCATACGCTCGTCGTTCTTTTTGAACACATCTACATGAATGATGTCTTTGCCTACAAATGCTTTGTCGCTGACTTTGGTCACCACACATTTGCCATCACGCCGGAAAACGATTACATCGTCGAGCGGTGAGCAGTCGACGACATATTCATCTTTTTTGATGCCGTAGCCCACAAATCCTTCGGCGCGGTTCACATAGAGTTTTTCGCTGGCAACGGCTACTTCTGCGGCCTGTATATTGTCGAAAATGCGGATTTCGGTTTTGCGTTCGCGGCCTTTACCATACTTTTTGAGCAGACTTTCATAATAGGCTATGGTGTAATTCACCAAGTGATCGAGATGAAGTTTCACCTCTTTCATCTCTTCTTCGAGGCTGCGCAGGAGTTCGTCGGCTTTAAAACCGTCGAATTTGGAGATGCGTTTGATTTTAATTTCTGTGAGCCGGATGATATCTTCTTGAATCACCGGACGCATCAGCAGTTTTTTATAGGGTTCGAGTCCTTTGTCGATGGTATCGAGCACGGCTTCCCAGGTTTCGCACTCTTCGATATCGTGGTAAATACGGTTTTCGATGAATATTTTTTCGAGCGAGCCGTAGTGCCACCTGTCGTTGAGTTCACTTAATTTAATGTCGAGCTCCCATTTCAGCAGATCCATGGTTTGCTGGGTATTGTACTTCAGGATGTCTTTTACATTCATGAAGTGGGGCTTGTCGCCAGAAATCACACAAGCATTCGGGGAGATGCTGGTTTCGCAGTCTGTGAACGCGTACAGCGCATCTATGGTGATATCTGGCGAGATACCTGGCGGCAGTTGTATTTCTATTTCTACTTTGGCTGCGGTATTGTCGATGACCTTTTTGATTTTGATTTTATTGGCTTCGCTGGCCTTTACAATCGACTCAATGAGCCCAGTGGTGGTGGTTCCGAATGGAATTTCTTTGATGAGCAGTGTTTTTTTATCGGCTTCTTCAATGCGGGCTCTGCAGCGGATTTTGCCACCGCGTAAACCGTCATTGTAGTTATTTACATCAACAAAACCGCCGGTAAGGAAGTCTGGATAAATTTCGAATGGCTGCTTTTTAAGGATTTTGATACTGCTTTCGATGAGCTCGATGAAGTTGTGCGGGAGAATTTTTGTACTTAAGCCAACGGCAATTCCTTCTACCCCTTGGGCGAGTACCAGCGGGAATTTCATGGGTAGGCTAATGGGTTCTTTTTTACGACCGTCGTAGCTGGTTTGCCAATGGGTGGTTTGACCATCGAAGGCTACATCCAAAGCAAATTTGCTTAACCGCGCTTCGATGTAGCGGGGAGCAGCCGCTGAATCGCCGGTACGTACATCACCCCAGTTACCTTGGGTATCGATGAGCAGGTCTTTTTGGCCTAAACCAACCATGGCATCACCAATGGCTGCATCACCGTGGGGGTGATACTGCATGGTTTGCCCGATGATGTTAGCTACTTTATTGTACCGGCCGTCATCAATGACCTTCATGGCATGTAAAATGCGCCTTTGAACGGGCTTTAGACCATCTTCTATCGCCGGAACCGCTCTTTCGAGTATGACATAAGAGGCATATTCGAGAAACCAGTTTTCGTATAAACCCGATACCGGGGTGATATCATGGATTTTATCTTCGTCTTCAGGCAAATTTTCTTTGCTCGTTTCACTCATTTATTTGCTCGTTTTCACCCAAAAATAGGGAAGTAAGGCTTGAAGTTGTAAACAGCTTTCCACAACCCTGATTTAGCGGTGGTTTCATTTTTACAGAAATGACTCTTGCTTTGATCGTGTTTGAAATGTTGAAACGCAAAGCCATGAAACTTTATCGTATTTTCTTTCTCTTTTTGATGGTTAACACCCTAGCAAAAGCGCAAGAAGTTCCTAATGACAATTCAACAGTGACTTACGTTGAATTAGATGGTCCGCGCTTTGGTGCTACTGTGTTGACTGGCGAGATAGCCAAAGAACTGCAAAATACTTTTGGCGCATCACCATTTATTAATCAATTTGGTTGGCAGGTAGAAAAGCAGTTTTTTGTTTTGCCCACAGGAACTACCGGTGTGGTTGAATTTGTGGGCCTCGTTGGAGGCATTGAACAAGGGCTGTTTTTACCCAGTCTATCTTCTTTGGTAGGTATACGTAGTGGAGCCGGAACAGAATTTGGTGTAGGTCCAAACCTATCAATTGCAGGATTTTCACTTGTACTTGCAGCTGGCGTAACCGTACAACGCCATGGTGTTAATTTTCCTATTAATCTGGCATTTGTGCCGTCCTCCAGAGGTGCGCGTTTCAGTCAGCTATTTGGTTTTAATGCAATTTCGCCTAGTAACCGCAGGAACTTGTGGAGGTAGTTTTCAGCCAATCCAAACCGACCGCATAGAAATACCACCCATTTGTAGTCCACTCACAGGAAAGGAAGCCGTTTCTGACCTTTGCTGCATGCCTAAGATGTACAATAACGGGAGATAGTGATCGGTGGTAGGTATACTCAATTGGGCCGCGGTCCCCAGCTGCTCGAAATTCACGAGGGGCAGAAAATCGCCCGAACTGATTTTTGCTGCGCTGAAAGCGTCAAATTCTTCTGCCCAATCGAAGCCGCCATCGGGTTGGTTCCAGTTGAGCCGGCTAAGATTGTGGACGATATTGCCACTGCCCACGAACAACACTCCCTTATCCCGCCAGCGGGCGAGGGCTTGTCCAAAGGCAAAGTGCCAGTCGCCTTTTTGGCTCATATCTAGGCTGAGTTGAATTACCGGGATGTTCGCTTCGGGGTAAACATGGCGCAATACACTCCAAGTACCATGGTCGAGCCCCCAACTGTGGTCGTGTCCCAAACGGGTATATTCCAACGCGTGTTGTAATTCGGCAGCGAGTTCGGGTGCGCCTTTGGCTGGGTATTGTACTTCAAATAGTGCTTTGGGGAAACCACCAAAGTCGTGTATGGTTTGGGGCATGGCCATGGCCGTGACCAGGGTTTCGCCGCGGGTCATCCAGTGCGCCGAGATGCTTACGATGGCGGAGGGTAAAGGCAAATCTTGACCGATTTTATGCCAAGCTCGGGTAATGCGGTTGTCTTCGATGGCATTCATCGGACTACCATGACCTAAAAATAAAGCCGGCATTCGTGGTGATTTTGGGCCTTTGCTCAGGAGTGCATCTAAACCGTTTAAACGCATAGTTGTCATAGTCAATATCCCCAAGGAGAGGGTTTTTATGAAAGCACCTCTGATTATTTGAGAAAGTGCCAAAATTTAATTAAGGTTCAAGTAATGAACCATTAAGACGATATGCGGGTATTTTAAGGCTGGATTAGCATTCTTAAATTGCCTTAGCTAAGTGAATGCCGCAGTAAAAGCGTAAGAAAAAACTATTTACGCTTTCACTGCTGTCTGTATTGATTGCTGTTCAAATACCGGCGCAAGGCAGCTGTTATTACCAAATAAAATGTGCGAACGGTAGGTGCACAGGCTGCTTCATCAAACAATAACACAGCCACTTATTCCGGCTTCCATATGGCCGATATGCCAGTATTCTTGCTTCAGTTCGGTCATTTTTCGTTCAAAGGTGGTGCGCGCGGCGGCATCAACACTCATCAAAAGACCGCCACTAGTTTGTGGATCGCAGAGATACATGAATTCCTGGCCGGTCACGCCCTGTACTTCTTTGCTGTACGCATTCCAGTTACGATATACATTGTCAGGAATCAAAAACAGATCGAGATAGTGTTGTAAGCCGGTGAGGGTAGGTATTTGGGCAAGCGTTAGTTTAGCGCCTAGTCCGGAGCCTTCGGCGAGTTCCAATAGGTGGCCGAGCAGCCCAAAACCCGTAACATCTGTCATGGCATGTACAAAAGGCCAGGCGCCAGCGTGTTCACCTATTCTATTGAGCTCGGTGGTTAGTGCGATGAGTTTATAGTAATCGTTGTTTTGTAGTTGGCCCTTTTTAAGTGCGGTTGCCAGTATGCCAACTCCCAGCGGTTTGGTGAGATAGAGTAAATCACCAGCTCGGGCTGCTGCATTGGTTTTGATGTGGTCGAGTGCTACAAGACCGCTTACAGCAAGGCCAAAAATTGGCTCTGGGCTATCAATACTGTGACCTCCGGCGAGTGGGAAGCCGGCACTTTCGCAGACTTCCTGCGCACCTTTGATGACTTCTGCCGCCGCGGAAGCGGGTAGCTTATCCACTGGCCACCCCAGTATGCTGAGGGCCATAATTGGACGACCGCCCATGGCATACACATCGCTGATGGCATTGGTGGCGGCGATTCGCCCAAAATCGTAGGGGTCATCGACGATAGGCGTAAAAAAATCGGTGGTCGCAATGAGTCCTTGGGTCTCATTCAGCTTGTATACCGCAGCGTCGTCCCGCGTTTCGGGGCCGATGAGTAATTTTTTGTGTGTTTGAGGTTGCAGTCCGCTGAGCATTTGCTGCAATACATCGGGTGCAATCTTGCAGCCACAACCCGAGCCTTTGCTGAAGTGGGTCAGACGTTGATCGTCCATGTGTGAGTGGGGTGGGTGTTGAAAAATTGGATGATTTCTAAGGCTAATTCTGGCATATATTGGGTTTCTACGTCGTATTTCCAGATATGATCTGTGTTTTTGGCCGCCAGGTCGTAGTTGTACGCTTTGTCGTAGTAGGCGAGGGCGATGGCAGCAGCGGCGGCTCTATCGTCTTGGTCGAGTGCGTCGAAGGCAGCTTTAAGCTGCTGGCCACCTAGTTTTTTGCGGATACGCTCAAAGGCAGCCCGCAACAATGCATCGGGGGCCTGTCCGTACTCACCGACCAGTCGTTTAATTCTATCTTTTAAAGGAACATCCAACACCAGCAGCGGGGCCTGGCGCAATCTGTGGTGAAAATGCGCTGGTATATTTACGGTGCCGATCATTCTACTTTCGTCTTCAATCCATAGGTAGTTATCAATCGTATTTTGGAGCAGCTTGTCACCCAATAAATTGGCAAAATGTTCGGTTGTGGGTTGGGTTTCCAGGGCTATGCCACCAAAAGAAGAGCCTCTATGTAAGGCCAGACCCTCTAAGTCGATGGTTTTTTCGCCGGCTTGCGCTAGCGCATGAAGGAGATGAGTTTTGCCACTGCCTGTTTTGCCGCCGATTACCCTGAATGTCCAAGGCTGCCGAAAGAGTTCATCTATCGCACCGCGCCAGCTTTTGTAACCACCCTGAAGTAGCCCGACTTTAAAGCCAGCCAAGTCGAGTAGCCAAGCCATGCTTGCCGAGCGCTGACCACCCCGCCAGCAATACAACAGCACGGGTTGGTCGCCTGCCAAACGCCGGGCTTCGGCGATATAGGCGTTGAGTTTAGGGCCAACGATTTCAAGACCTATTTGAAGGGCTTTTTCTGGGCTGACTTGTTTATACGCGGTGCCTACTTTTGCGCGTTCGGCATCGATAAACAGCGGCAGCGACAAGGCGCCAGGAATATGTCCAAGTACATATTCAGTGGGTGAGCGAACATCTAAAACAACGGCCTCACCACGTTGGGCTAAAAATGAGGTGATGTCGAGCTGTTGTATGGCCATGCCTCAAAAATAGCGCATTTATGTATCAGCTTCGAAATTCAATTTTGCGATGACTACCGTCGCAATAGGGTTTGTTGGTGGAGGCGCCGCAGCGACAAAAGAAGGTTTTATCGGTCTTCACAATACTTTCGCCGGCCTCGTTTTTTACGTGGACTTCGCCGGTGACTTGCAAAGGGCCGTTTGGAAGTGCGCAAACTTCTACTTGTGCGGGTGCAGCGGGTTTCGGCTGTTCTGCCGGCATTTCGGCTAGGCTAAGTGCCCCTGACGGGCAATTCAATACCGTTGTTCGAATGGCATGGGTGGTGCCCCCTTCCATATTTACCCACGGTTTAGACCGAGGATTAAAAACGTGGGGAAGACTTTTCCAGCATTTGGTGGAGTGTATACATCGGTCGGGGTTCCAGTTGACCGTAATTTCGCCGTTGGCATATTGTTTTTCCATATCAGGTCATTTGAGTGTTTATTGTTATTGGGAGGGTTAAAATTTTATGTACTGGGCAGGCATTGGCGATGGCGAGCAAACGTTGTTGCTGACTTTCGTCGAGCGGCCCGTAGACCTGAATTGCCCGGTTTATCGTATTTTCTGCAGTGCCGCGTACCAATTCGAGGGTAACGGTTACGCCTTCAAGTGGCCAATTTTTGCGGCGGGCATACATCTGAAGCGTGATATTAGTACAACTACCTAAGGCTGCAAGCAAATTTTCGTTCGGCGTTGGGGCGGTATCTCCACCACCCTCTTCCTCGGGTTCATCGAGTGTCCAATGGTGATTGCGGGCTTGGGCGGTCACCAACCAATCGGTAGAAGTGCTCTTGACGACTACCCGCGTATTGTTTTCGACTGCATTATCCATTAGGTAAACTAGTTAAACTTTCGATGTTATTCAGTCCATTGGAATTTCAATCATCAAAATTTCACTGTCGGCCGTAAAATGCAGCTCAAGCGCATCTGCACCGCTGATACCTAGGGCATCGCGGCGTTGTAACGGTTTTTCATCTATGGCTGCTTCACCTTCGAGCAAAAAAGCATAGATACCCGAACCGGCTAAATGGGTGGGGTAGCTGATTTTTTGGCCTGCTTCAAAATGTCCTAAGCTAAACCAGGCCTCTTGATTAATTTGTACGCCCTCCTTTCCATCGGGACTGACGATGGTTTGAAAGCGGTTTTGGCGGTCTGTAGGGTTGAAGGTTTTCTGGTCGTAACGTGGCGTGAGATGGCGCAATTTGGGGAAAACCCAGATCTGAAGAAAGTGTACCGGGTCTATTTTGCTGTGGTTGTATTCGCTGTGTTGAACGCCAGTGCCAGCGGTCATAATTTGCACATCATTTTGGCGTATCACAGTTTCGTTGCCCATGCTGTCGCGGTGGGCCAAATCACCCGAGAGTGGAATGGATATGATTTCCATATTGTCGTGGGGGTGGGTACCGAAACCTTGGCCGGGGGCCACTTGGTCGTCGTTGAGTACGCGCAGTAGGCCAAAACGGGTTTTCTCGGGATTTTGCCAACGACCAAAACTGAAGCTATGTGCAGATTTAAGCCAACCGAAATCGACTTGCCCTCTTGTAGCTGCCGGGTGAAAAGTATAGGTTTTCATGATATTAATGTCTAAGCATTAAAGAGATGTTCCGATGCAAAAGTTCTCGAAAGGCTTAGCCCTGAATTCTGCTTTTGAAGGCTTGGGTTTTCGATCGGGCAACGGGCAACATAATAGGCACTTCCTGTAACTGAATTTGGTAGCCCTGGGCAGAGCCATTTACGTGAAGCAAATGATTAAAATTGATGAGGTAAGAGCGGTGGCAACGGAACATCATCTCGAAAGGACTGAGCATTTCCTCGACCTGTTGTAAGGTGTTGCGCAGCAGTTTTTTGCGCAGCTGGTTGTTTTCGAGATAAAAAACCGCTACATAATTTTCAGCGGCAGCCACATAAAGCAGTTGTTCTTGCGCCAATTCAATTTTGTCTTTGCCCTCGTCGTCGCTGATGGTAAGTTTACCCGTGGGTGCCGCTGCGGCTTGTGCTGATTTGTGGAGCAGCTGCTGGTCTAATTTTTCGGCGTCACTCAGGGTTTTTTTTAGGGTACGGACGTACGTCCAGGTGATGATACCCGCTACTGGAAAAATGCCTACGGCCGCTGTAATACCTAAACTGTAGCCGAAGTTGATTAACGAAACCTGAGAGAGCCCTGTACGGAGGGTGTAGAGCCAATTGCCCGTCGCAATAAGCAGAATGATGGCGATGGTTGACGAAAACTCTTTGCCGATCGTCCACTGATCTTCATCGTATAAACCCGGCTTGAGTAGGGGGAGGCCAAAATAAAATAACCACATCACCACAGCCGTTACGCCACCAAAGCCGACAAAGTGGTAGAATTCTTTCTGGGCAAGGCCTTCTAAACCATAGGGCCGAAAAATGAATAAAAATAAGCTGATAAACAGGCTGGTGGAAAAAATCAACCGCCACTTGAGTCCATTGTGTTGAATGGATGGATAGGGCTTTTGGAGTTGGGTACGTAGCTGGTGAAGCATGGTGGAAGCTAGACTACAAACCTATAAAATTATGGAGAGATGGTTTTGCACAGCAGGGCCTATGCAAGTTGCGGGGGGCTGTTGGCCTTGATCTGCTTTTTTCAGGCCGACCGCCACCTTGTTGGCTGTTGGTGCTTCCAAAAGGGAAGTTGGGCAGCTTTGCTTTCGTTTTCATGCCGCTATCCGACGTTGGAGAACAATACACCCTCGCGCAAGGCGAAACGACTACAAACGATGTTTTCTGTTTTTGAACGATCGGCGAGCAAGCGGATGAGAATGACGGCATAAACGATCATATCTACCCGAATCGGCTGCATGCCGGGCATACTGAGCCGTTCGGCCCGACTGGCAAGTAGAAGTTTGTTGTAAAGTGCGTTAAAATCTTCGCGCGACAAGGACCAACTATTGCCGTGTTTCCACAGATAACGTTGGTTTTTGTGGTCGGCATCGAGTTCGGAGAGGGTATCAAAAGAACCTGCCGACCCAACGAGCCGACGGATATCGAAGTGTTGTATGGCATCGAATACGGGGTGGATTTTTTCCCGGAACCAGGTATCTGCCGCGGCGATGGTGGCTGCATCGGGTGGGTCGCTGATTGGGAAAAGTGCATTGAGTCGTGCCATTCCGATTTCAATACTCTGTTTCCATACGATCTGTCGATCGGTACAGATGATGAACTCCACACTACCACCGCCAATGTCTATCAAAAGCTGGGAGTGATTTTCGAGCGCACCTGAATGCCGTACCCCTTCCCAAATCAACAGCGCCTCTTCGCTGCCGTTGATAATTTTAAGGTCGACTTGGTGTTTTTCACGGAGTGCCAGCTTGAACAGTTGTCCGTTTTTGGCGTTGCGTAAAGCTGAAGTGCCGATTGCCTGTACGGTTTTCGCCCCTTTTTCGCGGGCCAAATGAAAAAGCGCAGCAAAAGCGTCTAGGCCACGCTCGAAAGCTGCCGGACTAATTTCTCCGCTTTGTATACCTCCTTGTCCTAAACCGACGGCTATACTACTTTGGTGAACAATTCGGCGGGTATGGCCATTGCCTTCGCCCACCACAAGATTAAAAGTATTGGTGCCTAAATCAATAACGGCTATCATCCGCGGTAAAAAATCCATTTACTCAGTTCGCGCAGGGTCACCTTTTTGCCATACATCAACACGCCCACGCGGTAAATGCGGGCAGCCAGCCAAGCTGTAGCGAAAAATCCGCCGATCAACAAGCTCATCGACAATACAATCTCCCAAACGGGCACGCCAAAAGGCAAGCGTACCAACATCACGATAGGTGAGGTGAGCGGGATCATACTGAACCAGAAAGCGATACTCGATCCCGGGTTTTGTATCACCATCTGCGCCACAATAATGGCAATAATGATGGGTATGGTGACCGGAAAGAGTATTTGTTGGGAGTCGGCTTCGTTATCTACTGCCGATCCGATGGCTGCAAAAAGCGAGGCATACAACAAATAGCCGCCGAGGAAGTAGAACAGAAACATGCCGATCATAAACGGGAGGTTCACCGTTTCTAGCTCTTCCATCAGATTAAAGCCCATGGCTTCTTCTTCCATTGCCACGGCAACTTCGGGCTGACCGGCTGTGGTAGCTTCAACACGACTTTTCACCAGGTCTTTTTGTTGGTCTTTGCTGATAAAGCTGGAAGCCACCGTTACAATTCCAAAGGTGAGTATGATCCAAAGAATAAACTGAAAAAGTCCGACGGCTGCGATGCCAATTATTTTTCCCAGCATCATCTGAAAGGGTTTGACCGACGAAATAATTACCTCCATCACTCGACTCGATTTTTCTTCGACCACGCCGCGCAAGACCATCATTCCATAAATGAAGATGAAGATGTACATGATAAAAGCACCGGCAAAACCAATCCCTGTGGCAGCGCCTGTGCTGCTGTTTACCTCGCCACCTGCTTCGGTGAGTTTGCGGGTGACCAAACTGATATCGGCTTGCAATGAGTCGATATAACTCTGGCGAAGTCCGGACGACTCTAATTTTAGGTTTTCAACCCGTTGGTTGAGGGTTCGTTCTACAGTTCTTTTGGCTGCAGCACCCATAGGGCTGTTGCTGAAATAGGCGAACCCATCTGGTTTATAGAGGTCGATATCGGCTGGAATGATGAGCACGCCGCTGTTTTCAGAAGCACGTGCAGAGTCTTTGTAGTTTTCGCCATCTCCTTCGATTTCGATGAAGGTGAGGCCTTTTTCGGATTTGAATTGTTCTACGAAGATGCCGGAGTTGTCGGCAACCCAGATTTTCTGGTTGTCTTCGCTATACATGGCGATGAGTACCGGGATGATAAACATCAGCGACATGAGGACAGGGCCGAGCAGGGTGAAAATCACAAACTGCTTGCTTTTAACGCGGGTCATGAACTCACGTTCGATGATAATACCAACTTTGCTCATGCCTGTGCGTTTTTAACTGTTCTAATGAATATTTCGTTGAAAGAAGGGACTTCCTCCTCGAATGCATGGATTTTGAGATGCGGCAGCAGTTGTAACAGTAGTTCGTTGGAGCTGCCATTGTTCAACTGAATACGTGCTTCTTGCCAGTCGTGACCGGCGCGCTCGCTAATCAGGTCAAAGCCTGCGGGTAAAGTCGGCAAAATGCCGTCAAATCCGAGGCGGAAGGTGTTGGTGCTGAACTGTTTTTTGATGTCGCGGGTAGCACCGTTGAGTACCACCTTGGATTTATCAATTAGGGCAACGTGGTCGCACAGCTCCTCTACCGATTCCATGCGGTGGGTGGAGAAGATAATGGTCGCGCCGCGGTTTTTCATACCCAAAATCTCTTGCTTAAGCATTTCTGCATTAATAGGGTCGAAACCAGAGAAGGGTTCGTCGAGTATGATGAGCTCGGGTTCATGCAAAACAGCACAGATGAACTGTACTTTTTGCTGCATGCCCTTGCTGAGTTCTTCAACTTTTTTGTTCCACCAAGGCTGGAGCTCAAATTTTTCGAACCATATTTTGATGCGTTTGTTGGCTTCGGCACGCGAAAGGCCTTTGAGTCGGGCGAGGTAGAGCGCCTGCTCACCAATTTTCATTTTTTTGTACAAACCTCTTTCTTCTGGTAAATAACCGATTCGATGCACGTCTTCGGCTTTGAGGGGTTTGCCTTGCAGCAAAATCTGGCCTTCGTCGGGCATGGTGATTTGGTTGATGATGCGGATGAGTGAGGTTTTACCGGCGCCATTTGGGCCAAGCAGACCAAAAATCTTTCCTTGAGGCACTTCCAGACTCACACCGCTTAGCGCAGTATGTTGTTGGTAACGCTTCACCACATTTTGAATGGATAATAAACTCATAGTAGGGTTGGGCTAACCCGACAAATATAAAAGAGAGAAACTGCCAAAATGTTAAAAAAAACATAAAATCAAATCGCGACGACCTAACTAAAGTATCCCTATTTTGGAAGCAATGAAGCTAGTATATATTCGGGCGCTTCAAGCTTGCCTTTTCTTTTCTTTTTATTTGGTGTCTTGTGGCGAAGTTCGCTCACCCGAAAGTATTTCACCCGCGGACAGGGCGCGTTACAATTCCCTACAGCAGACGGGACTCAACTTAATTTCCTCTCAGGATAGCGTGCATTTTTGGCCATTTCTCGACTCTGTATTGGAACTTTCACAGCACGAATCGTCGGAGTTTCTGGAGTTGCGGGCCTTGCAGCTGAAGCAAATGTATTTGGAGAACGCCGGACAGCTTGAAAAGGCATTGACCATTACCGAAGCCGTAATTAAGAGGACTGAAGGGCAACCAGCGTTACAAGAAATACATGTAGAGGCGTTGTTTAACAAGGGCGATATCTCCTTTCGGTTGGGTCAATATCAAACGGCTTTTGAGGCGTATTTTATTGCCCGTAAGGAAATTGTTGCTCCCGATACCTGTGAATTAGGGTATTACGATTATTGTCTGGCCATGGTGGCTTATCGGCAAAAAAACTTTCAATCGGCGCTAGAGCTGTTTAAAAGTGCCGAAAAAAATTACCGTCGCTGCGGTAGCAGCTTTACCAAAAAATTAAAACGCCAAGAGATTAATAGTAATATCGGCCTATGTTATATGAATCTAAATCAGCCTGATTCGGCTTTGTATTGGTTTGGCCGGGCGCGCATTTCGTTGCTTCATACCAGGAGTCACTCCGAATCGGAAAAGCGGATTCACAAAATTGGCCTTGCTGTTATTTCTGGCAATGTGGGGGTAGCTTATGCACGTTTGGGAGAGCTAGATAAAGCTAAGGCTGCAATTCAATCTGAGCTGGAAGTGAATTTATTACCGGGTAACGACCGTGGGCATTTGGTGTACAGTATAAATGAGTTGTGCGAACTTTTGCTGAAGGAGAATAAGCTGGACGAAATGTACGCTTATCTACGTTTACTCGACAGTTTGCCGGAACTCAGAACCCATAGGTTCCCAGCATACCGTTTTTACAATCACAAGCTGCAGTACCATATCCGAAAGGGAGATAATCCATTGGCGATACTGTATGCAGATAGTTTTCTGCAAGTCTATGAAGGCCTACGCAAGGAAGACCGAGACCTCTTTCGCACCGATCTTGGTAGGAGCATGCGCATTTTGGAAACAGAATATGAGCTAAAACAAGCGGAGCAGACAGCCAGTTTAGCAAGTCAGAGAAGCACCTATGTTTTGTTGCTGTTCGTTTCTTTTCTCCTGCTTACCCTACTCTTTTTGTACGCTTGGTTGGCAGGGCGCCGAAATAATAGGGCACTTACCCAACTCAATCAGGAAAAAGACAAAATGTTACGGGTGGTAGCACATGATTTACGCAACCCTATTGCCGCTATTTATAGCCTATCTGATTTGAATTTAACGGCAAACCCAACTGCACCGGCAGCCAAAGACTGGAGGTTGGTGGAAGAGGCATGCAGTGGAGCCTTGGAGTTGATTCAGGACATGCTGATTGTAACAACGCTTAAAGACCCGCGTCGGGACGAGAAATATACAGCGGTATCCATCAATCAACTTTGCTCCGATACCATACGTTTGATTCAATATCAGGCGGATGAAAAACAAATTTCACTGAGCTATGAAGCACTAGAAAAGGATTGTTTGCTTCAGCTTGCTCCCGAGCGTATACGACGAGCGATTACCAATTTATTGACCAATGCGATTAAATTTAGCACATCGGGGAGCACCGTTACACTCCAACTAGAGTTAAATGAAATGGGGGTTCTTATCTCCGTCCAAGATCACGGCATTGGCATTCCAGCGTCGTACAAGGATAAAATCTTCCAAAGTTTTACATCTGTTCGACGTGCAGGCACCAGCGGTGAGCTTGCCTACGGACTAGGTTTATCTATTGTAAAGGAAATAGTGGAAGCACATCAGGGAAAAATTTGGTACATCAGTAAAGAAGGAGAGGGTTCTAGCTTCTTTATCCAACTCCCTCTGTAGCAAACGCACTCCTCAGGCATAATCAGCCAAGGTGTATCTATTTTACGGCACTTATAAAGTAGTTGTGCGTCATTATAAAAAACCGAAGCAAAACGATAAAAAAGTAAAAATGGAGAAGACAATAAACAGACTCAAATATTCAAAAAATAATAATATTTTGAAATGAAATTTAATTTTTTATTTATAATGGCACTGTTTATTATGCTAATAGGGTGTAATACAAACGCACAAAATCATAAAAAATATATTTATTATTTACACGGCAGAATAATTGAAATACAAGGAAAAGATGCTGTTAGTGATGATTATGGAAAATATGAGTTTGACAGTATTGTTGAAGCTTTAGGTAACTCAGGGCATATAGTAATTGCAGAAGTTAGAACTGAAAATGTAGACTATTTAGAATATGCAAATAAAGTTTCTAA
>Ga0105053_10005273_pt1 | contig 18457 bp, 16 predicted proteins | sample BON01_FD_78093 | JGI IMG/M metagenome (GOLD analysis project Ga0105053, IMG submission 78093) | Freshwater microbial communities from Lake Bonney liftoff mats and glacier meltwater in Antarctica - BON-01 | ecosystem: Environmental > Aquatic > Freshwater > Ice > Glacier meltwater | place: Lake...
CGTAAGCGCCTGCCCTACACTGCGGATAAAAAAAGCTAATTTCTCACACGCTATTTCTGCCAGCTGATTAGCTTTGGAACATGAACAAAACAGCACCCAAATCATTTCCTGCCTATTACAACTACTATATAGAGTTGTCGGAAGGCGAGTTGGTGGATAGTTTAATTAAAGCACACGATACCACCCAAGTCATACTCACCCGTATCAGCGAAAAACAAGCCATGCACAGTTATGCGCTTGGGAAGTGGACCATCAAAGAAATTGTTCAACACCTCATTGACTCGGAGCGTATTTATACGTATCGCGCCTTACGTTTTGCGCGTCAAGATGCCTCGGAATTGAGCGGTTTTGAGCAAGATGACTACGCTGCTGTAGCAGAGGGTAACCGCAGGACTATGGCTGATTTGGCCCACGAATTTGCCATGGTGCGCAATGCCACTATTGCCCTTTTCGAAAGCTTTACTCCCGCCATGCTCGAAAAAGAAGGCATAGCTAATAAAAGCCAGGTAACGGTGGGATCTATAGGCCGGGTTTGTGTGGGTCACGAGATCCACCATATGAACGTTATCAAAGCCAAATACCTTTGAAGGCACCTTTTACTGCGTCGGAACTGATACTCACCCCTGCCGGCGCGGTTTACCATCTCAATTTATTACCGGAGCAATTGGCTACAAAAGTTATTCTCGTCGGTGACCCCGATCGGGTAACGGCTGTTTCCAATTATTTTGATCAGATTTATTATAAGGTGCAGCACCGGGAGTTTATAACCCATACCGGGCGTGTTGGAAATACAGCTATCACTGTGGTAAGCACAGGTATCGGAACCGATAATATCGATATCGTCATCAACGAATTGGATGCTCTGGTGAATATCAACCTCATCAGTCGGACCGAAAAAAGCGACCATACTTCTCTTCAATTGTTGCGGCTGGGCACTTCTGGCGCTTTACAAAAAGATATTGCTGTCGATAGCCTACTCGCTTCTTCGCATGGTTTGGGCATCGACGGACTCATGCCCTTTTATGAAGCCACCGAAACGGAGGTAACGCTTAAAATGCTGCAAGCCATCAAAAGTGCGCTCCCAAAACTAACGGAGGTAGCCATTCCTTATCTCACAGCAGGTTCCGACTTACTCCTGAAACAGCTGGTGAAGACTGAGATGACGGGCATTACCCTCACGAGCCCCGGCTTTTATGCTCCGCAAGGTCGTGAACTGCGTTATAAAGCAAAATATCGAGCATTGCTCGAAGATGCGGCTGCAGTTGTGGCAGATGGGCACCGTATCACAAACTTTGAGATGGAAACAGCCGGTATTTATGGCTTAGCTCATTTGCTAGGGCATGAAGCGTTGTCGGTAAATGCCATTATCGCCAACCGACCACTAGGCATTTTTAGCAACAGGCCAGCAGCCAGCATCGACCGCATGATACGCACCATGTTGGAGCGGTTTACAACAAGCTGAGATGTGCAGTATCGTTGGCTTTCAGCAGTGTCCATTGTCCTGCCGAATAGCTGAGTTGATACAGACTCAGATTACTGTGTTCGAATTGGTCCATTTCGGCATAAGGGCGGCCCAATAATAAACACAACAACAGCCGCATGGCCCGACCGTGCATACAAACCAACAACGTTTTCGCTGGGTTATTTTCTAACAGCTGTATAACCGGTTTTTGACGCGCTGCGACTTCCAAGGGGCTTTCACCTTGGGGTGGACTGGTAGCATATTCTCCTTGTTTCCAACTATGAACCAGTCGATTATAATCCTGATGAAATTCACCAAAAGCGCGTCCTTCGAACAAACCCCAATTAAATTCATCTAGGCCGGCCATTTTCTGAACCGGCAAGCCTGCTTCGATAAACGATTGAACCGTTTGTGCTGTACGCACAAGCGCTGAGGTATACACCTGATCGAAAGGAATATGGCGATAAGCAGCATAAAAAGCCGCTGCCTGCTCGCGACCAGTTGCGTTGAGCGCAGTATCCATACCTCTCCCTTGAACTATACCCTTGCGGTTAAAATCGGTCTCGCCATGGCGGATAATATAGAGCTGTTTTTCGTTCATTCTTCTTCCACAGGTTTGTAGCGGGCGTAGTCGCGCCATTTCTCTAAAACGCCGGCAAAATCTTCGGGTAAAACCGACTCAAAAAAGAGCCTTTCGCCACTGGTAGGATGGGTAAACCCAAGCGAACGTGCATGTAAAGCCATGCGAGGCATCAATTGAAAGCAATTCTCGACAAACTGCTTATATCGGGTAAAGGTGGTTCCACGCAATACTTTGTTGCCTCCATAGGTACTGTCGTTAAAAATGGGATGACCAATATGTTTGGTATGTACCCGAATTTGGTGGGTGCGACCTGTTTCGAGGGTAAAGGCAAGTAGGCTCACATAGCCAAATCGTTCAAGCACCTGGTAATGGGTGGTAGCGTGCTTTCCCCTGCTTCCATCGGCAAAAACAGCCTGTACCATTCTGTCCTGTAAACTGCGGTCGATGTTTCCGGTTATCGTGCCACTTTCTTCCTCAAAATCGCCCCAAACCAAAGCATTATACGTTCGTTCGATGCTGTGATCAAAGAACTGCTGCGCGAGGTGGGTCATGCTGTATTCGGTTTTCGCAATGACCAAAATGCCACTGGTGTCTTTGTCGATGCGGTGTACCAAACCTGGCCGAATTTCGCCGTTGTGGTGCGTGGGTAAGCCTGCAAAATGATGCACCAAGGCATTAACCAAGGTGCCACTGCTATGGCCATGGCCGGGATGTACCACCATGCCAGGATCTTTGTTCACGATAAGTAGCTCATCGTCTTCATATAAAATATTCAGTGGTATATCTTCGGGATAGATGGTCGTATCACGCGGCGGGAAGGCTAGGATGATTTGAATTACATCGTCGGGTTTGACCTTATAACTCACCTTTACCACCTGCCCGTTCACTTTCACGGAACCAGCTTTGATGGCGTTCTGCATCCGATTACGCGAAACTTTTGGCAATCGGTCGAATAGAAATTTATCCAAACGGAGTTGGGTTTGGCCTTTATCAACAACCAAACGGTGGTGCTCGTATAATTCGTCTTGGGCTGCGTTTTCTTCGGCCAGCCAATCCTCTTCTTCTACCCCTGTTGCCATGTTATTTTCCAGATGTTGCGGGTATTTGCAGCAATCGGCGCGACTATCGAACGTCGCAATCCACATACCCATAAAATTTCTTCTGCGGTGCAAAGAACGGGAAACTTCTCCCGTTCGACCCTGCCTAAATGAGCATCGGTATAAATGTCGCTTACTTTTTTGTGTCCATTCATGCCAAAAGGACTAAGTTGATCTCCTTTTTCCCAGTTCCTTAGCAATAGCGGCAGGCTAATTTCAGCTGCATCCACATAAATTTCGAAAGCATGCGGCACGGTGTTGAATCCGGTGACCGCGCTTATGTCTAAAATACCAGCCCCAAAAGCATAGCGCCCAACTGCTGTGAGCTGCAATAAACTTTGTGTGTTTCGATCTTCAATTGCGACTATACGCAGTGCATTTTGTTCTCTAATAATCCGCCAATGGGCAGTTTCGAAGGTTTTTCCCTTTTGTTTGTTGCGTAATATCATACATCCCTGCAGCAGTAACATGGGTAATTCCAAACGATGCAACAACATATGCCAAAGGGTAGCCGATTCCAGGGAGATCAGGGGTGACCTCAAATGAATCAGCCAGCCATTCGCTTCCTGTTGAATACAGGCTTCCAGCGTTGGCCACCATGCCTTTTCCAACCAATAACTGGCCTCACGCAAATGATCAGCACTTTTTACCATGGCAGGCACGATACCGGGTATGGCTTCGCGTAAAGCAGGCAGCACATGGTGGCGAACGCGATTACGTAAATAATGGTCGCTTGCATTAGAGCGGTCCTCTACCCACATAAGTCCTTGCTTTTGCGCATAAATCTCCAAAACAGTTCTCTCTATGTGCAACATGGGCCGGATATGGCGCTGGGCAAGCTTCGACATGCCACTCAATCCCAAAATTCCGGCACTACGCCCCATTTGCATCAACAGGGTCTCCGCCTGGTCGTCGGCCTGGTGCGCGGTGGCGAGATAGTCCAGTTGTAAGCTCTCTTGTAAACTGGCGAACCAGCGGTAGCGGATTTCGCGGGTTAATTCCTGCAGAGAACGGCCTTTTTTTTCTTCAGATTCAATTGGCCTGTCGAAACATAACAAAGGCAATTGGTGGGAAGCCGCAAATTGTCGTACAAAAGCTTCGTCCCTATCCGACTCCTCCTCACGCAAATGATAATTCACATGAGCCAACTGTTGTTTGTAGCCCAACTTCAATAACGCATATGCCAAAACCACCGAATCTATCCCCCCACTGATGCCCACCAACAAACGACTCCCTGGTCCTACACCCATTTGGGAGAGCTGCACTTGGAGCTGTTGCTCCAAGGAATCAAGAGGCATCATAGAGGGTTAGCCGGTTTTTAGGATAACTAATGCGCGCCTTATAAAGCTGAAGAATATCTCCCCCCAGAACACCGTGTAATTCGCCTAAGCCCAGTTGGCGGTACGACTCCCGGATATGACTTAAATCAAGCACAGCAACGGTCAAATGGCGGAGTTGTAGTTTCCCTAACTTAAGCTGCGGTAAGACGGCCAAAGCACTTTCCATAGTAGTAGTGCCTAACCCTGCTGAAGCTTGTTCTTGTTTTTCGAAGTCCAGCCCAGGTAAAATAGCCCGAAGCCAATCGGTGTCGAGTGCGGTTTTGCTGGCCCCGGTATCCACGACCAAACACAACTTCTCTTTACCGATTTTGGCTTCGAGGAGCAAATGACACCCGTCGGCTTCGAGTTCGATGTATTTGAGTTTAATTTTGTACTTCATCTAAAAAAAGAAAGACGATGCGCTTGCATCGTCTTCCAAAATAAGGTTTTGAAAATTAATTCGCTTGCATCTTGTCGAGTACGTCCATTACCTCTTTAACAGCAACAGCGCTTTGGTTTACCAACTTCATTTCTTCAGCGTTCAACTTCAGCTCAATAATTTGTTCGATACCGTTTTTGCCCAGCTTTACAGGTACGCCCATGCAAACGTTTTTAAGACCATATTCTCCGTTGAGCATAGCACACACTGGGAAAATACGTTTTTGGTCACGCACAATGGCTTCAACCATCTGTGCAGCGGCAGCGCCAGGTGCATACCAAGCAGAAGTGCCGAGCAAGTTAACAAGCTCCCCTCCTCCTTTTTTGGTGCGGTCGATGATAGCGTTCAATTTATCTTCTGAGATCAATTCGGTGACCGGTATACCACCCACGGTAGTATACCGTGGCAAAGGCACCATCGTGTCGCCGTGGCCACCCATAAGCACCGCTTGAATATCCTTGGGAGAACAATCCAATGCTTCGGCTAAAAATGCACGGTAACGGGCAGTATCGAGTACACCAGCCATACCAAACACACGACTTGAGTCGATTTTAGCAGCGAGATACGCACAATAGGTCATTACATCTAGTGGGTTAGACACGATGATAATAATGGCGTTGGGCGAGTATTTCAATACGTTTTCGGTTACACTTTTAACGATACCGGCATTGGTTTGAATCAAATCATCACGGGTCATACCGGGTTTACGGGGTAAACCGGAGGTAATTACAACCACTTCTGAACCCGCCGTCTTACTATAATCATTGGTTGAACCTGTTATCCGGGTATCGTACATATTCACCGGCGCGGTTTGCCAGATGTCTAGCGCTTTTCCTTCAGCAAAGTTTTCCTTGATATCAACAAGTACCACTTCATTGGCTAATTCCTTATGGGCGATAACATCGGCACAGGTTGCCCCTACGTTGCCTGCCCCTACGACGGTAATTTTCATGATAAATTGAGTTTTTATGACATTGCAAAAATACAGTATCGGCTTTACTTTCATAACTTTATGGATGGTTATCCTTAACTAAAGCACACTTTAAAATCACAAATCACTTGGAATGCGTCAAACAAAACACTTTTTCGTCTTTTTGCTCGCTTTAGGAGCCTTCGCTCCAACATTTAGTCAAGCACAAGTAACTGCCAATTGGTGTGGTACATCAGCACCAACAGCCGCTAATCTCCGTTTTCTGGAGCAACTCCATGAGAACGGATATAAAGAAGCCCGTATCGAAAATGAAACGGTTTTTATCCCAATCAAAATTCACATCGTTCGCAACAATCAAGGCAATGCCGGCTTCCAAATTTCGGATGCGCTACGCAATATTTGCGAACTCAACGATTGGTATAAGGCCCATGGTATTCAGTTTTTTGTTCGGGGAGATGTAAATTTCATCGACAACACCGCATGGTTTAGCAATTTTCAGTCTGGCGACAACGATGTGATTAACCCCATCCACAACGTAGCCAATTGTGTGAATGTATATTACGTAAGCCTCTCTACTATCGGCCTATGTGGTTTCGCCAATTTCCCTGGCACAGGTTCCCCTGCGACCACCTCCCGACAAGGGGCGATTTATTTATCGCCAGCATGTAGCGGTATTGGAAATTCCACTTTTGCTCACGAAATGGGCCATTTTTTGAATTTACCTCATCCATTTCAGGGAAATTCCGATTTACCAGCAGGTCCGCTGGCCGAGCGCGTTACGCGAAATGCCAATGAGGTGTTTCCGCGCCTCTCCTCTAATTGTATCAGTGCCGGCGACCGCTTTTGCGACACACCATCCGACTATATCGCTACCCGCTGGAACTGTCCACGTACACATACCCAAGTAGACATCAACGGAGACATTTACCAACCCGACGAAACCCTGATTATGGGCTATGCCAACGACAACTGTCATGAACGTTTCAGTGCCGAACAATCGGCGGCAATGCGTGCCACAGTTACCATTGTGAATGGAGTTTCGGGGCCGCGCCGTTATTTGATGGTGCCACCAATGGGTTCTTACGATACCATTACCAGCAAACCAACACCCCTTGAGCCCGCACTCAATGCCACGGGTATCCCGAACAACTGGGCCTACTTTAAGTGGAATGCGGTTCCTGGCGCAAGCATGTACCTATTGCGTTTGCGCTTCAATTTTAGCACTTTGGAAGAAATTTTGGTGAGCGACACAGGTTATCTCTATACGGGTGCCAAATTAAATGGTGGCGTACAGTACCGCTGGTCGGTGGCGGCTATTAACCATAAGGTTACCTGTATCAACTGGACAACCGATCGCAATTTCACCACCGTAGCGAATGGTGTGGGCATCGAACAATTGGAGGAGTTCCGTTTCAAAGCTTATCCTACCCCGTTAACCCGAGGGGAAGCGGTACGTCTCCAATTTCCGTCCAACAGTTCAGGAGAATTTCAACTACAGCTCTGGGATTTAAATGGCCGTTTGTTGCAATCAACAAAAGTATTTATTGAAGAACAGGTGCCAATCGAATGGCCATTGGACATTAATACACCTGGTGTTTATTTACTTTCTGCTGGGCGTTTTGGCTATCAACACTTTGAAAAAATAGTCATTAGCAACTAAAAATCAGGATTTGAGGGGATTCGGCAAGGTGTTCCTTTCGGCACTTCTTGATAATATCTCCCACAACACATGGATTTTAATCTTCTGTCAAATTCAAAATTTGCTTCAAAAACATTAATTTTATTTTTTCTTAGAACCCACGTGGTTCTGATTTTGTTGCTTACACGTCCTATTAAACACTTCTATGAATAAATTTTTTTTACTTCTGTCCTTTCTGCTGCTGCATCTGGGTGTGCAAGCACAGCAAAGCAATGGTGCTTGTGGCACTGAGGCGCCAACCGAAGCCAATCTGGCTTTTTTAGAACAGTTGCATCAAAATGGATATATGGATGCCCGCGTGGTGAATGAAACCATTTTCATACCCATGAAAATCCACATCATTCGTAACAGCCAAGGCGTAAGTAGCTTTCAGTTCTCTGATGCGCTTCGCAATATATGTGAGTTAAATGATTGGTATCGTCCCTATGGACTCCAGTTTTTCCTTCGTGGCGCTGTGAACTATATCGACAACACAACTTGGTCGAGCGGCTTTCAGCGGGGTGACGAAAACACGATTAACCCTATCCACAATGTTGCCAACGTGGTGAATGTTTATTACGTAAACATGACTTCGATTGGCTTGTGCGGGTTTGGCAATTTCCCTGGCACAGGCTCTCCAAGCTCCACCACGCGTCAAGGCGCAGTATATTTAAGCCCAGGTTGCAGTGGCGTGGGTAATACCACTTTCCCCCACGAATTGGGTCACCATTTGAATTTGCCACATCCTTTCGAAGGTACCTCCGGCGTTCCAGCCAGCCCAACCGCAGAACGGGTAACTAGGAACAATAGTGAGATTTTGCCACGGGCATCAGCAAACTGTGTTTCGGCAGGCGACCGCTTTTGCGACACCCCTGCCGACTATATCAGCGATCGTTGGAACTGCCCGCGTTCACACACCCAAGTCGATTTGAACGGCGACATCTTTAACCCAAACGCCACACTCATTATGTGCTATGCTAATGACAATTGTGTCGACAAATTCACAGCACAACAAGCTGCCGCCATGCGAGCAACGGTCACCATCGTCAATGGTGTTTCTGGTCCACGTCGCTATTGGTTGGTTCCACCAATGGATCCTTACGATACCATTACCAGTCAGCCAAGTCCAATGGAGCCTGCCGCTGGTGCCACAGGTATTCCGAACAACTGGGCCTTCTTCAAGTGGCGCTCGGTTCCAGGCGCAACAATGTATATCCTTCGCTTACGCTTTAATTTCACCACGCTCGAAGAGATACTCGTTACCGACACCTCTCACTTATATACCGGCACCAAATTGAACGGCGGCGCCAACTACCGTTGGTCGGTTACGGCTTTGAACCACAAAATAACCTGTATCAATTGGACGGCAGATCGCACTTTCACAACTGTTGCGAATGGGGTAAGTGTTGAAGCCCTCGAAAAACTGAAATTTAAAGTTTATCCAACGGTATTGAACAGCGGAGATCAACTCAACTTCGAATTTCAAGAGGATTTAAATGGCGAAATCGACATTCAGATTCAAGACTTAAGCGGCCGTATTTTACAGCAGCAAAAAGCCAATTTGCAAAACGGTGGATTGTTCAACATGGCCGTAGAAGCACGAGCCGGTGGAATATATTTTGTCCGGGTTAGTCAAAATGGCTTGAGTCAATTTGAGAAAATTGTCTTAAATCGTTAAGATCAACCAGATCGAAAAAAAGCTGATACGTTCTTCTTGTCCGCTTTTTTTTGTTTTTAGCGCCTTCAAAAGAAGCTGCTTATTCCGTAACTTACCCTTTAGCGTGCTATCGGAAATTAGCTTAATACGCCCATTACGTTTAATTTTTTTGCTGAAATACTGTTAACCCGCCCACCATACGTTTATTATATATGAAATACCTCAGCCTCGCAATTACCCTGTTGGCGCTCTCGTTTCAAAGCAACGCACAGCAAGAAGGCGGTCAGTCATGTGGCACCCAAGAAGTACCCGAGCAAATTCTGCACTATCTCGAAAGTTTAGACTAAACCATCGAGCGCACCGAAAACACCATTAATATACCGGTAACGGTTCACATTGTTCGTTCCGACCAAGGCGGTGGGAGTTTTAGTCCCTCACGTGCTTTTGACGGCTTGTGCAACGTAAACGAACGTTTCGCCACTGCCAATATGAACTTTTTCATAGCCGGTGATGTCAACTTTATCGATAATACCAACTATCTGAACGTTACTTCCTATGGCGTTACCACTTCCATGATTAACGACCACAACGTGCCGCGCACGGTGAATATTTATTATACCAACTTAGCTGCTATGGGACTTTGTGGCTTTGCGTACTACCCAAATTCTGGTCCTGGCGGCACCAACAACCAAGGTGCGGCGGTCATGAGTTTTGCCTGCTCACAACCTACCGGCACAACCCTCGCCCATGAATTGGGACATTTTTTCGCTTTGCCACATACTTTCGACCGGACCTCTAATAACCCCTTGCACCCCACCAGTGCCGAGCGCGTAACCCGGAATGTTAACGATACCATCGGTGGACGTTTAGGCGCAAATTGCAGTACCGGTGGAGACCGCTTTTGTGATACCCCTACAGATTTTATCGCCAGCCGGTGGAGTTGTCCGACCGGTGCCTACCAAGAAGACATCAATGGTGACCGCATTCGCCCTGACTCGAGCTATTATATGAGTTACGCCAACGACATTTGCACCAGCCGTTTTAGCGAACAGCAAATAAATGCCATGCGCAATACCATGGCCAATACGACATCTTCTAGGGGCTATCTGCTCGTCCCGCCTATGCCTGCTTACCTGGCTATTACCACAGCGCCTACCTTACTTTTACCCGCCGAGGGGGATTCGAATATCGCTGGAAATTTTGCTTATTTTAAATGGACCGCTGTGCCTGGCGCTACTTTCTATAATTTCAAAATTTACCAATTTGGTGGTGTTTTGATGGATACATTAATCTACGATACCGTCTATTTAAACCTGAATACCCATATACGCTCTAACCGCACATTGCAATGGGAAGTGCGTGGCATAAATGCCAGTAACTTATGTGCCCCTATCTCTGCTCGTGGCACTTTCAAAACTGGTAATTTTGCGCCCCTAAGCGTTGGTAATGTCTTTGAAGCTGGGCTGAAACTGTATCCCACTTTTTTAAATCCGGGTGAAGGTTTAACCATAGAAGGACTAGAAACCGGCGAAGTGAGCGTACAATGCCAGGATTTATCGGGAAAAAAGATATTGAGTACTACCTTGTACGTAGAAAACCAAAGTACTTACTTCACCATTGGTCAATGGCCAACAGGTGTTTATCTCCTTCAAATCAAACAAGGAAACCAGCAAGCTTTTCGTAAAATTGTAGTTCAGCCCTAGGTTTGACCTCATAAACTTATCAGCCGGCTTTACGTTAATGTGAAGTCGGCTTTTTTATTTGACATCTGGCTAACAAGTCTTTAACAGTATTTGAAGTATATTTAGAACATCTAATCACAGCTCAAACCTACACTATGCGTTTACTCTTCTTTTTGTTCGCACTTCTTTTTACCCTAAAAGCGCAAGCGCAAAATGCTGGTGATTGTGGCACGCCGGCAGCCCCTGCTCATATTAAAAGTTTTATCCGTCAGCTTGATTTTAGTCAGCCCAGGGCAGAAACAACAATCCATCTTCCCGTTACCATACACATTGTTCGAACGTCCGTGGGCGGTGGTGGTTTTTCAGAAAATCAGGCCTTTTTAACCATTTGCAATCTCAATCAGCGCACTGCTAGTTCTGGCTTGTTTTTTTATATGCCTGGTCGGGTTAGGTATATCGACGCGGATCGCTTTTATACCGCGCCTGGTGCTTTCGAATTGTTCGAAATGATAGCGGACTTCAATGTAGAGCGTACCATCAACATCTACTACACTAATTTGGCTCAAATGGGCTACTGTGGTTTTGCTTTTTATCCAAACTCTGGACCTGGTGGTTTTGAAAATGATGGTGCCATTGTAATGAGCTTTCCTTGCGCTCAACCTACAGGCACCACGCTCGCCCATGAAATGGGACATTATCTCAGTCTCCCGCATACCTTCGACGGCACCTCGCAAGCCCCGTCGAGCATAAATGCCGAACGGGTAACACGCTTGACACTAGAAACTCCTGGCCGTTTGGGTGCCAATTGTGGCGCTGAGGGAGATGGATTTTGTGATACACCAGCCGATTTTATCGCCAACCGCTGGTCATGCCCAACACCTTTGACCGTAAACGACTTCAATGGCGACCGCTTTCGCCCCGATTCGAGCTTTTACATGAGTTATGCTAACGATATCTGCACAGGCCGCTTCAGTGAACAACAACAATTGGCCATGCGGTCCACTGTAAACACGAGCTCAGCTCCGCGGGGTTATCTCACCACCACCACTATGCCGCTTTATACTACACTTACAGCCTCCAGCTTACTTGTGCCCGCGAATGGCGATACGTTGGTCCCCAACAATGCGCAGTTTCGTTGGCAAGCGGTGCCTGGTGCCGATTTTTATCAACTCAAAATTTATGTCGGCACTGGTTTTACCATCCTCGACACGATGATCTCAGATACCGCTTATTTAAGTCGCTCTAATAAAATCAGAGCCAACCGAGTGCATAGTTGGGAAGTTAGAGCCTTGAACGGGGCTAATCTCTGCACTAATTTTGGGCAGCGTGGTGATTTTGTAACAGGGATGTACAGCAGTACCACTGGACTGAATAACAATTTATTAACGGGGATACGGGTATATCCAAATCGACTTTCGGCGGGGCAAGAAGTTACTATCAGCGGACTCGGTTTAGGCCTAGCTGCCGACTTTCGTTTGTACGATATTAGTGGTCGTTTGTTATTTGAAAACACCCAATTGATCGATAATGAAGTCACCTCTCTTGAGCTGCCTTGGCTGTCGGCGCAATGGTTGGTCTTCGAGATAACACAACAAGGAAGAAAAAGCAGGCATAAATTATTGTTACAACAACAATAATTTGTACTTTTCTGTTATTTTAGACCTTAGTTCTGTAAGATTTAATCGTTCATTGCTACTAACTGAAGAAAATTTACCAAAATGAAAAAAATATTTTTTTTGCTCGCGTTCTTACTGACCCAGACGGTGGTTTCGGCTCAGGATGGTTGTGGTACACCTCCGCCAGAAAAAGCGCTTTTTGACTATCTCGAGCAAATTGGGGAGAACTACAGAAACAACAGTCAGCGCCGTAGCAACACTGAAATACTGAATGTGCCTTTGTATATGCACATCGTTACCTCGAACAGCGGCAGCAAGTACAGCTTTAGCACTATGCTCACAGTAATTTGTGAGTTGAATGCCAAGTTTGCTCCTTCGGCCATCCGTTTTTTTCTCGATGGGGTGAATTATATCAATGATCCTTCCTTGTATGATCATACTTCCTTCCAAACGGGCAGCCAGATGATGCTACAATACAACCAGTCGCGTAAAGTGAACGTATACTTCGTGAATCTTGGTTTGATTGGTTTGTGTGGTTACGCTTTCTTTCCTGGTCAGGGCCCTGGCACAACGCTGCGTAATGGCGGCTTGATGATGAGCGTAGCTTGTTCTCAAATAGGTAATTCTACCTTGGCCCACGAAATGGGACATTATCTTGCTTTACCCCATCCCTTCGATGGCACATCAAGTGATCCGTCGAGTCCAATTTCGGAGCGGATTACACGAAGTGCTACAGATACGGTTGGCGGACGTTTAGCAGCCAACTGCATTTGGGCGGGGGACCGTTTTTGTGATACCCGCGCCGATTTTATAGGTACCCGCTGGTCTTGCGCCGGTAATCCTCCTGTACAGTTGGATGTAAACGGTGACCTTTTTGATCCAGATGAATCCTTGTTTATGTCGTATTCACTGGATAACTGCCAGAACCGCTTCTCAGAAGAGCAAGTGAACACCATGCGTCACACGCTGGTTGGTGACAGCATTACCCAAGGCAGCCGGGCTTATTTAATGATTACTCCCATGGCGCCTTTTAACGTGATAACCACCAACAGCAGCCCCTTGGAGCCAAACAACCCCAATACAATCATCAACAGCGACTATATGTTCTTCAAATGGACCGCTGCTCCTGGTGCAACACAATACCTTTTTCGCATACTCCGAAACAACCAGATAGTAGAAGAAGTAGTGCTTGCCGATACGCAATATTACTTACCGACATTCCGGATGACTTCAGGCGCTGCGCATACTTGGAATGTACGTCCTTTTAATCATGGTTACACTTGTATGGCTGCTTCCGCCAATGGCACTTTCCGTGCAGGCACAAATTTCGGCACCTCTGTCCGCCAATTGGAATCCGAAAAAATAAACATCTTCCCAACTTTACTCGAAGCTGGTCAGCTGTTGTATGTTGATGTAACAGATTTGGAATCAGAAAATCTCCAGCTGAATGTATACGACCTTCAAGGACGCCTCCTCAAATCAGTGGCTGTATTTGGTGAAAGCCGCCACAGCATCTCACTTGACGAGTTCAGCCGAGGTTTATACCAAGTTCGTATTAGCGGAAACGGACTGCTAAAAAACAGTCGCGTTTTCAAACAATAAATTTTACTTCATCCTGCTGGCGGCCATCTTCGGATGGCCGTTTGTATTTTTAACCTATGGATATTGTATTGCCCTCACCTTTGGTAGATGTAGACTGGAAAATTGCCGGTCACACCTATCGGTTGAGTGTTAAGCGCGATGATCTCATACACCCCTTGGTAAGCGGCAACAAATGGCGCAAATTGCGTTTGGTTCTTGAAGATGCCCGTCAGCAGAAAAAAAATACCCTTGTAAGCTTTGGTGGCGCTTGGTCGAACCACCTCTTGGCCCTGGCTGTAGCGGCTGAAGCCTTGCATTTTAAAAGTGTGGGTTTCGTTCGAGGTGACGAATTACAAACAGATACCCACGGCCAGCTTGCCCGTTATCGCGGCCATGGCATGGAATTATTACCAGTTTCCCGCGTCGAATACCGCGATAAAGCAGCCCTCTTCCGCAAACATTTTGGCGCTCATTCCGACGCCTACTTCATCGATGAAGGAGGTGCCTCCGAATTAGCCGAACGAGGTTGTATGGATATTCTTTCGGAGAACAAAGCTGAAAGCTGGAGTGACATCTGGTTGCCTGTGGGGACAGCAACTACTTTCAAAGGAATGGCACGCTATCTCGCAGCAAACAAAAAAAGTACGCGATTACAGGGTGTTCTCGCCGTTCAAAGCAAAACGTTTCGCGAAAAATTAGTTGCAGAAATAAATCCAATTTATCCGCACTACCAATTGCATCTGCCCGAAAGCGGGCTCCGCTTCGGAAAATTTAGCGACACACAACTGGCCATTGGCCTCGATTGGTTTGCCCAAACCGGCATACTACCCGATCCGGTGTATGGATTAAAAACCCTTGAAGCCATCTACCTAAGCCTAGAAAAACAAAACCCCGCGGAAACAGGCAGGGTTTTATGGATACATACAGGCGGACTGCAAGGCTGGGCGGGATATCCTGAATCCTTGCGTCTATTTAATGAGCTCAGCTAACAGCTTTGAGCTTGCTAATCGTAGACCGCTCAAACTGACTAACAGCATATTCCAATTCCAGACGATATACTTCAGGCTTTGGATCGGCAGTTGGCAACTCGAACATGGCTTCGTTGAGTATTACCTCACAAATAGAGCGCAGTCCGCGTGCACCAAGCTTATATTCCATCGCTTTGTCGACAATAAAATCGAGTACCGGTTCCGAAATCTCTAAGCGAATGCCCTCAAATTCAAACAACTTTTCGTACTGGCGAAAAAGGGCGTTTTTTGGAACGGTGAGTATGGCGCGCAACGTAGGCTTGTCGAGTGGATTAAGGTAAGACACTACCGGCAAACGGCCCAATAACTCCGGTATCAAGCCGAATTGTTTTAGATCGTTGGGCTGTACATACTGCAATAAATTTTCTTTATCGAATTTATCACGTTGCTCAATACCGTAACCTATGGCATTTAGCTTCACCCGACGGGCGATGATTTTCTCAACGCCGTCGAAGGCGCCACCACAAATAAAAAGGATGTTGCTGGTATCGACCTGAATGAACTTCTGCTCCGGATGTTTGCGTCCGCCTTGGGGTGGAACGTTTACTACCGTGCCTTCGAGCATCTTCAGCAGCGCTTGTTGTACTCCTTCGCCCGAAACATCCCTTGTTATGGATGGGTTATCGCTTTTGCGCGCAATCTTATCAATTTCGTCGAGATAAACAATGCCACGCTCTGCCGCTTTTACATCGTAATCGGCAGCTTGAAGCAAACGACTAAGTATACTCTCTACATCTTCGCCAACATAACCTGCTTCGGTAAACACCGTGGCATCGGCAATACAAAAAGGCACATTCAACTGCCGTGCAATGGTACGTGCGATAAGCGTTTTACCGGTACCGGTTTCTCCTACGAGTATGATATTCGACTTTTCAATCTCAACTTCCTGCTCCAGCTGTTGGTTGATGCGTTTGTAGTGGTTGTAGACTGCAACAGCTATCGTTTTTTTGGCTGCATCCTGACCAATAACATAGGTATCTAAGTAGTCCTTGATGAACTGTGGCTTTTGTGCTTTGTAATTTTTAAAGGTTTTGACCGGACTAACAGCGTCGCTGGCTTCTTCATTCATGATGGTACTCGCCTGCTCAATACAACTTTCACAGATATGGCCTTCCAAACCTGCCACTAAAATGCGGGTTTGGTCCTTGTCTTTGCCACAAAAGGAACAATGTAATTTCTGTTTTGCCATTTTATCCTTTTTTCTTCGGTGAACGCACGAGTATATCGTCGATCATACCGTAGGCTTTGGCTTCTTCGGCGGTCATCCAATAATCGCGATCACTGTCGGCCATAATTTTCTCAAAAGTCTGACCGCTGTGGTCGGCAATGATAGTATACAACTCATCGCGCAATTTCAGGGTCTCTTTTAAGGTAATTTCCATGTCCGACACCTGACCTTGCACCCCGCTCATTGGCTGGTGAATCATGACGCGGCTATGTTTTAGTGCGGTGCGCTTGCCTTTTTCACCAGCACACATCAATACAGCTGCCATAGAAGCCGCCATACCGGTACAAATCGTAGATACTTCAGCGCTTACAAACTGCATGGTATCATAAATACCTAAGCCTGCGTAAACCGAACCACCTGGACTGTTGATGTAAATCTGAACATCCCGGCCGCTGTCTACTGAATCTAAAAACAGCAATTGTGCTTGGATAATATTAGCAACTTCATCATTTACTGGTACACCCATAAAAATGATACGGTCCATCATCAAACGAGAGAATACATCCATAGAGGCCACATTCATGGGGCGCTCTTCAATGATGTAAGGCGTGAGGTTGCTGACCTGGTGGCGGGTGTAGCTGTCGAGGGTATTGCCGTTTTGACCTAAATGTTTGACGGCGTATTTGCGAAATTCAGTTCCAAAATCCATAGTTTGCTCTTTGCTGTAGTTAAACAGATTTTTTCTGCGTTAGTTTCTCAAAATCGGCATAGGATATCGACTTCTCATCAATTTTTATCAATTCACGCACGTGGTCCTCTACTTTGCGGAATTTTACCGAATAATATAGGTTGGCGTAATTATCGTCTTTGCGGAGATAGTCGAGCGCATATTTGTTCAAATCCTTTTCTTCGATAGGTATGCCGTAGCTAGAAAACTGACGGTACAATAAACTGCGGGCCTCGTTCATGATTTCTTCTGAATCAATCTCCAGTTTGTTTTCTTTCAAAATGGTGTCGATAATCAAATCGCGGCGCAGTTGTTTGGCGTATTCCGGATACTGACTTTCGAGTGTGTTTTCGTCGATTGGATTTTCGGTTGCGGTTTTCAACCAACGTTTCAGGAAAGCATCTGGCAACTCTATATTTTCGGCATCCAAAAGGGCTTCCATCAAATCGTTACGCAACAAACGTTCGGCATCGGCTTGCAAACCACGCCCCAGCTCAAGCTTGATTCGATCATTGAACGCTTCTTCGGTATCGATTTCCTCATTGCCAAACACCTGACGGAAAAAGTCGGTATTCATGTCAGCTAGGCCGTCACGCATGATGTTACTTGCCGTGATTTCGAAATGCGGGTTGATCGCATTAAGCTCTTCGACTGATTTTTTTATGCCAGCAGCAATTTTCTCTGGATCGTTACCAAAGATGGCGCTGAGTTGGTTGCGGGTGGTGTAGTCTTTGGCAATGCCCGTAAGTTCAGCCTGCAACTGGCTATCAGCGATATCGGCAAGTTTTACCAAACTAACGGTAACCACGCCACCTTGTTTGATCTCGCCGTTTTGGTCGAGTTCTTTGAGGCGCAAAAATACATTATCGCCGGCTTCTGAAGTTTCGGGATATGCATTGGTATAGTACCGTTTGCGTAGGTCATTGGTATAGTTGGTGAGCAGATTTTGATCGGGCTCAACCGCGTATTTCACGAATGATTTCGTTGGGATATTTGTCACGACCTCGGGTTTCAAACCTATGTCGAAGCGAAAAGTAAAAGCGGTGGCGTCTTCTATGCCTCCTTCAAAAGGATCGTGTCCTTCTTCTGGAACTGGCTGAGCAAAAATTTCGAGGGCTTGTTCTTTCAAAAAAGTATCCACTTGCTCCTGGACGAGTTTGTTGAGTTCTTCGTACAACAAGGCTTTACCGTACATTTTTTTCACCAAGCCAGCAGGCACCATTCCTTTACGGAAACCAGGCATACTCACCTTGCGGCGATAGTCTTTTAGGGCTTCTTCAAATTTGGCGGAATAGTCGGCTGGCTCCAGTTGGAGAATGACTTTGTTTTCGAGTTTACTGATTTTTTCTGCGGTAATGTTCACGACGAATGCTTTTATGAAGTGCTTGTTCTTGATGAGGTAATTATGCTGCTCGCTGGCTGATGTTGTTGTAAAAGTGATAAAGTTCTAGGGGTATAAAGTTGGGCTGGGATAAATGGAGTTTTGCCC
>Ga0105053_10005277_pt1 | contig 18437 bp, 5 predicted proteins | sample BON01_FD_78093 | JGI IMG/M metagenome (GOLD analysis project Ga0105053, IMG submission 78093) | Freshwater microbial communities from Lake Bonney liftoff mats and glacier meltwater in Antarctica - BON-01 | ecosystem: Environmental > Aquatic > Freshwater > Ice > Glacier meltwater | place: Lake...
CCCGGTGCCGGGTGGCGCGTGGGTCTTTCTGTTTTTCTGTTTTTTGCGGGTGCGGGGTTTGTTGTGTTGTTGTGGTGTTTTTGTGGTTTGGGGTGGGTGGGGGGGGGGGGGTCGGTCGGATCGCAGGGGGGTTTCGGGAGGCGGCGGGGGCGAGGCGAGGGGGCGATCTCGCGCGCGCGCCGTCGGCGGCGGCGTCGGGGACGGGCGTCGGCGGCGCCGTCGGCAAGAGCGAGGGCGAGAGCGAGACTCACCCTGTAGGCCGTGTTGTGGTAGAACGCGGTGATGTCCTTGGCCTCGTCGACGCCGAGCATGGGCTCGGACGGCCGCTCGACGGTGCCGCTGCTCATGGCGGGTGCGCGCGATCGCTGAGGAGGAGAGGGGTTCTTCTGGCCAAAGCGAGAGTTGCGCGCGCGCGCCCTCCGTCTGTCTGTTTCTCTGTCGGCCTCTGCGTGCTTTGTTCGTGTGATGCGGCGATTCGCTTGCTGCGGCGGTGGTGGTGTGTGGAGCGCGAGTTTCTGTTGCAAAGAGAAGCAGGGAAAGGGCTCCATAGAGGAAAGGAGAGCCAGTTTTTCCGCTGCCCTTGCTGCCTCTCTTCCCCCCCTCCCCCCACACAAGTTGCGACCCCCGCCTTGTTGCATCCCCCGACCTCGCAAACGGACCCCATTCGTGTGCGCTCCCCGCCCGACCCGATCCCTACCACCCGCCCCACCACTGCTCGCAGCGCTCCTGCCTTGCCCCTCTCCCGGCGAACGAAACCTCAAGTCAAAACTCCTCCTTCAAACTGCTCCTCACCTGTCCTTCCCAACTCCAAGACAAGAGAGCCGAAAACTCGGCGGCCCCCCACCCGACCGCAAGCGCGCGCGCGCGCCCCGCTTGGGGGAAAGGGCCCAGAGAAGGGGCCGAGGGGACCCTCCCTCTCCCTAGGCGGCGGGGGCGGCGAGGAGAGGACGCAAACCCGCTGTGCAGCGCAGCAGCGGGAGGGGGAGGAAGAGCAGCAGACAAGAGAGGAGCCCCCCCCCTCCTCTCTCCCCAAAAAAGAGCAGCTTTGGGGCATGTCGGGGGCACGCCCCCTGCCCGAGTTTAGCTTCCTGCAGTGCTTCGGCGAGCGGACGCCCGGGGAGGAGATCCAGGATGGTGCGATGGTGGTCTGGCGGGGGGCAGAGGCCGCCCGCACGGCGCGCCGCGCGCAAGCAAACGGACCTGCTCCGTTTTCCCCTCAACCAACTCCCCCCCCCAAAAAAACTCTCCTCTTCAAACGTCGGCCCTCCCCCCCCGCAAACCCGACAACCAAACCAACACCACGACGACATCAATCTCGACCTCGCAGCCGACATCATCTCCGCCGTCGAGTTCGACGCCGACGGCTCCTACCTAGCCACGGGCGACCGCGGCGGCCGCGTTGTCCTCTTTGAGCGCGTGCCGGCGGCCGGCCCCGCCGCCGCGCAGCAGCAGCGCTTTGCGGACGCCCACCCCGACGCCCGGGCGCTGCCGCCCGCGCACCCGCGCGGCCCGGGCTTCGAGTACCGGTACCTGACCGAGTTCCAGTCGCACGAGCCCGAGTTCGACTACCTCAAGTCGCTCGAGATCGAGGAGAAGATCAACAAGCTCCGGTGGGTCCACTCGCCAAAGGCAGGCGGCGGCGGCGGCGGCGGCGGCGGCGGCGGCAACGGCGGGAGCAAGCACCTCTTGTCAACCAACGACAAGACGCTCAAGCTGTGGCGGGTGTACGAGCGGCGGCACCCGACGCACGTGGTGGACTTCAACGTGGAGCGGGGAGCAGCGGGCGGCGGCGGGGGGCAGCAGCAGCAGCAGCAGCAGCAGAACCACCACCCGCCGCCCAACCAGCAGCAGCAGCAGCAGACGACGGGCCTGCCGGCGGCGGCGGCGGCGGCGGCGGTGGCGGCGTTTGGCGCCTGCAGCAGCAACGGGGGCAACAACCTGTCCCCCTTTTTGCTGACGACGGCGGCCGGCGGTGGTGGACCAGCAGCGGCGGCCGCCCAGGCCGCCGCAATAGCGGCGGCGGCGCAGGGCGGCGCGTCGCCGCAGCAGCACGCCCTCTTGCTGTCGATGGCGGCGGCGGGCGGCGGCGGCGGTGGCGGCAGCGCGGCGTGCGACGCGGCCGGCATCTCGCTGTTCGACCCGGCCGCGCAGGGCGCCGCCGCGGCGGCCGCGGCGGTCGCCGCCGCGGGCGGCGCGTGCCCGGGCGCGGGGCCGGCCGCCGCCGCCGCCGCCGCCGCCATCGCCGCCTCTGGCGGCGTCGGCGGCGGCGCCGTGCTCGGCCTGTCCGGCGGCCTCGCCTCGGCCGCCCAGGCCGCCGCCGCCGGCCTGCGCCTCGCGCTGCCCGGCGCCCTGCGCCTGCCGCGCGTCGCCGCCTCGGACGTGGTCCTCGCATCGCGGCCGCGCCGCGTCTACGCCAACGCGCACGCCTACCACGTCAACAGCGTGTCCGTCGCCTCAGACCAGGAGACGTTTTTATCTGCGGACGACCTGCGCGTCCACCTGTGGCATTTGGACGTGGCGCACACCGCCTTCAACGTGGTCGACATCAAGCCGCCCTCGATGGAGGACCTGACCGAGGTGATCACGTCGGCCGAGTTCCACCCGCGGCACTGCCACCTGTTCGCGTACAGCAGCAGCAAGGGGTGCATCCGGCTGGCCGACCTGAGGCAGGCCGCGCTGTGCGACCGGGCGGCCGCGCGCGCCTTCGAGGAGGACGGCGGCGGCAACGGCAACGGCGGAAATAACGGCGGCAGCGGCGGCGCTAATTCGGGCAACGGAGGCGGCGCGAAGTCGTTTTTTTCCGAGATCATCGCGTCCGTGTCGGACGTGCGCTTCTCCCGCGACGGCCGCCTCCTGCTGTCGCGCGACTACATGTCGCTCAAGCTGTGGGACCTCGCGATGGAGCGGCGGCCAGTCGCCGTCTTCCCCGTGCACGAGCACCTGCGCGCGCGGCTGTGCGACCTCTACGAGAACGACTGCATCTTTGACAAGTTCGACGCGTGCATGGACGGCACGGCCACGCGCGTGGCCTCCGGCTCGTACAACAACTGCTTCCGCGTGTTTGGTACAGGGGGGGATCCGGACGGCGAGGGGCAGCAAGGGGTGACGCTCGAGGCGTCGCGCGACCCGGCGAGGCGGCGGCTGGCGGCGGCGCGCGCGGCGGCGGCGGCGCAGGCGGCGGCGGCGGCGCGCGGCAACCGCTTCGCCCTGCGGAGGATGGGGGCGGGGCTGGGGGGCGGGGCGTCGCAGGGCGGGAGCCCGGGCGCCAGCGGCGGCGGGAGGGGCACGAGCGGCAGCGGGAGGCCGGGCGAGCTCGCGGGCGGCGGCGGCGGCAGCAGCGGCGGCGGCGGCGGCAGCGGTAAGGACGCCGCCGCGGCCGCCGCGGCCGCGGCGGCGGGGGCCGCCGTGCCCGACCCGGCGCTGGGCAGCGACTACGCGTCCAAGCTGCTGCACCTGGCGTGGCACCCGGAGGCCAACGTGATCGCGTGCGCGGCCGCCAACAGCCTCTACATGTACTGCGCGGCGGACTGAATCGCGAGAGCGGAGACAGTCTAGTCTCTCTCTCTTTTTTGCGCCCCCGCGCTGCAATTTTCCGCGGGGCGTCGTGCGCCGGCCGGCCGGCCGAGAGAGAGATTCACGCACGCGGTCCGGGCGGGACCGGAAAAGCGAGCGGGCGCCGCCCGGCGCTGTTTTTGGCCGCGTCACGCGCCGCCCGGCGCTGTTTTTGGCCGCGTCACGCGCCGCCCGGCGCTGTTTTTGGCCCCGCGTCACGCGCTCACGCCAGGCCCGCCCTCGCGCTCGTCTCACTACTCTCTCTCGACCCGCCCCCCCGCCTTTACACGCCCGCCCTCCTCTCACCGTCGACCCGCCCGCCCCATTGCGCAACCGGTTTCCAGCCCCCCTATCCCTTCTTTTCAACGTTTCATTCTTTTTTCTTCGAGAGGCGGGGCGCGCCGCGATCCGTGTGCACATCAATCAACGCCGCCTCCGACTCTCTTCCCCCCGCCGATCTCTTCTGCCCCCGCTCCATCGCCCTGCCTCGGTCTTGCCCCCTCTAAACGCCAACGCCGCTGAATGGCCCTGGCCCGCGCCGTCAGCGTCTGTAAAATCGCGCTCGCGCCGCCTGAGGAAAAAAAAAGGACCATGCCGCCGCCGCCGCCGCCGCCGCCGCCGCCGCCGCCGCCCAATTGTCTTTTCCGCTCGCCGCGTCGAGGACAAAACCCAAGTGCGACCTGCCTGGCGCCTCGATCGCATCACCGCAGTGTGCGCGTTTGTGTGCTCACTGTTCACGTGCGAGTTGCCCGTTGATTGCAGGTTGCAAAATCGCCCGGCGGCGTCGTCTCTATCCTGCATCTGTGCCCGCCCCTCATCCGCCGCCGCCCCGCAAGCGCTCACTCCTCCGCCGCGCCCGACGGCCTCGAGATGTCCACCCCGACCGCCGCGGCCCCCGCCTCCCCCATCGCCGCCGCTGCCGCCGCCTCCGCCGCCGCCGCCGCCCCCGCCCCCGCCGCCCGCCGCACCTCCTCCGCGTGCAGCTCCAGCCCGCTCCGCGACGGCGGCCGCCACGCCTCGAGCGCGTCGACCAGCTCCGCCGGCGTCGCCCGGACGATGATCTGCTCCGCCACGGCCGGCAGAACAAACCCGGCCTCGACCATCGTTTCGATCTGCGCCGAAAGGTGAGCGTAGAAATCATTTGTGTCCAGGAAACCGGTCGGTTTCTGATGATATCCTAATTGCGCCCAAGTTATCGCCTCAAATATCTCTTCAAGAGTTCCCAGACCGCCGGGCAGGGCCACGAACGCGTCGCAGTGCGCGGCCATGGCCGCTTTCCGGGCGTGCATGTCGGCGACGACGTGCGTGTCGCCGAGGAAGGCGCCGGCGACCTCGCGCGGCGCCAGGAGCGCAGGGATAAAGCCGAGGACGGCCGGAGGCCGAGGCGGCGGGGCCGGCGCGCCGCCGCCCGTCGCGGCGGCGGCGGCGGCGTCGCGCGCGGCGAAGCCGTCCAGCACCGAGTGCGCGACGACGCCCATCAGGCCGACGGTGCCGCCGCCGTAGGTCAAGCGGATGCCGCGGCGCGCCATCTCCCGCCCGAGCTCGGCGGCGGCGGCGGCGTAGGCCGGGCGCGCGCCCGAGCGCGACCCGCAAAAGACGGCGATGCGGCGGATGGCGCGGTCGGCGGGGGGGGGCGGCGGGGGAGGGCTGGCCGCCGCCGACGCCGCTGCCGGGGCGCCCGGGGCGGGCATGTTGCTTATTCTCGGGCGGGTTGGGGTCCCTCTTTCCGTTTCGATCGATCGATCGGTCGGTCGGACCGCGGACGACGTCCGATCTGACGCGCCGGCGCCGCTGCGTGCCGCTGCGTGCCGCCGCAGCGCTCGGTCAGACGCTTTTGCTCGTTCGTGGTCTCTCCCGGCCGAATTGACGGCTCAGCGACCGAGACGGCGGGTCTGGACACGCGCCGGTGCTGTGCTGGGTGCTTGTGTGCGTCGCGGGCGTCGCTGTCGCGTAAAGTTTTGGGACAAAGACCTGTTTTGTGTCGGTGTCCGTGGTCGTTTGACCTGTCTGATGTTTTGAAGCGGACGGCGGCAAGAGGAGATGAGTTTGCCAGTGTCGTCGGGCGTGTGGCAATCCGCTGGGATGTTTGGGCGTCACCAGGCGCCGTCAACCCGTCACTCGGGCGCTCGCTTCGTTGTCGACGCCGTCGCTCGACGGCGAATCCAGTGCGCGTCGCGAAAGGCGACTCGAGCTGCTGCAAAGCTACCGACGCTCCCCGCGTCCTCCCTCCCATCCCTCCGCACCTTGACCTCGCACTTGACACGAGCATAGGCGTCACGAAAATCGCCTCGCAACGAAGGAACAAAAGGCAGGCGCTTCCTTCACTTCACTTTTTCGGTCTCTATCTGCAATCGTCAACGGGCATCCGCCTTCTCCGGCGCGTGATCGCCCCGCGTGAGGGCGGATTGGCTCGGACCCGGTTGGTCGCCGTCGACCAACCCGCGGGGAAAACGTATCTCATCGGGTTTGCCTGCTGACTTCCCTCTCCCCTCCCCTTCCCATTCCTCGCGCGCGCGGAGGACGAGAGAGAGCGCCGCGTGCCGCGCACCATGCTCACGCTCAAGGACGTCGGGCTGGGCGGTGGCGGCAGGCACGTGTTTGAGCACCCGGTGCGCTTCTGGGGCTACATCAGGTGCGCATTTGTTTGGGGGCAAAAGCGAAAGAAGAGAGCGCGCGCTCGTTCCGCCCCTCGCGCCCTCGCGCCGCCGCCGCGAAACGGCCCCCGGCGTCGCCCCTTGTTCTGCCCCCTCGTCTTGCCCAGCGCCCGGGCTCCTCCTCCAACCACAACCACAACACCAGCCCCAACACCCCGACAAAACCAAACAAACGCACCAACAAACAAAACAAAACAACCCTCAACACAGCGCCGTCGCCCTCTCCTACGCCGCGTGCGCCGTCGCCCTGCACCTCGCCGTCGCGCCCGACGCGCCCGCCCAGGACGCCTTCGACGCCGAGGTGCCCTCGTGGCTGTTTTTCGGGCAGGCCGCCGCGTTTGGCGGCGTCCTCCTGCTCACGCTCTTCAACGCCGCCGTGCGCCGCTCCGAGGTGCACCTGCGCGGCAACCTGATGCTCATGCTGATCCACGCGGCGGCCATGGCGACCGACGTGGCCGTGGCGAGCAAGTGGGCGCCCGTGGTGCGTGGCGGCAGCGACGCGTCGGACGCGCGCGCGGCGCGGTGGCTGCCGTGGGCGCGGCGGGGCGGCGCATACCACGGCCTCGACCTCGGCGGCGGCGGGCACGGCCTGGCGATGGCCTGCGACGGCGGGCACGGCCCGGACCTTGCCCTCGACGCCTGCAGCGCCCTCGGGCACCCCTTCCAGCACCCGCCGTCCATCCCCCCGCTGCTGTTCCACCCCCAGCGCTACGTCCAGTGGAGCCACACCACCCCGACCATGCTGCTCATGATGAGCCTGGCCTCGGACCTGCCGCCGCTCGAGCTTGCCGCGTGCGCCGTCGCCGACGTCGCGATGATGGTGAGCGGCGGCCTCGCCTCCTGGTGCGGCCGCACGCCCGCGGGCCTGGCCTGGGGCCTCGCCTCCTTCGTGGCGTTCGTGCCCGTGCTCCTGTGCATCCGGCGCATGCTCCTGTCGGCCGAGCGCGAGGCGGTCGGCGGGCACGAGCAGGTCGCGGCCGTGGCGCTGCGGACGCTGCGCCGGCTGGCCGTCGGCACCTGGATCGCCTTCCCGGCCGCGTGGATGCTCGCGTTCGCCGGGCTGATCGGCCCCTTGGCCGAGCAGTCGCTCTGGGCCGCGTGCGATTTTGGCGCCAAGGCCCTGTTCTCGTCGCACCTGTGGCAGGCCAACCTTTTGAGCGTGCAGCAGCGGCGCGCCGAGGCGCGCGAGCGGTTCGAGACGGCGGCGCGCGCGCTGGCCGCCGACCGGCTGCGCGCCCTGCTGGCCGAGCGGGGGTGGCTGGTGGAGGCGCTCACGTGCGACCTGAGGTCCAACGTGAACGGCCTGCTGGCGCTGCTGTCGCAGCTGTCGGCGTGCGAGGCGATGGCGCCGCCCCCGGGGGCGGCGGCGGCGGCCGTGGCGGCGGCGGCGGCGGCGGCGGCGGGGGTGGGCGCCAGTGGGGGCGGCCGAGGCGGCGGCGGCAAGGGGCCCTCCGGGCGACGGGCGCAGCAACAGCAGCTGCTGCTGCAGCGGCAGCAGCAGCAGCAGCGGCAGCAGCAGCAGCAGCGGCAGCAGCAGCTCACAATCGACGAAGAGGGCAACAGCGATGGGGTCGACGCGCAGCTGCGGCTGGAGGCGACGGCAACGGCCGGCGGCGGGCGCGAGGGCCGCAACGGGCAGGATCCGGAGGACAAGCGCGGCGGCCGCGACGGCTGCGACGAGGAGGAGGAGGAGGAGGACGAGGACGACGACGAGGACGACGAGGACGGGGCCGGCCACAGAGCTGCTGCGGCCGCCGCCGCCGCCGCCTCGCACGGCAACGCCGTGGCCGCCGCCGCCGCCGTCGCCGACGCCGAGTTCCGCGACCGTCGCCTGAGCCTCATCGCCACGCTGCGCTCGTCGGCGGGCGTCCTGCTCAACACGATCAACACGACGCTCGACAGCGCCGCCGCGCAGACGGGCGCGCTGCGGCTCGAGCGGCGCGCCGTGCCGCTCTGGCGGAGCGCCGAGGGGGTCGCGCGGCTCACCCGCCCGTTGCTGGCCGAGGGCGTGGCGCTGGTGAACGCGATCCCGGGCGAGGAGGTGGGCCCGGGCGCAGAGGCGGGGCCAGGTGCGGGGGGCCATCCGCCGCCGCACGAGACGTGGGCGCGCTGGCCGTGGGCGGCGGGCGGCGGCGGCGCCAACGGCAACGGCAACGGCATCGCCATCGCCAACGGCAACGGCAACGGCAACGGCGGCGAACGGTTGCCCCCCCCGTTGCCTTCCGCCGCTCACGCCGGCGCGGCCGCGCCGTCCCCCGCCCCCCCGCCGGTCCTACCCCTGGAGGTGCTGGCGGACACGACGCGCCTGATCCAGGTTCTGTTTACGCTGACGGGGACGGCCGCCCGCTGGACGCCGTCGGGCCGCATCGTGCTGAGCGCCGAGGTGCTGCCGGGCGCGCGCGAGGTGCGCGTGACCGTGGCCGACACGGGCGTGGGCATCCCAAAGGCGCGGTTCGAGGCGGTGCTCTGCGGCGGAGGAGGGGGCGGCGGCGGCGGCAGCGGGCGCAGCAGCGGCGACGCGGCCAACGGCGGCGCGGCGGGGGCGGCCGGTCGGGACGCCGCGCGCGACGACCAGGGCGGCGCCAACGCTCTGCTGCTCGTGCGCAACTGCCTCGTTGCCATGGGCTCCTCGCTGCTCGTGCGCAGCGTCGAGGGGCGCGGCACGAGCGCGAGCTTCGTGCTCCCGCTGGCACCGGCGGCGGCCTCCCGCGGCGGCGGCAGCGGCGGCCGCAGCAGCGGCGGCGGCGCGCGCGACCCCCCGGCCGCCGCTGCCGCCGCCGCTTCCGCCCTCGCTGCCCGCGAGGCGGCCGGCCGCCTGCCGCCCGCCGGCGGCGGCGGCAAGCAGGATCCCGCGCGGCCGGCGCGGCGACCGACCGCCGCTGCCAGCATCGAGGCGGCGCCCGCGCCGCCGCGCAAGGGCGGCGGCGGCGGCGGAGAGGCGGGCGGCGGCGGCGGAGAGGTGGGCGGCGGCGGCAGCGCAGGCGGCGGTGCCGCGCCGCTGGAGGACGACGTCCGCGCGCTCTGGGCGGCGTGCAGGGCGCTTCGCGAGGAAATCGACCGCCTCAAGCAGGCGGCCCCGGCACAGAGGTGACGGTGTCGCTTCTCGACGGCTTAAGCTTTTATGCTTCTATATTCTCGACCGGCGCGCTCCAACGTTTGCTTCTTCGTTTGGTTTGCGTGTTTGGTTCTTGCTTTTTGTGTTTTTGATGTTTCGCGTTTCGCGTTTTTTTTTCTTGTCGCGTCTTTTTGTCGGTGCCACTTTCCTGTCCCCCCTCCTTCTCTGCTTCATAAGCGTTTCGATTTCGTCTCTTCATGCCGATCCGCCACCTAGAACGCAGCGCGTGTGACAAAAAGACGACGACGACGATGCAAGGACATGCGATAAGATTTTCTGCAGCAGCGCGGCGGCAGCGCGCGCGACGGGCGAAGAAAATAATGTCGAGGATTGCACAGCGCGCGCCCTTGGCTCTTCCCTAGAAAACATCCTCCAGCGACGCGATCAGCTCCTCCAGCTCGGCGGCGGCAGCGACGTCGGCGGCGGGAGGGGCGGGGGCAGGCGCCGACGCCGCCGCCGCACGCGCCGGCGCGCTTTCTGCGCTTCGAGACGCGCTGGCCGCCGCCGCCGCCCCAGTCGTCGGGCCCGCCGGCTCCCCGCCATTGCCGCCGCCCCCGTCCCTGCCCCCGAGCTCGAGCTCGAGCATCGCGACGTCGTCCAGCAGGCCCGCGTCGAGCGCCGCCGCCTCGTCCTCGAGCGCCTCGATGTCCGCGAGGAGCCCGGCGTCGAGGCTCGACGAGGACGGGGCGGGCTGGGCGATAAACGGAGCGGCCGCCGCCGCCGCCGCCGCCGCCCCCGCCGCTGCCGCCATCCCGCCGCCCAGCCACCCCGGTTTTGGGCGGCCGCCGCCGGCCGCCGCCTCGGCTGCCTCCTCCTCCTCCTCCATCGAGGCGCCGATCCACGGGCTGCCGGAGCCGTCCGCCGCCCCGGCGTCGAGCGCCTGCTCGATGGCGTCGATGGCCGCGCCCGCGGCGAGCCGCAGGTCGAAGGCGTCGAGGTCGCTGCCGTCGGCGGCCACGTCGCCGCCGTCGCCCAGCGAAAGCAGCAAAGGAGGCAGGCCCGGCACCGGCATCGGCGGCAAGGCCGGCAGCCCCGGCGACGGCCGCAGCGGCGCGGCGGCGGCGCCCCCCCGCCCCTCCTCGGGGATTGGGCCCCGCCACGCCGACAGGCCGGCCTCGGCGGCGCGGCGCGCGGCGTCCTCGTGGGCGCGCCCGAGGCGCTCAGCCGCGTCGAGCGCGGCGACCTCGCGCGACAGCGCCGCCTCGTCCTCGAGGGACAGGAACCCCGCCCGCGCCGCCCGCGCCGCCCGCGCCGCCGGGGAGGCGGCGCCGCTCGCGCCGCCGCCCGCGCGCAGCGCGGCCGCGTCGTCGGCGCTCGTGCCGCCCGCGGCGGCCAGCGTCGCGCGCGCGCCCTCGACCACGGCGGCCCACTCGGCGGCCCAGGGCTCGTCCGCGAGGGGCTGGGGGGCGGCGGCGGCCGGCGCCGCCAACGCGGCCGGCGCGGCGGCCGCGGCCTGCGATGCCGACCAGGCGCGGAACGCGGCCGCCGCCGCCGCGCCCCCCTCGCCCAGCGCCGCGTCCAGCCGCCGCGCCGCCTCCGACGCGGCGCCGGGCGTCGCCCTGCCCCGCGCACGCTGCTTGCGCTCCTGCCGCAGCCGCCGCAGCACCTCGCGCGCGCCCGCGTACACGCGCCACGCCCCTTCCTCGCGCTGCCGCGCCAGCGCCTGCTGCCGCGCGCGCACGGCGCGCCGCAGGTCGGCCACGCGCGCGCGCGCGGCCGAGAGCTCTTGCTCCACGGCCCAGCCGGCGGCCGCCTCGCGCTCGGCCTCGGCGCGCGCCGCCTCGAGCCGCGCAAAAGCGGCGTTGGCGGCCGCCAGGCCCGTGGCTCCGAGGCGCCTGCGGGCGTCCTCCACCACGTCCTCGTCCAGGCCCAGGCGCGCGGCGATGTTGAGCGCGTTGGACCGCCCCGGCACGCCCCAGAGGAGGCGGTAGGTGGGGGCCATGCGGACCTCGTCGAACTCGACCGACGCGTTCTCGAAGCGGCCGGCGGCAACGGTGGACGAGGACGAGGCGGCGGCGGCGGCGTCGGCGGCGGCGGCGGCCCCGGCGATTGCGGCCTCCTCCGCGGCTCCGGCGACAGCCCCGTCCGCCGCCGGCGCCCCTGCTCCTCCCGCCTCCCCCTCCTCCTGCTCCGGCTCGAACTTGAGCGCCGTCATCGACGAGTGGTGCGTCGTCGCCACCGTCAAGGCGCCGCCGCCCGCGCCGCCGCGCGCCAGCCGCCGCAGCAATGCTTTGCCCAGGGCGGCGCCCTCCGTCGGGTCGGTGCCCGTGCCGAGCTCGTCGAGCAGCAGCAGCGCGCGCCCGTCCGCCTCGGCCCGCAGGGCCTGGATGCGGCGCAGGTGCCCGCTGAACGTCGAGAGGCTCGCGGTGAGGGACTGCTCGTCGCCGATGTCGGCCAGCACGGCGCTGAAGCGGGGCAGGCGGGCGGGCGAGCCGGCGGCCGGGACGGGCACGCCCGCGGCCGCCATCGCCGACGCCAGGCCCAGGGCCTTCATCGCGGCCGTCTTGCCGCCCGTGTTGGGGCCGGTGACGACGACGGCCGAGACGGCGGCGGGGACGAGCAGGTCGATGGGCCGCGGGGGCGAGAGGAGCTCGAGGCGCTCGTAGGCGGACAGCGGCTCCTCGTCTTCCTGCGGCGGCGGCTGCTGCAACGACGCGGGCAGCGGCGGCCTCCTCTCCGCCGCCACTGCCGCCGCCGGCGCCGCGCCTTGCTCGCCGTCGCAGTCATCGTCCTCGCTGCTCTCCGGCCCCGACGACCCGCCCCCGCCCAGCTCCTCGCCCCGGAGCCACCTCGCCGCCGCGTCCTCCGCCGAGCCGCCGCCGCCGACCTGGTCATAGTAGTCGTCGTCATCGCCGAGCCCGCCGCGCAGCCGCCGCGACGCCGCGCCGCCCTTCTTCCGCAGCCGCCGCTCGAGCTTTTGCCGCTCGGCCCGCCCCTTGCGCCTGGCGTCGGCGTCCTCGGCGCGCACCTCGCGCTCGAGCTCGGCCTTGCGCGCCAGGTAGTCGGCGTACAGCAGCGGGTGGCGCAGGCCCCGCAGCTCGACGAGCATGGTGCCCGCGTCCGAGAAGTCGGCGGGCGCCGCCGCCGCCGTTGCTGCCGTTCCCGCCGCCGCCGCCGCCGCCGCCGCCGCCGGCCCGCCCGCCGCCGATGCCTTTTTGACCGCCGCGCGCCGCGCCGCCGACCGCGCCCGGAACGCCTCGTCCCAGGGCACCAGCTCGGGCACCACCCCGCCGATGGCCGCGCCGAAGCGGGCGCGCGCGCACACGCCATCGAGCCACGCGACGCCCTCGAACGCCGCCTCGACCTCGGGCAGCCGGCCCATCAGCAGCCCGCTGAGCCGCCACAGGACGTCGTCCTCGGCGGCGTCGGCCTCGGCCCTGGCCGCGCCCAGCTCGTTGTTGGCCTGCACGGCGGACGCCGGCTCGATGAAGCGCAGGCCGGGGGCCGAGCCGAGCAGCACGCCCGTGGCCGCGAGGCGGCGGGCCGCCGGGCTGGAGCCGCCCTCGGAGGACAGGCCGGCGGCGCCTAGCCCCGCCTCTGGCACGGCGACGCACACGCGCCCGCCGCGCTCCGACGGCTCGCCCGGGTAAGGCTTCATCGCCGCGGCCAGGCGCGCCGCGAGCGTCTTGACGCGCGTGCGCGCGGCGCGCAGGCGGTCGGAGGCGGCGTCCACGACGGCGCCCTCGTCGTCCAGGCAGGCGGAGATCTCGCGGAGCAGATCTTCGGGCGGCGAGATCGCCGAGATCCCGTCAAAGATCGGCGCCAGCACGTCGAGCCGGCGGCGGCGGTCGTCCGCCTTGCGCTGGGCGGCGGCGGACAGCGGGCGGCGGGCGCCCGCCTTGCCTCCTCTGCCCGCGCGCCCGCCGCGCCCGCCTCGCTCGTTGTCGCCGCCGCCGCCGCCGCCGCCGTCGCTCTCGTCGCCGGTCTCGTCCTCGTCGGCGAGCAGCCGCTGCTGCCGCACGACGGCGGCGACCTGCCGCTTGATGCGCACGGCCCCCTGCAGCGTGGCGACCAGCGCGCGCAGCTGGAGGCCCGTGGCCGCTCCCCCCTTGGACGCGCGGCGGATGGCCGCCTCGGCCCCGTCGGTGGGCATGCCGCCAAAGTCGACGGCGGAGGAGAGGTCGAGCTCGAGCGCCAGAGCCGCGCGCGTTTCCGCGAGCAGGGCGCGCGAGGCGGCGCTGTCGGCGGCGCCCGAGCCCGTGGCGGCGGGGGGGAGCAGCGCGAGGGTGCGTCGGCGGCCGACGGCGGTGCTGGCGTGCGAGGCGATGTGGGCGCACAGGCGCGGCCACTCGATGAGCTCGAGGGTCGCGGCGGCGGCGGGGCCGAGGCGGTCGGCGCCGCCGTCGTCCTCCCCGGCGGCCAAGGAAGGGTAGGGGGGGGCGATCCGGGTCGCCGCGGCGGCGGCAGCGGTGGTGCTGATGCTGCCGCGGCGGCCGCTGCTGCTGCTTAGGGGGCGCAGTGGCAGTGGCACCTGCGGCCCTGTCGCGGCCGCCATGCATGGATGCGGTCGCCGCCGCATCTGCTGCCGCCCGCGGCCGAGGGCCGGCGAGGAGGAGGGGCGGGCGGGGGGGAGGAGGGCGCAGCGCGGCGAGGGGCGCGCGGCGGCGGCGGCAGCGCACGAACTCGCGGCCGGCGGCGGCGGCGGCACCGGCATTGGCCGCGCGCTTTGCGCCGCGCGCGCCAGTGACGGGCGGTGCATGTGCGCAGGGATTTGGAGCGCTGTTGGGGATTGGATTGGGGGGGATTGCTTGGCGAGAAAGAGAGGAGGGAGGAAAGGTTCTCTTGGTCGCGTGTGGTGGGCGTCGATTGGAGTTCCGCGGCGGCTAGGATCGATAGAGCCAGGAAGTGACGTTCAAACGTGAAAAGGGTTGCAGGCGAAGTAACACGTAATCCCTGTAGCAATTCCGACGTCGACGTAGGGACAAGAAACTAATGGCGGGCGGCGGAGGGCGGCGCTCTACGAGCGGACGAGAGGGCCGCGGCGCGCCGACACGAAAGCACACCTCTTCAGAGCTCCTCAAAGCTCGCGATCACGACCGACGAGCCGTACTGCTGCCGCCCCCCCGGGGCGCCCATGCCCGCCGGGGAGGGGGAGGACGGGGCGGGGAAGCTCTGCGCGCTCGCCACCGCGCCCCCGGGCGCGCCGGGCGGCGGCGGCGGCGCGGAGGGCAGCGGCGTGGCCGAAGCAGACGCAGACATGGGCACGGGCACCGGCGCCTGCTGCTGCTGCTGCTGCTGCTGCTGCTGCTGCTGCTGCTGCTGCTGCTGCTGCTGCTGCTGCTGCTGCTGTTGCTGCTGCTGCTGCTGCTGCTGCGGCGGCGGCGGAACAGACACGGCGGCGGGCGCCGACGCGGCCACGGGCTGCGGCTGCGCGACGACGGCCGGCCTGGGGGCAGGCGCGGCTGCAGCCGGGGGCGCGCCCCGGCCGCCGCCGCCGCCGCTGCCATTGCCGCCGCCGTTTCCGCCGCTTCCGCCGCCTCCCGGCTTGTCGTTGTCGTCCTTCTCAACAGCAGCGACGGCCGCGTTGCTCAGCGCCGCGGCCGCCGTCATGTTCGCCGCGGCCTGGGCGGGCGTGGTGGTGGGCTTGGCCGGCGCCGCTGGCGCCGGGGCGGCCGCCGCCGCCTTGGGCGCCGCGGCCGCTGCGGCCGCCATGGCCGCCGCCGCCGCATGCGCGGCCGCCACCGCGGCCGCCGCCTGCTGCGCCTGCTGCGCCTGCTGCGCGACGGCGGCCACCGAGCGTGCGACGGTCGTGGCGGGTGCCGGGGCGGCGGGCGGCGGCGCGATGACGGGCCCCGTCGCCAGCACTGTCGCGATCGGCGGGGGCGTGCCCGGCGGGGTCGGCGGCGGCGACAGAGGGGGCGGAGGAGGAGGAGGAGCTGCGGGGGCGGCCGCGGCCAGCGCCGGCGCCGCCTGCTGGGGCGCCGCCGCCGCGGGCGCCGCCGACACGTCGACCGTCACCACCGGCCCGCCGCCCGGCCAGCGCCCGCCGATGTCGCCCGACCGCACCGTGGCCCCGCCCGCCCCGGGCAGCAAGCCCGCGACCGCCCCGTTGCCCCCCACCCCGGCCGCCGCCGCGCCTGCCGCCGCCGCCGCCGCCGCCGCGCCGAGCCCGCCAAACGCGGCGGCCGCCGCCGTCGCCACGTCCCCCAACCCCCCGCCCTCCACCTCGAGCACCGCCCGCGGCACCGCCAGCTTGGCGCCGTTGCGCTCCACGCAGTCGACGAACGCGAGCAGGAGGTCCTGCTTCACGGCCATGAAGGCGTCGCGGGTCGATGCCTCGACGTAGAAAGATAAATAAATCTTCGCGTCCTCGTGCGTGATGCGGTCCAGAAAGATGCGCCGGTGCAGCTTGGACAGGATGCGCACATCGTTGCGCACGATGCGCCGGATGTCCTGCACGATGGCGTTGACCCGCGGCGCGTCCTGCACCCGCACGCACAGGTGGTCGTGGAAGCGCCACTCCTTTTTTTTCGCCGTCACGTTCAAAACGACGTTTTTCGAAAACACGGCGTTTGGGATGACCCACACCTCGCGCTCGAACGAGCGGACGCGCGTGCGGTACCACCCGACGTCCATCACGATCCCCTCGACAAAGGTGGTGTTGTTCGGGCGGAAGGTGACCTCGTCCCCGACCTCGAACGGCATCGTCGTCATCAGCAGGAATCCGTTGAGCAGGTTTTCGCAGATCTCGCGGCCGGCGAGACCGATGGCCAGACCTCCGATACCTCCGATGGCCAGGACGGAGCGCACCTCGAGGCCGATGGCCTGGATCGCGAGGACCGTGGCCGTGGCGTACGTGAAGAAGGAGCCCAGCTTGTCGTACGCCTCCCACCGGCGCTGCGAAGTCACGTCCCCCTGCATCTCGCACTGCCACGCGCGCTCCTTGCAGAAGCGCGACTTGAGGTTGAAGACGGTGGTGGCGGCGCCCAGGACGAACGAGACGCTGAGCACGGACCGCACAACCGTGGTCACGGTGGCTTTGGGAACGCTGACGAGCTGCGGCAGAAAGGCGTCGGCGACCGTGCACGCGCCCGCCACAAACAGCAGCGCCTCCAGGGGTGAGTAGACCTCCTTTGCCACGTGGTACACCCGCGACTTGTCCCACGCCACGGGGCTGGCCGTCACGCGCGCCACCAGGCGCAGCGCCGAGTCCATGGCGAAGCGCACGAGCAGGATGGCCAGCGAGATGACGACCAGCTGCCGGAAGGCGATCGAGCGCAGGACCCGGCGCGCCACGCGCTGCAGCGCGTCTTGGTAGGTGACGTCGCCGGGCGAGGTCAGGTGCAGGGAGGCCGAGGCGAAGAGCAGGCCGCCCAGGAAGACGAGGGCAAAGGCGGCGAGGTAGACGGGCCGCAGCGAAAACAGGGAAGAAGCGGGGGCGGCGCCCTCGTGCTGCGGGTGGGGGCCGCCGCCCTGCCTCTCGCGGCCGTCCTCCCGCTGCTCTCGGTGCTCCCGCTGCTCTCGCTGCTCTCGCTGCTGCTGCTGCTGCTGCTGGCTTTGCTGTTGCTGCTGGTTCTGCTGCTGCTGCCTGTTGTTGTTGGCCGACCCCGCGTCAGAGCCGCCGCCGCCGCCGCCGCCTCCGCTGCCGCCGCCGTCCGCCTTGGCACCCGCGGCCACGGGGCTGCGAGGCCGATGCGTCTGCTGCTGCTGCTGCGGCGACTGCTGCTGCTGCTGCTGCTGCTGCTGCTGTTGCTGACGCTGAGTCTGGTGCCGGCGCATGGCCACGGCGGCGGCGGCCGCGGCCGCCAGGAGCGACGGGGCAAAGGCCGGGCCCGCGCCGAGCGGCGACGCGGCGGCGGCGGTCGTGGTCCCCGCCCCCGCTGCGCGCGACCCTCCTGCTCCTCTGCCTCCCAGGGGCGGCGGTGGCCCAGGGCCCGCTGCTGCTGCTGCTGCTGCTGCCGCCGTCAGTGTCCTCGCTCGCCTCCGGCCGACGCTGGTGGTGCCGTTGGGGCCCAGCGCCATCAGCACGGGCAGAGGCGCCCCGCCCGCTCTCCTCCTGCGCTGCTGCTGCCACAGCAGCGCCGCCGCTGACGACGACGCCGGCTGCGGCGACGCCGCCGGCGCGCGCGCTGCTGGCGCTGCTGCTGGTGCTGACGCGGACGCCGAGGACGGTGCGCCCGCGCCCAACCGGTAGCGGTCGGTCAGCATCATGGCGCCTGCGTTCAGCGCGGGGCTCAGAAACGAGGCCGTCCCGAAGTGTTGTTGTTGTTGCGTGTTGCCCCCCCTTTCTGTTTGCGCTTCCCGCGCGGATTCCGGTTTCGACCGTCGGCGTCGGACCGGGCGCAAGCCGACCCAAAGCCTGTCCAAGCTTGTCCACGCCGCCGGTCGAAAGGACGACCAGAGGACAGGCTGGTTTTCTCCCTCTCTCTCTCTCTCTCGTGCGCGCGAAAGGCGCGCGTCGTGCTGCGTTGTGTTGCGTGGTGCTGCGTGGGGTCAATGGGTTTGGTCAAGAGAGGCGGGAACGTGAGCCCGGTGGTCGGAAGAGTTTGCTCGGAAGCGGAGAGACAGAGTGAGGAGCACGAACGAAGCGTCAAAACGACGAGCTGGCCGCTTTCCGCCGTCGGCGCGCGTCTCTATCTCGTCGGTCGCCGTTCGAGCGTCAAAACGACGAGCTGGCCGCTTTCCGCCGTCGGTCGCCGTTCGAGCGTCGCAAGGGCAAGCTCGGGGCGGCCGGGGGGGGGGGGGGACCTGTGCGTGCCCAGTTTCCCCCTCTCGGCCGAGATTTGTTGTGATTTACAAAGGAGATGAGCGACGCACGACCCAACATACAAGGCGGAGACGAGCTCGGAATCTGGGGCGCGCTGCCCCGCGGCGACGGCGAGGCAAAATTGCACGCGCCCCTGCCGCGAGCCTTTTTCATTTGGGCGGTCGACGGAGGAAAAACACAACTGTGTCAAGGGGGCGGGGCGGGGGGCGCCCAGGTTGAGCGGGCGAGCAGTCAAAGGACGTGCTCTTGGGAAAGAGGGGGGGCTGCCGGCGAATCTCGGAGTCCCTAGAGGCGGGGGGGAAACGGGGGGAAGGGGCGCGAATCGGAGGGGGCGGAGGAGGAGGGCGGCGGCAGGCGGGCGCCACGGGATGTTTCGAGAGAAGAGGGGGGGGCAGGCCACCACCCAGGA
>Ga0105053_10005279_pt1 | contig 18434 bp, 17 predicted proteins | sample BON01_FD_78093 | JGI IMG/M metagenome (GOLD analysis project Ga0105053, IMG submission 78093) | Freshwater microbial communities from Lake Bonney liftoff mats and glacier meltwater in Antarctica - BON-01 | ecosystem: Environmental > Aquatic > Freshwater > Ice > Glacier meltwater | place: Lake...
GCGGCGAAATCGACGTGCCAAGGCCGACCCCGGCCAGCAACAGCGGCGCGATGAACCAACTGCGCACCACCACATCCTCGATCAGCCCCATTACCCCCCAAAGCCCGGCCAGCCCCAGCGCCATCGCCCAGGCCCCGGCCGTGATGCGCAGCCGCAAAAACCGGTTGCCCAGCCGCCCCGCCACGCCCGAGGCGATCAGCACGCCGATGGAAAACGGCACCGTCGTCAGCCCCGATTCCAGCGGAGTGAAACCGAACCCGTCCTGCAGAAACAGCGCCATGATCAGGAAAAACCCCGGAATGCCGGAAAACAGCAGCGCCGTGATCACCGTGCCCAGCAGATAGGTGCGGTTGGCCAGCAAGGCCGCAGGCAGCAATTCGGGCCGCCCCGCCGCCGCCTGCCGCCGCTGCCAGCGCGCGAACAGCCAGCCCATGGGCAGAGCGGCGGCCATCAGCGCAAAGCACCACAGCGGCCAGCCCAGCGCCCGCCCCTCGATCAGAGGAAAGATCACCATCAACAGGGCCGCGCCCGCCAGCAGAATGCCCACCCAGTCGATCCCCAGATCGCGACGCCGCTCGACGGCAGGCAGGAAGCGGGCGGCCAGGATCACGGCGACGATGCCCACGGGAATGTTGACCAGAAAGATCGGGCGCCAGTCCAGGCCCCAGATGTCGGCGCCGATCAACACCCCCCCGAGCAGCGGCCCGCTGACCGAGGCAAGCCCCGCCGACAACCCGAACAGGGCAAACGCAGCCCCACGCTCTTCGGGCGGGAAGATCGCGGGCACCAACGCTAATGTCTGGGGAATCATCAGCGCGCCGCCGATGCCCTGCACCACCCGTGCGCCCACCAGCGACTGGATGCTGGGCGCAAGGCCACACAGGGCCGACCCGACGGTAAACACCACCACCCCGACGATGAACACGTTGCGCCGCCCGAAGATGTCGCCGAACCGCCCGCCGGGGATCAGGCACAGGGCGAAAACCAGGATATAGACGGCCACCACCCATTCGATCTGTTCGGGCGTGGCCGAAAACGCCGCCTGCATGCTGGGCAGGGCCACGTTGACGATGGTCACGTCCATCAGGTTCATGAACCCGGCGACCAGCAGGATGGACATCGCCAGCCAGCGCGCCCGTGATGTGGGGGCAGGGGCGGACTGCGAAGTGGCGGACATGGGAAGACCTTTCAGCGCGCGCTGATCTGCTCGCACGTCGGGACGTAATCCTTACTGCGGCGCGGTAAACCCCGAAATGGGAAAATGCGCCTGCGCCAACCCCCGCCTCAGCCGGACAGGCCTCGCGACAGATGCCATAATAATGACAGTTTTCAGAGCCAAAATACCGGGATGATTGCCTTGGACCTGAAACATCTCACCCTTCGCTTGGCCATGCTCACGGTGTCGGTCATCCTTTCGGCCTTTTTCATCGCAACAACCCCGACAAGCGCAGAACGCCGTCTGTTGTCGAACGCAGCCGATAGTGCCGTTTCGGTCGTGGAATTGCGCATGGCGCGCGCGGCTCTCGCCTTTGCCCCAAAAGCCACCGTCAGGTTCATCGTCTGGCGAAGCGATGGATCGGTCAAGCCATCTGAAGTACGCCAGATGCTGGTGGCCATCGCAGAAGGCAAAAAGCCCGAAGACATCGTCCACGATCCGACGCGCCGCTCATTCTCGCTGGACGGCCCGAAGTTTCTCCGCCCGCTGCCCTAGCTGTTCACACCCACTTGGCCAGAGGCGGCAGGCTCATCAGCACCGCATTGGCATCGTGGCCGGTTTCAAGGCCGAACTTGGTGCCACGGTCATAGACAAGGTTGTATTCGGCATAGAGCCCGCGATGCACGAGTTGCACATCCTTGTCCGCCTCGTCCCACACCTTGTCGCGGCGCCGATCCACCAGTGGGACATAGGCAGGCAGGAAGGCGCGGCCAATGTCCCGGGTCAGCGCCAGATCGGCCTCCCAGTCACCGGTGCAATAATCGTCCATGAAGATGCCGCCCACGCCCCGGGCGCGGTTGCGGTGGGGGATATAGAAATACTCGTCGGCCCAGGCTTTCAGCTTTGGGTAATGCTCGGTGCCATGGGGGGCGAGATGCTGTTTCTGGGCGGCATGGAAATGCGCCGTGTCCTCGGCATATTCGATGCAGGGGTTCAGGTCCGACCCGCCGCCGAACCACCAGGCATGGGGGGTCCAGAACATGCGGGTGTTCATGTGTACCGCCGGGGCGTGGGGGTTCTGCATGTGGGCGACCAGAGAAATCCCGCTGGCCCAGAAGCGCGGATCGTCGGCCATGCCCGGAATGCCCTTGCGTGCGGCCATGGCCATCTGTGCCCGTTCGCCCAGGGTGCCGAACACGGTCGAGATGTTCACGCCCACCTTCTCGAACACCCGCCCGCCGCGCATGACGCTCATCAATCCGCCCCCGGCGTCGCTGCCATCGTCGGACCGGCGATGCGTCTCGCTTACCTCGAACCGGCCCGGGGGCAGGTGGGCGGTGGGCCCTTCGGTCTGGCGGTCTTCCAGCGCCTCGAACGCGGTGACGATCTGATCGCGCAAATCGCGGAACCATGCGCTCGCGCGGGTCTTTTCGGTGTCCATCCCGCTGTTCATCGGCGCCCCCTGTTGTGTCGTGTCAATGGCAGTTGTCATGCAAAGTTGACAGTTTGGCAAGGATCAGTGGGCAGCCTTGTCAACCACGTCCAGAAGAGTGCGGCCCCCGTCGATGGTCAGAATCTGCCCGGTCATGAAGCCCGATCCATCCGAGGCAAGGAACTGCACCGTCTCGGCAACCTCCGACGGGCTGGCGATGCGCGACAGCGGGGTGTGGCCGATGATGTCGGCGCGCATCTCGGCGTCGTCCTTGATCGCGCCCTTCAGCGAATCGCTCATCACGCTGCCGAAGGCCACGGCGTTCACCCGGATGCGGTACGCGGCAAGCGCAACGGCCAGCGAGCGTGTCGCCTGATCGACAGCCGCCGAGCTGACCGAATAGGCCAAAAGATGCGCATGGGTGCGCCGCGCCGCGATGGAACTGAGGTTCACGATCGATCCGGCCAGGCGGTCGTCGTGCCCGTCCTCGGCCGATTGCTTGATCATTCGCTTGGCGAACAACTGGCTGACGCGCAGGGTGGTCATCAGGTTCTGCTGCAACAGCGCCGACACCGAATCATCATCCGGATCCAGCGGATCGGAAGGGCGCATCTGGCGCGATGCATTGATCAGGATATCCACCCGGTCAAAGGCGTCGATGGTGGCCGACAACAGGTTGGCAATGGTCAGCTTCTCGCGCAGATCGCCACAGAAATAACGGATGGTTGCGCTGTCTTCCTGCGCCTCGCCGCACTCGTTCGTCAGACGGTCTTCGTCCATGTCGGCGAACATGACGTTTGCGCCATTGTCGACGAAGTGGCGCGCGATGGCCAGACCGATGCCGTTGGCGGCCCCGGTGACGACAGCGGTCTTGCCTGCGATGGAAAAGGACATGGGATGCTCCGAAGAGGGGTCAGTGGGGCTTGCGGCGCGGACGCTCGGCATGGATGACCTTGAACGCCGGATCGCTGGACAGGTCGGTGAATTTGATGAACCGCTCGGCCAGTTCGCCTTCATAGGGCAGATGCCGGTTGGCCACCATCCACATCTGTCCCGCCGGTTTCAGCAGCCGCGCGGAGGCTGTGATGAAGGCGCGGCCCAGCGACGGATCGGCGGCGCGCCCGGTATGAAACGGCGGGTTCATCACAACATGATCGGCGCCGCCCTTCAGCATGAATGTCGTGGCGTCGGCCCAGTGAAACTGGGCGCGCGGATCGCTGATGTTCAGGCGGGCACAGGCCAGAGCGGCATGATCGGCCTCGACAAGATGCAATTGGGTGATGGCGGGCCTTTGGGACAGTTCGCCCGCCAGATACCCCCAGCCCGCCCCCAGATCGACGACAATGCCCTTGATACCATCCCCCAGATGCGCGGCCAGCAGCGCCGAGGCGCGATCCACTCCATCGGCGGAAAACACGCCCGGGGCCGTGAACATGCCGGTGTCCAGCCGGGTCGGCGCGGCGCGCCAGTCGGCCAGATCGGCGCCGCGGAAGCAGAACAGCTTGCCGTGGGCCTTGGCGATCACCGGCTCGACCCGGCCGCGCCTGCGCAAATCCCTGATCAGGCTGTCGGCGCCATCGGTCTTCTGCCCGTCGACCCAGACCGGACCCTGTCCCACAAGGCCAACCGCCTGCGCGATCAGATCGCGCGCCAGCACCCTGGCGCGGGGCAGAACCACGAGGGCTGCGGCAAAGCCACCCGAAGGCTCTGTCACCACGTCAATTCCACGGGCCTGCAACGCCTCGACCTCCGGTCGCATGCCCTGCACGACCTGAACATCGCCAAGGGCCGACAGATCGTCACCGCCCCGCGCACCAAACACGCACAGGCGCCCCCCGGGCAGGGACAACAGCCCCTGATCGAGGGCAAAGGCGAGACGGGCGGACAGCATGGGCCGGGCGCGCGCGCCCTATTCCTTTTCCATTGTGCATTGCAGCGGATGCTGGTGGCGGCGGGCGAAATCCATTACCTGCGCCACCTTGGTTTCCGCCACCTCGAAGGAAAACACGCCGACGACGGCCAGCCCCTTCTTGTGCACCGTCAGCATCAGTTCAAACGACTGGGCGTGGGTCATGCCGAAGAATCGCTCAAGCACATGTACGACGAATTCCATCGGCGTGTAATCGTCGTTCAGCAACATGACCTTGTACAGCGGCGGGCGCTGGGTTTTCTTGCGGGTCTCAAGGATGACGCCTGCATCACCGTCGTCCGGCGCATCCTTGTCCGACATCGTGATGGGGTTCGCGATCACTTCGTAACTCCGGTTTGATCGGGACAGATTAGGTGTTTGACGCGACTATATAAGGCCTGCGAACCCTGTGAAAAGGGGGGGCGGCGGGTGACGCCGCCAAAACCGGTATAGATGGCAAGACAACTGGCGGATGCGGGGCGCAAGATGATGGCGGGCAACCTGATGAAATCCGGCGCGCTGCGGCTGCTCGACCCGTGCGATTGGGGCGGTGCTTTTACCCCATGGCGAGCCATGGTCGCCGGACCTTGCGAAGGCCCGAGCCTGGGATTCGGGGTTCGGGATGCGCGACCTGGTCGGACAGGTTGTCGCACCGGCCGCCGCGCTGGTCTGACCGCCGGATACCCGGTGTCGTGGCGACCAAAACATCTGGGGCCAAGCAGGCCCGGCGCCCCTAGATGTTGAGACACCACATGAAGCACGGCACAAAAGTAATTGAATTTAGGGTATTTTGTGCAAGCGGGTTCTATGCTAGTTTTCTCTTGTTGACGGACCGGACGCCAGATCCGGCCGCATGAGGCAGTAAAAGGCAGTGAACCGTGGGAACACGAATAAAAACGCTTGTTCAGGCAAGCCTTCTCTTCACGACCATTTTCCTTGTGTTCGCGCCGACGATGGCGCGCACGGCTCCCTATGCGGCCATGGTCATCGACGCGCGCACCGGCGAAGTGCTGCATGCCAGCAACGCCGATACCCGTCTGCACCCCGCCTCGCTGACCAAGATGATGACGCTCTACATCGCGTTCGAGGCCGTGCGCAAAGGCGAAATCAGCCTTGACACCAAGGTGCGAATCTCCAGCCTCGCCGCCTCGGAGCCGCCCTCGAAAATCGGGCTCAAGGCCGGGCAGCGGATCGAATTGCGCTTTCTCATCCGCGCCGCTGCGATCAAGTCGGCCAATGATGCCGCCACCGCCATCGGCGAGGCGATCGAGGGCTCCGAGGCCGCCTTTGCCCGCCGCATGAACCGCACCGCCCAGGCCCTGGGCATGTCCCGCACCACCTTCAAGAACGCCCATGGCCTGACCGAGGCAGGGCACCTGTCCACCGCCAGCGACATGACGAAACTGGGGCGCCGTCTGCTGTTCGACTATCCGCAGTACTACAACCTGTTCTCGCGCAAGACGGCAGATGCCGGCATCCGTGAGGTGAACAATACCAATCGCCGCCTGCTGAACGACTATCCGGGCGCCGACGGGATCAAGACCGGCTATACCAGCGCTGCGGGGTTCAATCTTGTCGCCTCGGCCGTGCGCGGCAACGAGCGGGTCATCGCCACGGTGTTCGGGGGCCGCTCAAGTGCTGCGCGCAACGCCAAGGTGGCCGAACTGCTGAACCTCGGGTTCAAGCGCGCCCCCAGCAATGCGCCCACCAAGCAACCCGCACCGCCGGAATATGTGGCCGAGGCCACGGGCAACGATCCAACCCTGAAGGGCAAGACGATTCGCCTGGTCATGGCGCCGCAGAAATCGCCAAGGCCCCAGCACCGCCCCGGCGCCGCAGCGCCTGCCGCTGTCGTGGTGGCCGCCGCCGAACGGCCACCCGAGGCCGAAGTCAGCCGTGGAGAAACGGCACCCGAATCGCTGATCGTCGCGGCCGCCCCGATTCCGCCGCCCCGCCCCGACGACCTGGCCAGCCTTCAGGATCAGGGCACACCCGGCGCGCTGAAACTCGAAGTGGTGACACGGGTCTCCACCTCGGGCGGTCGGCATTACGGAATCAATGTCGGAAAATTCGCCTCGAAATACGAGGCCGAGCGCGTCTTGCTGAAAACCGCCCTGGTGGAAATCGGCACGCTGGACGATGCGCTGCGCAAGGTGGTATCGCGCTCGGGAGGGTTCGAGGCAAATTTCGTCGGCATGACCGAGGATATGGCGCAGTTGGCCTGCCGCCGCCTTGAGGCGCGGCGAATCTCCTGCACGACGCTGGGGCCGGGCTGAGCGCTCACGGCGCTTCTGGAAAAACCTGAATCGCCGCTACCCTGACGCGCTTCGCGCTCGCGGGAAATTGGCGATCAACCGTGTACCGGCTTATTCCCGAAACGCTTTACTCTGCCGCCTTGTGATCCAGGGCGGCGGCCAGCAGCGCGCGGGTGTATTCGGTGCGCGGATTGGTGAACACCTGGGCCGCATCGCCCTGTTCCACCACATCGCCCTGCTTCATCACCATCACCTTGTGCGACAGGGCGCGCACGACCTTCAGATCGTGCGAGATGAACAGATAGGCCAGCCGGTATTTCTGTTGCAGATCGCGCAGCAGCTTCACGATCTGGACCTGCACCGTCATGTCAAGCGCGCTGGTCGGTTCGTCCAGCACCACAAGGATCGGGCGCAGGACCATCGCCCGGGCAATCGCGATGCGCTGGCGCTGACCGCCCGAAAACTCGTGGGGATAACGGTGCATCGTGGCCGGGTCCAACCCGACCTCGACCATGATCTGCGCCACCATCGTGCGCTTGTCCTGCCCGTCGCGTGTGCCGTGGATGGCCAGACCTTCGGCAATGATTTCCTCCACCGTCATGCGCGGCGACAGCGATCCATAGGGGTCTTGAAACACGATCTGCATCGCGCTGCGCAGGGGCCGCATCTCGCGCCCGCGCAGGCCCTGCACATCGATGCCCATGAACACGATAGGGCCCTGTGACGCGATCAGCCGCATGATCGCCAGGGCCAGCGTCGTCTTGCCCGACCCCGATTCGCCAACGATGCCCACGGTTTCGCCCTGCCGCACGGCAAGGGTGGCGGCGTTCACCGCCTTCACATGGCCCACCGTGCGCTTCAGCAGCCCACGCTGGATCGGAAACCAGATGCGCAAACCCTTGGTGCGCACGATTTCCTCGGCATCCACTGGCACCGGGTCGGGCACCCCGGTGCTTTCCGCGTTCAGCAGCGTTCTGGTATAGGGGTGCTGCGGGTTGGCAAAGATTTGCGCTGTCGGCCCGTGTTCGACAATCTCGCCGTTCTTCATCACACAGACCCGGTCGGCGATCTTGCGCACGATCCCCAGATCATGGGTGATGAACAGCATCGACAGACCACGCTCGCGCTTCAACTCGGCCAGAAGTTCAAGAATCTGCGCCTGAATCGTCACATCCAGCGCTGTCGTCGGCTCATCCGCGATCAGCAGTTCCGGGCCATTGGCCAGCGCCATGGCGATCATCACGCGCTGGCGCTGACCGCCGCTCAATTGATGCGGATAGGCCCCCAGCCGCGTCTCGGGGTCGTTGATTCCCACCTGGTGCATCAGTTCGAGGATCTTGTCGCGTATCGCCGCCCCTTCCAGCCCCTGATGCAGCACGATGGATTCGGTCAACTGCTTTTCCAACGTGTGCAGCGGGTTGAGCGATGTCATCGGTTCCTGAAAGATGAAGCTGATGTCGTTGCCCCGCACCCTTTGCAGCTCTTTCTCGGACGCGCCGATCATTTCGGCACCGAGATAGGTGATCGACCCCGTGGTGCGAGCCGAGTCCCCCAGCAAGGAAACCGTGGACAGCGCCGTCACCGATTTGCCCGATCCCGACTCGCCCACCAGCGCGACGGTCTCGCCCTTGTTGACGTGGAACGACACGCCTCGCACGGCTTGCGTTTCGGCGCCATCCTGGCGGAACGAGACGTTAAGATCGCGCACACGGAGCACCGTGTTTTCAGAGGGATGCGTCATTCCATGGCCACGCCAAAACCGATCAGGCCGAGGAGGACCGCCGCCCATCCGATCGCCAGGCTCTTGTGCCCGATCGACGGCTGTCGACCACGGCGCCAAAGCATCAGCCAAGACAAAAGCGCAATAACGGATGGCAATGTCCCCAGGAGGGGCGGAATGAGAATAAACAGAAAGGCCGACAGGTCAGATCGCATCGCATTTGCCGTGCCCGACACGAACACTGCGGACGACAAGGCGGCGACGCAGACAAAGGCTGTGAACAGTCCATGAAAGACGAGTGCCGCAATATAGGCCGGTGCGATGAACCCACGCATTTCAACCGCCATCATTGAAACGTCTTTCTCGGGTCGAACGCATCGCGGATGCCCTCGAAGATGAACACCAGCAGCGACAGCATGATCGCGAAGGTAAAGAACGCGGTGAAGCCCAGCCAGGGCGCCTGCAGGTTCTGTTTGGCCTGCAATGTCAACTCGCCCAGGGAGGGCGCAGACGAGGGCAAGCCGAAACCGAGAAAATCGAGCGAGGCCAGGGTTGCGATGGTGCCGGTGATGATGAAGGGCAGCATGGTGACTGTGGCCACCATGGCATTGGGCAACATATGGCGGAACATGATCGTCCAGTTGCCCACGCCCAGGGCCTTGGCTGCGCGGACGTATTCGAAATTGCGCGCCCGCAGGAACTCGGCACGCACCACCCCCACAAGGGCGGGCCAGCCGAACAGGACCGTCACGAAGACCAACAGCCAGAAACTTCGCCCCAGGATCGCGAACAGGATGATGATGATGTAAAGGCTGGGCGTGCTGGTCCAGATTTCCAGAAACCGCTGAAAGATCAGATCGGTCCAGCCGCCGAAATAGCCCTGAACCGCCCCGGCGATGATGCCGATGAAGGTGCAGGCGAGTGTCACGATCAGCGTGAACAGGATCGACAGGCGGAAGCCATAGATCACCCGCGCCGCCACATCGCGCGCGGTGTCGTCGGTGCCCAGCAGGTGCTTGTCATCGGGGGCCGAGGGCGCAGCGCCGCCGATGTCGTTGATTGTGTTATAGGAATAGGGGATCGGAGGCCAGAGGATCCAGCCCCGCTCGAACTCACCCTCCAGCATCTCGCCCGCTTCGACCTGAGCGATCAGGCCTTCGGGGTCGTCAAAGCACGTCTCAAGCCCGCCGGTGCGGATCAGGCACTTCACCTCGGGGTCTTTATAGACCGCCTCGGTCTGAAAATCGCCGCCGAATGCGGTTTCGGGATAGAAGCTGAACACCGGTGTGAAATATTCGCCCCGGTATTGCACCAGGATCGGCTTGTCGTTGGCGATGAATTCGGCGAACAGTGACAGGGTGAAGATGATCCCGAAAACCCAGAGGCTCCAAAGTGCCCGGCGGTTGCGCTTGAAATTGCGCCAGCGGCGCTGGTTCAGCGGGCTCAGGAACATCCGTTCCTTTTGCGGCACCACCACGATCGGTTTGGGCTCGGGCATGGGGGCGGGGTTGGCGACCATGGCCTAACCCTCGCGCCGGTCAAAATCGATCCGGGGATCGACAAGGACATACATCAGGTCCGACAGGATGCCGACCACCAGCCCGATCAGGCCGAAGAAGAACAGCGTGCCGAAGATCACCGGGTAATCCCGCGCCACTGCCGCCTCGAACCCCAGACGGCCCAACCCGTCGAGCGAGAAGATCGTCTCTATGATCAGGCTGCCGCCAAAGAACACCCCGATGAAGACCGCCGGAAAGCCCGCGATCACGATCAGCATGGCATTGCGGAAGATGTGGCCATACAGCACTTTGGATTCCGACAGCCCCTTGGCCTTGGCGGTGATCACATACTGTTTCTTGATCTCGTCCAGAAAGCTGTTTTTCGTCAGCAGGGTCAGCGTTGCAAAGGCGGAAATCGTGCTGGCCGTAACCGGCAGGACGATGTGCCAGAGGTAATCGGTGGCCTTGCCGAACAGGCTCAGCTGGTCCCAGTTGTCGCTGGTCAATCCGCGCAGGGGGAAGACCTGGAAATACGACCCCCCCGCAAACAGCACCAGCAGCAGGATGGCGAACAGGAATCCGGGGATTGCATAGGCCACGATGATGATCGCACTGGTCCAGGTGTCAAAACTGGTGCCGTCCTTCACCGCCTTGCGAATGCCCAGCGGAATCGACACGAGATAGGCGATCACTGTCGACCACAGGCCCAGGGTGATCGACACCGGCATCTTTTCCAACACCAGTTCCAGCACGCTGATCGACCGGAAATAGCTGTCGCCGAAATCGAGACGGATATAGTTCCACATCATGTTCAAAAACCGCTCAAGCGGCGGCTTGTCGAACCCGAACTCTTTCTCCAGCTGCGCGATGAATTCCGGCGGCAACCCGCGCGAGCCGACATAGTTGTCGTCCGACCCGGCCCCCAGAGTTTCCGACCCGCCGCCCGATATTCCCTCGAAAACGTCGCCACCGCCCTCAAGCTGGGCGATGATCTGCTCGATCGGGCCGCCCGGCACGAACTGGGTCAGCGAAAAGTTGATGATCATGATCCCCAGCAAGGTGGGAATGATCAGCAAAAGCCGTCTGAGGATATAGGCGCCCATCAGGTGGTCAAAGCTTGTCTGCGGCCTTCAGCGCCTCGTATCGGTCTTGATCGACCCACCAGAAATCCAATTCGCCCAGAGCAAACGGGGGCAGTTCGTCGGGATAGGCGTAGAAATCGAAATAGGCCACGCGGTGTCTGTCGCTGAACCACTGGGGTACCCAGAATTTCTGGGCCCGCATCACCCGGTCAAGCGCCTTGACGGCAATATGCAGGCTTTCGCGCGTCTCGGCCGCCATCACATCGCCGATCAGCCGCTCCACCGCCGGATCGCACAGACCCATGGAGTTGAACACATCCTCCACCCCCTTGCAGCCGAAATACTGCTGCAGGCTGCTGCCCGGCTCGTACCCCGTGGGAAATTGGTCCACCACCATATCGAACTGGTGGTTGCGGGTCAGGTCGGTGTATTGCGCGGGATCGACGCGGTTCAGTTTCGCGTTGATGCCCAGTGCCTGCAGGTTCGACACATAGGGGTTGTGAACCCGGTCAAACGTCGGAGAATCCTCAAGAATCTCCACATCCAGCGTCTGCCCGTCCTTGCGCCGGATGCCATCGTTGCTCACGGCCCACCCAGCCTCGTCCAGCAGCGCCGAGGCGCGGCGCAGATTGCCGCGATCCAGCTGGCGCGCGCCGCTTTCGGGTGCGCCCACGGGCGGTTCGCTCAACAGACTGGCGTCGATCAGGCCCTCATCGACCAGGGGCTGCAAGAGGGCGATTTCCCCGGGCGAGGGCACGCCCTGCGGTTCAAGCTCCGAGTTTTCCCAGAAGCTGTCGATCCGCGCATAGATGCCATAGAACAGTGTCTCATTGGACCATTCGTAATTGAACATCAGCCCGATGGCTTCGCGCACCCGGGGATCCTGAAACTTTTCACGCCGCAGGTTGAAGACATAGCTTTGGCCGGTGGCGATGGTGCCGTCCGGCAATTCGGCAACGATGACCGTGCCCTCATCGACCGCAGGAAAATCATAGGCCGTCGCCCAGTTTTTCGAGCTGTTCTCGTTGCGAAAAGTATAGGCCCCGGCCTTGAAGCCCTCAAGTGCTGCGGAACTGTCGCCGAAATACTCGATCCGGATCGTGTCGTAATTGCTGCGCCCCAGATTGATCGGCAGGTCGCGCCCCCAATAATCCGGGTTGCGCCGATAGACGATGCGCGCGTTGATGTCATAGCGATCAAGCTGATAAGGCCCGCTGCCCAGCCCCGGCTCCAGCCGACTTTCATCCAGCACGGCCCCCGTGTCGGCGAACCACTTGGCCGACATCACCGGCAGCCCGGCCACCACCTGAACCCGGTCACGGATCGGCGGCTCGGGCTTGAAGTTGTATTTCACCCGGTGCGCATCCAGCACCTCGACGCTGTCCACATACTGGTCCAGCACCGCGCGGAACGACACGAGGCCTTCGGTCAGGAACAGTTCATAGGTGAATTTCACATCCTCGGCGGTCAGCGGCGAGTCATCGGAAAACCGCGCCTCGGGGCGCATGTTGAAGATCGCCCAGGACCGGTCTTCGGGGTATTCCACCGTTTCGCAGATCAGACAGTACAGTGCGCCGATTTCGTCGGCGACACCCACCATCATGTCCTCGAACCCCGCGCTTGCCAGAAGGCCCGACCGGCCCTTGCGCGAATAGGGGTTCATCGAATCGAAGGTGCCAAGCCAGGACATGGAAAACTCGCCACCCTTGGGCGCGTCCGGGTTCACATAGGACAGATGGGTGAAATCGGCGGGATAGTTCAATTCGCCAAAGGTCGAGATTCCATGGGATTTCGTCACCCTTTCGTGGCTTTCGCCCCAGGCCGTGCCTGCCCCCAGGACCAGCGCGGCGCCGACCAGCGCCCCCGCCCCCCTCGGCCCCAGATCGAAGATGCGCGATCGCGCAGCGGCAATTGATCGGACGGGCGGGCGGCAATGGGGCATGGCGGGCTCCTGTGGCTGCGAAACGGGCAATCCGTGAAGGAAACGTAAAGGGCGCGTACGAATGATCAAGGTCATTCCGGGTGAACTTGTGGTGAACACACCGTGCGCAGACCGGGCGGAATGCGCAACATCGTTTCGCGATGGCCCGGCGCAACAAGAATGGCCAGCCCGAGCGGGCTGGCCCAATTTTCACGCGGCGCGGTGCGCTCAACTGCCGAAGGTGGCGAGATAGGCGATCAGGTTGGCGCGGTCTTCCGGCTTGGCCATTCCGCGATAAACCATCTTGGTGCCGGGCACATAGTCGCTGGGGTTTTCCAGGAAAGCACTCAGGTTTTCGGGTGTCCACTCGCCCGGCATGTTCGCCATCGCGGAGGAATAATTGTACCCCTCGGCGGAATGCTTGCTGCGCCCGACGATCGCGTGAAGATAGGGTCCGGTGGCATTCGCCCCCGCCTCAAGCTTGTGGCAGGCGGCACAGGGGCGCCACAGCCGTTCGCCCGCTTCGGCCGTTGCCACGGCATACAACTCGGCGAATGGCACCTCGGGCGCGGCCTCGGCCACTTCTGTTTCCGCACCTTCGACTTCGATCACATAGGCCTGCTGGTGGCCGTCTTCGCCATGTCCGCCGCCCGTGTGGTACAGACCGTCCGCGACCCAACCGCCAAGCAAGAACACCAGCAATGCGGCGCAAAAGGCACCCACCGCCTTGGTCAGGGTCATTGTGTCGAACATGTCGCGATCCGTCTTTCAGATAGGTTGATTGCTCTCTATCCCCTTACACCCCCGGCTTTCAAGGGATATGAGCCGCGACGAAACGCCCGTGGCGCAAAACTGTGGACGATTGCACACAATTGGGGGCACCATGACCGGGAAGATCGCGTTTCAGGGGGAATTGGGCGCCTACAGCCACCAGGCCTGCGTCGAGGCGCGGCCCGGTTTCACCCCGCACCCTTGCGCGAGTTTCCAGGACGCCATCGAGGCGGTGCGCGACGGCACCTGTGATCTGGGCATGATTGCGGTGGAAAACTCGACCTACGGGCGGGTGGCCGATGTGCATTCGCTGCTGCCCGAAAGCCGGCTGCATATCGTGGACGAACATTTCATCCGGGTACATGTCAACCTGCTGGGCGTGCCCGGTGCCAGGCTGGACGATGTGAAACAGGCCCATGGCCATGTCGTGATCCTGCCCCAGTGTTCACGCTTCCTGCGGGCCAACGGCATCATGGGCGCGGTCAGCCCCGACAATGCCCGTGCGGCGCGCGATGTGCGTGCCTGGGGCGACGTATCGCAGGCGGCGCTGGCCTCGGAACTGGCAGCCGAAATCTATGGCCTGTCGATCCTTGCCGCAAAGATCGAGGACAATGCCAACAACACCACCCGCTTCCTCATCATGGCGCGCGACGCCGACATGACCCGGCGGGGCAGCGGCAAGATGATCACCGCCTTCGTGTTCCGGGTGCGCAACATTCCTGCGGCGCTGTACAAGGCGATGGGCGGCTTTGCGACAAATGGCATCAACATGACCAAGCTGGAAAGCTATATGGTGGGCGGCGACTTTACCGCGACCCAGTTCTATGCCGAGGTCGATGGCCACCCCGAAGACGAAAACATGATCCGCGCCTTCGAAGAACTGGATCATTTCACCGATCTGATCACCGTGCTGGGCACCTTTCCCGCCGACCCCCGCCGCACCTGAGGAGAAGCCATGCCCCGCCACCGTCTGCTGACCGAATTCGGCATGGGCACGTCCCTGCGCCGCCAGGATTACACCGAAGCCGCGCGCCGGGCGTTGCAGGACGCATTGTGGCACAACTCGATCAATCTGGCCGAACTGTTCGGCTTTCCGAAAGAGGCGATGCAGATCGACGTCGAAATCGGTGTGCAGCAGCCCGAAGCGGTGGATGTCGGCGCGCTCGCTTGCGTGTTCCCCTATGGCACCCCTGTGATCACGGTGGTCAGGGGCGGGCTGGACGTGCCCCGCGCCGACGGGGGCAAGCCCACGGTCATCGCCAACGCCGCCATCTCGGTGCATTTCGACATGGAGCGCACCCGATGACCCAGCGGATCATCATCGAAATGGGCATGGGAAACGATCTGCACGGCCAAGACTACACCAAGGCCGCCGGTCGCGCGATCGAAGATGCGATCCGCCATTCGTCATTGCCACTGTTCGGCGCTCTGGGCCTGTCCCACGACGTGATGGAGGTGCGTGTGACTGTCGCCGTGCAATCCCCCGAGGGGGTGGACTGCGCGGCGCTTGTCGGCGGTCTGCCCCGGGGCAAGGTCAGCGTACAGGCCGTGCACGGCGGGTTGAACGTGACCAACCCCGACACCGGCGACGTTACCGTCGTCGCAACGGCAGCGGTCGAGGCATTCCTGCCAGCGCAAACAGGCTGGCGGCCGTCAGATCGCGAAAGTTGACCCACAACTCCCGGTTCACTTGCAGCGGTGATTCCGCCTCCTTCAATGGGTGCATTCGTAGAACTTGCGCGGCCATTTTCGGTTTCTGGCCGGGAGTTTCGCTGCCAGTGGCCACGTTCGGGCGGTCGTTGTTGTCTGTCCGTTGCCATTGTTTGGCGAAATCTTGAGCCTCATCAGCAGTGTTTTGTCGCGTCGTGCAACTTCCATCGGTAGTGTGGGCCAAGCCGAGCCCCGCGCGGGCCGTTTGGCGGCCATGGATGTTCTCGGGCCAGGGTTTGGTTTTCGGACTGGCCTTCAACCAGGGAGACTACCATCATCAGGGACAAACCATCGGCGACAGCGGCCCTTCGCGGCTTTTGTCGGAGACGCCGGACGCGCATGACTTGGCAGAGATGCCGGGTTTCGTCGCTGACCGCCTCATGGCGCTGAACGTGGGCCAACATAGCGGTGCCGGGGCGCACGGGCGCAGTTCTGACCGTGTGAAGCACCGCAATGGCCAACCGGCGCGGGCGTGGGAGACCCGCGTCGGGGCCGTGGATGTAAAGTTCCCAAAGTTGCGCAAGCGTGCTTATTTCCCGGAATTCCTGGACCCACGTAGGCCGGGGTCGCATGCGCGGCCAAGGCAGTGCGGGGCGATGTTTGCCCGCTGGCCGTCGGTCAAAACGGTGCGGATCAGGGTTGCCTTTAATGTTGGCGACCTTGAATCAGTCAGCAGGTGATTTGGGACTCTTCAAACGTCGATACACCCCAGCGGACATGTCAAATTCTCGAAGATTGCGCGTTTGTCACTTCGGCGATACAATTGCACAAGATGGTGCTGCACAACTTTGGTCAGGGTGTCGTTTGGGCTCTGAGGCGGAGAGCGAATGTGGGACAGCGGGCAGGTGGGCCCATCGGGCCTTTAGAGCTTTTGGGAAAGCGAGATCGCGTGGACCACGTTTCACGGTTTCGCGCACTTGATCATGATGAGGCGGTTGCGGGGCAGCAAGCTGGACCCTGTTGAGATGGCGAGTATCCGGCGCTGGTCATATGAGCAAGGTCTCAGCGTTGGACGAACGGACGATCAACTGCTCTGCGAGATTGCCCGGGCGGCCTGTGACGGTCGTATCACCATGACAGAAGGGCAGACGTTCGGGTCGCAATCACTCGCTGGTGGCGGTGGATCAACCACGCGCGATGACCTTACGCCCCAGCAAGACAAGCCAGGTCTGCGGCCTGGCCCAACGCCCCGGCCTCAAAATTCTTCTTCAAGACCGGCGCTGCCGCTGCCGCCGACTGCGGCAGAGACCAAGACCTGGATCGAATTTCGTCTCCTTGACGAGACCACGGACAAACCGGTTTCCGGGGTCGCGTTTCGCATTCAGCTTACCGATGGGTCAATCGTCGAACAGATCACCGATGCTGCCGGATTGATCCGGATCGACGGGATTGATCCTGGGGTTTGCGGCATCAGAGAAATCGCGGAAGATACCGGATCTGAGGTGACAAGGGTCAATTAAGGAGGGTCCATGCCTGCGTTCAAAGCCTTCAGCGAGGCAAAACATGCGGAGATTCAAGCGCGCGACACGCTTGCAACGATTGCCGGGCGGGCGCGTGCCGAAGGCAACGACATATCGCCTGAGGACATCGGCCTGTTCAACTGGGGCACCCGCGAACCTGTACATATCCAGGAATTGATGCGTGACGAACTGGGCGCCCGCGCGCGTGCCAGTCCAATGGAGTTTGTACTGTCGCCTGAAGATGAACCCCGCGAGCCGCTGCGGGTGCCCGAGGCATACGAAAACGATGGTTTTGCAACTACCCGGACCCACACGGTCAAAATTCGAAAAAAGACCTGCAAGGATCAATTCATTGGGTACTGCTCGCTGCCTTCCGTTACCTTCGCCTTCAATTCCTCTTTTGTCCGCCCGGCAGTTGCCGACAACCTGGGCGCCGTCGAAGGCTTGATCGCAACGAAGCCCGACTCGAGGCTCATGGTTTTTGATCACACTGATGCCGTCGGCACTGACAGTTACAACAAAAGGTTGAGCGAACGCCGCGCCTGGTCGGTGTATGCCTTCATCCTGAACGATGTGGACGCATGGGAGACGCTCTATAACCATCCCGACGAGGATTGGGGCGTGGCCGTGATCCAGGAGATTCTGACCGATCTCGGCTTTGATCCCGGCGCCACCGACGGCAATATGGGCCCGGAGACGCGGGCGCAGATGCGGGCGTTTCTGGGCTTGCCGGACGGTGCCCCCGTGAAAAATGACGCGGCTTTCCGGGCCAAGCTGTTTTCCGCCTATATGGGCGGCAAACATGACATCAAGATCGAAAAGGACCGCTTCCTCGATCCCGGCCACATGGGCTGTGGCGAATTCAATCTCCTGCAGGACGACGACGCCGCCAATCCCCGAAACCGCCGCGTCACGATCTATGCCTTTCACAAAGAGCGGCCACCGAACCTGCCCTGCGCCTATGATGATACCACCCCTTGCAAGAAGCAGATGGTCGATGGCGAGCACCGGCACCAGACCGGTTTTGCATGCAGTTTTTACGACAGCCTGGCGGGGCATTGCCCGGGCGAGGGATTGCGTCTGCTTGAAGTCTACCTGCTCGATCTCGATGGTCATGCGATTCCGAACTGCCCGTTCCGTGCCCGCAATGGCGATAGCGTGATCGCCGAGGGCTTCGCCAATGGCGAAGGTCTGGCCACACTTCCCGACAGCATGCCGAATGTCGTCGAAATCGAATGGGACCGCCCCAAAACCTCCAAAGCAGGCGAGGGCGCCTTCCGGTTTACACGACCCTACATCGTTTCGGTATCCGCGCCACAAACGCAGTCGGCATCAAGCCACCCCTTCATTCCTGAAGGCGCAACTATCCTCAATTTGCCGACCAGACCTGCCCGCGATCCCGCGAAATCAGTGTGCGCATTCCGGGGTGATCCGGTCAGGGATTCCGATTTGATCCGGTCACCCATTCCGATCTGATCCGGTCACCGATTCCGGGGCATCCGGTCACCCTTTTCGGGTA
>Ga0105053_10005286_pt1 | contig 18411 bp, 17 predicted proteins | sample BON01_FD_78093 | JGI IMG/M metagenome (GOLD analysis project Ga0105053, IMG submission 78093) | Freshwater microbial communities from Lake Bonney liftoff mats and glacier meltwater in Antarctica - BON-01 | ecosystem: Environmental > Aquatic > Freshwater > Ice > Glacier meltwater | place: Lake...
ACCACCTTTGGCAGCGCCAGCGCCAGCGCCATCAGATCATCCTCAGGCATCTCGGGCGCAACCTCCAGCTTGTCGCGCAGCTTGCCGTTCACCTGAATGACCACGGTCACGGTGTCAGTCACCAAGAAGGCCGGATCGGCCACGGGCCACGGGTCCTGCCACAGCGCAGGGCCGTATCCCATGCGCTCCCACAATTCCGACGCGATGTGCGGCGCAATTGGAAAGATCAGCGACACCGTGGTGCGGACCGCGTGGTGAAGCGCTCGGTGTCCGGCGGGTGAGTCAAGGCTGCCGTCACCGGCGCTCTTGGTGGCCTGATTCACCAGCTCCTGGATGGCGCTGATGGCCGTGTGAAACGAGAAACGCTCGCCGATGTCGTGGCTCACCTTGTCCACGGTGACCTCGGCCTTGCGCACCAGTGCCAAGGCAGCGGGATTGTCGGCCACCTCATCCACCGTCGGCCGCACGCCTGAGCCATCGGCAGGCAGGTGCATCACCAGCCGCCAGATGCGGTCGAGGAACCGGCGCTGCCCCTCCACACCAGCGTCATTCCACTCGGCATCGTCGGCCGCGGGGCCCATAAACAGGATGTAGAGCCGCAGGGTGTCGGCACCGAAGCGCTCGATGATCTCGTCCGGTGCAACCACGTTGCCGCGGCTCTTGCTCATCTTCGCGCCCTGATGGTGGATCATCCCTTGCGTGAACAGCCGTGCGAATGGCTCGCGGGTACTGACCAGCCCCAGGTCGTGCAGCACCTTGGTGAAGAACCGTGCGTACAGCAGGTGCAAAATCGCGTGCTCCACGCCGCCGATGTACTGGTCAACCGGCAGCCAGTAGTCGATGACCTCACGCGAGAACGGGGCCTCCGTTAGATGCGGAGCCGTGTAGCGAAGGAAGTACCAGGACGAATCCACGAATGTGTCCATGGTGTCGGTCTCGCGCAGGGCTGGTGCATCGCATGTGGGGCACTTCGTCTCAAGCCACGCGGTGGCCGACGCCAAGGGGCTCTGCCCCTTCGGTGCGTAGTCCTCGATGTGTGGCAGGAGCACTGGCAGCTGGTCGTCGGGCACCGGCACCACGCCGCATGTGGAGCAGTGGACCACGGGAATCGGCGCGCCCCAGTACCGCTGGCGCGAGATGAGCCAGTCACGCAGGCGAAATCCGACCGTGGCGCTGCCCACATCGCGCTCAGCCAGCCATGCGCACATGGTCGCCTTGGCCTCGTCCACCGCCATGCCGTCGAGCACATCGCTGTTCACTACGCGCCCTCTGCCCGTCATGGCCTCAGCCAGCGGTGCATCGGCACTGACGCCGTCCTCGGCGATCACCCGCGTGATCGGCAATCCGAACGTGGTGGCAAATGCGAAGTCGCGGTCGTCGTGTCCGGGCACGGCCATGATGGCGCCGGTGCCGTAATCCATCAACACATAGTCGGCCACCCAGATGGGGATCGGCTGGCCGGTGGCCGGGTTGATGACGTGCCGTCCGGTAAACACACCCGTCTTTGGGCGCGCCACAGAACTGCGCTCGGCCACCGCAGTGCGGGCGGCGGTGCCCACATACGACGTGACCTCGGCCTGCTCCGGTCGTCCGGCCACCAGACGCGGCACCAGCGGGTGTTCGGGAGCCAGCAGAAAGAATGTGGCGCCGTACAGGGTGTCCGGCCGCGTGGTGAACACCGGGATGGTCTCGGAGTCATCGTCCAGACGGAACTCCACACGGGCACCCACCGAGCGGCCAATCCAGTTGCGCTGCATCGTGAGCACGCGTTCGGGCCAGTCCACCAACAGGTCCATGTCATCAAGCAGGGCCTGGGCGTAGTCGGTGATGCGCAAAAACCACTGGGGCAGCTGGCGCAGTTCCACGGGCGTGGTACACCGCTCGCACAGGCCATCCACCACCTGTTCGTTGGCCAATACCGTCTGGTCCACCGGGCACCAGTTCACCGCTGCCTCGCGACGCTCCACCAGGCCCTTTTCGAGGAACCGCAGAAAGATCCACTGCGTCCAGCGGTAATACTCGGGGTCGGCCGTGCTGATCTCCACGTCCCAATCAATGGAGAAGCCGAGGCGCTTGAGTTGGGTGCGGATGCTCGCGATATTGCGCGCCGTCACCTCTGCGGGTGGCTCACCCGTGCGAATGGCCGCGTTCTCGGCCGGCAGGCCGAATGCGTCATACCCCATGGGGTGGAACACCACGTGCCCCGTGCGACGCCGGTGGTGCGCCACCACATCGCCCATGGTGTAGTTCTTGACGTGTCCCATATGGATCTCGCCCGATGGATACGGGAGCATCTCCAGCACGTAGGCCTTCGGCCGGTCGGGGATAACCGCCGTCTCGCCATCGCGGGCCACTGGCTCGGCACAAAAGGCCTTCTCGGCCTGCCAGATGCCCTGCCATCGGGCCTCGATTGCCGCCGGGTCGTACCGTTCGGGGAGTTCGCTCGGCGGTGTCGTCATCGGCGGGTGACGGTACCAAGTCCAGGAGGGAGTCACCGGTGACGACCATCGGCACGCGCGTAGAGATAAGGCAGGCGGACCCTGCGACCGACTTCCCCGGGATTCTGGCGGTGTACGCCGCCAACGCGTGGAGCCACGCACGCGACCCCGATCGGCTGCGCACGGCGGTGGAGCGCGCTGACCTCGCTCTGGTTGCGGTGCACGACGGCGAGGTGGTGGGCTTCGTGCGCACCATGAGCGACGGCGTCTTCGCCGTCTACATCGCCGACATCCTCGTGTCGCCCGACCACCAGGGGCAGGGGTTTGGCCGCCGGCTCATGCAGGGCGTGCTCGATCACTACCCCCTCGAGACCTTCCACCATCAGGTGCTCATCGCCGAACGCGATGCCGAGGGTTTCTACAGTCGCATGGGACTTTCGGCGGTTGGCACCTTCGGACTCACCGCGTTCATTCGCACCAAACGGAGCTGATGCAAGATTGTTGTGGGCCTTTTGCCGCGACTCTGACTAGCGTTCACCTCGGTCACTCATTCGGAGTGATCTCAGCAATGCGTGGAAGAGCAGGCCGTCGGTACATGTTTCGGCGTGCAGTGGCATTCCTCGCCGAACAAGGTGGATAGCGTGCCGGAAGGCGTCGTGAAGTGGTTTAACGCCGAGAAGGGCTTCGGTTTCATCACCCCCGATGATGGGGGTAAGGATCTGTTTGTGCACTTCTCCGAGATCCAGGGTTCGGGTTACCGTTCCCTCGACGAGGGCCAGCGTGTGAATTTCACTGCTGGTGAGGGCCCCAAGGGTCCGCAGGCACAGGCAGTTACGGCGGTTTGATCCACGGGTGCCGTATGTCACCCCCATTTAGCCGTACCGACGGGCTCCTCATCGAGGAGCCCGTCATCGTTTTCGGGTGGCATTCCCACGATGACCAGCGCCATCCGATGGGCTGCCGCGAGGCTGACCTGCCCTTGAGGGACTAGCGTGCACGGCCGCGCATGCATCCTTTTGCACGCGTCACCCGACCGAAGCCGCGCCACTTGACCAACCCCACCCATCATCACGAGAACCCCCACCACAAATCGCGGTGGGCCATCCTCGCCATCCTGGGTCTCGCCCAATTGATGGTGGTGCTGGACGGCACGATCGTGAACATCGCGCTGCCGTCGGCCCAAGCGGATCTGGGCTTCTCCGACGCCAATCGCCAGTGGATTATCACGGCCTACGCACTGGCCTTCGGCAGCCTTCTGCTGTTCGGTGGGCGCCTCAGCGACCTCTTCGGACGCAAGCGCGTGTTCATCATCGGGCTGATCGGCTTCGCCGGCGCATCCGCGCTGGGTGGCCTGGCGCAGGACTTCACGGTGCTTGTGACCGCCCGCGCCCTTCAAGGCGCATTCGGTGCACTCCTCGCCCCGGCCGCGCTGTCGCTGCTCACCACCACGTTCACCGACCCCAACGAGCGCGGGAAGGCCTTCGGCATCTACGGCGCCATTGCCGGTGGTGGTGGCGCGCTGGGCCTCCTGCTGGGTGGCGTGCTCACCGAGTACCTGTCATGGCGCTGGTGCCTGTGGGTCAACCTGCTGCTGGCCGTGCCCGCCGTCATCTTCGGCATGGTGCTACTGCGCCACGCGCGCAGCAGCGAGAAGGCGCATCTGGATCTGCCGGGTGTCTTCACATCGGTGGCGGGGCTCTTGGCCCTTGTGTACGGGTTCGCTACCGCGCAGACCGACGGCTGGTCGGCTGGCATCACCATCGGCATGCTCAGTGCCGGGGTCATCCTGCTGACTCTCTTCGTCATCATCGAGATGCGGGTCGCGAATCCGCTGCTGCCCCTGCGCGTGGTGCTCGAGCGCAACCGCGGGGGGTCGTACCTCGCGCTCGCCCTGGCGTCCATGGCGCTCTTCGGGGTATTCCTGTTTCTCACGTACTACCTGCAGACCACGCTCGGCTACTCGCCCGTCACGACGGGTCTGGCCTTCTTGCCGATGATCGGCGCCATCATGGTCACGGCCACCACATCCACGGCGTTCATCCTGCCCCGTACGGGACCGCGCATTCCCATGACCATCGGGCTCGCCCTCGGCGCCATCGGCATGGTGCTACTCACGCAGATCGGCGTGTCAACGCCCTACGCGTCGCACGTGCTGCCCGGCCTCGTCGTGACAGGCCTTGGTCTGGGTCTGGTGTTCGCCATCTCGTTCGAGGTGGGCACCATGGGCGTGCATAAGAGCGACGCCGGCGTGGCATCCGCCATGGTCAACACCACCGGGCAGGTGGGTGGCTCAATCGGCACGGCACTGCTCAGCACGCTGTTCGCCACGGCAGTCGCCTCGTTCCTCACCACCGCCGCCGACCCCGGCTCGCAGTTGGCGCAGGCAGAGGCGGCAGTGCACGGGTACTCGGTGGCCTTCTGGTGGTCGGCCGTCATGTTCCTGGTTGCCGCTGTCGCATGTGCCTTCATCCTCACGAGCGGCGTGCCCGAGCACGACCCCGATGCCCCGGGGGTGGTCGCGGCGTAACACTGCGGTAAGCGCGACCGTGGCCAGCGCTACGGTCGCGGTGTGTTCACCACATCCACGGTGTACGGGGGTGGCATCTGCGTCCAGACCGGGTCGAATGACTGGAATGTGCTCGCCGCAACGGCGCGTGGCTCCGGCGACGTCCTGTTCTGCGTCATTCGGCCCGCCGCATACCACGATGCAACCGAGACGGTCACCTTTGGTGAGCTCCACGTGTTCGTTGGGCCCGGTTTCGTCATCACGGTGCGCCACGACGAGGCGTCGCATATCCACGCGGTGCGCGCCGACCTCGAGAAACGGCCCAATGTGTTGCGGCGTGGTGCCAGGGCGGTGCTGCACGCCCTGCTTGACCGTGTGGTGGACGACTACCGGCCGGTGTCCGACGGGATCCAGAACGACATCGACGAGATCGAGGATGCGCTGTTCGCTGGCAACGAAGCCGGTGGCGCGGCGGCCAGCGCCGGCGATGGCGACGCGCGCTCCTTTCTCAATCGCTCAGCGACTCACGCCAGCGACCAGGGGAGTCCGTTTTAGGGGTGGCATCGCGGACGTTGACACGGTGGCCGGAAGATCGTAGGTTCCGCGGCGAAGACACCCGGCTCCCGACCCAGCTGAGGATGAGATGACAGAAGCGACGACCCACGAGGTGCGCGTGCACCTCACCCGTGAGCATCCCCCGGTCCGCAAGGCGCTGTTGGAGATGACAGGTGACGAGGTGACCTTCGGCACGCCCGGATGGCAGGGCGAGCACTATGGGTTCGCCCCCGGCTCGGTCCCCGAGCACCCGGGCACCCTCGACTATCTGGTCGCGTCCGTGGCCGGCTGCCTCATCGGGACGTACGGCGGAGCCCTGAAGGCGCGCGGTATCGAGAGCGCTGGCGACCTCCTGACCGCGGACGCCGTGGGCGAGGTGGTCGTTGACCCGGACGGCGTCCTGCGCCTGCGCGCGATCACCGTGCGCTACACCCTGTGCGCGCCCGAGGAGCAGCGCGAGGCGGCCGAGCGTGCCAACGCCCTCCACGCCGACCACTGCCCCAACGCCCGCTCGGTCGCGGCGGCGATCGACATCGTCACCGAGCTCGACTTCGTACCCACCCTCACGACGGCGGATGCCCAAGCCTGATCATCCCCCCCGCCCCCCGCTAAGGGGGATTCGGCGCGGGCCGCGCGGGGTGTGCAACCAGAGTGCGACGCGTGGGTGCTGCGTGCGTCGGTCGAGAACGAGAAAAGCCCCATACTTGCAGGGCTTTCAGTGAGTGGAGGATGACGGGATCGAACCGACGACCTCTACGCTGCCAGCGTAGCGCTCTCCCAGCTGAGCTAATCCCCCGGGATCGGTGCGGAGTATAGACCGTCCGCGGAGCCCTCATAACGCACTTGCGGTGCGTCCCGCCACAGTCGCGCGAGGCGGTAAAAGTCACGTGCCTCGGGCGTGAAGATGTGCACGATGATGTCGAGCGCGTCCACCAGAATCCAGTCGGCTTCCTTGTCGCCCTCGACCCGGCGGATCTCCACACCGAAGTCCTTCTTCAGGCGTCCGCGCACCTCATTCGCAATGGCCTTTGTCTGACGGGGTGTGCGCCCCGTGCAGATAACCAAGAAGTCTGTGTAGTCCACGATCCCGCGCATGTCGAGGATCACGATGTCCTCGGCCTTCTTGGAGGCGGCGAGTTCTGCTGCGGTTTCGGCGAGTTCCTCAGAGTTCGAGGGGTCTCCTCTATCGGGACGACGGATCTCCGCGAGGCTAGTCGTGTGTGCGACGCCCATCAAGACGGTATTGCTGGCTGCAGCAGGTCGGCCACGCCAGACGGCACGACGTCACGCACGGATTCACCGCGTGCGAGCCGCTCGCGCACGTCCGTTGACGAGACCGGCACTTCGGGCATCTCCACCAGATCCACACGGCCGTCGGCCACGCCACGGGCCACCTGACCCGCCGCGCGCGCATCGCTACCCGGGCGCATCCCCACGCCAAGGCGGGCCAGTTCGAGGATACGGGCGGGACGACTCCACTCGGCAAACCCCGCCAACTGATCGGCCCCGAGGATGAACCAGAGGTCAGCACCTGGGAAGTCGGCAGCCACCTGCTCAAGCGTTTCCACCGTGTACGTGGGGCCATCCCGATCCAACTCAAGGTCGCTGGCCATCACCACCGGATCGCCCGCCGTGGCGGCCTCTACCAACGCCAGGCGCTCTGGACCGGTCATGGTCGGCCCGTTGGGCTTATGCGGCGGCGAGCCCCCCACCACCAGCAGCACACGGTCGAGGTGCAACTGCCGGGCGGCCTCCCGAGCCAGCGCCATGTGCCCATCGTGCGGCGGGTCGAAGCTGCCGCCCAGCACGCCGATTCTCATCTGGTCAGCGAACCTGGCCCGTACCGGTGATGAGGTACTTCACTGTGGTGAGGTCGGCCAGACCAATGGGGCCACGGGCATGCAGCTTCTGGGTGGAGATGCCGATCTCGGCACCCATACCGAACTCGCCACCATCCGTGAACCGCGTGGATGCGTTGACGTAGACGCATGCGGAGTCAACGCCGTGCTGAAACGCCTGTGCGGCGGCGAGTGAGCGGGTGACGATGGCCTCGCTGTGCCCGGATCCGAACCGATTCACGTGGTCGATGGCCTCCTCGACCGAGTCCACGACCCCAACGGCGATGACCAGCGCGAGGAACTCCGTTGCGAAGTCCTCATCGGTCGCCAAGCGCACGTTGGCGCCAGCATCACCCATGGCCGCCTTCGCCGCGTCACTGGCACGGATCTCCACGCCCTCGTGGGACAGGGCGGCGGCGGCCCGCGGCAAGAACTCGGCGGCCACGGCGCGGTGCACCAACAGTGTCTCGGCGGCGTTACATACGCCCGGGCGCTGGGTCTTGGCATTCACGATTATGGCCAACGCATCATCCAGATCGGCGCTCTCGTCCACGTACACGTGGCAGTTACCGGATGCGGCGTAGATCACCGGCACGCGAGCATTCTCGGTGAGGTACGCCTTCAACTCCTCGCCACCCCGCGGGATGACCAGATCAATGCGGCCCTCTGCACGGATCATCTCGAGCATCTCGTCGCGATCGGTGCCCAGCATCGTCACGGCCCCGGTGGGCACGCCTGCCCCGGCCAGTGCGTTGGCCACCACCTCGCCAAGGATCACGTTGGACCGCTCCGCAATGCGGCTGCCGCGCAGCACGATGGCATTTCCGCTCTTGATCGCCAGCGCGGCGGCGTCGGTGGTGACGTTCGGGCGCCCCTCATAGATGACACCGATCACGCCCAGGGGCACGCGTGTGGCCAGAATCTCGAGGCCGTTGGGCACGCGCCAGCCCGACTCCACGACTCCCACCGGATCAGGCAGTGCGGCAACGACACGAATGGCATCGGCCATGCCCTCCAGCCGCACGTCGTCCAGCAGCAGGCGATCAATCATGGCCGCCGGTGCATCCGCTTTACGCGCGGCCTGCACGTCATCGGCATTCTCGGCGATGATCTCCCGAGATCGGGCGATCAGTGCCATCGCCACGGCCTCAAGGGCCTCTGCCTTCGCGCCAGGCGACATGTGAGCCAGCACACGACCCGCCGCGCGGGCGACATCCAGACGCTCGGTCAGAGTGGTCGGGGAGTGGCTCATCGCCTTGTCACGCTAGCGCACCGCCCCCTCGGAACCGGTTACCGCAAGGCGGTCGCGATGGATGATCTCGGAGGACGTCCCCGGCAGTATCTCGCGGGCAGCATCGGACCGCATGCCCAGCACCTTGCGCACTTCGTCGTGGGACAACTCGGTGATGCCCTTCCCCACCTCTCGACCATCCGGACCCAACACCATGACGGCGTCGCCCGAGCGAAATCCACCATCGCAGTCGGTGACCCCCACCGGCAGCAGTGATGTCCCCTTCTCGAGGAGCGCACGCACCGCCCCGGCGTCAATCGTGATGCTGCCCATGCTGGGCTTCGCATGGCGAATCCACATCTTGAACGATCCTTCGTCGGCGCTCGATGCCGGAAACCGCGTGCCCACGGGCTCGCCACCAACCGCGGACGTGATCACGCCGTCATCGCGCCCGCTCGCGATGACGCACATCACGCCGCACCCGGTGGCGATGCTGGCCGCTGCGACCTTGCTGGCGATGCCGCCCGTGCCGATACCCGAGCCGGGCAACATCGCAAGCGCGACGTCCTCCGGGCGCGTGCCCGCTGGCACCTCGTGAATCAGTTCCGGGCCGCTCGTGCCCGGCCCATACAGGCCGTCGCGATCGGTGAGCATCAGCAAGAGGCGCGCCCGAAGCAGAATGGCCACCTGGGCCGCTAGAACGTCGTTGTCGCCAAAGGTCAGCTCGTCCGTGGCGGTGGTGTCGTTCTCGTTGATCACCGGTACCACGCCAAACTGCATCAACCGTTCCAGCGTGTTGCGCGCATTGATGTACGACGTGCGCTGCTCAAGATCAGCGGAGGTGAGCAGCACTTGCGCCGGGACCTGCGCATGTGCGGCAAAGGCATCGCTGTAGCGCGCGAAGAGGGCACCCTGTCCCACGGCTGACACGGCCTGCAGGTCGGGAAGTGCAGCCGGTCGGGATGCGATGCCCATTACGCCCAGCCCGCAGGCGATGGCCCCGCTCGAGACCAGCACCGGGTGCAGGCCGCGGGCCCGAAGCGCCGCCACCTCGGCAACCCGCGCACGCAGAACGTTGTCACGCAGGCGCCCATCGGCATCCACCAGCGTGGACGAGCCAATCTTGATGACGATGATGTCGCTCACGCGATCCACTCCAGCACGGCGCTTCGGAGGGCTGCGATTCCCTCCCCCGTCTCGGTGGATATCGCGAACTCGGCCTCCGGCGGTGCCGGGGCCAGATCGCACTTGGTCGCAACCACCACCTGTCGGGCGCTGTTCGATGCGAAGGGATTGATACCCACAGACACGATCGCAAGCTGCTCGGCGGCCGGACGGGGATCCGTCGCATCAATGCAGTGCAGGATGACCTGCGCCCGTTCCAGTTGCACCAACGACCCGCCGTTGCGCTCACTCCCGTCCGCAGCGAAACCCGGCAGGTCGGCCACCAGATACGACTCACCGTACTCACCCTCGAGGGGGCCGAGGGCCGGCTCCTTCGTGGTGTGCGGATACGGCGCCACAATGGCGCCCGCGCCCGTGAGGGCATTCAGCAACGCGGTCTTACCGGTATTCGGCAGCCCAACAATGGCCACGGCCACAGGCAGCCGCATCTCCAGATTCAGCCAGACGCCCTCGCCGTCCTCGCCTGGAATCGTGATGCGGGGTGCACGGTGCGTGGACGATCGGAATGCGCGGTTGCCCACACCACCACCGCCGCCACGTGCCACCGACACACGATCGCCCGGCTCGGTGAGCGTGGCAAGGGGCTCACCGTCACGCAGCACACGGGTACCCGGCGGCACGTGGACATCGAGTTCGCCGCCATTACGGCCGTGTCTGTTTCGACCCTCACCGTCTCCGCCCGCATTTGCCTTGTGGTGCACGGCGTGGCGGAACCAACTCAGATCAGTGACCTGCGGATCGGCCACGAGCACGACATCGCCACCGCGTCCGCCGTTGCCCCCATCGGGGCCACCCTTCGGCGAATGCGCCTCGCGGCGAAATGAGAGGCACCCATGCCCCCCGCGGCCCGCCTGGACGTGGATCTGAGCCCGGTCGGTGAAGTACATGGTGTGGGACCTCAGACGGCCTGGCCCCGGCTCAGGACGCCAGGGCGTCCACTGGGTAGACGGACACGTGACGACCCTTGTGGCCGTTGACGAACTCCACACGACCCGACACCGTCGCGAAGATCGTGTGATCGCGGCCAATGCCTGTTCCGTTGGCGGGCCTGAACACCGTGCCGCGCTGGCGGACGATGATCGAACCAGCCGGGATGATCTGACCCGCGAACACCTTCACGCCAAGGCGCTGGGAGTTCGAATCGCGACCATTGCGGCTGGAGCCGCCACCCTTCTTATGTGCCATTTCTAGTCTCCGATTCCCGTAATGCGCACCCGCGACAGGCGCGAACGGTGACCCATCTTGCGCTTGCTGTCCTTCTTCGCGCGATAGGTGAAGACCGTAATCTTCGGGCCGAGCACGTGCTCCTCGACCTCGGCGGTCACGTTACCGCCATCGGCGATGCCATCGGCACCGCCCGTCGCGAGCACCCTCGGCGAGATTGACTCACCGGGCTCCGCCGCAATGCGGTCCACGACGATGCGCTCACCTTCGCGCACCCTGTACTGCTTGCCCCCGAGGGCAATCACGGCATACTGAGCCACGGGCTTCTCCACTGACGAACGGAGCACCCGAACCCGGGCGCGATCGCGCATGATAGTCACTCCCGGCGCTCGGCGCCACACCAAAGGGGAAATCACGAGCACGCACGCCCTCCGCATCACCGCATTTGCTGCCCTTGTCGCCCTTGTGGGCGGGTCGTCGGCCCTCGCCAGTAGCGGTGAGTTACGCGTGGAGGCGGGCGACAACCCGGACTTCCTCGACCCTGCGCTCGCGCACGGCACTCTGTCATGGCAGATCATGGGCGCGACACAGGGCGGCCTCCTCGCATACCGGCGCGTGGGCGGCACGGGGGGCGCGACCCTTGTGCCCGATCTGGCGGATGCCATGCCGGTCATTGCCAAGGGGGGCCTCACCCTCACCTTCCACCTGAGAGACGATGTGCAGTTTGGGCCACCCGCCTCACGCCCCGCCACCGCGAGCGACGTCAAGGCGAGCCTCGAGCGCATGCTGAGGCTCGACTCGCGGGGCAGCAGCCTCTACTCAGCCATCCAGGGTGCTCCGGCCGTCACCGCCGGGCGCACGCGCACGCTGTCCGGCGTCACGGCCGACGACGATGCCCGCACCGTGGTCATCACCCTGACGCGCCCTGATCGGACCTTGCTCGAGGCCCTCGCGCTGCCGTTCGCCTCCGTCCTGCCCAAGGGCACGCGGGCGTCGGACCAGACCGTCAACCTCACGCCGGGGCTCGGCCCGTACGTGATCTCGGCCTTCGATCCCGATTCGCGAATCGTGCTGACGCCCAATCCAGAGTTCAGTGCACGCCCTGGCCTGCCGGCCGGCAAGACAGGACGTATCACCATCACCATCGGGCACCGCCCGCAAGTGGCCGCCACGCGCGTGGCCACGGGCCAGGCCGATTACTCGGTCATGCCCGTGCCCGTCGCGGCGACGAAGGCTGGCGGCTATGCGCGTGGCGCGACGGCCAACACCATCACCCGGTCCGCCACGGCGTATGTGGCCATTGATGCCACACAGGCGCCATTCACCAATGCCAACGTGCGGCGTGCCATCGGTCTGGCCCTCGACCGGCAGGTCGCGGCGAGGGCTATCAGCACCGGCGCACGTCCGGCCACCCGAATGATCCCGCCCGGAACGCCCGGCCACCGGCCGGCCACGGCAGCGATGAACGTGGCCACTGCCCGGTCGCTCGTCTCGCGCGCGGGCGCCACCGGCACCTCCGTCACCCTCTGGGCCGGCGTCACCGCCATCGAACGTGCAATCACGCCGGCGGTGCGTGATGCGCTCACGCGCTCAGGGCTCGTCCCAACCGTGCGCTCAGTCCCCCGCAGCTCGGGCCTCGGCCGCTCGGCGCCGCATGCGGCGCTCGCGACGGCGGTGTGGACTCAGGCCCTGCCCGATGGATCAGACGCGTACGCACAACTACTCGGTCGCACGGCACCCGGCACCCCCGCCAACCCACCGTTCCCCGCCATTTCGGGTAACGCGGCCCTACGAAAGGCGGCGCGGTCCACAGCCCGACGTGCGCTCGGTCCGGGCCGGGATGCCGCCTGGGCCCGGGTGGATGCCCGGGCAGTGGCCGATGGTCGCGCGATTCCCGTGGCCACCCCTGCGGAGACCCAGGTCACCGCATCCGGCGTGACCGGGCTGATGGTCAACCCGGTGTTCGGGGTGTTGCTGGCGCCGCTCCACCCGGGTGGCGGGAGCGGCCCCGCGAACTAGCTGGCGGGCTTCGCAGCACGCGAGCGGGACCGCGCACGCGAGCGACCGGCACCGTCGCCTGCCGAACCCCCACCAACGCGTGCGCTGCCCGGGGCCAACGATGCATCTTCCTCGAGCGTGATGGAGATGCCCAAATCCGCTTCGATGTCCGACAGCACCGCGCTGTCGTCCGCCGTGAGAAACCTGAGCACCTCAGGGTGTACGGATACCGCAACCGCCGTCTCGGTGGTGCCGGCGAGGGCCATGCGAATCTGGCGCTCGGCATCAATGGCGTGGGTCTCGGGGCTCACCACGAATCCCTGCCCACCGCAGGTGGGACAGGCATGGGTCATGATCTCCCGGACACCGTCGCTGATGTTCTGGCGCGTCATCTGCACCAGACCGAGCGGTGAGATCTCCACGACGAATGTCCGGCTTCGGTCAAGCGCGAGGGCGTCGTTGAGCGCCTTGGTGACCGCGCGGCGGTTGTTTGCGGCGTCCATGTCGATGAAGTCAATGACGATGATGCCGCCGATGTCACGCAGGCGCAGTTGACGTACGACCTCCTCGGCCGCCTCGAGGTTGGTGCGGGTGATGGTGTCCTCGAGCTGCGTGTTTCCACGCCCCACGTTCTTGCCCGAGTTGACGTCGATGACCGTCATGGCCTCGGTGTCGTCAATCACCAGCGAGCCGCCCGATGCCAGCGGCACGCGGCGACTGAGCGTTGACCGGATGGCGTCCTCCACACCGAAGTGCTTCAACAACTGCCCCTTGCCATCCCATACACGCACGCGGTCGGCCAACTCGGGCGACGTGCGCCGAAGGAAGCCCACGATGCGCTCGTGCTGCGTGACGTCATCAACCAGCACCTCGTCAACGCTCTCGTTGAGGATGTCGCGGATGACCTTGAGCGACGAGTCGGCCTCGCTGTAGAGCAGCGCGGGCACGTTCACCTTGGCGGCACGCTCACGGATGGCCTTCCACAACAGGTTGAGCGACGCGAGGTCACGGGCCAACTCGGTGGCCGAGGCGCCCGCCGCGGCCGTGCGCACGATCAGCCCACCACCGTCCCTGGGCAGCCGCTTGCAGACGTCGCGCAGGCGGTGGCGCTCGTCGTCGTCCAAGCGCTTAGAGATGCCGATGCCGTCCCCAAAGGGCACGTACACGAGAAACCGCCCGGCCAGCGACAACTGCATGGTGAGCCGTGCGCCCTTGGACCCCATGGGGTCCTTGACGGCCTGCACGATGACCTCATCACCCTTCTTGAGCAGGTCGGCGATGAGCCGCTTGCCCTTCGGAACGCCCACGGCGGCGATGTCGTCAACGTGGAGGAACCCGTTCTTGCCGATGCCGACCTCGATGAAGGAGGCCTCCATGCCGGCGAGCACGCTTTCGACGCGGCCCTTCCAGATGTGGCCCACAACGGAGCCCTGGCCGCGGCGCTCGATCTGCACCTCCGCCACGTGGCCATCCTGAAGGATGGCCACGCGCGTCTCAGCACGGTCAATTGACACCAGGATCTGCTTGATCAGATCTTCCCCTTGCGCCCAAGGCGGGCGCGGATGAACCTCTTGACGGCGTCCTTCGCGTCGATGTTCTCGACCTCGCCCATCTGGCGCGAGATGCGCCGAGCGGCGGCGGCGAGCGCGAGCGTGGACGCCCATGCGACTGCCCCCCGCACCATCCAACGCGGTGCGGGAACGATACGTGATGCACCGCGGGCCACGTAGGCCACGGCAAGACCCGTCGCGGTGGCTGCGGCCACCTCGGGGATGCGCTTCGCGGAGAGACGCTGCCCCTGTGCGGAACCCATGCGAACAACCATTGAGTGCTGGGCGGCGGCGCTGCCGGCGAACCAGTTGAGTGCACCAGCGACGGCCGACTCACGCGCCGCCACCGTGACGAGGTGACGCCGCACGGGATCGCGAAGCGCCGGATACCGGCGCGCCGCGGGCACCACGCCCTGCCCCAGCGCCCTGATGACGCCTGTGTGCACACGTGCAGCCGACGCATCATCTTCCAGATTGGATGTGAACATCAGATCGCCGATGGTCACGTCGGGCACCACCAGCAGTTCGCGCTCGCGGTGCCTGCGCTCTTGATCGGAGCACACAACCACGATCAGTGAACGCTGGTCCTGGCGGCTCCGGGCGGCAACCTCAAGGGCCGCCGAACGCGCGTCATCCTCCACTCCCAGCGGAATTATGAGGAGATCTGCCGACGAGCGCTCGCCAATCGGCACACCCAGAAGCCCGGACAGGCGCTGGGCCAGTGCAGCGTTCGAGGGCATGACCGAAATCACGCCGCCCGCGAGCGACTGCTCATGCTCATCGCGGGTGTCTTTCGCGAGGCGGTTGACCCGCTTGGCGAGCGAGGAAATGGCCCCCACGGTCAGGTGGCCCCAACAGCGGCTGCGGCGCGACCGCGCATACCGATGCACAAGAGCAGGCCGACGGCGACCAGATTCGTCACTGTGTGGCTCCCCCCGTACGACATGAATGGCAACGGAATACCCGTGATCGGCATGATTCCCACGTTCATCCCGATGTTAACGAACACCTCGAACGCCAGCATGGCCGCGATACCCGCCGCGATGAGGCGCTCGAACTCGGTGGCCGCCAATCGCATGATCACGATGGCCCGCCAGATGATGATGAAGTAGACGCCGATGAGCAGCCCGGCGCCGAGAAACCCGAACATCTCGGCCACCACGGCGAACACGAAGTCGGTGTGGTGCTCGGGCAAGAAGTCATTGATGGTCTGCGTGGCCCCCGACGGCCCCTTCCCGAACGCACCTCCCGACCCGATGGCGACCTTGCTCTGCTCGAGCTGGTATCCGGCCTGGGTACCGTCGCTCCCCGCGTTCACGAACGACGTGAGCCGACCGACCTGATAGGGCTGCAGCACATTGAGCCCGATTGCGGGCAGGAGGTACAGCACGAGCACGACGAGGGTCACGATAATGCCGCCGATCAGCACGAAGTGTGTGATGGGCTGCCCTGCCACCCACAGGATGCCGAGTGTGATCGCGAGGTACACCAGCGACGTGCCCAAGTCGGGCTGCAGGAACACGATGATCGCCGGCAGCATCGCCAGTCCAAGGGTCATCAACGTAAGTCGCGCAGGCTCCATCACCCGCAGCCGCTCCGCCACGACGACCGCCAGCACGAACGCCAGCGCGACCTTGGCCAACTCGGATGGTTGCAGCCGCACGACTCCGAGGTCAATCCATCGTGTGGAGCCGCGCGCGGACACCCCCAGCACGAGCACGGCGCCCACGGACGCCACGGCAATCGCGTAGATCGTCCACACGTGGCGCGACAGCCTGTCGAGGTCGAGCCGGAGCATAAAGAACAGGCACACGACCCCCACGAGCGTGTACGCCAACTGGCGGCTGAAGAAGAATGTGGGGTCGCCCGGCACATCCGACTCGGTGGCCGCACGCATCACGTAGATGCCGAAGACTGAGGTCATGAGGGTACCGATGAGCAGCCACCAGTCGAGGCCCACCGAGCCCGCGCGGGCTCGGGCCTCCAACGAGTCCGTACGTCGCCTAAGCGTGGACATCAGTTGGTCTTGGCCCCTGTGCCGCACTGGCCACCGTCAAAGCCGAGCGCCGCAGACATGGTCTGGCACACGGCCGGGGCAGCCGAGTTGGAGCCCTGCCCGCCGCGCTCCACGACCACGGCCACCGCAATCCGGGGGCTGTTGGCGGGTGCGTAGCCCACGTACCAGGCATGGTCAACCTTCGACGGGTTCTCGGCCGTGCCGGTCTTCCCCGCCACCCGGAATCTTGGAGGCAGGCCGCCAAACACCGGCGTCCCCGTTCCCTCATTCCCATTGGCGGCCAGCAGGAGCCCCTGCTTCACCTGATTCAGAATCTTCGTCGGCAAGCCCAGGTCGCGCGTGGCGCGCACGCTCAGCAGGTCGCGCAGCACACGGCCGTCGGCATCCACCACTGCATTGCCAAGCGTCGGCGTCACCACCTTGCCACCGTTCGCGATGGCGGAGTACGCAACGGCCATCTGCAGCGGCGTCACCAATACGTTGCCCTGCCCGATGGACATGTTGATCGAGTCACCAGGTCGCCACGAGCAGTTAATCGGGTCAGCCTTGCGATCGCACGTCTGGCGCTTGTACGCCAGGTCCGGGATGAGACCGGCGCTCTCACCCTCGGTGAGGTCGATCCCGGTTGGCTGCCCGAGGCCGAAGCGGCGCGACCAATCCTGTAGCGGCGAGCCGGGCCTGCGATATGAGCGGTCAGCCAGCGTGTAGAAGAACGTGTCGCTCGAGACCTCGAGTGCCTTAGGCAGCGTGATGGTCCCGAAGGCCTTATTCTTGAACCCTTGGAAGCGGGTGCGGTACAGCATCAGTGACCCGGGGGAATCAATCTTCTCGCCGGTCGTGTACAGACCGGATGCCAACGCGGCCGACGCGGTGATCGCCTTGAACGTGGAGGCTGCCGGGTACTCACCCCCAATTGCGCGATCGAGCAGGGGGCGTCCAGGGCTCGTGAGCACGCGCTGCACCTCACGTGGCGTGCCCAACTCGAAGACGCTCGGCATGAACGTCGGGTACGAGGCCATCGCGAGCACTGCGCCGGTCGTCGGGTCCAGCGCCACACCGGCGGCACCGGTGGAGGTGCCTGCCGCGATGACCTCATCCTTCAAGGCCGCCTCAAGCGCCCGCTGAACCTTGATGTCGATCGAGAGGCGCAGCGTCTGCCCCGGACGCGGGGAGGACTGCGAGATGACGCCCCGCCCGACGACGTCGCCATGGGCATTCACCTCCACCTGCTGCCGACCGGCGATGCCCCGCAGGTACCGCTCGTACTGGGCCTCAACGCCCGCACGGCCCACGATCTCGTTGCCCAAGTAGCCCTGATCAAGATACGACGTGGCCGACTCCGCGGCGATCGGTCCCGTGTACCCGAGCAGGTGGGCGGCCAAGGTGCCGCTGGGATAGGCCCGCCTGTAGGCGGCCTGAAGCTCGATGCCCGGCAACTGCGCCCGTCGTTCCTCGACGTAGGCTTGCAGGTCGGGCGGCGTGTCCTCCTTGAGCACCACCGCCTCGAAGGGGCTGGTCTTTCGCGCCTTGTCCACCTTGGCCTGGAAATACCTCGGCGGGTGCCCGAGCGCGGTTGACAGATGCACGAGCGTCTTTCGCCCCTGGGCACCTGTCAGATCCTGCGGCTGCGCCACCAGATTCAGCACTTCCTTGCTCGTCACGAGCGGCACGCCCTGACGGTCAGTAATGGCACCGCGCGGCGCCTCGGTGATGACGGTGCGCAGTCGGTTGGCCTCGGCCCGCTGCTGGTAGCCGGTGCTGCTGGCCACCTGCAGGAACCAGAGGCGCACCACGAGAATCGTCAGCAGCACGATTGCCACCCCGGCGAACGATGCCATGCGCAGAACTGGGCGCGGTGGACGACCCGACCGACGGCGGCGGGGTGGGAGTGGATTATCCGGCGGTGGAAGCGCCGCTCGGGGCTCGGTG
>Ga0105053_10005288_pt1 | contig 18401 bp, 14 predicted proteins | sample BON01_FD_78093 | JGI IMG/M metagenome (GOLD analysis project Ga0105053, IMG submission 78093) | Freshwater microbial communities from Lake Bonney liftoff mats and glacier meltwater in Antarctica - BON-01 | ecosystem: Environmental > Aquatic > Freshwater > Ice > Glacier meltwater | place: Lake...
AAATAAGAAACCCACCTGCGTATACTTGTCAATAAACATCAACGCATTCGGCACGTCCCGATCCCCCAAATGCACCACCGACAAACCCACCCACGATCCACACTCCCTCTGCACCCTATGCAAAATCGCCCGCATCTCCGCCCCCACCGCCGGACAAGCCTGCACACGATTGAGTCCCTGCCCCGTGTTCAGCAAATGGTACGAGTCTCGGTTCATGTAGGAGGAATTGGGGGAGGAAGGGGCCAACAAGTCCTGATCGGCCAGATACCACAATCGAAACATATTCTGCATAATCTCCCGCCACAATTTGAGGGACTGCCACACATACGTAAAATGCGTGGCATGGTCATGCGACAACTTCGCCCCTCCCTCCCCTCCCTCTCCCCCCCTAAAATAACTCGACCCATACCCCCCTCCATACCCATACCCTCCCCCTCCTCCACTTCGATACGCCCCCCTCCCCCCACCCCTCCCTCCCTCCCCTCCTCCAATCGCCAGGCTAAACCCAGCCTCCACCACGTCCACCTCAAAGTTCCGCTGTAAATGAAATAACATCCTTCTCACAGGGTGCGAATTGAACGTCAAGTAATTATTCGCGTCCGCCATCGAATCCAACACCCTCTGGATCTCCTCCTCCATAAACTCCGGGCATGCCCACCCCCTTTTCAACTCCCTTCCCGCCCTCTTCTTCATCCACACCGACCGTTGCGCCTCCTCCTTCCCCCCCTTCTTCCCCACAACCACATCTCGGGCCGCGATAATCACCCTTGCCTCCATCAAGAACCCCTCCTTCCCCCTCTCCTTCACCAGCTTCCCCACCGTCTCCATCGGCTTGACGCACGTCCCAAACCCAATCCGAGCCTGCAATGCTCGCCCTTGAGTATCTTGTAGCATATACATAAGCTTACCGTAGCCCCCTCGGAATTTCTCCGGATTCATCACCTTATACCGCCGACCGACCTCGAAAATGGTCCGGAAAAAATCGCCATTCTCCTCAATGGGCCGCTTGACGAGTTCTCGGCCCTTGGGGGGGTCCGCACAGATCATCAGACCTAGGATAGTGGCGAAGAGGTGTTCGACCTCCACTATCATCCTGTCGGGGCGGGAGCCTCGTCGGACCGCATCGACGTTATCCGTGTACTCACTCACATTCAAGGCGGATTCCAGGACCCCCAGCAAACGTCGCTCCGTCGCCGTGAGTCGTAAGGGGCAATAGTTCGCATTCTCCACGTGACGTTTTCGGACCACGGGACGCTTCTCGTGAAGGGCCTCGAGCCGGGCAACTTCGGCATTGTAATGCGCCAGCCACCCAGGGGGGAGGTTCTTGTCTTCCTCGTCCTCTTGCTGCTGGCTGCTGCTGCTTCTGCTGGCGGCTGCGGCTGCTGCTGCTTCATCGCTCAAAGCCATAGGCTCCGCTCCTCCCTCCACTCCCTCCTCATCCTCTTCCGCCAGCATCATCCCAACTACCGCCCCGTCTTCCTCCTCCCCTCCTTCCATCCCTCCCTCCCCTCCTCCTCCTCCCCCTCCTCGTGCTGGCTCCACCGGCTCCTCTGGCACTTCGGGTGCAGGCATCATTTCCCCTAGAATCGCCTGTGTACGATGTGTCGCCCTTTTGGCCTTTCGGTGCTGCGACGACCAACAAGGACGACAAAAGTCTTCCTCGCAATCCAAGCAAGTGACCTCGGCGGACTGGTCCTCGCATTCGACGCAGAAGATGAAGGGGGCGGAAGCGGAAGAAGAGGAGGATGTGGCAGTGATGGTAGGAGGAGGAGGAGGAGGCGTAGGTGGTGGAGGTAGAGAGCCCGCTTGGTAGTTGGACGTGGACGGGCGGACAAATGAGGAGGTAGAGGAGGAGGTAGAGGAGGAGGTAGAGGAGGGAGGAGGGGGAGGAGGAGAGGACGTGCCGTCTAGCACCATGTCGCTTGCCGTGCTGCCCGCGCCGCCGCCACCGCCTCTGTCGTCGTCGTCCATTATGAGTGCTGGCTAGGCTGTGGTAGAGTGCAGTGACGGGTCGTGGAGCAGTGAAGAGGAGAGTCTTGTATGGAGCAGGTAGGGAGAGGAGGAGGCTTGCTGCTGGTGCCTGGCCTCTGAAAAGAAGGAAAGCGCAGCCCGTGACTCTTTGCGCGCGTACGCCTGTTTGAGGGAGGGGATCGAGAAGATGGTGAGCAGGTGCGTGAGTGGCTTGTAGTGGTTCGTGGTAGAGGAGGGGCCAAAAGTAAAGTAGGGAGGGAGGGCATGAAGAACGAAAGACGGCGATGATGCAAGCAGGACCGCACGCAGCACCTCCTTTTGCCTGGGCACAATAATCACAGCACGCCTGAAATCCCAAATCCACCACCACCATTACGACGACAAGCTCATTCTCTTCCTCTTTCCTATACTGTGAACACAGGGATGGGGGCTACGCAAAGAGCCCAGCCGAGGCGAGGCAGGTGGATATCTACGCTGTTGCTTGTGATGTTGCACTTGCCCGCTGTCGTGGTGCTGGCCCTGGCCGGGACATCCAGCCCCTCAAGGACAAGACAAGCCACAGCGGCCTTCCAGCAGCAGCTGCGGTTTCCTTCGTCCTCTCAGGCGCACGCACCTGGCAGCCGGAGATGTCGAGCCTCCTCCTCCTTCCCCTCCTCCTCCTCCTCCTCCTCTTCCGCCTTATTCAGCACCCCCAAAGACGAGGACACCACCACCACCACCTCCTCTCCTTCTTCATCTTCCCACTCCATCATGACCCGCCGTAACCTCCTGCAAACCCTTCGCTCCGCCTCCCTCTCCCTCACCGCCCTCCTCTCCCTCACCTCCTCCTCCCCCTCCCCCGCCAATGCCCTCCGCCCCCCTTCCAAAATAACCCCTCCTCCCCCCCCCTCCCCCCGTCCCTATCTATGGCAAGTCCTCATGTCGGACCCTCCTCAATTACAACCCTATACGAAAGATGGGGAGAAAGCCGTCCTTCAAAAATTGGCTAGGTCATGCAATGCGCTCTTTTTGGGGGAGCATTACCTGACGCCGAAGGAGGGAGGGAGGGAGGGAGGGGAGGAGGAGGACCAGGTGTTGGCGGCAAGGATTGTGGAGGAGTTGCAGAAGTATAAGCCTAAGGTAAGGAGGGAGGGAGGGAGGGAGGGAGGGGGGGAGGGAAGACGTTGAATAGATTTTGCATGGCCCGATTTGCTCAATAAGGCAGCATCGTCACGATTCGGGAAGTCACCGGAATGGCTCATTCTTTCCCTTCCTCCCTCCCTCCCTCCCTCCTCACAGGACGCCTCCCTCACCCTGGGCCTGGAAATAGTCCCGGGAAAATTCCAACCTGCCCTCGACGCCTACATCGCTTCCTCCCCCCCTTCCTCGTCCTCCCTCCCTTCATCCTCCTCTCCCTTGACGTTAACTGCTGAAGACGAAGCCTTGAAGAAAGCCACTGAATGGGATTTATGCAACCCTTCCTCCCTCCCTTCCTCCTCCTCGTTTGCGTCCTACCTCCCCCTCCTTCATTTTGCGAGGGAGAAGAAGATTAAATTACTCGCGTTAGGATTAGAGAGTGAAACGATCTCGAAAGTCAGGGAGGTGGGGCTGGAGGGATTGAGTGAGGAAGAGCGGGGGAGGTATGTTCTGGACCCTGGGGGGTTTATTAGTAGTGTGAAGAATAAGGAGTTCAAGCTGTATGCGGAACGATTTATTATGCCAGGATTTGCCGCACGGGCGGCCAGTGCTAGTAATGCTGCGTTTGTCGCTGCTGCTACTGGGGCTGGTGCTCCTGTTGCTCCTTTTGCTGGGGGAGGAGGAGGGTCAGCAAGGGGGGGAGGAGGGTTGTCTCCGGCGAAGTTTTTGGCGGCGAGGATTTTGTGGGATGAGAGTATGGCGACTGCGGCTGTGAGGCATTTGCAACAGAATCCTAAGGTAAGAGGTTGAAATGATGAATTATTGGACAAAAGAATTGGGATTGAAAAATAATTAAAATAGTCATGCCCATCTCCCTCCTCCCCTCCCTCCCTCTCCGCCCTCCCCTCCCTCCCTCAGGACCTGGTCATCCTCCTCGTCGGCGCGGAACACATCAAATTCGGCATGGGGGCTCCTGCCCGCTTAGAGCGCCTGCTGGCCTCGGCCCAAGTTCCCACAGCACCCGGGAGGGGGAAAGTCAAGAGTATTCTATTGAATCCTAGCCCGCAGGACAGCGGGAGTGAGACGAAGCGACTGCGTTTGACACTGGTAAGTTTTGATTGATTTAATTTTGTTAGCGACTTAATTTCTAATCCTTTTTTGGGGGGGGGTTACTCCGCGTGCTCACTCGCCATTGACCATGATGCCCTCCCCTCCCTCCATTCCTCCCTCCCCTCTTCTCTACAGGGTTACGCTAACAATTTAGAGAAATGTCGTCCCCTTGCTGATTACTTGTGGTGGACTGACTACCCCAAGGTAGCTTGGCTGGAGCACCCGCAGAATGCCGTCTCGACTCCTTACTCGGGAGATGATACCTTGTTCCAGGTGTTTAGTGGGGTGAAATAAATGAAAGAGAATAGATCATGAGAGCGTTTATTTACTTATTCACTTTGAAATTGGTTTTGCTGATTTCTTTGGGGTTGATTTTTGTTGTTGATTTTTTTAATTATTATTATTTCTTCTCACTCCCTCCCTCCCCTTCCTCACTCAACGCCTGTCGCCAATCCTCCTCCAAATCTTCCCAAACTTCCAATCCCACGCTAATCCTAATCAGATTCTGCGGCCTTCCTCCCTCCCTCCCTCCCCTTCCTCACTCAACGCCTGCCGCCAATCCTCCTCCAAATCTTCGTACCCTTCCAATCCCACGCTAATCCTGATCAAATTCCGCGGGGTCTGACTCAAAGGCCCCTCTACACTCCTCCTGTGCTCACACAAACTTTCCGTCGCCCCCAACGAAGTCGCCCTCCGAAACACCCTCAACCTCGCCAAAATGCGAAACACCTCTGCCTCGTCCTCGTCCTCCCCCCCTCCCTCATTCCCTCCCTCCTTCCCTCCTTCCTTGCCCTTCACCTGTATCGAGAGCATACTCCCATTCATCCCTTCTTTCCTCATCATCTCTCTGTGTAGCCCATGGCCCGGATGAGAAGCGAGGCCGGGGAAATGCACCGCGCTAATCCTCGGATGCTTCTCAAACAAAAGAGCAATTTTCCCCGCATTTTCACAATGTGTCCGCATGCGACAAGGGAGGGTTTTAAGCCCTCTTAGAAGCAACCAGCAATCGAACGGAGCGAGCCCTCCGCCCGTTGTTTGCTGTATATGACGGATAGGCACTTCAAGTTCGAATAGATCACACCCACCCCTTACTAAGGGCTTGGTTTTCTTCCCTGTGATTACTCCCGCTAAAAGATCTGAATGCCCTCCTAAGAATTTAGTAGCGCTTGCGAAGGTGAGGTCGATGTGGAGGGGAAGGAGGGATTGAAGGAGGAAGGGGGTGTGCCAGGTCGTGTCAAGAATTGAAAGGTAGTCCTTGCGGTGCTTTTGGCTGTACTGCTTGGCGAGGGAGATGATAGTACCAATGTCGGTGACCTGAGGGAGGGAGGGAAGGAGGGAGGGATGAGTTTTCCTTCGCCTGAACTGCAACAGTGCTGAATCTCTCCCTCCCTCCCTCCCTCCCTCCCTCCCTCCCTCCTTCCGTACCTTCAGCAAAGGATTGGACGGACTCTCCATCCACACTAGAACTCTGCTTGTCTTCTCATCAGCAAACGCTCGGGCCATCACTCCTTCTACCGCCTCTAAATCCGTCATATCCACACACTCATTCCTCAAGCCCCACTCCGAGAAACTCGACTGAACAAGGGTCCTGACCCCGTGGTATAGGTCATCAGGCAAAATTAAATAAGCGTTGGCGCCAAAAGCTTGAAGGAGCACAGTGGCTGCTTGCATCCCGCTGGCAAAGGCAGCGGACCACTCGGCGCCGTCTTCGATATCGGTCATAACTGCGGGAGGGAGGGAGGAGGGAGGGTTAGGAATAATGACGAGACATACGACTCTTTTTTTTTTCATCCACACCCACTCACCTTTTTCCAACAGAGCCCGGGTAGGGTTGTTATGCCGCGAATAGACGAAGCCGCCGGGGTAGGTCCCGTCCATGTCGCGTTCGAAGGTCGTGGAGAGATGCAGGGGTGGGACCACATCGCGGGAGGAGACGCTGACGAGCTCTTGGTAGTGCGTGCCCGCTTGAGCGAGAATGGTCTCAATGCTTGCTTTTTTAGGAGGCTTGGCGGCGGACATTGCAGAGCCACAGGGTGAAGAAGGAGACCTGGCAGCAGTGATTGGAGGTGGGCGCAAAAAAGACGGCGCGTGTGTAGGACGGCTGTGTTGGGGCTTGGATCAAAGGGTGGGGAGGTTAGCTTGGGTGGGGAGGACAAAGCGCAATAATCACGCCGCTAGGGCAGCCTTAAATGCACATCCTAGCTCTTAACGAGGTCAACAAGACCATAGCAGGTAGCTTGGGCGTGGGTTGGGCGCCGTATGAGTGCACAGGGAGGGACAAAGTGAGGCGGCAAGCGGAGCATTTGGCGATTCGGTTTCGTGCGGCGGCCTATCCACTCCACCCCACCACACCATCCTACCCCACTCTCACTGATGGCACCCAACCCACACACATCCCCAAAACAGCCAGCACGGGCACAACGACGACAACAACGCCATGGACGTCGTCGATCCGCCCATGTCGGCCGCAGCTCTTCCTCCTAACCAGCTTACCGCCGTCATAGAGCCCCACCAGCAGCCCCACCATTCCCCCCTAGAGCGGCACCAACCCGACCAACAGCAGCAGCAGCAGCATCAACAACACAAGAAAAAGAAGCAGCAGCAGCAGCAGCAGCAGCAGCGATCCCACAAGCGTTTCCGTCCCAGCAACGGGCAAGACGCCCCGCCGGAGCCGGTGATTGAGTATGAGATTAGGGATGGTCTGCGGCACGTCAAGCCCTATGTCTACTCCTTCTATGCGCGGGCCAAGGGCCGGTGGTGGGGACGGTCGATATTGGAGGTTTTTCAGAAGGTAGGAATTCAACTCAAAATTCGAGCTCTTTCCTCTTTTTCCGTTAGAGTGTGCTGCGTTGTGCTCCCTTCCTCCCTTGCCCTCCCTCCTTTTCCTTTTCTCACATACACTCCTCCCTCCCGTCCCTCCCTCCCTCCTTTTCTTTCAGGAATTCCGCACTTACAATCCTCAGTACTATGCTAGCAGCATTCAAGCCGGCACCATTACAGTGAACGGAGAGAAAGTGCTGCCTTCTTACTTGCTGAAAAATAATGACCTGATTCTACATAAGTGCCACCGGCACGAGCCGCCCGTGGTGGGGGAGAAGGTGAGGATTGGAGGGAGGAGGGGGAAGGAGGGAGGGAGGAAGATAGTATAAGGCGAAGACGTGCACATTTCCCACTCACCCTCCGTCCTCCTTCCCTCCTTCAGGTCCTCTCTGTGTTTGATAACGAGGAGCTGCTAGTAGTAGACAAGCCTCCTACTATTCCCATTCATCCTTGTGGTGCTTATCGACACAATTCTCTCTTGAGCATTCTGGAGGAGGGACGACGACGAAGAGGAGTGGGAGGAAGGGAGAGAGGGACCGACGGAGGACACACACCAAACCAACCACCACCTTCGGAAGAGCAGCAGCAACAACAACCATCAAGCAAAGACAATGAAAAGCTCTTCCTCATCTACCGTCTCGACCGCCTTACCTCCGGCCTACTCATTCTAGCCAAATCCTCCCACAAGGCCAATGAACTCTCTCAGGAACTAAGGGGGGGGCAAACTAAAAAGTACTACCTGGCGTTGGTAGAGGGAGATATGAGGGGGGAGGGAGGGAGAGAGGAAGGGGGGGAGGAAGAGGAAGGGAGGGAGGAGGTGTTGTTTGAGAATTGGTGTAAAAAGGGGATGGTGGAGGAGGAGGAGGAGGGGGAGGAAGGTAGGAGTGGTGGCGGGAAGCGGAATGGGAAGGACGAGGAGGAGGAGGAGGAAGGGGAGGAGGAAGGAGTAGGAGGAGGAGGAGGAGGAGGAGCGGGAGGAGATCGCAAGGCATTGAAGAAGAGGAAAAAGCAAGAGAAGCAGGAAAAGCGACGACAACGGCTCCAGTCCCGCGCCCAGGAGCAGGAGCAGCAGCAGGAGCAGCAGCAGGCCGGCAATCAGGAAGATGAGAACAGCGACCACCCTCCCTCGTCCTCTACCGTTCCTAATGGCATTGCTGCTGCAGAAGTAGCCGGAGCGGAAGGAGCGGCGACAGCAGCAGCAGCAGCAGCAGCAGCAGCAGCAGCAGCAACAGCAGCAACAGCAGCAGCAGCAGCAGCAGCAGCAGCAGCAACAGCAGCAGCAGCAGCAGCAGCATCACCATCACTTGCAGCAGCAGCAGCAGCAGCATCACCATCACTTGCTGCAGCAGCAGCAGCATCACCATCACTTGCAGCAGCAGCAGCAGAAGGAGAAAGAGGAGATGGAGGAAGAGAAAGGGGAGAAGGAGGAGCAGTACCAATGCGCGTCCGCCTCCAATCCGACGGCTCTCTCTCCGTCGAAGCGGGCATATTGTGTTTATCGTATCGAGATGCCATGTACACCTGTAGTGAGCAGGGGAAACATTCCCAGACGTTGTTTAAACCACTAGGGTACTATGAGGAGGAGGAGGAGGAGGAGGAGGAGGAGGGAGGGAGGGAGGGAGGAAGAGATGGTGGTGCTGATGTCGGCGAGGAGGGTGGAAAGGAGGGAGGAATGGAAGGCGGGAGCGAGGGAGAGAATGGTAATGGTGGTGGTGGTGGTAAGGAGGGGGGGAAGGAGGGAGGGAGGAAGCGACGGAGAGGAAGGACGTTGGTCTTGTGTAGGCCCATCACGGGGCGGACGCATCAGATTCGTTGTCACTTGCAGTGGCTGGGTTTCCCGATTGTCAATGATCCGAATTATGGAGTGAAGGAGGAGGTGGAGGCGTTTAGGGAGAGGTGGGGAGGGAAGGAAAGAGGTGGAGGAGGAGGAGGAGGAGGAAGGGAGGAAGGAAAGGAATTGACTGGAAATGGAAAAGGAGGAGGAGGAGAAGGAGGAGGAGGAGGTAGTAGTGGGGGAGGAGGAGAGAAAGAGCGTGCCAAGGCTTATGAATCCCTCCCCGCCATCGAAGACAAGGAAGGGGGGGAAGGAGGGAGGGAGGGCGAGACGGAGGAGGAACGGATTGAGCGGTTGTGTCCTTATTGTTATCATGGCGATGAGGTGATGTTTAAGGAAGAGCAATTGCACCACAAGGGAATTCGTTTGCATGCCTGGAAATACGAGGGAAGAAGTTGGAAGTTTGAGACGCGGGCGCCGGCGTGGGCGCAAGGACTGCTGCCCTAGAGGCGAGGGAGGGAGGGAGGAAGGGGTGCTCACTGCTTGTTATCATGGCGATGAGGTGATGTTTGAGGAAGAACAGTTGCACCACAAGGGGATTCGTTTGCATGCCTGAAAATACGAGGGAAGTAGCTGGAAGTTTGAGACTCAGGCGCCGGCGTGGGCGCAAGGAGTGCTGCCCTAGGAATGGAGGGAAGGAGGGAGGGAGGATGGAAAAGTAAAACGAGGAGAGAGAAGAAGAATTGTAAACTATGTTAGCATTGTGTCATTTCATATGTCTTCAAGTCGTTCCAATTCATTCTTCTCTTTATTTACTTGCCGTGATTTCATTCAATGTCTCATTTTCAAGTTCGTCTCTTCTTGTGCTCCCTGTCCTCCTCCCTCTGTCCTCGGTAATCAGACCCCCCTCCCCCCCCTCCCCCTCCTCCTCCACCTCCTCCACCACCACCACCACCACCACCACCACGCCAAGGTCTGCGATCCCTATCTCTGTCCCTATCACCACCCCCACCACCCTCCCTCCTCTTCCACCCACCGTTCCCTCCTCCTCCTCGTCCTCCTCCCCTTCCTCCGCCCCTCCCTCCCCTTCCTCCTCCCGACGGCGGTTCCCCCTCCAGCACCATGTCCGTCCAATGCCCATTCGCCATCACATCCACCGTCACCTTCGTCACCCGCCCTCCCTCCCTCCCTCCCTCCCCCTCCCCCTCAACCTGCTCTTTTCGCAATACCGCATATTTTAGGTCTTTCAACCCATTTGTTTTCCAGGTTTCTTTATGCTCGGCCAGTACTTCCCACTTCACATTACACTTCCACTCCCTATTCCTCCGCAGCCCCACCAGCTTCTCCTCCAAACTCACCCCTTCCATGTCCTCCATCCCGCCCTCCTCCTCCTCCTTCGTCGGTTTCCCCACTTCCAGCCCCGCTTCATCTACTCTCTCCCTCATCTCATCGTCCTCCCCTCCCCAGCCCCAAAACGTGTTGGGAAACCCATTGATAGCTACAAAATCACCAGAATTAAAGGCCACGGCCCCCCCGAAATACTTGGGATTGCCACTGTACCTTTTCCAGGCCCGCGCGATATGCACAGGGTGGGAAGGCCGAGTCAAATAAAGAGGAATCAATCTGGGGCTAGGCAATAAATCGACATCATGAAAAATGAAGACAGAGGCTGCTGCAGCATCTTTCTCCTTTCCCTCTCCCTCCTCCTCCTTCCTGCCCTTCCTCCCTTCCTCCTCTTCCTTGAGGTCCTTCAGAGCAAGATCAAAGCCAATATTAAGAAGCTTGCCTCGGTTGAACTTCCGGTCATCGTTGCTTTGTTCGATGATGTAAATGTGGTAAGACGGGAGGATTTGTTTTTCTCCTCCATTTTCATTTGCTGGCCCTCCTTCTCCTTCTCCTGCTGCTGCTGCTGCTGCTGCTGCTGCTGCTGCTGCTGCTGCTGCTGCTGCTGCTGCTGCTGCTGCTTCTCCTCTTCTTCCTTTGATATGAGAAGTGAGCAAGCGGGGCAGCTCCGTCAAAAAACGCTGCAAGTGCTGCGCGCGTTGTTGCTCCGGGTGTAAGTCACGATAAGGGACGATTATGACGGCCTTCCCTCCTCTTGTTTCTCCCTTTTCTCCATTGTGAGGAGAAGCGGTAGCAGCAGTTGCAGCAGCAGCACTAGCAGTGGTGATGGTAGTGGTCGTGGGGCTGGTGGCCGTAGCGGGGAAGGGAGCGCTTGCGCCTTGCTTTTGCTGCTCAATGACGCTGATTTTAGAATTGCTGCTGCCGCCGCTGCTACTACTACTGCTGCTGCTACTCTTGCTGCCGTTTGCGGTGCTCGTACTGGTAGTGGGTACGTGCATTGATGGTGCTGCTGCCGCTGCTGCCTCCTCCTCTCCTTGCTGGTGCTGGCGCTGCTGCTGCTGCATCTCGGCCAGCTCCAAGCTTGCCATAACGGCCGCAGGCTCCACCACCACTGCCGCGGGCGGATTTTGGTCGTCCTCGTCCTCGTGCTGCTGCTGCATGTCCTTGTCTGTGCGTTTGTGGATGGGGAGGGCGGAATGATGAGTGAAATGGGCAAGCAAGCCGCCAAGCAACGTCCACACACATCAACGCTTCCATTCCTCTCCTGCCCTTCCGCATTTCTTCCTACTCCCACACTCACGCACCATCAACCCCGACACCCGCACACAGGCCTCTCACAGCCCTTCCTTCTTCTCGGGCTGTGCCTCCTGGGCGACCCCGACGTCTAGGGCAAACCACACACCAAGCCACCCTCAACAACCTCCCCACCACCCACGCCATCCACGCAACGCACGGCTCCCGCCTGCAGCCTCTCCCCACGCCCACCACACCACCACCACCACCACGAGCGCCCGCAGCAATGCCTCGGTACCTCGTCACCTTCGTGTACCGCCTCCTTGAGTTTCGCTATGCGGAGTTCGACGTCATATTGGACTTGCTTGGCTTGGACCCCACCCTCGTCTACGCCCCGTCCCCGCCCGAAACCAAGGAGCAAAACCTCTCCCACCTAATCGTCGAGCTCCCCTCCGAGGCCATTGCTGCCGAGATTCTACGTCGTGCCATCTTGATTGAGAGCGTCCTGGAGCTGTGGGGCCACGGGAAGGATGCTGACGAACTAGACGCCAGCCTCGCTGCCCTCCCTCCCGCCTTCACCGAGCCCTACATGCACCCCGACATGACCTGGTCTCTCCTCGTCAACGGCTCCGGCAAGACCCTCACGATGGCTGAGCAAGACTCGGCGCGTTTCCGTGTCTTTCAACGTGTGCCTTTCCCCGGTCCTATCAAGCTGAAGAATCCCCAGCAGACGTTTTGGTTGCTGGACCACGGCGCCGATAACGCAGACCCTACTCCCGACCATCTGTACTTAGGGCGCGCCATCGCCTCTCGGCAGGCGCGTGGGCGGGAATGGGTAGGAAAAGGGGACTTGAAACGACGGACTTACCTAGGGCCGACGTCGTTGGATAATGAGATGGCGTTGCTGATGGCGAGTTTCGCGCATGTCCAGCAGGGGTCTATGGTCCTTGATCCCTTTGTTGGGACTGGGTCGATTTTAGTGGCGTGCACGCAGTTTGGTGGATTTTGTGTGGGGACGGACATTGATATTAGGGTGTTGCGTGGGAAGAAAGATGGGAGGAACCCGGCGTCGAACTTTGCTCAGTACGGCTTGAGGCCACCGGAGCTGATCCGCAGTGACAACTCTTTGTTTTCTGGGCATTTTCGGACGCTTGCACTGTACGATGCCGTTGTCTGTGACCCGCCTTATGGTATCCGAGCAGGCGCACGTCAGTCTGGGAGTCGACGGGAGGTCGTGGCGCCTGTCCCTGAACATATGCGCGCGGACCACATCCCGCAAACGAGGCCCTATGCGACTAAAGCTGTAATGAACGATCTACTCAAGGTAGCGGCGCGAGCGCTGAAGGTAGGGGGGAGGTTAGTCTATCTCTTACCGGTGGATATCAGCCCGGAGGCAGGGCCGGAGGAAGGGGTGTTGCCAACGCATAGGTGTTTGGATTTGGTTTGTGTGAGGGATCAGAAGCTGAACAGCAAGTTGATTAGGAAGATGGTGGTGATGCGCAAGGGGAGGGAGCCGGAGGAAGGGGAGGAGGAGGAGGAGGAGGTGGAGGAGGAGGAGCAGGAGGAGGAGGGTGCGGGAGGAGAGAAGAGGGAAGAAGAGGAGGAAGAGGAGGTGGAGGGAGGACCGGAAATGAAGAAGCCGCATTTGGTGGTGTAAAGTGAAAAGCGAAAAGAAGAAAAAATGAAAGTACTGAGTGGTGATTTACAAAGAGCGCAAAATCGATAACAAGAGCAAATGCGAACAAGAGGAGGCGTGTGTTGTTGCGCTCTAGCTCCCACTTTCGACCCGAAAGCACTCGCGAGGACTGAGTGAACAAAGGACTCTTCGTTGTGATTTATTCTCTACTAGTATGTGGCAATTTTTCTCTCTTTCAATACGCATATACACCTAGCTATCCTCTACCTCTACTTTCAGTTCGGCAAAAGCGGGACGCGGTCCGACACCACTCTTCCTCTTCCTTCCTCCCCTTCTTCCCTCGGCGCCTGCCAGAAGCCCTTCTGAAACAACAAACGGTCATAGACATACAACAAAATATGCACGAGCGGTACGACAATCACCATGATGACCACCACTAAGCCCGCGGCCTCGCTCGGATGCTTGTAGTTCAAAGGTGGGTAAATGTAATGATCGCCTTCGGGGTCCGTCCCCCCACTTAACCAGTAGACGATGGAAAACAAGAGGTAGGCAACTAGGTACGATAAGCCCATCCAACCGTGTTTAAAATAATAGGGAACGTGTGTTATAGTTAGGTCAAGGAGAACGATGAGAGAATTCACCGCGTGGCAATGCACGTCCACCCAGCTCGTCTCCTTAATCTCAGGGAACAAAACAGTCCAAAACAACAGAGACACCACAAGGGCAGCAATCGCCGTACAGTTTCTTAAGACCCACACAGCCTGATAAAGCCGGCGCCGCTGATGGGAAGGCGAGGAAGGAGGGGTGGGAGGGAGGGAGGGAGGGAGGGAACAAGAGGCCGCGTAGGCAGTCCAGAGGTAGGCGCCGAGGAGGAGCATCGACCAGTTGGTGAGGAAGATGAGCCATTTGACATCCATGTCGTTGTCCATCACACCAAAGAGGGGGGCGGGGATGGGGACGCCCACTGGGAGGAAGGGAGGGAGGGAGGAAGGGAGAGAGGGAGGGAGGGATTGTCAGAGGGCGATAAAGGGCCAGCTTGTAAATGTGCAGGAATGGATGTTATTCGACTTCTACAGAGACATACATAAAGACATACAAACAAGACGAGGTTCCTACCCCATCCGTCCTGCTTGCATGCCACTTGCAGCTGCCGCCTCTCCCGTCATGCCTTACCCCACCCCACCCACAATACCAAACTCACTCTCGCGAGCAAACCTACCTGACCCCAAGATGCTAAGCAAGACCCAAACCGTCCAGTAGGAGGCAATCACGCAGCGGTAGGTGGAAATCGACTTCTTGCTGCTGCCTCGAAAGTAGAGGAACTCCTCCCGGCGTGGGTGGCTTGGGATAAGCCAGGGCTCTTGGGCAATGTCCTCTATCGCGTCCGTAAAGAAACCCATGGTTGTTGCTCGTGGTCTGCTTGGGTGGGGAGTGGAGGAGTCTCGTGCCTTGTGCTGTCGTTGCAAGGCAAGCAAGGAGCGCAGAAGCTCTTGGGCAGTCGTGTGTGGCAGACAGGAAGAAAAGGCAAGGACTCCGAGACGAGCGACGACCACGACGACGACCAGCTGGACCTCTGCTTCCTGTCCATGTGTGTGTAGGATGTGGTGGGCGTGAGTGCGTGGCTTGGGCGGTCGTGTTTGTGTTGGGCATGTTGCAACATGTTGACCTGATCGGCGATGAGCAACGATGACGCTTGCCTCCCTCGAAATGCAAGTATGAACCCTAGCTAATAACACGCACCACACACACACAACCACACAGAGAGCTCGCCAGGTCCCCGGCACCTTTTGCTTCAGACACGCCAAGGAGCGGCGCACCGCAGGAGCCAAGCAACCAAGTCAAGCATGGGCATAGGCGACGACTCCTCGGATGATGATGGACCGTACTCCCACTCCTACTCCTACTCTGCCACCGCACCTGCTCCAGCTACACAGTACACGCAGCGGCCTACCTTCATGACGTTCAATGACTCGGACGACGACGAGGACCCTTTCCCGCTCGCGAACGCCAAAAGGCTTGCGCAGGCGCAGCGTCGCGCCGCAGAGGAGGCGGAGGCGGAGGCGGAGCAAGGGGAGCGACCACCATCATCACACGCCGTCTCTTCCTCCGCCGTGGCCTCGGCTAATGCCTCCGCTGCTGCGGTGGCGATGGCGTTGAAGCAGAAGAAGGAGAGGAAGGTGCCAGCACCATCACCATCACCACCGCCCATGTCTGTGGACTCGGACGCCTCTACTACGGATGGGGAAGGGAACGAGAACGACCGCAAGATGAAGCAGAAGAAGAAGAAGGAGAAGAGCAAGAAAAGGCAATTCCACAACGATGACGACAACGACGACGAGGAAAGCGATGACAACTCGTCCTCCTCCCCTTCCTCCTCCCCCTCCTCCGCCGGCTCCGGCAGTGAGACAGACGATGGGCAACCACTACGCGCTACTGCTGCTACTGCTGCTGCGGGCAAGAAAGCCACTAATAGCCAGCGCGTTTCTTCTTCCTCTTCCTCAACCCTCCCCAAGAGCAACAAGAAAATCGATCCTACCAGTCAGAAGCGGAAGCGGCCCCTTCCAGGCTCGGCCGCTGCCTCCTCCTCATCCTCTTCCTCCTTTGCTCAACGACGACCACGGGTGGCAGAGGAGGACGAGGATGAGGATGAGGACGAGGTCGAGGATGAGGAAGTCTACCCTACCTTCCTGAACCCCATGGAGCTAGGACCAGAAGTGCCGTTGGTGCTGGGCTACGAGGAGGAGGAAGGAAGGCAGCGGGCCATCCAGGTGCCAAAGGCGGCGGCTCGTTATTTGATTGATTATCAGCAGACGGGGATTAAGTGGTTGTATAGCCATTACAAGGCAAGGGAAGGGTGTATTTTGGGGGACATGATGGGATTGGGCAAAACGATTCAAATTGTCTGTCTTTTGCTTACGGTCTTTGAGAAGAAGGGGACGCAGAGGGATTTGTACGAGTTAAGGAAGCGGCAACAGAGGCTAAGAAGGGGAGGGAGGGAGGAGGTGAAGGGGCATGCGGTGTTGGTGGTGTGTCCGAGCAGTGTGATTGATCAGTGGTTGAAAGCGTTTGAGGTTTGGGGGAAGTTCGCGGTGGGCGATCTGAGGGGGAAGAAGGAGGGGGCGGAGGAGGTGTTGTTGGATGCTCGGATCGGCGCGACGGACATAGTAGTGTGTTCGTATGATGTGATGCATGGCTCGAAGTGTGGGGAGAGACTGAAGCAGATTAGATGGCGGATGGTGGTGTTTGACGAGTTCCATAAAGTGAAGAATAAGGACACTCTGGTGGCCGGGGCGGCGGGGAAGTTGAAGGCGCGCCTGAAGATTGGCTTGACGGGGACGCCCATTCAGAATGCATATAGTAAGTTTTTTGAGTTTTTTGGGGGGGGAGGGAGGGAGAAAGGGGGGGAGGAACGGCTGAGACACAGAGGTGCGCGCGGGCACACGTACACGCGCGCTCATACACACAGACGGACAGACGCAGAAACAAACACACACAGCCACATGCGCACACGCGCGCGCACAGACTCATCGCACGCACACCACACACGCACAGAGACACAAGCCAGAGTGCACACAGACACTCACATGCACCCACCCACCAACCCACCTCCCACCAAAACAGAGGAACTCTGGGCCCTCCTCTCCATCGTTGCCCCCCACCTCGCCGGCACCAACGCCGACTTCACCAACGCCTACACCAAACCACTCAACTGGGGCAACAAACGCGGCGCCTCCGCCGAAGTCCTTGCCAAGTCCGCCGCCGCCCAAGCCAGCCTTGACTCCCTCCTATTCCACGTCCTCCTGAAGCGCGACGACTCCATGATTGCGCATCGATTGAAAGGGAAATCCGAGTATGTCGTGTTCTGTAAGCTGACCCCTATGCAGTACGCCATCTACGAGCGCGTCTTAGCTCTGCCCGAATTCCAAATGCTGCTGCATCGGAAGGAGCTCTGCGACTGCGGCCGTCGCGAGGCCAAAACCAAAGGGGAATGTTGCTATCGCGTGCCCCTTGCTCCTGCCCGCCCTCAATCCTCTTCCTCCACCCCTGTTACTGCTACTGCTGGCATCCTGCGTTCTCGTCAAGCCATAGACCCGCGAGCCCTCCTCTGGCGGCAGCACCACCCTGAGGGTATCGCCTGCGAGCGCTGCCCTTCCTGCCTTACCTTCGCGCTCATCACCAAACTTCAAAAACTCGCCAATCATCCCTCCCTCTTGCAATACGACGGTTCTTCCTCCTCCTCTTCGTCCTCCATCTCCTCCTCGTCCTCCTCCGCTCAGGCGACACGGGCCTTCGCCGAACTCGCCTTCGGTCCTAAGTATCTGGAAGAGATGGGTGGCACCGACCGCCCGACCAACATCCGCTTCCTCCTTAACGCCATTCCTAAGCAGTCCGGGAAACTCCGCGACCTCGACAGGCTTTTGAAAACCTTCCCCCCGCGCGAGAAAGTCCTCATCTTTTCCTTTTCCGTGCAAATGCTTGGCTTGCTCCAGGCGTTCGCGACTACGCAGGAGTACTCTTTTTTGTCACTGGATGGGTCGACTCCGGGAGGGGAACGCCAAGGGATTATAGATCGGTTTAGCACTGATAAGAATATCACGTTGTTTTTTATTTCGACCAAGGCGGGGGGCTTGGGGCTGAATTTGACGTGTGCGAGCAAGGTGGTGATTTTTGATGTGAATTGGAACCCGACGCATGATTTGCAGGTGTGTTTTGTGTGTGTGTGTGTGATAGATAGTGTGTGTTTGTGTATGAGTAAGTCTGGATTTGTCTCTGTGTGTGCTGATTGTAGATTGACTTTCTGCGCGCCCTTGTGTTTGTGTTACTGCGGTGTGCGCGCGCATTTGTGTTTCGTCGTTTGTGTGTGTATTTGCGTGTCTGTGTCTATGCCTACGTGTGCGCGCGCGCGTTTTGGCGTGTGTTTGCCTCTGTCTTGTGCATCTTTGTATCTATCTGCGCGTGTGTGCGGGCGCGTTTGTGTGTGTGCAGGCGCGCGTCTTCCACCTTCGCTCATTTTCTCCCAACCACCCAACCAAACACCAAAAACAGGCCATGGACCGGTCCTACCGCCTGGGGCAAAAACACAACGTGCAAGTGTATCGCTTCGTCGCCCAGGGCACCATCGAAGAAGTCTGCTACATGCGACAGATCTACAAGCAGCAACTCAACAACCTCGCCCTCGAAGGCGTTACTGTTCGTCGGCCTTCCTCCGCTTCAAGTAAGAGGAAGAAGAAGGGAGGAAGGACGGACAGCGTCAAGTTTGACTCGGTCCAGGGGAGCAAGGGGGAGGAAGGGGAGTTGTTTGGGGTGGAGAACTTGTTAAGGCTGCAAAAAGAACCGATCATAGTAGACGTGAGGAAGAAGTTCAAGGCGGAGGAGGGGGGGGGGGAGGGGGCGGGG